>Ga0099364_10003641_pt1 | contig 23776 bp, 21 predicted proteins | sample TergutTh196P3_FD_73070 | JGI IMG/M metagenome (GOLD analysis project Ga0099364, IMG submission 73070) | Microcerotermes parvus P3 segment gut microbial communities from Pointe-Noire, Republic of the Congo - Th196 P3 | ecosystem: Host-associated > Arthropoda: Insects > Digestive system > Gut ...
CTTTGAGCGTTTTCGTTTTGTTCACGCCCTCGCCGTGCTTGGCTAAATGGGCGGCGGGTATCAGCACTTTATCGTCCGTCAGCTTCTTGGCTATTTATAACACCGGTGGCTGAAAAATATTTATAAAAGATTCGTTCCCTCGATTATGAAGCAATTTTTGAATATCCATCGGCGGAAATATCATGAGAAAGCCAGAAGGGCTTGTACGCTTACTTTCTGGTAGAATATCCGCAGAGAGGAGTGATGGTCGTGGCATACGAAACGAAAGTTTTGTTAGGTTTTATTGCGGACATGGCTTTACGGACAAACTCCAAAAAAATGTATAAGGGAATCGCTAAAATCGCCAATGCCGAAGGCATGATACTCAAACCTTACGACGAAGCGAAGGCCGAGTTGGAGGACGAGGACGACTAACGACAAATAAAAAAAGGGATGCGAACCGGCATCCCTTTTTTTATAGCATACGCGGCTGTTTCCGAGCTAATAAGTCAGGTAGCCCATAAGGGCAAAGAGGATATTCGGGTATTCATTGCCGGAGTCGTCGACGTAAGACGTCGTTACCACGTCTACTTTGGCATATTCGGAAAGACTCCTGTCCAAAAGAACCTTGTCCAGCTCGTCAAAACCGGCTTCGCCGTTGATGATCTTCATCGCGTATTCCGTGGCGCCGACTGTGAACATCATAGCCATTGGAACCGGCCAGGTTGAAAGTCTTCCCTCAACGCCTTTTTCCTTAAGGAGTCTCCTGGTTTCGGCGATGACGTACTGCAAGTTATCCGGGTTGTCAGGGTCCGACTCGATTCCGAGCGCCGCCGGGAATCCATGAAAAGGAGACGGGCAGCACGGCTGCGGGTAAATTGCCCCGGTATCGACCACCCGCCTGATCATAGGGATCTGCATCCCGCAGTTGGTTGCAAAGAACGCGGTGTCCGAACCATATCTTTCGACCATCTTCGGAATGTCTTCGAGTATGAACTGCTGAGCGCCGTGAACTCCCGCGTCACCCGTCGGATCCGGAGCCGTGGCGTCGACAAATTCAAGCCCCAATTCAGCGCTCTTTGCCCTTATAAGCTCTCTTCTGCCCGAAAGAAGGGGCTGGGACATATGACGCGGGAAGGAGTAGTGTACGACGGTATTTGCACCCAACGCCTTCGCCTGAATGGCTATGGCGTTTCCCATTTCAAGTTCGTCGGCCATGAGCACGACGCTCGCGCGTTCCGCAACGTCAGGCGGGTTCTCCTGGGGGGAGCAGTACACGATGAAGATGTCGTCCCTCGTCTCCAGCAGCTTGTCAACCGCCGCGTTGGTTCCCGGGACGGCCTGGTTGATTATGAGGGCCTTGACGTCGGGGTCGGAAGCGATTCTGGTTATTATACTGACCATCTGCTCCTGTTCGGTCATGAAATTATCCGGCCATGTAACGTGTATGATCCTGCTCCCGTACTTAGCCGCCATTTCCTGGGCGGAACGATACTCTTCCTCGTTCTGGGAAACCGTAAGGGTTACGATGGCTACCTTTCCACCCGCAACAACAGGAGGAGGCGTACTGGCGACCGCGGCGACTTTCCCGTCACCTGAAAAATAAACCACGGAAATACCCGCAACCAAAGCAAGCGCCAAAAAGAAAACAACTGATTTTTTCAATCAATACCCTCCCTGTTACGTATGATAAAACTGTTTTGATTATATTTAAGTGAAGTTTACATGTCAAATTGCCTTTTCTCCGGCCTGTGTTTTGGCGTATACGTCTCAAACACGCTATAATCGTCAGAAGTTTATGTTTACCGCTGGGAGGTTTTTTCTTTATTATGGATATGGCGATTGACGTTTCGGTTTTGAAAGAGCCGGCGGAGGATTGGAAAGGCGACGCCCTTCTCCTGCTGGCCGGCGAGGGCGGGCACGCGGAAATCGCTCCGCCTTCCCTTGTTTCTTACATAAAAACCCTGGAGGAGCGGGGAGACTTCGAGGGCAAAAAAGGCAGCCTCATGAAAGTCCCTGTTTTCGGCGGCGGCGTTAAAAACCTGTACCTCGCCGGGTTGGGCAAGACCGAGGAATTCACGCACTCTCTGCTGCGCGACGCCCTGGTCTGCGCGCTCCGCAAAATAGGGCGCGAACGCGGCGGGTCCGTTCTGGTAATTGCCGATAAAACCGGCCCGGACGCCGATGTTATTCTCGGCGAGGCCGCGGAGCTGGCGGGGTACGTTTTCGACAAATACAAGAAAAAAGACGAAAACAATGACGATGGGAAGTTTTCCCTCAGAAAAATTTTCGCCCCGCGCCTGGACGAGAAAAAAGTCGCTCTGGGCAGGATATTCGGCGAGTCGCAGCGTTTCGCGCGAGACCTGGCCAACGAGCCAGGCAACGTTATCAACCCCGTCACGCTTGCCGATACCGCGGCGCGTTTTGCCAAAGAGCGCGGCCTGACATGCGAGGTATGGGACGAGGAAAGGCTCGCCGCCGAAAGAATGGGCGCGCTGCTGGCGGTGGGGCGCGGCTCCGCCGTGCCGCCCCGCCTGATACATCTGACATATTCCCCCAAAGTAAAAACTGGAAAAAACCCCAAAAAAATCGTTTTCGTGGGCAAGGGCATAACCTTTGACAGCGGGGGGCTTGACCTGAAGCCGTCCGACTTCCTGAAGACGATGAAGGGCGACAAAAGCGGGGCGTGCTGCGTCCTGGGCGTCATGAAGGGAGCGGCGGCGCTCGGGCTTGACGCGGAAGTGCACGGGATAATAGCGGCTGCCGAGAACATGCCGGGGGGAAACTCCTTCAGGCCGGACGACATCATCGAGGCCCGCAACGGCAAGACCATAGAGATAGACAACACCGACGCCGAGGGGCGGCTTGTGCTGGCCGACGCGCTGGTTCTCGCCTGTGAATTGAAGCCGGACGTCATAATCGACATGGCTACCCTGACCGGCGCTTGCGCCGTTGCCCTCGGAAGCTGGACGTCGGGGCTCTTCACCGCGGACGAGGCGCTGTGCGAAGCCCTGCTGGACTCGGCGCGTAAAAGAGGGGAGCGCCTGTGGCGTCTGCCGATGGACGACGAAAAAATCGGGGAGTCGCTGAAGTCCAAGTTCGCCGATTTGATCAACTCGGGGAGCCGGTACGGCGGCGCCACCTTCGGGGCGATGTTCCTCGCGGAGTTTGTCGAAAAAGGCATCCCCTGGGCGCACATAGACATGGCCGGAACCGACTTCATGAAGGAGGAGTCCGGGGTCTACTCAAAAGGCGCGTCGGCCTGGGGTGTCCGAACCTGCCTTGATTATTTGGCCGGTATGTTCGGCGTGTCCGGCGTCTAAACAGCGCGGGGAGTTATCATGAAGCGCGTACTTGTCTTTTGGGTAATTTTATCCTGCATTTTCCTTTCAGCCGGGCACGGTTTGGCTTTGGAGACGTACAGGGACATTCCCGGCGTGACCGAGGAAGAAATATCCGCGATTGAGGCGCTGAAATCTCAAAGAGACAAGCTGACATACGGAGTCACACTCTCCACGGAGGCTTTTGTATTGCCTGACGGCTCTTACTCCGGCTTCTCGGCAAAGTTTTGCGGGCTTATGTCGAGGCTGTTCGGAATACCATTTGTCCTGGAAATGTACGAATGGGACGAATTGCTGGAAAACCTCGATTCGTTGTCGCTGGATTTCACGGGAGATCTCACTTCGACGGAAGAACGGATACAAAAGTATGCCATGACGTCCCCTATAGCGGAGCGTCTGTTTCGGATCTTCATGCGCCTGGATTCGGACATCTGTACCGAGGCGGACGTAAATGGGCTTAAAATCGGATTTTTTGAAGGCTCCACCACTGCCTCTTCCATAGAAAGTGCCTACCCTATTTCGTTTGAACGCGTAGACATCAAAAATCATCAGACTGCCGCGAGGATGATCGAGGACGGCGGAATTGACGCGTTCGTGGCGGAAGCCGTCGATGATCCCGCTTTTTGGGAATATGATTTTATCCGTTCTTCCGTCTTTTTCCCGATGCTGCACGAACCTGTTTCCATGAGCACCGCCAATCCCGAGCTGGCCCCTTTTATCTCCGTGGTAAACAGGTACATTGCCGCGGGAGGCGTCAACGAGCTATTAGAACTCTACAAAGAAGGAGATTTCGAATACGCCAGATATAAGCTGCACAGGTCGTTTACAAGCGAGGAAAGGGCCTTGCTGGACGACTTGAAGCAGCGGGGGGCGTCGGTGGGGGTCGCGTATCAGCAAAGTGATTATCCGGTCGTTTTCTATAACAGAAAAGAAGGGGAATTTCAGGGCATTGCCATTGACGTCCTGGCGGAAATAAGCAAGCTCACGGACATAAAATTTGAGGCAGCGAAAAAAGACTCCCTCTGGTCGGATATGTTTGAAAAGCTGAAAACCGGTGAGATACGCATGGCAGCGCAGCTTTTGAAATCCGAGGCAAGAAGGGGAAGTTTTTTGTGGAGCGCGGTTCCGTACTCCCGTTCTTACTACGCCATCATGTCGAAGGAGGATTATCCGAATCTCGCGGCCTATCAGGCAGCGCGGGCGACTGTGGGAATGGTGAGGCAATCCGGGCACGCGGAAATGTACCGCGAACTTTTCCCCGACAGCGGCAACGCAAAGGAATACGATACCCTGGAGGAGTGCCTGGACGCGCTGGAAAGAGGAGAAGTGGATTTGTTGATGGGGTCGGAGCATGTACTGCTCTTCCAGACCAACTTTCGCGAAAAAACGGGGTTTAAGATCAACATCAGGCTGAACGCGCCGATGGATTCTTATTTTGGCTTTCATAAAGACGAAGATATCCTGGTTTCCATCATAGACAAGGCGCAGCAATATGTGCATACCGACGTGATTGGAATAAGCTGGACGGGGCGGGTGTTTGACTACTCGAAAAAACTTGCGGAGGAACGCGCGCTTTACCTGATGATCTTTGCAGGCATACTGCTGCTGATATTGCTTGTGACCTTGTGTCTGTTCATAAAAAACTTAAAACTCAGCAAAAAACTGGGTGAACTGGCCAGCACAGACTCCCTGACGGGCATCTTCAACAGACGCTGCTTCATGGAGCTTGGCCTGATGCAGATTGAAAGGTCGCTCAGAACGGGATGCAGTTGTTACATTATGATTTTTGACCTGGATCACTTCAAAGACATAAATGACCGTCACGGACATCTGGCGGGAGACAAAGTGCTTAAGGCCATCGCTCAGAGGGTGAAAAAATCAATGCGCCCCTATGACTTGTTCGGCCGTTACGGCGGCGAGGAATTTATAATCCTTATGCCCGATATTGACGAAACGAACGCGATAAAAGCCGCGGAACGCTTCCGGCTGGACGTGTGCAAAATGCCTGTGGAATTTGACGGCAGGAAAATATCGATTTCCGCCAGCTTTGGAGTCGCCTACGCGGCTCCGAAAAACGACATGGACACGGCGATCAGACACGCGGACGAAGCCCTTTATCGGGCGAAAAACGAAGGGCGCAACAGGGTCGTCTTTTACGGTAAAAAAACAACCTCCCCGCAACATTCAACCGTGTAACCTCCCAATTCCTCCAGCTTCCGCCGAAAATCGGGGTGCTTCAACATGCCGATAAACGCGCGTATATGCGCCAGCTCCAAAAATTCCGTCGGAACGGCGAAATCATATTCTTCGCTGCCGATGGGGATAAAGTCCAAATCCATCGCCCTGGCCGCGGACAGTATCCCCATGCCCGCGTCCGCGCCGCCGTCCTTTACCGCGGCGGCAACCGCCATATGGGTGGCCGCCTCCCGCTCATATCCAACAATGCCGGACGGGTCGATGCCCACGGCTTTCAGCCTGTAATCCAGCAGCACGCGCGTGCCCGCGCCGCGCTGGCGATTGACGTAACGGCTGCGGGATAAATCCTCTATTCCAGCTATCCCCAAGGGATTCCCCTTCTTTACCATAATACCCTGCGCGCGCCCCACCCCTTTTATCAAGGCCATTCGCCGCCCTGCGAACAGCTTTTTAACGGCGGGGACGTTATATACGCCCGTCTCCTCGTCCAGCAGGTGGGTCGGCGCGATATGCGCCTCGCCGTTTTTAAGCGCCAAAAGCCCGCCCATGCTGCCGACGTGAGTGCTGGATAAACGCGTCCCATGATATACATTCGGCATCATGTCGGCGATTACGTCAAGGATCAAATCGTGGCTGCCGACGCTGACCACTGTGTTTTCCAGCCCGTCCAGGCCGCGGCAGAGCGCGACGTTCACCTCGGTTCCGGCTTCCACGCCTTCGCTGTCCTGATCTATGACGCAAAAGCCGTCGGCCCTCACCAGCGACATCGCCGCGCCGGCCCCCCGCGCAAGGGGTGAAGCCACCAGCCGTTCACCGATTTTGCCCACCTTGACGCGGACGTACTCCCGGTATTTAAGCGAGGAAACCAGCCTCCGTGTCAGCACGGCCCGGACAACAGGCATACCTGTAACAGGCGCGCCCGCTTCCGGCAGGCCGGAAACACCGGAAAAAAATTTAAGTATGGGGGCGGCGAAATTTTCATACGCGAGATAGGCCGAAACGGGATATCCCGGTATGCCAACCACGGGTTTGCCGTTCACCACGGCGAGGATGACGGGCTTGCCAGGTTTCATGGCCACGCCGTGAACCGCCACCTCCCCGAGTTCGCGCAGCGCGTGAACGGTATAGTCTCCCCGCCCCGCGCTGGTTCCCGCTGTCACCAGCACCATGTCGAAACGCTCCGCGGCGTCCTTCAGCCGCTCTTTTATCAAACCGTACTCGTCCGGAACCGGGGCAAAGCGGGAGGGAACTCCCCCGCACTGCCTGACCAGCGCTTCCAACATGCGTGAATTGGACTCGATAACGCCGCCTTCCTTCAACTCTTCTCCAGGCTCCGTCATCTCGCTGCCGGTGGGGATGACCGCGACCTCCGGGCGTCTGCGCGCCAATATTCGCGTAATGCCGCCGGAAAGCAGCACTCCGACGTCAATAGGGCGTATTTTGTGCCCGCCGGGCAGGATCATTTCCCCCTGGACTACGTCCTCGCCCACCGGCCTGACGTGCTGCCAGGGCGCGGCCGACGAGCGAATCACAATTTTCCCGCCGTTTTTTTCCTGTATGTCCTCCGCCATGATCACAGCGTCAAACGGCGGCCGGATGGGGTCTCCCGTATCCACCGCCATAAAGTCCCCGCCCTGTTTCAACGTGAGCGGCGAAGCCTCGCCTGCCCCCAGGGTGTGAGCGCTGACCACCGCCGCTCCGTCCATCGCCGCGCAGTCGTACAGCGGCGAGTTGACGCGCGCAAAGACAGCCTCGGCAGTCACCCTGTCCAGCGAATGAATGACCTCTATATCCTCGTTCTCTATCTTGAGGTGCGGCGAGAGCGCGTTTTGAAAACGCTCCAGAGCCTCCTCCACAGGAATATTTGTCAAATAGAGATTGCGTTTTTCCATAAGAAATTTCCCCTCCGTCAGAACAAATGCACCAAAACGGTCTCCCCCGCTCGCAGCCCCTCTGTGCCGCGATCAACCGTGAAGTATCCGTCCGCCCGGGTGAGGGTCGTGATGAGGCCGGATTTGCCGAATATGGGTTCCGCGGAGTTTTCGCCGCCCGCCCATTCCAGCCTGACCGGCCAGCAGGTGAGCTTCCCCGGCGACGAGGCGACGTTGCAGGACAGCCGCGCGGGGATGGGAAACGCTTGGGCGCTTCCCGTAATTTCACGCAGCAGCCAGCAAAACAGCAGTTCAAACACCATCATGGCAGAGACGGGATGCCCAGGCAGCCCGGCCAGCAGAGTCCGCGAAGGGGCGTCGTAGCCCAAAATCGTGGGCTTGCCCGGCTTGACTGCCATGCCGTGGGTGTAAACGCCCGGAGAGGATACACGGTCAATAACCGTCCTCGTAATATCTTTTTTCCCCTGGGAGCTGCCGCCGGAGACCGCGACAATGTCGCCGGCTTCCATCGCGTCGCGCAGCGCCCGTTCCAACGCGCCTTCATCGTCGGGCAAAACCGCCGCGCCGGCTACCGAAAAACCGTTTTTCTGCGCCAGCGCCGTCAGCGCGTAGGTGTTTATGTCCCTGACCTGCCCCGGCCTCGGCTCTTTCTCCGGCGGAACCAGCTCGTCCCCGGTGGACAAAATGGTCAGGCGGGGGGGGGTGTACACTGGGACTGCCGTAACGCCCGCCGCCGCCAATGCCCCAATATCCTGCGGCAACAGACGTTTGCCCCGGCGCAGGAGCAGTTCGCCAGCCTTCGCGTCCTCGCCGATTTGCACAACGTTTTCGCCGTTGGCCACGCTACCGTAAAGGCCCACTCCGTCCGAGCCAAACCCGCCAAAAAATTCGGCGTATTCGACCATCGCGACCGCATCCGCTCCGTCCGGCAACATGCCGCCGGTACTCACCTCTGCGCACTCTCCGCGCCCTATGGTAAAAGACGCGCTCTCGCCCATCTCCACCCGAACCTTCATGGTCAGGAATACAGGGATGCTTTCCCCGGCGGCGGCCGTGTCTCCCGATAAAACCGCGTAGCCGTCAACAGTTGAACGCCGGAAATCCGGTATGTCGAACGGGGCGAAAACGTCCTCCGCTATAATCCTGCCGCAGGCCTCCGCCAGCGGCAGCGTTTTGCGCCGCGCCATCCAATTCTTAACGCTGGAAAGTAATTTCTCCCGCGCGCCGTCAACGCTGTCTACTTTTAAGAACTCCATTATAGCTCCGCGCTTAGAACAGGCAGCGAAATCAGGACGCTTGTTCCGTTGGGGACGTCCCTGCGCTGTGACAGCAGCAGGTTACCTCCGTGGGCGATGACCACCTTACGCGCAAAAGCCAGGCCGAGTCCGGTGGAGCCCCAGCCTGATTTATGGCGTACCGTGCTCAACTTTGCCAGGTTTGTACCTATCCCCGGGCCGTTGTCCAGTATTTCGATCTCCAGGAATGTAGCGCTGCGCCTCGCGCGAAGTTCTATTCCCCTGGCGCCCGCCGTCCTGTTGGCCCGCCACGCGTTGTCCAGCACGTTCAGCAGGGCGCGCGTAAAGCGTATCTCGTTTAACGCCACGAACTCCCCTCCGGCGTCGGAGTCTATCGAGGCCGTCACGTCCTCTCCCCACGGAAACGGGCGGGCGTATCTCTCCAGCCGCTCGAAAAACGTATCGACCTGAACCTTGTGAAACCGGTCTTCGTGCAAAATCTCGCTTACCACGCGTTCCATGTAGCTCGTGGCGTTGAGCATGATGTCTATCTTCTCCGAGGCCGCGTCACCGGCTTTGTCCGCTCCGCCCCGCAGCATGAATGCCATGCCCTTTATGGCGGCAAGCGGGGTCTTGAGGTCATGTACCAGGCTGCGCATGTCCACCATGCTTACCTTACGCGAGCCCTCGCCTTCGTCATTCCCGGCGGAGTAGAGTTCTTCGTCCCACGAACGCCGCACCTGGCTCAGCCTGATGGAATAACTCGCCAGCACCCAGGTCGAGATAACGCCCCCGGCCATGAAGCTCAGGAAAAGTGACGCCCCGGCTATGTTGGCTATGGCCGCCCCCTCTTCGGAGCGAAAAAGCATGGACGCCGCCTGCCCTTCCTCCATGAACGCCGGTAGAAGCTCCAGGCTCTGGAACGAGTAGACCCACAGCATCATGGCCGCGCTCTTGTCCAGCCAGTTGTCCACATGCTGCGTAAGAATCTCGAAAAGCACCACCAGAAGAAGGGTCATATAAATATTTATGGGAAATGAATACACGAGCAGGTTCGATAACAAGGGGAACACAATCCAAGTCATCCATATCCCGACCGAGGACACAGTGAGCCTGACCGCGATTTCGTGCCTGCCGAAATACCGGCTTATTCCCTTGCTGACCGAAATCCACGCGAGAAAGAGGAGGAGCACCTGCATACCGTGTATCAAGATATTGAAGGCCGCGCCGAAAAGCATGGGGCTGAAATTTTGGTTTCTCACGCTTTCGGTGTAGTTTCTGATGAAAATGTTGCCGTAGTACAGGGCAATCAGGTCGCTCAGCATTAAAACGAACCCCAGAACCATGCTTTGGAATGCCCCTCGTTCTTCCAAGGGAAGCAGCTTTTGATTTCTCCACATCTGTCTCACCTCTTTCCCCAACAAGGCGCGACATTATTATGACAGAAAAGCTAAAGGGAATCGATATCGAAGTTACGGAAAATAACGCACGAGAAACACCATTTGCCGGTCTTATGCCCCCTATTTCCTCACGGCGTCCCTTATCCAGCGCCACTCGTCGAATTTCATGAGCATCGTTGCGGCCGCGTACGTACCCCCACCGGCCAGCACGGCGCCGGCGCACCAGCCGGCTCTCGCCAGGATTCCGGCCGACGGCGCGTAAGGCAGCAAGCGTCCGTAAAAAAGCAAAACCGCGCTCATGGACGCCAGCGCGGCGAAATTTTTCCACAGCCAGCCGGCAGGGGCCACGGCTAAGGAAAGACCTATTTTCTTTCGTATGAAATACAGCCCGAGCAGGCCGGACAGGGAGAAGGCCACGCTGGGCGCGAGGGCAAGGCCGCCGTAACCCATCGGGAACATAAGCGTAAGGGACAAAACCGCCGTGCCGCCCACGCTGAACAAAGTCGTCAAAAACGCCTCGCGCGGCATGGACAGGGCGTACAGCCCGCGCATCACTATCGTGGAGCAAGCCATGCCGGGCAGCCCAAGGACGCTCATGACCAGCGCCCAACTGGTGGCACGCCATGCCTGCTCGCCAAAAGCTCCCCTGACGAAGACCAGGTGAACGAACGGCTCCGCGATAACAATCAAGCCCACCGTCGCGGGCAGGACAATGAAAAGGGCAAAGCGCATGGCCTCGCCGATGGCAGAGGCGAATTGGCCGGGCTCCTGAGCCCGCGAAAGCCTCGGGAGCACGGCCTGGGAAATGGCTATGACAAAAAGCCCAAGGGGGAGCTGGATAATCCGGTTGGCGTAGTTCAGCACGGAAATGCTGCCCTCCTCCAGAAAAGAGCCGAGCATACGGCTCACCACGGGGTTGAGCTGATTTAAGGACAGACCGGCGGCATAGGGAAGGAAAAGCGCCATCATCCGCCGCAGTTCCGGGTCGGAAAAATCAGGGCGCTCAGGGAGAAGGGTCGCGCCTATTCTCCTCCCCCATATCCATTGGCTGAGGAAGTGCAGGCTTCCGCCGGCCAGCACGGAAAACGCCAGACCGAGAACCCCGAAGCGCCGGACAAAAAACGGGGCCGATGCTATGAATATCAGGTTGCTGAAGGCCGGGGCCAGGGACGGCACGAAAAACGACCCCAGGCTGTTGAGGGTTCCCATAGCCAGAGCGGCCATTGATATCAGAATCAGGAACGGAAACATCCAACGGGTCAGTTGTGTGGCGAGAATGGCGGTGCTTGAATCGAAGCCCGGCGCCATCACGAAGGTCAGCAGGGGAGCGCCTGAAATGCCCAGTATCGTAACCAGAAAAGAAACCGCTAAAAGGACGCTCATCGCCTGACGCGCAAGGGAGAGGGCGCGGTCACGGCTTACGGCGAGGGCCCTGGTGAACGCCGGGACGAACGCGGCGGAAAGCGCCCCTTCCGCTACGAGCTGCCGCGCCAGGTTGGCCAGGGTATAGGCCACGTTAAAGGCGTCGAGCTGGGCGGAAGCGCCGAAAAAGGCGGCGGTGACCACCTCCCTCACAAGTCCCAGCACGCGGCTGACGCACGTCCCCACCATCATGAAAAGAGCATGACTAACCATGCGCGAAGACCCCCGCATGTTAGTTAAACCCAGTTGGCCAGCCGCAAATTTTTTATATGGACATAATGCCTGGTATTGTTGGATACCAACAAACCATCATTACTTATTACAATCGCCGCTATTAAAATGTCCGCATCCCCGGCTGGTTTACCGCTTTTCTTCGATTCCGCGTAAATATTGGCCGCCTCAACGAGCGCGGCTTTGTCGAGTGTGAACACCACAATGCCGCGCAAAAAATCCATGAATTGTTTTTCTTTGGAAAGATTGTTTCTGTATTTCAGTCCTTTCAAGACCTCATAGACGTTAACGGAAGTCATGCCTATTACTTCGCCTTTGTTGATATTCTCTCGAAGATGATCCCTAATCGTGGTACTCCCGGCGAAAAAATACGAGATTATATCCGTGTCGAGAAAAATCATCCTTCTATTCTTCCAAAACTGAAGCTCTCTCGTTCAGCAATAACTCCGTTTACGCTTTTCGCATCTAAATCATCCCACGCGCCGCAATAGTCGAGGATGCTCTCTTGACTGCTCCTTACCGGGTCTGTGAAAGCAATGACCACCTTATATTCTTCTTTTACCGGAATAGGCTGCTCCAATCTGAAGCAATTTCCGTCGTATATTCCTTTTATCGCGTACATGGATACGCCACATCCTTTCCTTAACTTATTTTACCTCACGGCCGGCGTCCCAGCGGGGACGCATAAGAGAACTAATATCGTTTTCGCTTCGGTAACGCCGCAAAGCGGCGCGGGCTTCGGATATGCCGCGCAAAACGGACGGCAGGTCAAAGCTCCTGGCACGTACAAGAAGTTTCAGCGCAGCCGCCGCCATGAACAGCTTGAAGCGCAGTTTAGGGGGCCTTTTCTGCTCTCCGTCTACATATATAGCGTCGAACAGCAAATGAAAGTTGTACCATTTGGAGGCTGCCATGTTTTGGATGTTCAGACGGGGCGGGCCTGTAACGTGGTGATATAGATGGCCGCGCAGGCTGTTGATCAGGCGTCCTCCCAGTTTTTTGGATACGTAAAGGGAAAAAGCCAAGTCCTCTCCCAGCGCGTACCCTCCGAATCTCTGAAATTCCTCCGGGAAAAAAACTCTCATGTCACGAAAGACGGAGACATCCACCCCCATCCCACAGCCTCCGGCCCAGTCGGCGTTACAACCCGCCGGCTCGTCCTCGCCTCCATAGTTATAGAGAAACGATGTCGCCCCGTGTCGATTCATTCCCAGGAGGCGTTTCATGGCAAGAGAAAGCCTGGCGCGCCACGAGAAAGGAGTCGGGGCCTTTACCGGGATGTTGACGAGCAAGGCGTTCTGTTTTTCAAAAGTCTCCGCGACGCCGGACAGAGCATCCTTCGAGAGTTCGCTGTCGTCGTCCATGAATACTACGTGCTTCACTCCCGGAAAAGCGCTGAGAACATGCCTTACCGCGTCATTGCGCTGCGAAGTCAACCCCTTGCGCGGCGCTTTGAAATACTGTATATCGAAACCCCAGGAGCGGCCCTTCACTAAATCACTCGTCAAGTCGTCGTCGCTGGCGTCCCATATGACGCACACGAAGTCCCGGAAAGACGACCGCGCCAAGCTGGCGAGGGCGTACTTCTCAACGGCCTCGCCGCGGTTTTTCGTCGGGATTACTACGGCGATGACAGGTGGCACGACACGAAATGGCCGGGGGAAACTTCCCTCAGTTCCGGCGTTTCCTTCCCGCAAATTTCCGCGCGGTGGCGGCAGCGCCCCATGAAGCGGCAGCCGCTCGGAGGATCGATGGGACTCGGTACGTCGCCCTCCAAAATGACGCGCTCCTTCTTAACGTCCAGTTTGGCTGTGGGTATGGCGGAGAGGAGCGCCTGGGTATACGGGTGCGACGGCTTTACGAACAGATCCTTGTAGTCCGACAGCTCCACTATTTTCCCCAGGTACATGACCGCTATCCGATCCGACACGTGCCTCACCACGCTCAGGTTGTGGGATATAAAAACATACGTGTAGTGAAATTCCCTTTGGAGATCGTTCAGCAGGTTCAAAATCTGCGCCTGTATGCAGACATCCAGCGCCGATACCGGCTCGTCCAGAACGATGAACTCGGGATTGAGGGCAAGGGAACGCGCTATCCCTATTCGCTGCCTCCGGCCTCCGTCAAGTTCGTGGGGATAGCTGTTCTCAAGACGCTCCGCCAGCCCCACCGTGTTCATCAGTTCACGGACGCGGCGTTTCATGGCGTTTTTATCCGGGAACACGCCGTTCACGATCAGCGGCTCCGCTATCAGCTCCCAAACCGAGAGCCTGGGGTTCAGGCATGAATAAGGGTCTTGAAAGACAATCTGTACCTTCTTACGAAGATGTTTTATTACGGATTTCGAGGCTTTTGTAATGTCGATGTCCTCACCCGTCTCTTCGTCGTGGAGTATAACATTGCCGGACGTGGCGTCCAGCAAACGGATCAGGCAGCGGCCAAGGGTGGATTTTCCGCAGCCGGACTCCCCCACCAGCCCCAGGGTCTCGCCTTTTTGTACGGCGAAACTGACGTCGTCCACGGCGTGAAGCAAGCCCCGCTTTGTGGGAAAGAATTTTTTAAGGTTTTCCACGCGAATGTAGCCGGTCATTTCCGCTCCCTCCCTCGAATCGGGCACGCCACGAAATGGCCGGGGGCTGCTTCCATCATTTCGGGCTTCGACTCCGAACACACGCTTGTCGCGTACGCGCAGCGCGGGTGGAACGCGCAGCCGGCGGGAAGATCCATAGGGTCAGGCATTAACCCCGGTATCACGTTCAGGGATTCCCGGTCTTCGTCAAGGTCGGGCACGGAGTTGAAAAGCCCTATCGTGTAGGGATGCGTGGGGTTCGCGTAAAGGGCGCGCTTGTCGGCGTACTCCACAACGCGCCCGGCGTACATAATTGCCACCTTGTCGCATATATCCGCCACTATTCCCAGGTCGTGCGTGATCAGTATCATCGAGGCGCCGAACTGTTGCTTGAGTTTTTTCATGAGTTCCAGCACCTGCGCCTGTATGGTGACGTCAAGAGCCGTCGTCGGCTCGTCCGCTATCAGAAGCCCCGGGTCGCAGGCCAGGGCTATGGCTATCACCACGCGCTGTTTCATGCCGCCAGAAAACTGGTGCGGGTAGTCGTGCATACGCTCGCGCTTTATGCCGACCAGTTCGAGCATGTCCCCCGCCAGCTTCAGGGACTCGGCCTTGTCCACGTCCCTGTGAAGCCTTATCATCTCGGCTATCTGCTTGTCCACCGTCATGACCGGGTTCAGGCTCGTCATGGGATCCTGAAAGATCATGGCGATTTTACCTCCGCGTATGGCCCGCATCTCGGCCTCGCTTTTCGTCAGCAGGTCTTCCCCGTCAAAAATTATCCTGCCCGACTTCACCACGCCGGGCGGAGAGGGAATGAGGCGCATTATCCCGAGGGCCGTTGTGGTTTTGCCCGCTCCCGTCTCCCCCACGAAGCCAAGGGTTTCCCCATGCCCGAGGCGCAGGTTCAGGTTTTCGACAGCGCGCACCGTGCCGCCGTCCGTCACGTAATGTATTGTCAAATCCTTTATTTCCAATAAATCGTTCATTGGGAAAACTCCGTTCTAGCGTTTCAATTTGGGGTCAAGCGCGTCGCGGAGGCCGTCGCCCAGGAAGTTCAGCGCAAGGATCGTAAGCATTATGGCAAGCCCCGGGTAAAGCGTCAGATGCGGATAGTCGCGGATGTACTGGCGTCCCCCGGAGAGCATCGCGCCCCACTCGGGGTAGGGCGGCTGTATGCCCAGGCCGATGAAAGACAGGCCGGCCGCGTTCAAAATGGCAGAGGCCACGCCCAAAGTGGACTGTACGATTATCGGGGCCATGCTGTTCGGGATGATGTGCTTTGTGATAATACGCAGGTCGGAACTGCCCACGGCCCGCGCCGCCTCGATGAACTCCATCTCGCGGAGGGAAAGCACCGAGCCTCGCACGATACGCGCGTAGTTAGGGACGGCCGATATGCCCACCGCTATCATCAGGTTGAAAAGCCCAGGACCCAGCGCCGCCGCTATAGCTATGGCAAGCAGGGTCTGGGGAATGGAGAGCATTACGTCCATCACCCTCATGATGGCGTTGTCGGCCCACCCGCCGTAGTACCCCGCCGCCGCGCCCAGCATCCCCCCCGCGAACAGGGCGATCCCCACGGCTATGAAGCCTACCTGCAGCGACACCCGCGCGCCGTATATCAGGCGGCTCAGGATGTCGCGCCCGAACTCGTCCGTGCCGAGCAGGAACTGTTTCGACGGGGTTTCAAACGCGTGGGACAGATTCTGCCTCTGATAGGGATGAGGGGCCAGTACGTCGGCAAAAATGGCTGTAAATGCCAGGAAAATAATGAAAAAGAAGCCAAACATGGCGAGGGGGCTTTTCTTCAGACGGAAAAGAACCTCCATTAACGCGCCGCGTTTTTTGTTGCTCTTAAGGACGGGGGCGTCCATAGCTATTTGTACTGCGCCTTAATGCGCGGGTCGATGTAGGCATAGAGAAGGTCCACCAGCAAGTTGACCAGGCTGAACGCGACGGCGACAAAAAGCACGCCGCCCTGCACGACGGGGTAGTCGCGCGCTTTGATGGAATCCACCATCAGCCGCCCCACTCCGGGGATGGCAAAAATAGACTCCGTCAAAATCGCCCCGGACAAAAGCTGCCCGAATTGAAGCCCGCAGAGGGTGACAACCGGAATCAGCGCGTTATGGAGGGCGTGCCGCCATATGACGACTGATTCTTTCTGCCCTTTGGAACGGGCGGTTCGGATGTAGTCGGCGCGGATGACCTCAAGCATAGAGGAACGCGTCATGCGGGTAATCATTGAAATTGACTGCGCGGACAGGGCCAGGGACGGCAGAATCATTGCCTGGAACGTGTCGAAGCCCGACGGGGGCAGCCAGCGCAGGTGAACCGAAAACAGCAGGATCAGAAGAAGCCCCAGCCAGAACACCGGCATGGAGAGGCCGATCATGGCGAAAATCATCGCCGCCGTGTCGAAGATGGAATACTGCTTTATCGCCGACAGTATCCCGCAGGGCAGGCCGATGATTATGGCGATTACAATGGCGAAAGCCGCGAGTTTCAGCGTGGCCGGAAAGGCCGCCAGTATCTCGTCCATGACGGGCCGCTTCGTGACGTACGAGCGTCCGATATCCCCCCGCGTTACGGCTTTGTAGACATAGTTCGCAAATTGCATAAGGAAGGGCTTGTCAAGCCCTTCCCTTTCCCTGAATTCCTGGATGGCCCGCTCGGTCGCCATCTCCCCCAAAACCATTTTCGCCGGATCTCCCGGCGTCAGGTAGAGAAGCGTAAAGACGCAAAAAGCCACGCCGGCAAGCACGGGAATCAAAAATAAAATTCGGCGTACGATGTAGCGGATCATCAGGACCGGCTATTCAAAATAAACTTCACGGAACGAGTGAATTTCGTTGGAACGCGGCTCGAAACCCCTGACGTTTTTCCGCGTGCCGGCGATGGATTCGTCGTTGTGCAGATAGATCATCGGGAGCTGCTCGTCGATATATAGCTGCATCTCCTTGTAGAGGGCGGCTCTCTCGTCGCCGTCCTCAAGGCCGCGCCCCCTGTCGAGAAGCTCGTCCAGTTTCGCGTCGCTGAAGAACGTGTAGTTGGTGGAACCCAGAGCGCTGGACTCCAAAAGACCGGAAATTGCGTAATTGGGGTCGGGAATGGAATTTACCCAGCCGAGAATGAAAAGATCGTGCCTTTTCTCCAGGAGGCCGTTCAGGTACGCGCCCCACTCCAGCACCTTGATCTCGGACTTTATTCCGGCTTCTTCCAACTGGGCCTGAATGATCGTCGCGCTGTCCACCCGCTCCTTACGCTCGTTAGTCCATATCTCCAGTCTGAGGTCGTTTACGCCGGCCTCGGCAAGCAGTTTTTTGGCCAGTTCGACGTCCCGCTCGCGCACGGGGGTAACGTCGTTCAGCGAGTACTTTACCGCGGAGGGAACCAGGGAACCGGGCGCGTTGCCCACTCCTCTGTAGGAGGCGGCCTGGATGCCCGCTACGTCAAGCGCCGAGGCTACGGCGCGGCGGACGTTGACGTTGTCGAACGGCGGCTTCGTCACGTTGAAGCCGACGTAGGTGATGGAATTCTGCGGTTTACGGTACAGCACCAGATTTTCGTTTTCGTCCACGCGCCTCAGGTCGTTGTGGACGACCGGGAAAATGATGTCCGCCTCGCCCGTTTCCAGCGCTATAGTGCGGCTGGTCGGCTCGGGAATGGAGCGGACTTCGATGGTTTTGACTCTGGGCTTGGGGCCCCAGTAATCATCGAAGCGTTCCAGCACGTACTTGTTGCCCTTTTGCCAGCTCACGAACTTAAAGGGCCCCGATCCCGCCCCGGCAGGGTTCATGCCGAAGCCGTCCCCAAGTTCCTCAAAGGCCCTCTTGCTGTAGATGGCGGCCCAACTGTGGGTCAGGGAAGGGAAGAAGGAGTAGTCGGTTTTTTTCAGTTCGATGACGAGCGTGTGATCGTCGATGACCTGAACGTCCTTCACGTTCTGCGAGTAGACGGCGATTCTCGCGCCCGCGTCCGTGGTGGCGCGCATTATCGCGTGCCGGACGTCCTCCGCATTCAGTTCGTCGCCGTTGTGGAACTTGACGCCCTTACGCAGGTTGAACTTGTACTCCGTGCCAGACAATAACTCCCACGACTCGGCCAGCCCGGGGAAGATATTTCCCTCGTCGTCGGCAAAAATCAGAGTGTCATACAGACTGTAGACGGCGCGGGAGCTGGGGACGTCGTTGTGAGCGATGGGATCCATCGAAGTGGCGTCGTACTGGTCGGCCACTACAAGAACGTCTTTAGCGTCCGTTCTTCCCCCCTCCCCGGAAGCGGAACGGGCCGGAACAGATTCATAGCCGTATTCTTCCGCCTGCTGCTGCCGCCGCATTTGATGATAAGTCAGTCCCGCGACGCACGCAAGAATAATTAACAACACTACCCAACCATTTCGTTTCAACGCAAACCTCTCCTTTTATTTCTATAATATTTCTAAAATAAATTACAATAGGTTATCATACCCGATCATAAACAAGTTCTCCATCAATAAAAGTCTTTACGACGCGGGAGCGCGAGTCGAGCGGTTCCCCGTCCCAAACCGCTATGTCGGCGTCCTTGCCTTTTTCGATGGAACCCACGCGGTCCTCGATACCCAGATGCTCGGCGGCGCTGATTGTGATTGCCTTCAGGGCCTCGTCCGCCGGCAACCCGGCACGCATGGCCAGGGAAGCGTAGACGTTCAGGTGCTCGATGGGGACGACGGGATGGTCGGAGATTATGCAGAAGCGCACCCCGTTTTCCCATAGAATTCTGGGAGTGTCCCAGGTCTTGTTGCGTACCTCTATTTTGGATTTTGTGGCCATAGTGGGGCCTATGGCGGCGCGGACTTTTTTTCCCGCCAGCCATGAGGCTATCTTATGCCCCTCGGTGCAGTGTTCCAACGTTAAATTCAGGTTGAATTCCTCGGCGATTCTCACCGCCGTCTGAATGTCGTCCAGGCGGTGGCAGTGCACGCAAAGAGCCAGCTCGCGGCTCAGGACGGGAAGCAGAGACTCCATGACAAAATCGCGCTCAAAGACATTTTTATCCGCTTTACCCGCCTTGCTCGCTTTTTTCGATAGAGCCGCCTCTTTTCTGGCCCTGTAGTTTTGGGCTTTCACCAGCGCCTCTCGCATAAGCGCCGCGATTCCCATGCGGGTGTTCGGCGATTTTTTCAGCGCCGTGTAAACCCTGACCGGATTTTCGCCCAGCGCCGCCTTCATCGCCGAGGGGGCGCTCATGACCATACGCTCTACTATGTCGGGTTTAGTTTTTATTATGGCCCCCTGCCCGCCTATGACGTTCGCGCTGCCCGGCAGGGTCTGAACACACGTAACGCCGCCGGCCAGCGCGCTTTGAAAAGCCTCGTCGTCCGGGTAAATCGCGTCCAGCACGCGCAAATGCGGGGTCAGAGGATCCACCATTTCGTTGGTGTCGCAGGAATCGTTCGGAAATCCCTCCGGATAGGTTCCCACGTGTACGTGGGCGTCTATCAGCCCTGGCGTGATTATTTTGCCGGTCAGGTCGAAGACCTCGGCTTTCTTTGATGGGCGAATCTCGTTCTCGGAAGATATCGAAAATATTTTGCCGTCTTTCAGCGCCAGCGCGGCGTTCTCCAAACGCTTGCCCTTACCGGTAAGGACGGTTCCCCCCACAAGATATTTCTCGCTCAAGCGCACATGCCCTCCTTAAACTTTTTGCTTCGGCAATTATAACCTTGCCGCATTACATCCGGCAACGGCTAAAAAATCTCAAGGGTCGCAGATTTGTCCATGAGCCTGATTTTTCCCCGCAGCCCCTCGGTGGCGCTCACCTTCGCCTTGCCGTCTTCCAAATAAACGAATACGGCTTCCGTGACGGGGAAACGGCCCAGTATTTCCCGCGCGCGGGGTTCTCCCATGGCCAGAAAAGCCGTGGCGAACGCGTCGGCCCTCGCGGGAGAGGGGTCGGCTACGGAGACCGAGACCAGGTTCGTATCGACCGGCAGACCGGTGTGCGGGTCGAACACGTGCGACAGTTTTTTCTCCCTGTACCTTCTGAACCTTTCATAGGAACCCGACGTCACAAAGGATAAAACTTCCCCCCGCGAAAGAAGAAACGACAGAGCGCAGACAATGCTCTCTCTCCCCGCCTCCGCCGGGGACGGATGCCTGACGCCTATCCGCCACGGAACGGCCTTGAAAAAAGTTTTGCGCGTACCAAAGAGCGTCACGTCGCCGCCGAAGTCGAGCAGAGCCGAGCGCGCCCCGCGCTCCTTAAGGTACGCCGCCACCCTGTCCCCCGCGTAGCCCTTGGCTATCGCCCCCAGATCCAAAGCCGCCCCCTCCAGATTCAAACGCGTCATGTCGGGCGAGACGAGGGAAATTTTTCGGTAACCCACGAGTTCCAGCGCCGCCGATATCTGTTCGTCCGACGGCGGCGTCCAGTCCCCGGCGGCGGATATGCGCCACAGGTCGGTGAGAGGCCCCACGGTCGGGTCGAAATAACCGCCGGCCGCGTCGGCTAACGATAGAGAGGCCTCCAATATCGCCCACGTATCGCGCCCCACCTTCACATACTCTTTTCCCGAAGCCGCGTTTACGCGCGACACGTCCGAGTCCGCCCTGTACCTGGAGAAAGCTCCTTCCAGTTCGCTCAAAATGAGAAACGCTCCGTCCAAGACATTCCCGGCCGTGCGCTTCGGCATTTCCGCCGAGACCGACATGAGGGTGTTCATGCCCGTCGCCACCCGCTCGACAGTCATAAACGAATTCGCGTTCACAGCATGATAAAAAAACGCGGCGCAAAGTACGAACACGCAGACTCGGACGCGCATATTAAATCTCCTCTCGCTCCTCTCGAAAACACGTATGCTCATAGTATAATACGCATGTTGAAAATTACTTATTAAGGAGCGTGTGCACTCTTGAACATTTCCAGCAGGTTGGATAGAGGTTTTGCCTTTGTATTGTTATGCGCGCTTTTAACGGTGTTGACGGTTGATTTTGTTTCGCCCACGGAGGGCGAAGCGGCGGCCAGAAGAGTCAGAAGGGCGACCGTGTCTCCTTCTCAGAGAAGCGCGGCGACCCCCCGGACATTCGCGGCGGGGACCGGAACCCAGAGAAGCCCTTATGTAATCCGCACCGCGGCCCAGCTATCGGCTTTTGCCGCGTCGGTCAACAACGGAGAGGCGTACGCCGGCAAATACGTCAGGCTCGGCGCCGATATCGACCTAAAAGACGTTGTTTGGGTTCCTATAGGCTTTTATAAAGAAGATGGCGGTACCCGTCCATTCAGAGGATTCTTCGACGGCGCCGGGTTCACGATATACGGCATGGGCTCCGGAAATGATTCGAGGAGACCCGCGGGAGCGCTTTTCGGAGCGCTGGACGGGGCCGCGGCGGACAACGTAAGCTTACAGTTTGTAAATGTGACGGGAGGCGTCAACGTCGGAGGACTCGTGGGATTCATGACGGGATCGTCTCTCAAGAATTGCAGAGTGTCCGGCACAGTGACAGGGCAGGCCGCCGTGGGGGGTATAGCGGGCGCCGCCCTTAAAGGATTTATGGAAAACTGCCACTTCTCCGGAAACGTCGTTGGAGAGAGCGGCGTCGGCGGCTTGGCCGGCGCGGTGGATCATGTCGCGATACGCTTCTGCAAAACCGAGGGGCAAGTTGAAGGGAATGTCGACGTGGGCGGTTTCGTGGGCGGCATACTGAACGGCATTATCGCAGAAAGCGTTGCGGACAGAGTCACCGTACACGGTGAACGTAACGTAGGCGGTTTAGCGGGCAACATGATCGACGGGGGAAGGATTGAGAGAGCGGCTTTCAACGGGCAGGTTATCGGCAATTCATTCATAGGCGGCGTGGTAGGACGCATGACGGACGGAATTGTAACCGGATGCACAGTGACCGGCAGCGTTAAGGGAAGGGCGCAGGCGGGCGGTCTCGCCGGCGAACTCGCGGGCGGCGAGATACGCGGCAGCGCGTCCGCGGCCACAGTCGACGGCATGGCCAACCTCGGTGGCGTAGTCGGGCGAATGTCGGGCGGAATGTTGCGCAACAACGCCAACAGCGGCACAGTCATCGGCGGCGAGGGAGTAGGAGGCTTGATCGGAAACTTTACCGGAGGAGATCCCGACTTTTCATCGAACAGAAGCTCCGGACAAGCCAGAGAACAATCAAAAACGGGGGCGCTGGTAGGAATACAAACGCCCTGAACGCCCTGATGAGCCGCTTGACAGAACTATGAAAAAGTGATTGACTTTGTCAATATTTATTTTACAATACTTAAAGATTCGGGAGGAGTATCCCGATTTATATTGAGGTAAGGAGGCCTGATTTCAGTTGAGAAAAGCTTTTATGTTTATGTTGTTGGCAGTAGTGATTTTGTGCGCTTCGGGAACTGCTTTTGCGTATGGCCAATGGTACGCGGATCCTATATACGGGCACGGTTACCACTATTACCCGGTAGTCGTAAAACAGCAGCCGGTGGTTGTACAGCAGCCCCAGCCGGTTATCGTGCAGCAGCCGCAGGTGATTGTGCAGCAACCGCAGCCGGTTATCGTACAACAGCAGCCGGTGGTCGTGCAACAGCCGCAGCAAGTCGTCGTACAGCCCCAGCGGCCGGTACGTGTCGTACGTCAGCCACAGCCGGTTGAACGGGCGCCGAAGCAGATAGTCGTACAGCAGCAGCCGTTACCGGCGGCCGTGCAGCAACCACAGCAGGTGGTAGTACAGCAGCCGCAGCCGGTATATGTCCAGCAACAGCCGCAGGTCGTACAACAACAACGGATGGCGCTGGAGCCTTGCCCGTGTCCTATTCCTTATCCTCATCAACATCTTCATCCTTATTTCTACTACAGCGCAAAGTAGTTTTGGGTACGCCGATATTTTAGGGAGGGGTTAGATTTATGAAGAAAATTTCCGTGTCTTTGTTGTTGGTTGTGATGGTTTTGAGCGCGGCAGGAACAGCTTTAGCGCATGGCTGGCATGAATGTGGTAAGCCTGCGTACGGTCACTGTTATCTTTGTTATCCGCGCGCGAAAGTCGTAAAGACGAAGCCGGTATATTATGTACAGCCGCAGCCGGTGATCGTCGTACAGCCGCAGCCGGTATATTATGTACAGCCACAGCCGGTGGTTGTCGTGCAGCCGCAGCCGGTATATGTCCAGCCCACCAAACCGCGGCGGACAAGTGGTTGCCCTCACTACTACTATTACAAGTAATTGCCGTCCCAGAAATCATTTGAAACAGCAAGCGCGCGGGCATACAGGTCGTGCGCTTTTTGTTTTTTGTCCTTTATGTTCCGGTCAAGCGGCGGAAAAATTCCCAAATTGACGTTCATGGGCTGAAATGTCTTTCCTCCGGCGGCAACGGCGTTTTGCAGGTAGTTCAGCAGAGACCCGACCGCGCTTTCCCTCGGCCAGACGACCGGGGATTTTCCGCTTAAAAGCCGCGCCGCGTTGACCCCGGCGACCATCCCCATGGCGGTGCTCTCCATGTAACCCTCCACCACTGTGATCTGGCCGGCCAGAAAC
>Ga0099364_10003642_pt1 | contig 23770 bp, 12 predicted proteins | sample TergutTh196P3_FD_73070 | JGI IMG/M metagenome (GOLD analysis project Ga0099364, IMG submission 73070) | Microcerotermes parvus P3 segment gut microbial communities from Pointe-Noire, Republic of the Congo - Th196 P3 | ecosystem: Host-associated > Arthropoda: Insects > Digestive system > Gut ...
AAACTGCCGACTATTCAAAAATCGGCCTTAACTTATCAGTGATTTCATCAATTCCATATACTGCAGCCATAATAACCACCTTTCTTAACGGACTATAATCCGCAATTTCGTTTTATCTTTGCCCTTTGACAGCAATGTAATGACATCATCAATCCTCGCTTTAAGTGTTTCCGTGTCACACGGGCCGAGAGCGGTGAGTTTATCTAGCAAATCGCTTCCGTCGATTATCATTATATCAAAGCCTTGTAACAACTCGGATATTGTGTTGGCAAAGAAACTGTCCACTTTGTACGGCAATGCTTTTTCCGCAACGAATGTATCAATGACCCCTTGCTTTTCGATTGACAGGTATTCCTTTTGCGGAAGAACACCAAGAGGGTCTGTAACTGTGTTGTACAGAGTCTTTGCCCATTCCTCATTTAATGCTTCAAGCCTCTCCTCAATTTTTTCAACCGCGCCCTTAACAAGTGGGTCGTTGCTTCCTAATTGGTAGCCGCATTTCGGGCAAAAGTGAGAGGTTTGGAGCATAGCAGGCGTAAGTTCAATGCAGACCTTCAGGGCAGCTAAGTCGTTAGCAATCGCGGTATACTTGCTTGCTGTAAGAATCTCGATGTTTACCAGTCTTTTCAGATTTTCAAATCTTGGTGAACTGATAAGCTCGCTTTTTGCTCGTCCCCCCTTCACATCAAGTCTGCGCTTCTTGTGTTCTTCAAAGTAGAGGTCAATGTATGTGTTTCTGACGATGGACAATGCTTCATCCAATTCCACGGCAGCGGTTTCACCGTACACGCCATCGGCAATGCTGTCACGGATTTTTCGGAAAGTGTCTTTCGCGTCTTCGACTTTTTGTTTCATGCTTTCGACAGATTGTATTGCCATCATGTAACTGACTAAATCTTTGCTCTCGCTTCTGAATCTTGCATATTCCAAGACTGTCATAACGGCGTTTATGTCTTTACCGAGCTTTTCCACTTCATCCATTGAGTAGGTGAAGTTATTCAGTTTTGCCACCGTATTAAAACGACCGTGGAAGTTGCCAAGCATTTCTGTAACATTCTTTGCAGCCTCCTTAAATTTCTCGGAAACAGATGCGGAAATAAGCCTCTCGTCCCACAATGAAAAATCACTGTCCAATTTCGACCGTGCTTTCACGGCAGCATTAGAGATTTCCTGCGCTTTTGCGATAAGCCCCGCAACTCCTATCTCTCGGCTTTGCTCATTTCTGATATGTCCTTCGGGCAACCCTAAAATCTCGAACAAGCGCACAAGTTCGCCAAGCTGCAAATCTTTTGGCTTGCTGATGTACTTGAACTCGTAAATATCCATCGCATTTATTTTGGGTATGCCGTCAAGACTTGAAGCCGTGATAGAAGCGCCGTTTTTAAGAGAAATAACAGCGCGCCCGGTATAGACAAGCCCAAGCAAAACAATAGGCAGCAGTGCATAGCTTATCCCAAATTTCTTATCAACATAATCATTGAATACTTCATCGTATATGTCATTGAAGTTAAGTACAGCGCCTGCTGGGAGGCTCTCTAGCATCATAGCGTAATACCCCGCGTATTTTGAGTTTTGTATGCTTATGTTCTCCCCGCTGATAAGACCAAAACTGTCAAGCATGGCGTTTCCGAGGTGTTCTTTCCTACCGGAGAATCGGTCAAAAGCTTTTCGGATGGCTTCGGCCTGATTTTTTATGGTGATGGTTGTTTTGAATATAGGGAACTCAGGGTACTTTTCGGCAAAGTAAGGCTCAAAAGAGAGCGACGCGACCAAATCCATTGTTTCCTTAAACGGATTGTCCGTTTTATATCTGCCTTTCATAACTTCCAAAAGCTGCTTCTCCACACCGCCATAGACAATCTCAAACGATGTGTTTTTGTTCTCGCTCAAGTATTTTATCAAACGCTTTTTGAAAGCATCGGCTTTGCTTTGATAAGCAGCTTTGTTTTTTTCCTCCGCAAGCTCGCGCAGAATGCAGGCCGCAGCGTAAAGTTTCAAATTGTTTTTGAACTCCTCATCGTCTTTAAAAAAGAAGAACACTTCGTCGCTTTTCTTTTCGTCAGTAAAGTCTGTGTTGCCGTATGGCGGAATAAAATAAATGTAGTAATCTTCTGGCGGTTGGGCGGTGGACCTATCTTCCGGTTTGCCGAGGAACAAATAGCCACGCCGGAAAATATGGTGAGAGTTCCAATTTAGCGTATGTTCGTAGATTTTGAAATTCTTGACATACTCTTGCTCCTCCCAATCCAAGCAAAAGTAGATTATGTCGTAGAAGTAATTGTTCAAGCTGCTTTCAGGGATTGTAACGGCACGTTGCGTTATTTTCTCGTCATAATCCACGTCCTTTTTCAGGTCAAGATAATACTGCCCGTTGTCTGTGCCGTAGTCGATAAATTGCCCGCTCACCGTAGTCATTATGTCCTTGAGGACGACTTGCACAAGGGTTTGCAATGTGTCCGAACTTTGGTCGGGAAGCCCCGGCAGATATAGGCATAGGTCGTCACGCAGATTTTCGCTTGTCAGCCCTGCCCGAAGCTGTATGTCGCCTGTGGTCAGCCTATGCACGGACAGCGCGTAAATAATTTTTGACGCTAAGGACTTGTATTGCTTTTTTGGGAAAGAGCGCGTCACTATATCCTCAAGCTGACCGCTTTTCTCCACAACCTCCTTGATATTGGCATCGGTGCGGAAAGAGAAATTATCTTTGATAAATGACCAGTAGCTATCAAAGGACAGTATACCGGGTGCATCGTCAGGCAGCTCATCATTCAGAATACCGCTGATTATTTTCGAGATATTGGCAAGGATATGGCGATTTTCTATAATGTGGATTTTATTAAACACGTCGATATAGGCCGGATGTATGGGGAACAGGCTGACATATTCCTCAATACGTTCAGACATATTCGAGTATAAGTTGCAAAACTTTTGTAAGTGGTCACGGATTATTGCTTTTTGCTCGTCGGTCTTTTTGAGTATTCGCTCCGAAACGACATACGCGGTATCTTCTTTGCGAATGATAACTTGTTCAAAACGGTCACGGACGCGATTGATTGTCTGTGAAACAAAGGAAAAGGCAGGGTTATCAAAGAGTTTTTCCTGTACGCCGAAAATCACTCTGAAACGCGACTCTTTGACTATCTCCCCAAGCTCCCGCATGAATCCGAGGTCAAGCCTTACAGCATGGTCGTCTTTCCCGCCGAGGAAGTCGAGAAATTCATCCACAACGAGAAGATAACCCTTGTCCTGATATTTTGAACTGAAAATTTGCATCATTTTTATTAAAGTTTCTTTGTTATTGGTTATGCTGTTTGCGCTTGGATAATCGAAAGATAAACCACGCACCTTGAAATCCTGCTGTACTCTGGAAAGAATGATTTCGCGAAGCGGAGTAGTGACGGCTCCTATTTCGATGCGGACGACTTCAAACCGACCCGCGACAATTTTAGCATCTTCGGCAAAATTTCTATTTCGTAGATGCTCAAGATTGGTCGTGTCCAGAGCAATGGCAGATATAACGGACATCAGATGCGATTTACCTGTTCCGTAGTTACCGACCAATAACACACCCTTGTTATCAACCACATCGTCAAGGCTAAGCTGAGAGAGCATATTATTCTTGATTTGAGTTGCCATGCTGTCCGACATGACATAGCTTTGAACTCGCTTTACCGCTTCGCTAAAGTCATCGGCTGCGGTTAGTTGAATTACGCTTTCAATCGGGGCGAAGTTGATTAAATTGGAATATTTCATTACGCCATCCTTCTTTATATAACACAGGAGATTTCATACTCGCTTATTTTGAATATAACATAATCCTCATATCCGACTTCTGCATAAATCAACGAATCTGCAGAAAATCTGCCGCACCATCGGACAATCAATTTATTATGCCGTGAAATCTCGGAAAACAGTTTCATTACGTCAAGATTATACTTTGGGTCAAAAATCATTTCAAAATCTGTGAGATATATGGCTTCACCTTTGGGCAGCAGAGCGATAATTATTGATGTCAAGTTCACGGGCGTTTCCGAAGTAGACTCGTCACGCAGTGCATTAGCTAGAGACAGATTGAGCAGTACTGTCTGGTATCCCGCCTCTGCTATACCCTTGTCAAAGTCATCACGCTGATTGCACAGAATTATAGGTAATGGTAGCGCTAGCATCCTCTTAACTGTCAGTGTTCGATTGTTAATTACTTTCCCCAAGTAAAGCACATCCTCACTTTTCCACATCCTTTTGCAACTAATGTCCTTAAAGCATTCTAACTAAATACACTATATAAACTAGTCCTGCGTAGTCAATTATATAGTATTAGAAGAATATTCTCAAGATGAAAGGTTGAAATGATTGACAAAAACTCCACAGATGGGGTATTGTTTAATAGGTAATTACTTGTTAACCTTTCATTGATGCGGATAATTTTGAGGATATAGTATGTATGAGCAACTGACCAGAATTTCACATAATCCCGATATAATGGGCGGCAAAGCCTGCATAAAAGGCACCCGTGTTACTGTAGGTGTGATTCTTACGCTCATCAGTGAAGGCAAATCCACGAAGGAACTGTTGAACGATTATCCGTATCTGGAATACGAGGATGTCATGCAGGCGTTAGCTTATCACTAAAAATCCATCAAACCCAGTGTCGTTCCAGTTCGCATCAGAAATATGCCTTGGCAGGATTTAGTCGACATAGTGACAAAATCCTGCCATTCAGAACACAACAGAGTTGGAAACTGGAGCCATCCTCAGCATCGACACCAAAACCTCACGACTGAGGCTTCTGCCTTTGTAAAACCTCACCCCAACCTCACCGTCCTCATCTCATACCCCCCAAACTCCAGCCTCCCTAAATCCACTGCCCCAATCTCCTTCTCCATCAAATCACATTCCACCGCTTTTCCGCCAAACACCGTCTCCAGCTTGCATACTGCTGCCTTGCCTTGACTCTCGAACAGACGCAAAATGACACCCTCCCCATCCTCGCTCTGCTTCAACGTCTCGACCACGACCGCCGGATTATCCGTCCAGGCCAGCGACCCTACATCCGCCGCCCCTTTGAATACCCTTAGCGGCTTATTCAGGGCATAGGCGTGCGCCAATGTCTCTGTACCGCAGTCCCCCTCATGTGCGAACAGGGCATATGTGAAGCAATGCGCGCCCCGGTCCGCCGTCGGGTCGGGCCAAACGGGGGAGCGCAGCAGATTCAAAGACATCCGCCTGCCCTTCACGCGATGGCCATACTTGCAATCATTGAGCAATGAAATACCATGCCCCGCCTCGCTTAAATCGACATACTTATGGGCGCAAATCTCGAATTGCGCCTTCTCGGTCGGGCTCTCGTCGCCCGTCGGCCGCCGCACCGAACCCATCTGAATATCGCAGAGTACCTCGGCCGCCGCGATACTGACGTCAAAATCGGCCCGCAGCATCTTTAGCTTCGCCTGCCACTCACATTCCGTCCTAAAATACACCACCGGGCTATTCGCATATAGAATAATATCCTGGACAATGGACGAACGCCCGTATTTATAGAAACTGCGCCGCCGAAGCATCGGCCCATCCACTGTCGTCTCCACCTTCGTCGCCTTTAGCTGTGTAAAGGGCTCCGCCCAATAACCCATATGTATGTCCCAGGCATCCAGCGGCCGGCGTTTGTCCCCGTAAATCCGCAGGGCATTCAACTCACCCCCGGCATACTCGAAACCGTCCGCTTTGCGGATGAGCGAGATAATCTCGCCCGTTTTGCTAAAGCGTAAGGATACAAATTCATTTGCCATACTCTCCGCCGTGTATGCAAAGGGAGCCTGCGGCAATGAAGCCACCCTTAGTGGGGCAAAACCGTGGGCAGCCACCTCGGCCAGATACCATTTTCTACCCCGTGAAACATATTCCGTGCGCGTGAAACCTGTGGGATTGTATACACTGAATCCCTTGCCACCCTCTACTCGCCCCCCGCCATTTTCATTGGCAACACGCCCGGCCGCCCCCGCCTCGCCCATAAACGCCAGCACATCCTTTATCCCAGCCTCTATCTCCTTCAAAATCTTGGCATATCTGGCCTGGCTCTCGGCATACACGCGCTCTATGCTGCTGCCGGGGATGATGTCGTGGAACTGATATAGCAAAATCTCTTTCCACCACGCATCCAGTTTGTCTTTCGGGTAGGCGTATCCGCGCCGCACCGCCAATGCGTGCAGGGCTTCGAAATCCTGCAAGGCATACTCCGAGCGGCGGTTAAAGTTCTTGTTCGCCCCCTGGGTGGTATAAGTCCCCTGATGGGTCTCCAAATACAGCTCGCCGGCATAGCGGGGCAGGGCCTCGCGGTACTTTTCCAACTTGGCAAAAAATCCCGCCGCCGTGCCATGCGAAACAGACGGCGAACCCGCCAAACGGGCCTGACGCTCAATCATCTCTATATGCACCTCGCCCGGGCCGCCGCCACCATCGCCCACGCCGTAGAGGAACAGGGCCTCCGGCGCCACCTCCCGCTCGGGATAATTCCCGGCCGTGAAACGCATACAGGCGGGGGTGCCGGCGCTATTATAGGTCTCATCGGGCGGCATATGGGCCAGCACCTCGGAGCCGTCTATCCCCTGCCAGACAAAACTGCGGTGGGGAAAACGGTTATGCTCATTCCACGAGAGCTTGATCGTGCAAAAATAGGGCAGGCCGCTCTTTTTCAAAATCTGCGGCATGTTGGCATTGTAGCCGAAGACATCCGGCAGCCAGCAAATCTGCATCTCGGCACCGAACTCCTCGCGGAAAAAGGATTTACCGTATAAAATCTGGCGTATTAAGGCCTCGCCGGAAGCCAGATTCGTGTCGGCCTCGACCCACATACCACCCTGACACTCGAAACGCCCCTCCGCCGCCATCGCTTTCAGCCCCGCATACTGCGTAGGTGCATTGTCCTTGATATACTCAAACTGCCAGGGCTGGCTTGCGCCATAAGTAAAATGCGGGTAACGCTCGAAATTCCGCAGTTGATTGGCGAAGGTGCGCTGGGCCTTGCGCTTGGTCTCGCGGAGCGGCCACAGCCAGGCCAAATCCAAATGCGAATGCCCGATGGCCGTCACATTCAATGAGGGATCCGGCTCGCCGTCAAACAAAGGTGCCAAAACCGCCCGTGCTTCATCCACCGCCTGCCCCAGCAGGGCGTAGCTTGCATCCAGCAAGCCCTCCAACTCGTCACGCTTATCCGCCGCTTCTGTTACGGACAGCAGCGAGGCTATGCAGAGATAATCATAATAAAAACCACGCAAACCATCATCCACGACACAGAGTTCGGCGAAGCGGAAGATGCCGAAATCGGGGTTTTGACCGCAGAAGCCGTTATAGCCGGCATCCAGATAAATCTCTATCTCCTGCCCCGCCTCGGCCGCGTCCGCCACCTCGATCACGCTCTTGGCGACGCTGGCGCCCAACTGATCCATATAATGCCAATTCGAGCCGACGGCGATACCGGAAATGGGCTCCGTGCCCTCATAAACCAGGCCCTCGCCACCGATGCTGATACGGATGACAACGTGCTTACCCGCGCACGTCTCCGGCACCCGCCCCGAAAGCCGAAACCAGGCGCAGCCCGAAACATCCGCCCAGACAGCGCCCTTTTCTATCGGACTATAGCTAAGGCTCTCCTGCACCCCCGGCGCAATCGGCTCCTTGCTCTTATGCACCGCCACCGTTATCGGCGCCACCTGCTTATAAATCTTCGCCCGCATCGCCTTCAAACGCCCCAAATGCTTCTTTTCTTTCCGGATGTTTTGATACAGTTCCATGTCGTTTTCTCCTTAACCCTCTATCAACCCCCGCAAAGCACCAACCGCGGCCTCAAAGGCCTCCACATTATCCTTATATCCATAATGCCCAATCTCGCTCTGCTGATTGCCATGCTCCAGGGCCGCAAGACCGGAAAATTCCATCAGATGCGGCTCGACGCTGAGCATGCGCCCGCCAGCCTGTTTATAACGCAACAGCAACTCGCTTATATTAGCATCACCATGACCCGGCAACACAACCCTGCCGGATTTTAAGGCATCTTTTATATGCACATAATCCACATAAGGCGCCAGCATATCCCAGGTTTTAAGCACATCCTGCTCTGCCTGGATGAAGTTGGCCGGATCAAAAACCGCCCTCAAACCCGGCAGATTTTTATGAATCTCCAAGCAACGTTCGGCCGTCTCCCCATATATATCCTTTTCATTTTCGTGGCATAACACCACGCCGCTGCCCTGGGCAGCCGTTAAAAAGGCCTCCATATAACCAAAAGCCTTCTCCTTTTTGCCCTCATCCGTCACACCATAAAAACTAAAGAGACGAAAACGGCCAGCATCCATGATCTGGGCTATCTCCAGCATATGCTTGAACTCGTCCAAATGAGCGCCAAAATCATCATCCACATCAATTTTGCCCGTCGGCGAGGCAATCGCCCACACCTTAATCCCGGCATCGTCCAGCTTGGCCCTCACCGCCCTGGTCTCGGCCACACTGAGCTTTGCCACATTCTTGCCGTCCACCCCCCGTAACTCCAAATAAGGAATATTCAGCCTGCTAAGCACCGCAATCTGCCCATCCATCCGGGCATCCGCCTCATCACCAAAAGCACATAATGTAAATTGTTCGTTCATAATATTTTTTCCTTTCAAAATATACTACCCCCGCCCCCGCGACGTCTCTATCCTTTTACTCAACTCCGCAAAATACAAATCCTCATCGAAGGGAATCTCCACCGGCCGCCCCAAAAACGCCGACAAATGTAAGGCATTAGAGAGCGTAAGGCCCCTTATCCCCTCCACTCCATCCGCCACCAGCGCCCCGCCGCACAAAATGGCATCGGCAAAGGCGTTCATCACGACGATATGCTGCCCCGACTCCCCATCCGTTTCCACCACCGTCTCGGTGAAGGCCGGAGCGGCAAACAACTCTTTATTCCTGGCAGAAAACGCCGGTTCCGACTCCTTAAGCCGCCATAACTTAAGCTGCCCGCCCTCGGCCAGCAACTTGCCGCCATCCAGCGTAATCTCAAAACGGTTGGAACCGGGCGTATCGGCCGTGGACGTGATAAAGATACCCGTCGCGCCGTTTTCAAACTCCAGATACGCGCTGACATCGTCTTCCACTTCTATGTCATGCCACTTGCCAAAATGCAACTTCGCATCCACCTTTACCGGCAAGCCGCAAATCCACTGTAACAAATCCAGATTATGCGGGCATTGATTCAATAAAACACCGCCGCCCTCGCCACTCCAAGTGGCGCGCCAGGCACCGGAATCATAGTAGGCCTGGGGCCGGTACCAGTCTGTGATGAGCCAGCTCACGCGGCGGATTTCACCCAAAGAGCCGCCGCTAATCAGCTCCTTCATCTTGCGATAGATATGGTCCGTGCGCTGGTTAAACATAATCCCAAACACCACACCCGACTTGTCCGCCGCCGCGTTCATCGCCTGTACTTGCTTGGTATAAACGCCCGCCGGCTTTTCCACCATCACATGGATGCCGCGCTCCATGCAGGCAATCGCCAACTCCGGATGCGCATAGTGGGGCGTGGCCACCAGGGCCGCGTCGATAAGGCCGCTAGCCAGCATTGCATCCGCAGACTCAAACAAGGCCGCCGCCGGCAGACTCTCCTTGGCCAATGCCAGCCGCTCACTCAGTACATCACATACGGCCACCACCTCTAATTTCGGACACTTACCCGATAAAATATTGTTGATATGGCCCATGCCCATAATGCCGGCCCCAATAACACCTAAACGAATTTTTTTATCCATATTCTCCTCACTCTCAAACCAGCGGCACGCCGGGGTCGTCGTGCCCTACAAACCACTATCTGCTGACCACGGCGGCGGGAGCAGAGCCCCCGCCCTACGACCGCTCCTTCAAATAATTAAAACTACGCTTAAAGCAGTCGAAGGGGTCCTCACCGTAGCAATCATCTTGCTCGATTAATAAATACTCACTCCCCGCGTCCCGGCAAGCGGCCAAAATCGCCTCGAAATTCATGTTTCCTTCACCCACAACCGCCATCCGCTGTGTGGAATCAACAATGGACATATCCTTCACATGGATGCAATGTGCTTGCCCCTTCATCTTCCTTATCCAGAACGCCGGATCGCCGCCCGCATATTGCAGCCAATAGGTATCCAGGATAAAAGTCAGGGCGTCGGCGGGAAAATCGGCCATCAGGCGCTCCAACATATTCTGGCCGTCGCCCATCTGATGAAATTCCTGATGATGGTTGTGGTAGCCCAGGCGCAGGCCCGCCTCCTTTAGCTTCAGGGCCGCCGGCAAAAAGCGCTCACGAAAAGCCCCATAGTCGAAGCTGGCAAAATCGCTGAGCCCGGGGGCCATGCCTATGCCGACGATGCCACAGCCAAATGTCTTATGCTCCTCGGCCACGACTAGCGTTTCGTCCGCGATGCGGTCTTGGGCGGTATGGGTCAGCGGGCATGACAAGCCATTTTTCTTAAGCTCCTCCGCCAACCACCCGGCCTCAAAGGGCCCCGTGCCCGAAACCTGCACATACTCAAAACCCATCTCGGCGACTTTTTTTAGAGTCTCGGAAAAATCCGCCAGACTCTGGGTGTGCGCCCTCACCGTGTACAGCTGTGCTCCAATTTTCATGCAAACCTCCTTTTTGCGCTTCGACGCTACTGCAACCACTAAAAACTCAGAAAATCTTGGCCTGTTTTTCAGGCCTTAGATTTTCAAGTTTTTGCCCACGCTTCATACACCGCCCGCACATTCTCCGGCTTCGCCCCCACCCCAAACTCGCATTGGGCGATGGCCCCGCCATCTGCCCACAATGTTTCACGAACCGAACATACGGCCGCTTTTACCTCGTCCACACTAGCATAGGGCAGAATATTTTGACGGTCTATCTCACCGTAGAATGTAATTTTACCCGCAAAAGGCTTAAGATTTTCCAACCCCATGCAAAACAGCTGAGAATTGATCGCATCCAGGCCCAACTCTATCAAATCGGGATAAATTGATAAAATATGCCCGTCCGAATGCATGAATATCTTCTTGCCGGCCCGGTGGGCGATGTCGATATAATCCTTATACAAGGGCTTAAAAATCCGCCGCCACATGGCCGGGTCTATCAGCAAAGAGTTCTGCGAACCCCAATCATCCATGATATTCAGGGCGTCCACCTCTGTCTTGGCCCATTTTTCCAGCAAGTCACAGTAAAAACCGTGCATCCGCCCGATGAAGCGCGTAAGACCGGGCGGCAACAATGCCAAATCCATATACAGTTGCTCGGTCGTGCGGATAAACTGTAACTGCTCAAAGGGGCGCGGGCAAGCAGCGGCAAAAGCAAACTTATCACTGGCCCGGCATTGGGCGTTTATCTGCCCCACGTCCATCCCCAGCCATTCCAGGGGAAAATGCACCCTGGACGTATCATCCCAATCGCTCTCCTCGTCCTCCACGGACACAATCGCCTCTTTCACCTCGCCCACATAGCCCTCGGCCTTGTTTTCAAAAATACAACCCCAGGCATCTATATGCCGTCCCAGTTTATAGGCATCCCCCTCTGACACCCCCTTTTCTTTTATGCATGGGTCGGGTGTGAAAAAATCGCCAGGGAAATCCCTTTGTATGGCCGAAAGCTCTACGGGATAATGCATCCCGGCCCAGGGCAGCACCCACATATCGCGCGGCACCCGCCCATCTTTATTCTCAAACTCCAATGTCCTTAATACCAATTCCCGTGATGTCATTGTATTACTCCTCCTCAAACACCATCACCCCCCACGGCGCAATCTCCAGCACATCCCCCTCCTGATACCTCGCACCCGAAAGTAGCTCCAGTGCCGCCCCATGCAAATAATCCTGCTTGCGCGCAACACCCGAATAATTAAAGTAAAAGCGTATCATCCGCCCGGCCTGGTTCATCCCACTCTTTATTATCAGGGGAAAACCACTCTCCTGCTCCACGCCCCACAACCCGGCCTCTTTCAGGATGCCGGCAAACAGCTGTATCATATACGCCTTGGTCGTCATGCAACCGACATACACCGCCAAACCCCGCCCGAACGCATGACGGGTGACGGCGGCATACTGCCCCCAAAAATCATGCCGGTAAGACGAAATCACCGCCGCCCCCTGCACCCTCAGTAACTCCATAAAGACAGACACACGCCGCTCGTCCGCAGACAGCGCAAAATCATCCCCCTCCAAATACACATCCTGCGGCTCGGTAAACTGATCATATGCCAGCCCGAAACACTCCGTTAGCAGCCTGGGTTGCTCTGCGGCGGCGATGCTCAGGTGCTCATCGGCAAAACCCGTCTTAAAGCTCGCGACGAGCACCCCGCCACTGGCCGCATAATCCTTTAGCGCCAGCAACAAATCATCCGTGGCACTATACAGGGCCGGCACGCACAACAAACGATAATTCTTAAATTTATCCACATCGCCGGGAAAGAGAATATCACATTCGACGTTCATGTCATAGAGCGCATCATACATCAGGCGGAAAACATCATTGTAATTCGTCTGCCCGCCCGGCATATCCTGCCCTGCGGGCATATCCTGCCCTGCGGGCAGGGGAAACTGACTGATACCGGTAAGGGCTGCGTTGCTGACCAGAATCGCCGCTTCATTGACCTTTTTAAGCCCCATAAGCTGAGGAGAGAGCCGGGCAAAGTCCGCGCCTATCGTCATGGCCTCACGATAAGTGACACCCGCTAATAGATCATGGCTGAGCAGACCCTTCCAGTAGCTCTCGGTCGCATTGTGGATCGAATGCCAATGCCAGTACATCACGCCCAGCGCCCCGGAGGCAATATGGGAAAAAGCCTGGAGCCGCAGTTGCCCGTCATAGGGAGTCCAATCGACATGGCCCTGGGCCTGGGTCTCGATAACTAAGTAATTATCTTCTTTCAAACTACGGCAAATATCCCCGCCGAAGGCAATCTCGCGGCCCGACAGCTCGCTTTGGCTTTTATGGTATATATCGCAACCGGCCAGGCTGACGGCCCGCGCCGCCGCCTTTTGATCGACGTCCGGCTGGACACCGAAGGAGAAGCCGCGCCATTCAAAGTCAAAGTTATGGGTGATAAACTGCCCGTCTTTCCGGTATTCATTCACTATTCCCGCCTGCCAGGCCAAAAATTCCTCCACCAACAGACGGCGAAAACACTCAAACTCGGCGGCAAAACTGCCGTTTATCGTGCCGGTCGGGTCGGGGACATTTTCCCAGGCATCGACACGGTTACTCCAATAATTAAAGCCATATGCCTTATTCATCGCCTCCACCGTGCCGAACTTTGCCCGCAGGTGGCGGATGAAACGCTTATGCACATTCGGCCCGGCCGTATGGTAATGCTTGGTCTCGTTATCCAGTTGATAACCAATCACGCAGGGATAATCTTGGACACATGCCATCAGGCGGCGGATGATCCGCTCGGCATGGAATAAGTAGACGGGGCTGGTGATGTCCATAATCTGGCGGCAGCCGTATTTGCCCGCCCCCTGCTCGGTGATGGCCAAGACCTCGGGATGCAGGGCATATAGCCAAGGTGGAATCGCATAGGTCGGCGTGCCGACAATCACCGAAAGAGAGTGCCGCCCGGCCGCTTCCAACACCCGGCGGACAGAGGAAAAATCAAAGACCCCCGGCTCCGGCTCATGCGTCGCCCAAGTGGACTCGGCAATACGGATGACATTGATGCCCGCCGCCTTCATCATTTCCATGTCCGTATCCACACGCTCATAAGGCATATACTCGTCGTAGTAGGCGACGCCGTAGAGCAGTTTGTCTTTGTCCATGTTGTCCTCCATAGGGGCAATCGTCATTCCGCAATGTTTGTAAAACGCTTCGCGTTTTCTGCGGAATCCCCTGCGTGTAGTGGCTACATTCATGGGGCCCCGCATAAGGGCATTGCGGGGTGACGGATAGGGGTCAAAAACAGTATACCCCATCCACAAAAAAAATACCAGCCCAAAACGGACGACCGGGGCGGTCGTCCCTACGGAGTCCCTACGGACCTTTCATTCCACGAAAACCCTTCTCCCAAGCCGCTACTCCGAGCCGCAGGGAAAAGTTTTTGTAGCCGCATTAGGCCGCGGTCTAGCGAAGGAATAAAGTAAATCGTAAGCCGATTAGGCCGTAGCGGCGGAGAAAACTATTTCCCTGCGGCGAGAACAACGCCGCATTACTTTCCCTGTGGCGAGAATAGCGCCACATTACTCCTTCAACGACCCAATCATTATCCCCGAGACAAAATATCGCTGCACAAAAGGATAAATAATCAAAATCGGCACGGTGGCCACCATGATGGTACAATACTTGATCAGCATCCGGTAGGCCTCCTGCGATGACTGGCCAACGACACCCACCTGGGTCATGGAACTGGTATCGTTGCGAATCAGGATGTCGCGCAGGACCAGCTGTATCGGCCACAGCCGTCGATTGGTCAAAAAGATCGAGGGGTTAAACCATTCGTTCCAAAAACGCACGGCATAAAAGAGGACGATGACCGCCACCGTCGCCCGCGAGACGGGCAAAACGATGTGCCAGATGGTCTTCAATATCCCGGCCCCGTCTATCTTGGCCGACTCTATCAAGGAATCCGGCACCCCGACGAAGGCCGTCCGCAGGATGATCAAGTTCCAAGTGTTGACCAACAAGGGTAAGAGAATGGACCAACGGTTTTCCAGCAAGCCCATGTTACGCACCATGATATAAAAGGGTATCAGGCCGCCCTGGAAATACATCGTGAAGACAATCATCAGCATGATTGGTCTGTTCCAGAACAGGCCCTTACGCGAGAGGACATAGGCCCCGGGGATGGTAACGACCATGCAAAGCAGGGTACCCACGCCCACATAGAACAGCGAGTTTAAAAAGCCGGTGGCGATATTGGGGTTTTCCAGCACCAGCTGATAGCCGTGGAAATTCACCTCGCCGGCGGGCAGCAGGAAAAGCCCCCGCTGGGATAAGACCAGGACCGGGTCGCTGATGGACGCCATCGCGATGTGCCACAGCGGGTAGAGCATGACCACGCAGATGAGTGATAGAATAATATAGTTAAATACGGCGAAAATGTGCTCGCCCCTGGAGCGGATGTTTGACATATGCTAATCTCCCTTGCTATGGATGAATCTCGTAGGGGCGACCGTCCTCGGTCGCCCGAATAACAGGCGATGCTGTCCGACACGGGCGGTCGAGGACGACCGCCCCTACAGTGTCATTCATTAACCTTCCCTACCAAAGACTCGTGTCCGTCAGCGCCTTGCTGGCCTTGTTCGCGAAGATGACCAGGACAAAATTTATCGCCGAATTAAACAAACCCACGGCCGTCGCATAGCCAAAATCCCCGTCGATGATGCCCTTGCGGTAGACGAAGCTGGAGATGACGTCGGCGGTCTCGTAGGTCAGGCCGCTATAAAGCAGGATGATCTTCTCAAAACCCAGGCTCATCATGCTGCCGATACGAAGCACCAGCAAAATGGCAATCGTCGGCAATATCCCCGGCAGGGAGACGTGCCATATCTGTTTGAAACGCCCCGCCCCGTCAATCCGGGCGGCTTCGTAGAGCTCCGAGTTTATCCCCGTCAGGGCCGAGACGAAGAGAATCGAGTTCCAGCCCATGAACTGCCAAATCTCCGAGGTGACATAGACGGTGCGGAAGTAGCGTGAGTCACCCAGGAGGTTTACGGGATTCAGGCTCAGCATCTTCGCCAACTCGCCCAGCACCCCGTCCGAGGCCGTGAAGTCTATGATCATGCCGCAGATGACAACCAGCGAGATAAAGTAAGGCATGTATGTGATTGTCTGCACCGTCCGCTTGAAGGCATTGCGGCGGATCTCATTGAGCATCAGGGCAAAGATGATCGGCAGGGGAAAACCAAAGACCAGGTTCCAGAAGTTGATCAAAAAGGTGTTGCGGATGACCCGCCAGGCGAAGGCGGAGTTGAAAAAGGCCTGGAAATTCTTAAGCCCCACCCAGGGCGAACCGGCAATCCCCAAGCGCGGCGAAAAGTCCTTGAAGGCGATCTGGATGCCATACAGCGGCCCGTAGGCCCAGACGATGTAATAGGCCAAAAGCGGCAGCAGCAAGACATAATAGCGCCAGTGCTTCTTCCAGTCGTACTTTAGCATCTGCCCGAATTTTGATAGTTTTACCAAAGGAAGCCCTCCTTTACTTGTAAAATAATGGGCTACCCGCCTATGGGCGGGCAGCCCCCTATTTTTATTACCTATTCAAATACCGATCCAGCGCCGCCTGCTTGATCTCAACGGCCCGGTCTATGCCCATGTTCTTCATCTGGGCGACGTAGTTGTCAAAATCGGAAAGCGGAACCTGCCCGGTGATGAAACGATAGGCCATTTCCTCACGGTAGGTATTTATGTCGGCCTCAATCCCGGCCAGCTCGGCGGCTTCCTCCGGGGTATGGGAGATGTTGTCCGGCATGACCCAGTCAGCGCTCTGTGAACCCCACAGGTCGATGGAATCCCAGACTTCTTGCTCATTGTCATAGGCGGTGGAGTCGCGCAAGTAGGCCGGCTCACCGTGCAGCTTGAAACGCGGGAACAGCGACCAAAAATCGGCATCGGGGTCATTGATTAGGTCCGGATATACCCACTCAATCACGCCCTCGTCCGTCCAGACATAGGAGACACCCTCCGGCCCGTAGGAGCAAAGATCGCCGCCGTCCTGGCTGTAGAGATAGTCCATGTAACGGATGAGGATTTCCAGCACCCCGTCATCCTCGGCCTGCGAAGTGACAAAGCCCTTGTTGCCGCGCACAGTCGAGTCGAAAAGACGCAAATGGGTGGTCTGTCCGGCGTAGGTGGTCGGCTGCAGGGTCGGGGCGACCTTGAAGTTCGGATCGACCTCGGGGCCGGCCATATTTAGATGCCCGATGGCGCCGTAGTAGTTGCTGAACGCGCCATATTGGCCGTTGATGGTATTGGCCATGACATCATCATAGGTACGGGTGGCAAAATCCGGATCGAGGATGCCGTCTGCGTACCATTGATTCATCTTAGTGAGGAAGGCCCGCCAGCCCTCGTTAATCGGGCCGTATTCGACGGTCGTGCCATCGCGCCGGATATAATCCCAATGCGATTCATAGCCGCCGGCGATGACATAGCTATAGAACATCCCAAACCAGTCGGGGAGATTGACATAGAGGGGGTGGGGTGTCTTTGCCTGCATGGCATAGAGCATTTCATCCCAATCCTCGATGGTGACGGGCGCGCTAAGACCCAGCTCGTCGAGCCAGTCCTGGCGTACCCACATGCCGCTCCATGGGGATGAAGGTACGATGTCCAGCAAGGGGAGAGACAACATCCGGCCGTCGTCGTCAATCATGTCGCGATTGATGTCGGGGTTGTTTTCGCGGATGTACTTGATGTTGGGCATCCAACCCATGTCATAATAGGGGGTCAGGTCCAGATAAACGCCGTCGCTGACGGCCTTGGCCTCACCGCCGGGATATGATTCAGCATTGCTGAAAAAGTGGGGCAGGTTATCCGAGGCGATTAAGAGATTGAAATTGTCCGCGCTCTGGCCTTCGGGCGGGTGCATCCAGTTAATCCGTACGTTTGTGCGCCGCTCCAGCTCCTTAAATACCTCTGAATCATTAAGATCCGTGAGGGCGGTGGAACTCCAGGGCAGCCAGACAGTAATTTCCACCAGTTCATCCACGATGGGCAGGATGGTGGCGTTAATGCCGTTCAGGTATTTGTCCTGGCGGCTGTCATAGGCGACCTTCGTCAGGTTGTAGGGGCGGCCGTTGTTTGTGTCCGGACCCTCGGCCGGTGCGCCTCCGCCCCCACCGCCGGAATCATCCGTGGTGGTGGCCGTGTCGTTACTGCTGCTTGTGTCATTGCTGCGACTACTTGTGTCGCTACTGCCTGTGTCCGTGCTGCTGCCGCTGTCACTGCCACCGCAGCCGGCCAAAACCGACAATGTCAGCATTGTGGCCAGTGCCAGGGCGATGCCTTTCTTGTACTTCATCATTCTAATACCTTTAACCTTTCCGTAACCTGCGACATTTGGGGCCATGCGACCCTCCGGGTCGCGGTCACAAATTCGCGTGTGACTCCTGAGCAAGGCTCGGGAGCACACACTCCTCCTTTGTGTTGAGGTCAGGGAGCCTACTGCGGCGCATCGGGGTCGTCTCGCCCTACGATTCCTGACTCCTAAATAGTGTCGTGTGGGTATCAGCCCACAGAAGCGCTCCGGGGCGGCCCTGCGGCCGCCCATAAAGCGTTCCGCGAGAAATCAAAAAACGGCGTATTAGCAAATACCACACTAATACACCGTTTATCCTCGATGGGTCAAAACTCCGCGTTATGCACACATTGCCACTGCATTACAAATAACGTATAATGTACGTGTGTGCCGCAGAAGTTTCTGCATTGTGTGGTAGCACAACCTACCATGCCTTGCCCGATGAAGCATGAACTTTATCGGGTGGTACACATTCTGTCTTTGATTTCTCGATTATTACATTATAATATGGCAAATTGCATAAAGCAAGAAAAAAATGGCAATATTTGCAAATGGCTGGACAGAAACAACACTGGCAATCAGCCTGAGGATTAAGCCACCTCGCACAAACGGCATAGAAAACCCCACAGACTGGCACTCTGTGGGGTTTTCGTTTGACATAGTTGCGTGAGTTCTTTGTGTCACCTCAGTGACAAAAACATTCTAACACAATCTCCCGGCTCTGTAAAGCAGAATTTTCAAATTTGATAGCATTTGACACCATCCACCGCCCTAATGTATAATCGTCTTATCGCACAAAACGTTCCAAACATTCAGAAAGGGCTTGACTTTTATGATAGCTTCCCAAACAATTATACAGACAGACAGACAGACAGACAGACAGACAGACAGACAGACAGACAGACAGACAGACAGACGGCTAATACCCCCGCCTCTTTGTCATTCCCTAAAATATGGATTCCAGCGGCCTATTCTAATAGAATGGGCCGTTTTTTGTAATGTAAAGAAAGGAGAAACCCACATGAACAAAAAAACACTCACAAAAACTTTCGCCTGGATACTGACGTTCATCTTGCTGGTCGGTGCCGCGCCCCATGCGGCTTTTGCCGAGGAAGAAACAGGCGGCGGATTGTGGCCCCCACAAGAGTCCAACGAGGGCGAATATCCGCCGGGCAATGGCGGCACGGGGGGGATTGCGGCTCAGGGCCGCAATGACAATCCGCCGGGCGAGGACGAAAAACCACCATCCGGCCTGAATGTCTTTTCGTCCGGGTCAGCGGGTAATGTCATCGATCTGTCCGACCCTGAGCCGCCCTATCAAGGCGAAGGTTGGATAGCTAATGATTTTGGGAATGGTTTCCAATATGACATACTAAACAATGCCACTGTCACAGTCACGGGTTCAAACGAGAATACAAAGAGCACGCTCTATCTTATCGGCAACGCAAACATCAACTTAAAAGACGCCAGCCTCATCCATGAATCCGCGTCCCTAGATGTCCAAGATAATTACCATCTGACCCTGACCCTGGAGGGAGAAAACAGCATCACAGCGACGGGAAGCGGCCAGTACTGTTCCGGTATATATCTGCCTTTGACATCCACACTGACCATGGAAGGCGAGGGCAGCCTGGATGTCAAAGGCGGCGCGCATGCTTCGGCTATAGGCGGGGTGTTCCCCGCGGCCAGCGGCAGTATCACTATCAACAGCGGCAACATCACAGTCACCAGCGACACCACGCACGGCAACGCGGGCATATGCGGCAGCAGCGTCAGCATAAAAGGCGGCACGGTGACAGCCACCGGCGGTAGTAGCAATGGTGCGGGTATAGGCGGCGTGGCAGGCCAGCGCGGCAGCAACATCAGCATCAGCGGCGGCACGGTCACGGCTAGCGGCGGTAGCGGTGGTGCGGGCATAGGCGGCGGCAATGGCAGCAACATCAGCATCAGCGGCGGCACGGTCATGGCCACCGGCGGAGCAAACGGGGGAGCGGGCATAGGCGGCGGCGGTGACGACAACATCAGCATCAGCGGCGGCACGGTCACGGCCATCGGCGGTAGCGGTGGTGCGGGCATAGGCGGCGGGCAGTTTGCCTCCGGCGGCAGCGTCCGCATCAGCGGCGGCACGGTCACGGCCATAGCGGGGACGGATGGAAACCCCGCCATCGGCCCCGGCAATTTCGGCTCGGGCGGCACGGTCACCGTGGACGGCCCCTTTCAGTATTGGACGAACAACAACCCCACCGACCCCGGCGGAGACCCGGAAGAGAACACATTCTCAGACGATATCGTGACATTCGCCCCCTCCCATCAATACAGCTATATCCGGCTCGAGGGAGCCTGCACGGTCACCTTCGAGCCGCAAAATGGCGACCCCGCCACTGTTGAAAGGGTATTCCCGGGCACAGCCGTCACCCCGCCCGCAGACCCCGGCAAAACAGACGGCATCTTTGCGGGCTGGTATACGGACAGAGCCTTTGGCGATGAGGACCAATGGGATTTTGATAATCCCGTGACCCAAAGCATGACCCTGTATGCCAAATGGGATATCTTCTACGTGGACGACGAACCGGTGTCAAACCCCGGCGTCTCCAACATCCAAGCCGCCATCAGCACTGCCCTGGACAACCCCGGCAAAGACAGCGTCACCGTGTCGGGCAAGTATGCTGCGGCAGATGCCGGACTGTCACTTAGCATCCCGCCAGACAAGACACTGTTTTGGCACGCGGAATATTCGGGTTCCGTGGGTTCTTCTGGCACCACGCCCCTAATCACCATAGAACACCCGGGGAACGGCAGTAACTCTGCAATGGTGATAGGCGACAAGGGCAGTATCACGAACAATGATACCGCAAATACCATGGAACTGCAGGCTGACGTCCATCTGCTCGTGGATAAAGCAGCAAACACCACCGCGATTAGCAATACCTCCCCTCAAAACAGGGCCCTGTTGCTTCTTGATGGGTCCATGCTGACGCTCAAAAACGGCACAATCAATGGCTCGGTATTAGCCCGGGATGCATCGACAATGATTATGGACGGCGGCGTGGTGGAGTACAGCGGATCCGCCGCAAATGAATATGCCATATCGTTGCATGATACATCCGCGCTCATGCTCAGCGGCGGCACTGTCAGCAATGAGACCACCCCCGCAAACGCTGTATGGCTCAGTGGTGACAGCGCCAATCAAAAGCCATTGCTATATGCGGCGGGAGGCACTGCCATTGCGAAGAATAGTATCAGCGCAGGTAACGGTGACGGCCATCCGGTCGCAGTGTATATAAAAGACGGGGATGAGGATATATTCGGCAGCGGTTTTGACGATGGCAGGCTCCTAAAACTCGACGACTACGTGCTGACCACCGAGGACGGTACGCCCTACAGCTACAGTGACATTGCCTACCCAGGCAAAGTCACGGCCACCTTCATGACGGGACTGTCCATCACGGAGGCGACGACCGCTGCCAGCGGTGTGTGGCTGGACAAAAAAGACAACAGCCTCACTTTCGCGGGAGTCTTTGACCATGAGGACATGAACCTGGAAATAGAGGCCACGCTGGCGGACGGGCGCATCCCGGCGGACTTTGACACCAGCATCAGCCTAAATCTCAATATGGCCCCGCCCAGCGGCCAAATCCGCGTGAGGGACAAAGACTTTGACCAATTCCTGGATGCACCCACGTATGGGCTGTTCTACAACACGGCCCCGGCAGTGAGCATCAGCGGCACGGATACCTTCGGGGAGGACTTGGAAAAAATTGAATATATGTTCGTGCAAACAGCCTTTAGCAGCCAGGCTGCCGCACTGGCCGACAATCGCTGGCAAGACTATGATGATGCCGACCCGCCCACCCTGGCCATGGGGGACAAAGGCTTAATCTATGCCAAGCTGAGTGCCAGCAATGGCGACGAAAGCGTCATCAACACTGGCGGCATTGTCGTCTATCCGGCGGCCGAGGCCAAACCACCATATGACCGCGTCTTCCGCAAGGAGGCAGACGAAGACGTGGTGGTGGCGATTGACCTGAAAACTGGCAACAACTTCCACACACTCACACATGTCGGCTACGGCATAGACCCGGTGGAGGGCGTGGATTATACCTGGGACCCGGCCGCCGATGTCCTGACACTCCATGCCGCATACCTCCATGGCCTATCCTCGGGCGAAAAGGTTTTTAAGCTCTGCTATGATCCCCTGGGTGAGCCCTACGTGGCTTTCGCAGACGGCGACGAGCCCGCACTGGAGATTGGCGTGACGGTCGCAGAGTCCATTTATGTCGATGACCTGGAGCTGCAAAACCCCGACGTTTCCGAGATTCGAAGTGCCATCAATGCCGCCCTGGCAGAAGAAAACACCGTCACGGTCAGGGGCACGTATAGCGCGGCGAATAGTATGCTGGGCATAAATATCCCACAAGACAAAACGCTGGTATGGGAGGCAGAGTATACCGGTTCGGTGAATTATGATCCCGGACTCGGCATCTCCGGTATGATTAGTTTACAATCCCAGTCAGCAGAAGCAGGCAGCGGTGACATGGTGATTAGCGGCAGAGGAAGCATCACAAACAACAATTCAGCACCTACTATAGCCATATGGGACAGCACTACACTGAGCGTGGATAAAGCAACAGACGATGACACCGCGATTGCCAACCGAGATACCCTTATGACTGTGTATTTGTATGATGATGCCGTGTTAAAGCTCAAAGACGGCACAATCTTTGGTCTTATTAGCGCCAATAATAATTCGACAGTGATTATTACCGGTGGCGTGGTGGAATCAGACGATTACATCTCATCCACCATAGCAATGTACCATACTTCCGCACTCATGCTCATCGGCGGGAGTTTCAGAGATGTCGGTATTAGTGTACGACTTAATGAATTCGACGCAAACGATAAACCCTTTTTATACGCGGCGGGCATCGGCAATGTCGTTGAGCGCAATAGTATCAGCGTAAATCTTGACGGCGGCCATACGCAATCGCTCGCAGTCTATAAAGAAGCGGAGGACGAAGCGAAATTCTTCAATTCCCGTTTTGTCAAAGGCAGCAACCTATTCAAGCTCGACGAATACACACTGACCACGGAAGACGGCAGTGCATATGACTACAGCCCCACCACTCCCCACCCGGGCACGGTCACGGCCAGCTTCTTTGCGGGACTCTCCATCAGCCACGTGACGGCCAACCATGGCGACGTGCTGCCCCGCTATGAAGACAACACGGTCTCTTTTGCGGGAAACTTTAGCCACCCGGACATAATCCTGGATATTGAGGGCACGTTGGCGGACGGCAGAATCCCGGTGGCGTTTAGCACGGCGGCATTTGGCGTGAACGTGAATATGACGGAAACAACCATAGACGCCATCCACTTAAGCCCCTCATATGCGACCATGCGGACAGGCAGCACTGAGACGCTGACCCTGACCCTGCTGGCGGAAAAAGACTCACCCGACGACGTGCCTTGGCTGCCGGCGGCGGGGGAACTGGAATGGATCTATGACGAGGATGTCTTCTCCCTCACAGAGGGGAAGGGAGCGGATGCCGCCAAGGCCTGGCTGGGCATCAAAGCCGGGGCCGAAGCGGACACCAGCTACCGTGTCGGGGCGCGGCTAACGGTCGGTGGCCACAGCTACGAAAGCTTTGCCGAGGTGTATGTCCATGCGGGCAACGTCGCCACCGATAAGCTGGACGCTTTCAGCATCACCTTGTTGGAAACGGCCATCCGCATAAATCGCGCCCAGGAAAACGGCGCCCTGTTGCCGGTCAAGGTGGCGGACAGCG
>Ga0099364_10003643_pt1 | contig 23760 bp, 20 predicted proteins | sample TergutTh196P3_FD_73070 | JGI IMG/M metagenome (GOLD analysis project Ga0099364, IMG submission 73070) | Microcerotermes parvus P3 segment gut microbial communities from Pointe-Noire, Republic of the Congo - Th196 P3 | ecosystem: Host-associated > Arthropoda: Insects > Digestive system > Gut ...
GGAGGACGCCATTTAGAATCCCGGTAAAAACTGAGGGGTGGGAAATGCCGGACGGCAAAGACAGAAAAGCCGGAATAACTGCGCTGGGGTTGGGCGGAACAAATGCGCATATTATTGTAGGCGAATACAGCATGCCGCATTTGGTTAGTGAAAAGAAAAAACGTCACATTTTAGTGGTATCAGCGAAGTCGCCGGGAGCCCTTGATGAGATTGTGAATAAAACAACGGGGTTTATTCGGAATGCCGACACAGAAAGCCTGGCAAACCTTTGCTTTACAAGCGCCCGGTATCGGCGACACTATGAATACCGTGCCGCATGCATTCTGGACGCGCATGATAATATGGGGCATTTTGTCAAATCTGCAAAGCGGAAAGCAAAATCAATTATTAGGACAGGATTTGTCCTGTATGATTTTGGTTGGGGGTACACGGCAGGCGAGTTCACTCAATTAGCTTGTTTTTTTACAAAACTGAAATCCGCTGTCAAGTGGGGCGTATTTTTTTGCGGAAAAGGATCCGGCCAGATAATGTGCGACTGGCTGAATGGTGTAATTGACAGTGATACGGCAACACAAAAGTACATTAATAGAGAGCATTCCGTTAGTGCCAGCGAAAATTCGAATACAAAAAACTTGGACGTTATTGTACACATTGGAAACATTGGAAAAATTGGAAACATTGGAAACATTGGACGCATTGGACATATTGGACACGTTGGACACGTTGGACACATTGAACACGTTGGACACGTTGGACACCAGGATGAGGGGATACAACCATTGTTTCCTCTAGAGAATTCTGGAACACAGTCATTGTTTTCACTTGAGAATTCTGGAATTCAGCCATTGTTTCCTCGAGAGAATTCAGGGATACAGCCATTATTTCCTCTAGAGAATTCTGACAGGGAGATATTTTTCAGTATTGGAAGCGAATTACCCGAAGAAGAACGATTGTACGAATTGATCAAGGCTTTATATCTGATGGGCGTTGATTTTAATTGGGAAACTGTTTATACAGACGGCTCTGGGCGGGTGATAAATATTCCGGCATACCCCTTTGAAAGAAAACCAATATGGCTGAAATGTAATTCGGAAGAATCAGTAATAGGCAGAAATAGGCAAAAATAGGCAAAATCAGCAGAAGCAGGCAGTAATAAGCAGTAGGAAGCAGTAATAAGCAGTAGGAAGCAGTAATAAGCAGTAAGAAGCAGTAATAGGCAGTAATAGGCAGTAATAGGCAGTAATAAGCAGTAATAGGTAGAAAAAGTAGTAATAAGCAGTAAGAATCCACTGAAAGGAGGTTGTATTGATGGATACTCAGGTAATAACAGAAATGATGAAAGACTACATAGCTCAGGTAATAAGTGTCAGCCCTGCTGATGTGGATGAGAATGAAAACTTTTTTCACATGGGCATTTCGTCAATTCAAGCATTGAAGATTATAAATAAAATCCGCAAGCAATTGAATGCTGATGTCGAACTGGCCGCAATGTTTGAGTATAAGTGCGTATCCGAGCTTGCCGTATATCTGAGTGGGTGCACAGAAGCTGTCAGTTGAGTAAACCAGAATGGATATAAGGGGCATTATTTATGAGATATTCAATTGTATTTCCCGGGCAGGGTAGCCAATACACGGGAATGAGTTCAGCCGTTATGAAAAAAAACCCTGAAGCCGTGCATATATTCGAAGAAGCGTCGGATGTTCTGGGGTTGGATTTGCATGGCATGATCGAAAAAACTTCAATGAAAGAAATAACAAAGTCGGAAAATGCGCAACCAGCGGTTTTAACGACGAGCTACGCATTGTTTAGAACATTCATAAATTCAGTTGAAGTTATGCCAAAAAGTCTTGCGGGGCACAGCCTTGGTGAGATAACCGCTTTGGTTTGCGCCAAAAGCATACCATTTGCCCAAGGTGTTGCTTTTGCCAGAGACAGAGGTAAGATCATGCAGAAGGCATTGGACGACAACAAAGGGTTTACAGGGGTTGTTACTGATTTGACAGTTGCTCAGGTTGAAGGGTTACTTGAAGAAGCAAAAAAAATGGGGTATGTCGCCATCACAGGGTACAATTCGCCAAAACAGCTAATCTTGGGAGGTGAAAGACGCGCATTAAGGGTATTGGATGATGCAGTTGACGAAGCGGGCGGCCAGTTTATTCCATTTAGGATGATACCAATGAAAGCTGACGCGCCATACCACAGTGAACTTATGAGCGATATTGAGCCAATGGTTAAGGATATTGTAGATGGCATAAGGTTTAGCAAGCCAATATATACAATTTGGTCGTCGGTCACGGGAAGCATTATAAAAAGCGAAACTGCAATACCCCAAATACTTATTAAGCAGTTAATTTCACCTATACAGTGGATGCAAGCGCTAAATGGAATTTCCGAAGACGGGGTAGATTTTATTGTTGACATTGGGCCAAACAAGATCATGCGCAATCTTGCGGGTGAATACGAAAATTTGCCTGTTTCACTTGCCTATGACGATGAGCCTGACTTTGAAACCATAAAAAGGCATTTTCAATATGAACCGCAAAATGATTTGAAAATGGTTTACACATTATAAGCGTATAAGCGCACACGCACATAAGCGCATATAGAAGGAGAGAATTATGCAAAGCACTCAAACACTAACTAAAATGCAAGAGTATAATAGGCTTGTCAAGAGAATTCTGCCTGGGGGCGTCCACTACAATTTTAATCTACCCTGGGAAGAGACACCTATCCACTATACCAACACTCAAGGCAGTCGGGTATGGGACATGAACGGGAAAGAATACCTCGACTTGTACGCGCGCTTTGGCGCAATGATTCTGGGTCATGGCAACAGCGAATATATTGACGCTCTAAAAGAGGCAATGGATCGGGTGCTGACTGTCAGTCACTGCGACATTGATTACGATGCGCTTGAACTAATAAACAAGTATGTGCCAACAGCCGATATGGTCCGCTTTGGCTTGTCCGGCACGGAAATGGTTCAGAACGCGATACGTTTGGCGAGGGCATATTCAGGAAAGAATAGATTTATCAGATTTGAAAACCATTATCACGGCAATGCTGACAATATTATGGGGGGCCGCCCTGAACACAGCGGCAACCCGGTTCCGGTTGATTTTTACGGCGATACAAGAGGAACGGCTGGAAGAGCCGATGGGATTATGGAAACCCAGTCATATCTTCTGCCCTGGAATGACGAAAAAGTACTTGAGGACACGTTGGCATTGCATTCTAACGAGATAGCCGCGATTATCACTGAGCCTGTGTGCGTTAACGGCGGCAGTGTGATGCCAAAGCCCGGGTATCTTCAAAAAATGCGTTCTTTGTGCGATAAATACGGGGTTGTGCTGATATTTGATGAAATAATTACTGGTTTTCGCATGGGAATGGGCGGAGCGCAACGGGAATTTGGAGTTTTGCCGGATTTGACAACGCTTGGCAAAGCCATAGCCGGCGGGGGCGTCCCCGTAGCCGCGCTGGCTGGAAAAAAAGAAATCATGCAACTATATGTGGATAAAAAAGTAATCCATGCTGGAACCTTTAATGGATATCCCCTTGGCACAGCCGCGATTAAAGCAACATTGACTATACTAAGCCGCGACAATGAGTCGGCGTACAAGAAAACAGGGGAAAAAATCGAAGAAATACATCGTATTTTCAAAAACAAAGCAAAAGACGCAGGTCTGCCATTGGTTGTGCAAGGGCCACTTTTCTGCGGCGCCTATCATTGTTGCGGCAGAGAACTGGAAAAACCTTCTGAGTATGACTATGATATCTTGAGCAGGGACATCATTTTAAATACTTGTATGCAGAATAGAGGGATCTTGGCTTCAACCATGTCCCGGCTTTATCCTAATATATCATTGGACGACAATGATGTTTCATGGTTTGAAGAGCATATTGGCGACGCTATTTCGGATGCTCAGGCAGTGTTTGAAGAAATATATTAATAGGCTTCGCTAGGTTTGTAAAACAATTAACAAAGAAAGGACAATGAAACAATGAACTCTCAAGATGAGAATGTTGTATCGGCTACGAAAGCCGGAAGGGAGAAAAATCCATACAGGAAGTACCTCGCCTTGTTTATCGCGGTTACTTTCGGCTTCATGTGGGGTATGGTTTTTCTATTCATTTTATTTGAGGAATGGCTTACCCCGGTTTTTGGAGAGCTGACGCAGTTTAACCCTTTGGTTTTGATTGCGCTTAATCTGCCTTCTGTTGTTGGGCTATTTATTTACGTGCTGTATGATGGGTTCGGAGGTCTGAAACGATATCTAAAAACGCTTATTCCCCGAAAAAAGGATATCTTCTGGTTTCCGGTCATTATAGTGGTCATGTCCATATTCGCCATAAGTATTAGATTGTTGTCGATGCTGTTTGGAGTTGACGTGCCGCAAATGATATCACCCGTGCAAATGCTCCTGCTATTTCTCAGGAATTTTTATGAGGAAGTTGGCATGCTGGGCACTATGTTTGGTTATTTTGGGTTTTTGTTGCCTTATTTACAGCGTAGCTATAAAAGCAATGTTATTGCAGGGCTTCTGACTGGATTCATTATGGGGATGTTTTTAGCGCCGGGTTCCGCTTTTTCAGATGACACGAGCCTATTGCTGTACATACTGCAATGGATGCTGTTGTCCGTTTGCGTCAGCTATGTTTTATGCGACACTAGATGCAATGTGCTGTTTTTCCTTGTTACCTTCTGGATTGCGTGCTCTGGTAGCAGGCTTCAGCTTTATTACTGGACTACATCGACACAGATAATTCAAAATAGTTTGTTAGTATTGGTATGGGTTGCGCTTCATTTTGTTTTTAAATATCGGAATAAGGACAAGCCATTGCATGAGAGGTTGCCGATATTCCCGGATTTCATTGAGCAAGGAGTTGCCGCGAATTGATTGCTTCGCTTCGCTCGCAATGACGAGGTGTGTTTGAGAAGGGTATTTGAAAAGTTTTTTCTAGGTGGTGAGAATTTGTGTTAAGTGCTGATAATGATAGGAATCCTGATAGGAATCCTGAAAGAAATCCTGATAAAAATTCAGATAGGAATTCCAATAGAAATCAATTGTTTTATAATATAAATGGTGGTTCTTCCGACTTTCAGGTGATTTCATTTCCATATGTGGGGGGGTATGCCAATTCGTATCAAAACCTGGCAAAAGAGTTTGATCATGATGTCGAGTTTTGGGTGGCGAATCCACCTGGCCATGGAGGGTCAAAACTCCCTTTGGCTGAGAACATTGACGACGTAGTCCAACAGTATGCGGATTGCGCCGCTCGGATAATAAAACCGGATTGTGTTTTCTTTGGGCATAGTATGGGCGCAGTCGTTGCCTATTGTCTGGCAAACTATTTTCAAACCAGAAAAGAGGATGCTATTCAGCCCAAAGCCCTTGTAATATCGGCAAGCGGTACCCCCGGCTCTTGGAACAGCAGCTATTCAAAGCTTTCTGACGATGCTCTTGTTGAACTTATGATATCGTTTGGGGCAGTTGCCGAAGAACTTATAAACGAACATGATTTCCTGCTGTCGCTGGCACCGGTTTTTCGATCTGACTACAGAATATTAGAATCGGCGGCAGAGAAGAAGCTTGCGCCAATTAGCATCCCGGTTTTTTTACTGTGGGGACAAAATGATAAGGCAGTTACATTGCAGGATTTACTAAAGTGGGCTGAGTGTTTTACCTGTAACCCAATGATGTGGATGATAAAAAATGTGTCCCACATGTTTGTACACACAAACGCCGATGAAGTAGGAAGATGCATTAAGTATGCTTTAAATATACCTTCTTGAAAGGAGACAAATAATTAATGAGAGTTTCTATTTGCCAAACTGAAATCGTCTGGGAAGACAAAATGAAGAACATTGAATCAGCCCGAAGCATGATCAGGGCAAGTTCTTCCCAAAACGCTGAGCTTGTATTGTTTCCGGAAATGAGTTTCACAGGTTTTTCGATGAATGTGGCGTTAACTGGGGAAGATGACGGCAAGACCCTTAGCATAATGAAGGGGCTCGCTGAAGAGAATAAAATTTGCGTTGGTTTTGGCTGGGTTCGTGTTGGTGCGGGCGGCAGGGGGGAAAACCACTACTCGGTTGTTGGAGAAAATGGGGCATTGATGTCAGATTACATAAAAATACATTCATTCTCTTATGCCGACGAAAACAAATACTTTACACAGGGGGACAATATTTGTGTTTTTAATATAAATGGAACATATGCCAGCACATTTATTTGCTATGATTTACGATTCCCCGAGGTTTTTCAAGCAGTATCGGACACTGCCTCTGTGATAATTGTGGCGGCAAATTGGCCTGTCGCGAGAAAAGAGCACTGGAGATGCCTTTTGAGAGCGCGGGCATTGGAAAATCAGTCTTACGTAGTAGGCATAAACTGCGCGGGCAAACAAAATGACATGCTTTACCCCGGTTGCAGTGGGATTATTGACCCTGATGGGAATACGCTTCTGGAACTTGGAGAGACGGAGGAGCATGCTGTCTTTGATATTCCTGATAAAACGGATTTGCATAGAAAAATTTTCCCGCTCAAAAAAGATCGTAGGTTGGATTTGTACAAAGAATTACTATATGAAAAGAAAGGTGGACACTAAATTGGAGAGTAAGTTGGATAACATTGCTTGTGAAATCGATTTGAGAAGCGATGTTAGGGCATTTGTTGGAAGGTTTTTCAACGCAAATCTTATTGACGACGAAGACAATATGTTTCAGAGGGGTCTTGTGAACTCATTATTTGCTATGCAACTTGTAAGTTTTGTAGAAAAGAAGTTTGATGTAATTGTTGAGGATGATGAAATGGACATAGATAATTTTAAAAGTATCAGCTCCATAATAAATCTGATTCAAAAGAAAATCTGATGTAACTGTTCAGTGCTACCGTCATTGCGAGCAAAGCGGAGCAATCCAGAAGGCCGTTTTTGCTCTGGATTGCCGCGTCGCTACGCTCCTCGCAATGACGGAAAGGGGCTTTTAGGGGAGGCATTAAACAGTAACAATCCGATTCGAAAGAGAGTCCGGCTCTGGGGTGAATCCGGCCCTAGGGAAAATCCGGCCCTAGGGAAAATCCGGCCCTAGGGAAAATCCGGTCCTAGGGAAAATCCGGCTCTAGGGAAAATCCGGCTCTGAGGAAAATCTGGATAAACGTTCTGGGGAAAATCCGGTTAAACGTATGGAATATATTGAAAAAGAGGATAAGCTATTATGAATTTTACTGTCACAGGGGAACAAAAAGAGTTTAGACGTGAGATTATCAGATTTGTAAAAAACAACTTAAACGATGGTGACGCCCTTGAGGAGTTTTCCTTTGACATGTGGGAAAAAATCTCGCGATTCGGACTTCTGGGGATAACTGTGAGTGAAGAGTATGGCGGCTTAAATGAAAGCTATGAGACGGCCGCGATGACATTTGAAACATTGGGGTACGCATGTAAAAACAACGGGTTTATATTCGCAGTCGCAAACCATGTATGGGTCGCTCAGAATATACTTTATTTGTACGGGTCAAGCTGGCTTAAAGACAAATACCTGCATGACATGACGTCAGGCAAAAAAATCGGCTCAATGGCAATGACAGAGGCAAATTCAGGTTCGGATGCCATGAATATGGCAAGCAACGCACATATTGAAGATGGCTGTTATGTATTAAATGGTGGAAAAATGTTCATATCGAATGGCCCGATTGCTGATGTGTTTATAGTTTTTGCGGTTACCGGGCACCAACCAGATCGCAGGTTGACGGCTTTTGTAATAGACAAGGAGTTTTCTGGCGTCAGAATCGGCAAGACTATCAGTAAAATGGGGCTTGGCGCGTGCCCTGCCTGCGAGTTGGTTTTTGATAATGTAAGAGTTCCTTTTGAGCATGTTCTAGGGAACCCGGACGGAGGAAAACAGATTATGCTGGGCGCTGTTGAATGGGAACGGTGTTTCGAGTTTGCGCCACATGTAGGGGCAATGCAGAGGATAATGGAGGAATGTTGCGAACAAGCAAGAGGCAGAATGCAGTTTGGGAAGCCAATTGCCGAATATCAAGCAATTTCCCATAAAATTGCCGACATGAGGGTTGCTGTCGAGATGGCAAAACAGATGCTATATAAAATTGCCTGGCTGAAAGACAATAAACGGTCGGCATATTGTGAATCGGCTATTTTCAAATTGTATGTAAGCGAGAATTATATAAATACCTGCCGTGACGCAATGCAAATTTATGGCGCATACGGATATTCTTCAGAATATGGTGTTGAAAAGGAAATGCGGGACGCCCTGGCAAGCAGTATATACTCCGGAACGAATGAAATACAAAGAAACACTATTTTTTCTATGACAATGTGAGGCGGACGATATGAGAATTGTTGTGTGCGTTAAGCCAATAAAAACTGTTTTGGTTTATCATAATGAATCTGAAGGCGATCCGTTCGTCATGAACCCATATGATTTGTTCGCGTTAGAGCTTGTTTTGGCATTGAAAAAGTTGTGTGGCTGTGAAGTGGTTTGTTTGAGCATGGGCGCAAGCGCCGCAAAATGTGTTTTAGCCAAAGCTTTGGCAATGGGCGCGGATAGTGCGATCCTGCTAAATGACGCCGCATTTACTGGTTCCGACACAATATCGGCAACATATGCGCTTTCAAAGGCGATTGAAACAATTGGCGGCGTGGATATCATCGTATGCGGCAAAGAATCAGCTGATAGGGGAACGGGCCAAACCGCTTATGGATTGAGTAAAAGGCTTGGCCTGCAATGTATACCGGGGGCCGCTCAATTCACGATTATTGATGGCAACTATGTGATTGCTGAGTACAAGGCCGGAAATACAACAAACACCCTGAGAATCCGCACCCCGTTTGTGGCGTCATGTTCAGATTTTCAATTAAGTAGGCCAATAATAAGCCTTAAATCCTTGAAAGCGGCAAAAAACAAAGAAATTGTTATTTGGAAACCTCAAAATATAGGCGCTGAAATATCTAAATGCGGATTTGTGGGGGCTAAAACCAAGGTGTTGAGTAGTGAGAGTTCTTTAAATAGGAAGGATAGCATGTGTATTGAGGGAACTGCTACGGAGAAAGCGGCTGTAATATTAGATATATTGATGATTCGCCGCAGAATAGTTTAACGATAATCTGATAGTTTTAAAATTAATTAAGGTAGGGCATTATGGAATATCGAAATGAAATGTTGGCGGTCTGTGATTCTGATGAGTATGACAGCGAACATATGCTTCAAATTACATCAAAGGCGCGAACATTAGCTGACAAATGCGGCTGGAGGGTATCCGTCCTGTGTGTTGGGGAAAAAAAACTAGCCAGTTACGAAAACTTGTTTCAATATGGCGCACATTCCGCAATTGTCTGTGAAATTGGCGGATCGCTTGAAATGAACGGCTTTTCGGAATTGGTTGAGTCAGTAATAATAAAGCACAAACCGAGAGTACTTCTCTTCCCGGCATCAGATTTTGGAAAGGCTGTCTCTGTAGCTGTTTCGGTAAGATTTGAAGCAGGGTTGGCTACGGATTGCATTGATTTTGAATTATCCGATAGTGGAGGCTTTCTGTTTTCCAGGGCGGTTGCCAGCAGTTCTGTTATAGAGAAATTGTGTTGTGTCAATGGCAATATGATTATATGCACCATGAAAAAAGACGCATTTCAAAAAGAGAGGTTTTCAGGAAAGAATTTAGAAAAGAATTCAGGAAAGAATTCAGGAAAGAATTTAGAAAAGAATTCGGAACAGTCTTCAGGAACAATAGAACAATTCTTGTTTGAACCGTTACAGCCAAAAAGGGATCTTTATGAAGTGATTGGCCGAAGGGAGCTGGATATTCCGAAAGAAAGTGTTGATATTCGCCAGTACAAGACTATTTTCTGTATTGGAAGAGGAGTCAGATCCACCAGGCTCAAAGACAGGATTATTTGTTTAGCGGAACGGTGTGGCGCGGGAATAGCCGGAACCAGGGCTTCTGTTGAAGACAATATGATTATGAAAGAAAGACAAATTGGCCAGTCAGGCAAGAGTGTTTCCCCTTTAATATATGTTGGGTTTGGCGTATCAGGCGCGAGCCAGCACATGGCTGGTATCAGGAACGCGGAAACAGTTATTGCAATCAACAAGGATGAGAACGCGGCAATATTCCAACATGCTGACTATATTATTGTGGACGATGTGGAATGTGTTGTTGAAGGGATGGAGCACGCCTTGGAAGCGTGAGGAGGTTGGCGATGAGTTCGCGGAATGTGGATGAAAAGAAAAACTATAGGAGATTTTTAATTATTTGGGCTGGGCAGATGGTTGCATCCATTGGGAGCGGAATATCTTCTTTTGGGTTGGGCGTTTATGTGTTTCAATTAACACAAAGGGCTACCGATGTTTCAATGGTCACTCTTTGCGCCTTTTTGCCAAGCGTGTTGCTAAGCCCAATGGCTGGAGTGTTGGCTGATAGGTTTGACAGGAGGTTATTGATGATTCTGGGTGATTCGCTCTCGGCTATCGGCTTGATTATTATGCTTGCCCTAATTCAATTTAGTACAATATCCGTATGGCAGATATGTGTTTGTGTCGCGTTTAGTTCACTTTTCGTCAGTCTTCTGTCGCCTGCGTATAAGGCAACTATAACTGATATGATAGGCGAGAATGAGTACTCAAAGGCGAGCGGAATGATCCAATTGGCGTCGTCTGCACAGTTTCTGCTGGCCCCGGTGATCGCTGGCTTTTTGTTAAGCCTTACCGATATAAGGCTTCTGCTTTTAATTGATATTCTTACGCTTGTGGTGACTGTTTCAATCATAGTCTTTATCAGGAAATCCATTAATGCAATTAAAAACTTGGATGCAATAAAGAAAAAAACTATTGGCCTGTGGTCGGATTTATGGTCGGATTTATGGTCGGATTTTATTGCGGGCATAAAGTATTTACTGGCTAACAAAGGTATATTAATGCTAATGATTTTGATATCCGCGTTGACATTTTATGTTGGTACTTTACAAACACTGATCTCGCCCATGATCTTGGTTTTTGCTGATTCGTCAGTGCTTGGCGTAATTATGTCAACCGGGGCTATAGGAATGCTTATCAGCAGTATTGCCCTTGGCGCTGTGTCAATTAATAAAAACTATGTCCGATGGGCATCAATTGGACTTGGGGTTGGCGGTTTTTTTATCACAATGATAGGCGGAACTACGAGTGTTGTAGCCCTAATAATCTTTGTGTTTCTGTACTTTGCAACTCTTCCGTTTGTCAATACGAGCATAGAAGTGTTGATGCGAAAAACAGTTCCAAATGAAACACAGGGGCGGATATGGGGGTTGCTGTCATTGATATCGCAGTTTGGATACATATTGGCTTATGGCTTCTCAGGTTTGCTTGCGGACAATGTATTCAATCCTTTGTTGACAGAAAACGGTATTCTTGCATCTTCTGTCGGAAGAGTGATTGGCGTTGGGCAAATGCGCGGCGTAGGCTTGATGTTTGTAGTTTGCGGCTTAAGCGTGACAGTGCTTGCAATTGCTATCAGCAGGATTAAAAGTATCCGCAACCTAGAATTAAAATTTCTTAAAGTGCCCCTAAATGGCGGTGCTGAAGGGAGGAGTGCAAAAATATGATTTGGAGGATGCTAAAAAAAGAGTTTTCAAGAAGAATCGGCGTGCTTATTCCGGTTTTCGTTCTAATATCGCTGTCAGCAACGTTGCTTGCTGGAGGTGCCCGCATAACCATAGAATTAGTCGATTCGATTGGCGGTATGTTCGAAAAAGCCCAAATACCTCACTTTATTCAGATGCATGCCGGAGAGATTGTACAAGACGAAATTGATCAGTTTTCACGGAACAACCCACTGGTAAAAAGTCAGCAGACCCTTGAAATGCTTAATATCGAGGGCAGGACATTGTATTTTAAAGATGATGAAAGGGCTCAAAGCAGCTCGGTTATGGACATTTCCTTTGTCGCACAGAGCTTTATATTCGACTTTTTGCTTGATTTGAATAATGAAGTATTCTATGTGGAAAAGGGAAATATTGCGGTTCCATTATATTTTATGGAAACATCAGGGTTGATGCCGGGGGATAAAATCAGAATAAAAGACGGGGATTTTGAAATGGGGTTCACAGTCTCCGGTTATTTAAGGGATGCTCAAATGAATCCTTCGATTATATCGTCGAAGCGGTTTATGGTGCACCCCGACGACTTAGAAACACTTAAAAAATACACTGGCGCAACAGAATACCTCATTGAATTTATGCTGACAGATCCCGACAGGGCCGGGGCGTTTACCAATGAGTACATAACAGCCGGATTGCCTCAGAAGGGGCCGAATGTCTCGGGCCCAATCTTCCAGATAATGAATGCAATATCGGAAGGCATAGTGATTATTATAATTGTCTTTGTCAGCGTCTTTTTAATTATAATTTCCCTAATGTGCCTGAGGTTTACCTTTACTGCGTCGGTTGAGGAAGACTACCGGGAAATCGGCGTTATGAAGGCGATAGGGTTGTCTTCCTCTATAATAGCGAAGATGTACCGATATAAGTACATGGTCCTGGCTGGGACGGCTTGCCTATTGGGATATGGTTTTTCAATTCTTTTGAGTAGGCTGTTTACTTCGCACATGAAGCTTTTCTTTGGCACAGCCGTGCCCGGGTTGTTGTCGGGAATAATTCCGGCTTTAGCGGCTGGGTTTGTATTATTGATAATATACCTGTTTTGTAGGTCAATGCACAAGAAGCTAAAGCATGTGTCCGCAGTTGAGGCAGTACGCTTTGACAGTGGCACAACTTCTGGAAATATGCGAAATAAATTTAAGCTCTACAAAAAGCGGCTCTTAAACATCAATGTATTGCTTGGTCTACAAGATGTGGTTCAACACAAGCGGTTTTATTTCTCTTTGTTGCGAATATTTTTCATATGTGTGTTTATCATGGCTGTCCCGCTCAATTTTGCAAATACGGTTAAGTCGCCTACTTTTTCTCAATACATGGGGATTGGATCAAGCGATTTATTGTTTGATTTACCGATCAGCGATGATGTTGCCCAAAGATTTGAAACACTATCCAATGATTTAAGAAATGATGATCTGGTAGAGAAGCTTGCGCACTACATAACATGCCAGTACGAAGTATACAATGCGGACGATGGAGTATTCCAAAGCATTAATTTTGAAGTTGGTGATTTTAAAGTGTTCCCAATTGCGTATCTTAGTGGCCAGGAGCCGGAATCTTCTACGGATATTGCGTTGTCGTCCATGCTGGCTGGCGATCTAAACGTAAAAGTCGGCGATCGCCTGACTATGCTGGTAGACGGCACCGAAACAGAGATTGACGTCTGCGGTATATACCAGGATGTAACAAATGGCGGCAGAAGTTCAAAGGGGCTGTTGCCTGTAAATAGTAAGACTGTTATATGGTACACTATCGCGGTCGGTTTGTCGCCGGGGGCGGACGCCGCCCAAATAAAATCCGTTTACGGCGCAAGATACCCGAGCATCTCAATCAATGACGTAAACGACTACATGTCGCAGTCCATGGGTATGCTTATAGGGCAGGTTGAAATGGTGTCCTTGTTCACTATCTTGCTGGCGGTTGCGCTTGCCGCGCTTATAACGGCAATGTTCCTTAAAATGGCGGTTGCCAAAGAATATGGCTCTATTGCATTAATGAAAAGCTTGGGGTTTCGAACACTTGAGATAAAGGCGCAGTATGCTACAAGAATAATAACAGTCCTTTTAGGCGGAGTTATCATAGGGGTTCTGGCATCTAAATATTTAGGCGAAGCGCTTGCGGGGATTGTTTTTTCAGCGATTGGGGCGGATAGGGTCAGCTTTGTGATTAACGTGGTACAAATATACATTTTCATTCCGCTTATATTAATTATCGCCACAATTATTGCGACATATCTATCCAGTAATTCAATTAAAGGAATAAACGCCAGTAGGAGGTTATAAAATGAGCATAGTTCTTAAAGCTACCAATCTTAATAAAACATATGTGCTTTCCAAACAGAATTCGGTTGATGCGCTTAAGGATGTCAATCTTGTTATCAATGAGGGCGAATTTGTCTCTGTTATGGGGCCATCCGGGTCGGGAAAATCATCCTTGCTTTATTGTATAAGCTCAATGGATAAGATGACGTCGGGATACATAGAATTTGACGGTATTGATATTTCAGGCTTTACAGAAGACAATCTTGCGGAAATGAGGTTGAACAAGATGGGTTTTATCTTTCAAGACGCCCTCTTGCTTAAAAACCTCTGTATTCTGGACAATATCATTGTCTCAGCTTTTTTGTCAAAAACGGGTTCGCGGAAGAAGGCTTGCGAATATGCACGGTCATTGATGCAAATGATGGGAATTGAAGAAATCGCCGAAAATGACATTACTCAGGCTTCAGGAGGGCAACGTCAAAGGGTTGGCATTTGCCGCGCGCTTATAAACAAGCCTAGGATTGTTTTTGCCGACGAACCAACAGGATCGCTTAACTCTAAGGCTACCGGGGAAGTCATGGAAATTCTTAATGATATAAATCTGAAAGGCACTACAATTCTGCTTGTAACACATGACGCGAAGGTCGCGGCTATGACAGAACGGGTGCTTTTCATGCATGACGGCAAAATTATAAACGAGCTTTCTCTGGGGAAATTTGATAAGTCCAGGCAGGATTTGGCAGTTCGAGAAAAAGCATTGTCGGCGTGGCTACAGGCAAAAGGTTTTTGAAGATAAAACATTACAATGATTTGAAGATACAATATTACAATGATTTGAAGATACAATATTACAATGGTCTGAAGATACAATATTACAATGATTTGTATATACAATATTACAATGGTCTGAAGGGGGACGGCGTTTTATGTGGATTTTGTTATTTATTGGAGCTGGTGTTGTTTCCGCTTTTGTACATCTTTTTATAGTGGGATTTGGTGTAGGCACAAGCATTGTTTGCTCGATTTTCCTGCTTCACCAATTTGTTGTGCCATCCGCATTGATTGGCATACTGGGGTTTATAATTAATGTTTTGAAAGCGGATAAGACAGCTAAAAATCTGGGCTGGCCTGGAGGGCCGTTTCAGTGGAAATATGGCTTTTCACAACTCGGAGTGGGCGTAATGGGCGTTATGTCAATTTGGTTTCGTGGCCAGTTTTGGCTTGGAACCCTAGTGACGCTCTATGTGTATGGCGCCAGCGGATTATGGTCGCACGCGGGTTTGATGATCCAGAATAAGAAAGCGGATAAAGTTGAAATCGCGAATATCGTCTTGGATATTGTCTATCATGCGGCCCTGACCGTATTGATACTCCAAATACCCAGCGTGTGGGCATAATAATAATGACAATGATAATGACAATGAAAACAATTATTATCATTAACTGAAAGGATTTGATGCAATGGATACTGTAGGCATAATTGGGGCGGGCAATATTGGGACAAGTTTGGCGCATAGCCTGATAATTCATAATAAAAAGATAGTCTTAGTGGACGTATCAGAGGTGGCCCTTGAAGAATCAAGCGCGGAAATAGAAAAACTATTGAAATTTACTCATATGTATCTAAATGAGAAGGACAGATACCGCACGGAATTGATTCAGAATGTGAAGTTTACTAAAAGTGTTGAAGATATTGCGTCATGTGATTTTGTCGTTGAAAACATTACAGAAAACTGGGATGAAAAGAAAAACCTGTATAGAGATATTGACAGGATATGCGATAATAGCATTATTTTTGGCGTGAATACATCCTGCATATCAATTACAAAAATTGGGGCACTAACCGACAGGGCAGATAAAGTCATAGGAATACACTTTATGAATCCGGTTTTTCTTAAACCCTGCGTTGAAGTCATTAGAGGTTATTATACATCGGACGAAACTCTGGATAACGTCAATTGTTTCCTGAACGAACTGAACATGCATTCAGTGGTTGTAAGGGATTTCCCCGGATTTGTGTCTAACAGGATATCTCATTTATTTATGAATGAAGCAGTTTTTACTCTTCAGGATTCGGTGGCGAAACCTGAAGAGATAGACAAAATATTCAGAGAATGTTTTGGGCATAAAATGGGGCCGCTTGAGACGATTGACTTAATTGGGCTGGATACAGTGTATAATTCGCTTATTGTATTGTATGAAAGTTATAAGGATTCAAAGTACAGGCCTGCGCCTTTGCTGGAAAAAATGGTAAATGCCGGATTGTTGGGCACTAAAACCGGGCAGGGATTTTACAAACATTAGTTACAGCTCACGGGTAACAAAGCTCTCGGTGTCAATAGCAAAAATGCACCTCGCTTCGTCATTGCGAGGAGCGTAGTGACGAAGCAATCCAGGCAAAACTTTTATTTTTATGAGGGGGTTAGTATGTTGGTTGATGAAAAAGAACTGCTGCAAAAATTTAACGAAACAGAAACTCATTTTCCTGAGGATACGCTGGTCTATGAGTATTTGGAGATTTATGCCGAAAAGTATCCAAGCAGGGTTGCTTTGGTTTTTAATGACTGTGAAATGACATATCAGGAATTGAATGAAAAAGCAAATCGTTTAGCCCATTTGCTTGTTTCCGGGAATGTTGGGAAAGGCAAAGTTGTGGGGATTATATTGGAACGTTCATTTGAAATGATTGCCAGCATACTGGCTGTGCTAAAAGCGGGTGCCGCTTATCTTCCGATTGATCCTTTTTATCCGAGGGAACGTATCGAATATTGCGTTGCTAACAGCGGGGCGGATTATGTACTAACAAACAAAAAGAATTGCAAGGCTGGTTTTTCTTCAGGGGTTACGGTATTCTACTGGGATGAAGCACAGGATGCTTTGGAGAATTATTCTGTGAAAAACTTGCCAAGACAGACAGATAATGACGGTTTGGCATATCTGATTTATACTTCAGGATCAACAGGGGTTCCAAAAGGGGTAATGATATCTCATATTTCATTATTGAACAGGCTACACTGGCACATCCGAAATTTCAGCTTAACTGAAAATGACGTGCTCTTGCAAAAAACCACCTATGCTTTTGACGTTTCGGTCTGGGAATTACTATGCTGGTGTATGGTTGGGTGCAAATTAGTGATACTGGGCCCTGGGGATGAGAAAAACTCGCGGAAAATAATTCGTGAAATTGAAAAGCATGGAGTAACCATGATACATTTCGTGCCTTCCGTACTTGAACTATTTCTGGAATACATAGATGATGGATTTGATGTGTCAAGATTAAGGAGCCTAAAATACATAATAGCCAGTGGAGAAGAATTGACAGTTCCCACCGTAAAAAAATCAAACGCGCTGTTGCTCATGCCAAATGGAACGGAGCTTTGGAATCTCTACGGGCCGACTGAAGCGACCATAGACGTAACAAGTTTTTGCTGTAATGAGATCGGAGAAGGGGCGGACAGGATACCAATCGGAGGGCCAATTGACAATATAAAACTATATGTGCTTGACGATGATATGAAGATATGCGGCATAGGCGAAAAAGGGGATTTATATATTGGTGGGGTTGGCGTTGCGAATGGCTATGTAAACAACCCGCAATTGACAATGGAACGCTTTATAAAAAATCCATACAATGAAAACATGATCATCTATAAAACTGGGGATATTGCATCGTGGAATATGCACGGGCAATTGATTTTTTATGGGAGAAGCGATTCTCAGATAAAACTGAGGGGCTTACGAATAGAGTTAGGCGAGATAGAAAGAAAGTTGATTGATATAGAGGGTGTCAAAAAAGCTGTTGTCATATTGGATAGCCGAAACGAGAACAACAAATTCCTAGTTGCGTTTTATACGGCGCGTAAGGAATTGGACTTCACTGTAATTACTGACAGCCTGAAAAAAACACTCCCTGATTATATGATACCTTCACGCTTCCTCTATGTACAAGACATAATGACAAATGCCAACGGAAAAGCAGATAGAAAAGCACTGACGGAAATGTATCAAGGGTTGTCTGTATGACAAATGCCAACGGAAAAGCAGACAGAAAAGCACTGACGGAAATGTATCAGGGGTTGTCTGTATGACAAATGCCATTTGTCATTGCGAGGAGCGTAGCGACGAAGCAATCCAGTATTTGACACACAAAACGCCTAGATTGCTTCGCTTTGCTCGCAATGACGGACTATCCGTGAATTGTAAGGGTTGTCTTTGTAACGCAACACTTTACACAAAAAACAATTATATCCGAGAGTGCAAAAATTAATTGTATCCGAGAGTGCAAAAATTAATTGTATCCGAGAGCGCAAATCTTTTCGTTCTCGGGTATGACAAGTGGCGATTATGGCAACAGCAGGTATGACAAGTGGCGATTATGGCAACAGCAGGTATGACAAGTGGCGATTATGGCGACAGCGGGTGCGTCAAGGGGCGATTATGGCAACAGCGGTTATTACAACAGAAAAACTATATAAGACATTTTCGGCGGGAGGAGTTCAGCAAGATGTTTTAAGAGGGCTTGACCTGGAAATCTATGAAGGGGATTTTACGATTATCATGGGTTCGTCGGGCGCGGGCAAATCGACACTGCTATATGCTTTGTCTGGCATGGATAAGCCAACATCAGGAGGGGTCTGCTTTAAGGATAAGGAGCTTACAAGTTATTCTGAAGATCAGCTCGCTATTTTTCGCAGAAAAAATTGTGGGTTTATTTTTCAACAAGTTTATTTATTGGATAACATGAGTGTTCTTGACAATATTCTTGCTTGCGGGCTATTGTCAAAAAAAAGCAAAAGGGAGTTAATTGAAAAAGCCGCAGATTTACTAAAACTGGTCGATTTGGATGAGGTTCTGTGGCATAAATACCCATCCCAGCTTTCCGGCGGTGAGAGCCAGCGTGTCGCAGTCGTGCGGGCGGTTATTAATAACCCCATCGTTGTTTTCGCGGATGAACCTACAGGCGCCTTAAATTCAGCGTCTGGAAAAGCTGTGCTGGATGTCCTTACAGAAATTAACAATAGCGGGCAAAGCATTATTATGGTCACACATGATGTAAGGTCTGCGCGCAGGGGCAATCGGATTATCTATCTAAGAGATGGGGTTGTCTGTGGGGAATGCCAACTGGACAAGTATGTAAGTGGCGACAAATGCCGTCATGATAAAGTCAATGAGTTTTTGAACGGGATGGGGTGGTAAAATGCGTTGTATTGTTTTACTCGCCCTGTCAACTATTAGAAAAAACAAAAATCAGATGTTTAGCCCATTACTTATATTGTTTTTTTCAGCAATGCTTTTGAATATTGGCCTTTTGACCGCTTTTCGAATGGACAAGCATTTGGATGAAAAAGCGCAGGAATTGAATGCGGCGCATATCTCGTTTGCTTTCGAAGACAGGTATTATGAGGATAGGTTTTTTCGCTTTTTTGCGACGAGAGAGGACACAATAGCCACGCAGAGGGATGACATGTTTCTGTTTACAGGCAATTTAAAATTGACTTCCGGCGTGATTACAATTTTAACGATATGTATGGACTACAATGAAATGGGCGCCATGTCGCAGGTCAATTTGATAGGCGACAGCCTTCCTCCACGTAATAACTCCGTTTATGTTCCATATCTCTTTAACGTCAGCGAAGGAGTGCAGTTGGGCGACACATTTACAATTGGAATAAACGAGAATCCTTATGACGCAACAAAAGAAATCGAATTTGACTTTGTTGTTGCTGGTTTTTATGAAGGCATATTTCTTAGCGTGACAAACGGTGGGGCAATAGGTTTATATTATCCCAATGAAGCATATAGGGCTTTTGCCCGACAGCTCCCCTCGGGTTTTAGCGGAACGCTCATATCGGCGCAGTTTACAGATGAGATGCTTTCAACAGCTATATTTGACGAGTTCATCAACAACTTTTCAGGCGATGAGAATTCATCTTGGGGCTCTAATATTGTTATGGCAAAATCTGGCAGGATTATTACATCCAGAATTGTTGCCGCAATGGTTATTGCGTTTTCGATCATTATACTGATTGTCAGCGCCATTGTAATTCGATTTCGCGTCAGTAACGCGATCGAGGTTGAGATGCGCAATCACGGCGCCCTGAAAGCGATCGGGTATACAAGCCGTCAAATAATAAGCGCAATTTGTCTGCAATACTTGCTTTTAGCACTGTTTGCAAGCTTGCTGGGCATATCCGTGTCGTATTCTGTTATCGTAGTTTTTTCAAAATTGCTGGCAGCGGTATCAGGGATAAACTGGGTGCAAGGGTTGAATATTCCGCTCTCCGCCGTTTGCCTTATATCCGTTGTTCTGTCTATTGCCGCAATGGTGCTGATGTCGTCAATTAAACTTTGCCATATGCCGCCAATTCAGGCTCTTAGGGGGAATTGCGCCGGATTTGGAGGCAATAAAAAGAATATCCTGCCAATTAAAGCTTCTATTCTTCCGCTGATACCAACACTGGCGATAAAGACTGCGCTGACATATATAAAGCAGAATGTGCTAATAACTTTAATCATGACGTCTGTCAGTTTCGCGGTTGTTTTTAGTATAGTGTTAAGCTACAATGCGCCCCGGGATACATTCGTTAATATGATAGGCGGCCAAAACATGGACATTAGCGCAATGGCGGCCCCGAAAGAAGATGCAGAAGAGTTGCGTGAGAGCATCAGCAATTTGGAGGGTGTCAGTAGAACGGTGATCTGCGATTCTGGAGAAGTTATATTTAACAAGCAATTGATTGAAGTCACAATCCTGCGTGATTTCAGTGAAATTTACAATAACCAGACCTATACAGGACGCAATCCGTCTCATGCGAGCGAAGTTGTCATTAGCAGTATATTGAGCGAGGCAGAGGGAAAGCAAATTGGGGACAAAGTTATTTTATCGATAGGCGATCGGGAAAAAGAGCTAATAATCACCGGATTGCTTCAAAGCCCGAACAACGCGGGCCGAGAAATGTTCCTGACCACGGAAGGGTATAGACTGCTTGACCCGGATTACAAGGAAAGCATGATTATGATAGAAATTGAAAACAAGGCTGAAGGCAATGAGTTTATTCAGAATCTAAAGCAAAAGTATGGAGAAAAGTTGTATGCGATTATGAATGATCGGGAGTTTGCGGATTCACAATTATTATCCATCCAATCTATGCTAAACGGCGTTTCTGTGTTGGTTGTCATTGTTACCTCAGTGGTTGTCATATTTGTTATGCAATTAATGGTCAAGACGCTGACGTTGCGCCGCAAGCAGGATATGGGCATACAAAAAGCGTTTGGTTTTACTACTTTGCAGCTGATGAATCAAGTTTCGGGCAGTTTTGTTCCAGCAGCGGCGCTGGGCGCGTCAATTGGCGGCGTATTAGGATGTTTGACAATGAATGCATGTATTGGGTTGTTGTTTCGCGGTATTGGGATCACACAGGTGAATTTTATCATTCCTGTTCCAATTGTTGTATTGTCAACCGTTATTATGTGTATTCTTACATATTTCGTAAGCATGTTGGTATCAATGGGAATCAAGGATATCTCCGCATATGCGTTAATAACGGAATAATCCGAGAAAAAGTTTTGATTGGGAGTAGAGTCGGCTTGAGAGGGGACATAAAGATGAAAAGGATGAAAAAGATGAAAAAGGTTGAAAAGTATGAAAACGGTAAAAGTGTAAAAGGGTAAAAAGGATGAAAAAGGATGAAAAGGATGAAAAAGGTTGAAAAGGATGAAAAGGATGAAGAGGGTAACAAGGATGAAGAGGGTAACAAGGATGAAAAGGGTAACAAGGATGAAGAGGGTAAAAGGGTAAAAAGTATAAAAAGGATAAAAAGGGCAAAAAGGATAAAAAGGATAAAAAGTATAATAAAAGTACTAATTCTATGCTTGTTAGCCTTATTTGTTGCCGCAGTTTTAATTTACCTGGCAGTTAGGCCCCAGGAAATATCCGTGGTACGGCTTGTGCCAACGAATACTAAACTATTCTTTACTGAAGAGGGCTTTGTTAAGGACGAAAACACTATTGATGTTTACCCATTGTACAGTGGGGCAGTTGTTTCCCTGTTTGTAAAAGAGAATCAAGAAGTTAAGGAAGGTGAGCCGATTTGCGAGATTGATTCCACTGGTTTTTTGTATGAGCGGGAATTAATGAAAAGCGAGATTGAAGGGATTAACACTCAAATCAGGGATTTGGAATTAATAGAACAGAAACGAAAAGAAGATCTGACCTTGAGCCATGCAAAACTACTGGGGGACTACGACGTGCTCGTTGCGGAAGAAAACAGCGCCAATAGAACCTTTTTATCCGAAACAGCTGAAAAGAGCGAACAAATACGATTACAAGAGATGATAGTAAACCATAATAAAACGAATCTACAAAACGTGCGAGAAGACATGCTTACATATGAGATTCTTTATGAAGCAGGCGCCGTAACAAAGAAGGAATTGGATGACAGAATAGCGGCAGTGACTGAATCTGAAAGCTTATTAAGCCAAAGCGAACAGCAATTGGAGGTTGTCAAAAATGGAAGCGAGCCGATAAGCAATAAGGCATATTATCAAAGTATGAAAAACTCTTTGCGTACTCAAATCGATGGAATCGAACGCCAACTGCAAAATTCGTACGACATGGCAATGAAGGAATACTACCGTGTACAGGCTGATGGCAAAGAAACGATAATACAGCTACTTACAAAACAGATCGAGGATTGTACCGTAAGATCGCCAGCGGCGGGCGTGGTTGCAGTGCTTGGAGTTGAAAAAAGCAACATAGCAAGGGCAGATTCCCGCATTGCGGTAATTTCGAAAGGTTTTGACAACTTGATCGAAGTATTTATACCAACGTCAGAAATATACAATGTGCGGATAGGCGATTATGTTGATATGGAGTTAAAAAGCCAACCAGGCGTTGTATACCAAGGGGTTGTTACAGATATAGACAGCAAGGCGGTCATTTCAATATCTTCGCTGGGGGTTGAAAAAAGAAAAGTAAAAGTAACTGTTAAGCCGATGCCGGAATTTGAGGAGTTTTTTATTCCCGGATATGATGTGAGCGTCAGCGTATTAACATACTCTGGAGACAATAAACTGATCGTTCCAAGAACCTCTGTTGTTACTAACTCTGAAGGGGATTTTGTTTGGGTTATTGTGAATGAGGAAGCGAATCTTCGCGAGATTGAGATAGAGAGGGAGTTAAATGTTGATTATATTGTGAATTCCGGGCTAAATGAGGGGGAACTGGTTGTTAAGAACGCTTTGTCGCCAGGGCTTGCCGACGGAAAGCGGTTTAAGGTTGTGGAGAATCAAGTATGAATGCTGATCTGGTTTATTTTATTCGACAAATTATCAATGGCGTTTCCTTAGGAGGAATGTACGCTATTATCGCTGTTGGCTACAGCATGGTTTATTCGATTTTGTACTTGATGAACTTTGCTCATGGCGACTTGTATATTTTTGGGACATATATTGCATTGACACTATGCACTCTTGGAATGCCAATACCTGCTGTGATGATTTTAGCCGCGATCCTTGGAGGTTTGATAGCAGTATTCGTTGAGCGGACAGTATACCGCCCTGTACGCGAAGCCAACCGAATTGTTCCAATGGTTAGTGCCCTTGGTGCGGCATTGGTGTTGCGCACGGTAGCACAATTGATATGGGGGCCAAATCAACAGCTTTTTCCAATGCTTATCGAACAAAAAACGATTAGAATTGGTGAATTCCAAATATTTTCGCAGAACATATTATGCCTTGTCGCGGCGGGCGCTTGTGTATTAATGTTTACGATTCTAATTCAACTCACAAGAATTGGAAAAGCTACGCAATGCGTAATCCAAGATATTCAAACGTCGTCTCTTA
>Ga0099364_10003644_pt1 | contig 23758 bp, 23 predicted proteins | sample TergutTh196P3_FD_73070 | JGI IMG/M metagenome (GOLD analysis project Ga0099364, IMG submission 73070) | Microcerotermes parvus P3 segment gut microbial communities from Pointe-Noire, Republic of the Congo - Th196 P3 | ecosystem: Host-associated > Arthropoda: Insects > Digestive system > Gut ...
TGAAACTCCTTGTGTCAGCCGTTCTGTTTGCTCTGCCTATTTTTACCTTGCATTTGTTAACAATATGTTCACAGTTTTACCCTTGACAATTCTTAGCTGGACTGCTTCACGAAAAGTGTGAATTCGTAGAATTTCTACAGATGCCCCCCAAGGTCTATATACCCGCGCCCGCTTTCCGGATAAAATGATTCATCGACAGATGAAAAGGCGGGTTATTATCATGAAAATAGCAATCAAACTATTTCTCGGCTTCGCTGTGATAATCATTCTGGCCGTAGCAGTGGGCGTAATGGGTATTGTTGGTATGCAAAGCCTGCACCAGGCCGGGACGTCAATGTATGACGAGCAGGTTGTCGGGCTGGAGAAGCTTAACGAGGCAATAGGGGTTTTCACAAATCTAAGGGTCAGTATCTACGATGCGGTAATAAAAGGTCTGTATGACGACCAGAAGGGGGCAATGGACGCGAGACAAAAGTTTGAAACAAACGCCGCAGATTTTGAACGATTGCTGGCGGAATTGGTTACGATCGAAGAGATGCGCATTCTGTGCCGGCCGATTGAGAATCTTTTCTCAAGCGGCTATTTGCCGACAAGCCAAAGAATTCTGGATATAAGCATTAATGATATTCCGGATCATGCCAGAAAGCTGGAGGTCAACGCTATGCTGGCTTCCAACGCGGAGACGACTGAACATATCTCAAGGATGCTCGGCGGCATTACCGCAGCCTATGCCGCTCTTGCGGAGCATTCGAACGACAGCAATGAGCATCAAAAAAATGTTTCAACACGTCTGCAATACGTGTTCTTGTTGGCGGCAATTGTTTTGGGTATTGCATTGTCTGCGGTCATTACAAAGAGTATTGTCAGCCCGATAAATCGTATTGTTGACACAGCGCACGAAATCTCAAGGGGGAACCTTGGAATATCAATGAAAGGCAAGTATTCCGGTGAGTTTAAACGGATACACAGAGCGCTGACGGAAACGGTCGCCGTCCTGAACGCGTATGTCGCGGAAATATCGAGGATTCTGTCACTCATGGCGAAGTCAAATCTCAATCAAGAGATCACAGGGGAATACTCCGGTGACTTCAAACCGATAAAGGATGCCATCAATCTAATTATTGATGAATTTAATTTGGTTGTGACAAGCATAAGATCCGCCTCGCAACAGGTTCACTCCGGTGCGCGGCTGATAACAGACAGCAGCATTGAACTCTCAAACGCAACGTCGCGCCAGTCTGATTCTGTTGAGAATTTGGTAAGCACTATGACGGAAATAAACCAGCAAGCTGAAAAGAACACCTCCAACGCGAGAACCGCAAGCGAGCTGACCGATAAATCAAGGGAAAACGCGCTCAATGGCAATGAGGAAATGGAACACATGATGAAGGCAATAAGCGATATTAAGACGTCCTCCGACAATATTTCAAAAGTAACAAAAGTCATCGAGGACATTGCCTTCCAAACAAACATTCTGGCGCTGAACGCATCAGTAGAAGCCGCCAGGGCCGGTGTACACGGCAAAGGCTTCAGCGTTGTCGCCGAGGAAGTGCGAAACTTGGCAAGCAAGAGCCAGGAGGCGGCGCGGGAGACCACAACCTTAATCGAAGAGTCAAGCGTGCGGGTCGATGAAGGCGCAAGAATAGCCAACTCCACAGCAGACGCGCTCAAGACGATAGTCTCAGATATAACGGGTATGTCGGAGTTGATGGCTGAGATCGACAAATCCTCCATGCAGCAATCAAGCTTAATCGCTACGTTGAATGAAAGCATCGGCTGGATCTCAAAAGCCGTCGATACGAACCTGCGCGCTTCGGGCCAGTCGTCGGAAATAGCTGAAGACCTTCTGAAACAAGTTGATACGCTGTATGATATGGTTTCTGTTTTTGAAGTGAAAATGAGTTCGCAAAGGGAGTTGAGGTCATGAAAAAATACTTTGTTCTGATGATTATTACAGCGATCGTAGCCGTGTCCGGCTGTGCGTTAACAATGGAAAGCGACGTCAGCGCCATTATTGAAGGTGTGGCTTATAATATTGAGCCGGCTGCGGAACGAAAGAATTTGAAGCTTGGCGTCGTGGCGGGACCATATGGGGATATGTTTCTGGAAACAATTTTGCCATACCTCGCCCCAAAAGGCTATACTGTGGAGTTGGTCCTTTACGATGATTTCATAGAGCCGAACATAGCGCTAAGCAATTACGAAGTGGATCTGAATATGTTTCAGCACTACAGATACCTGAACAATTTCAAGATTGAACACGACTTGGACTTGTCCGCCGTTGCGGAGATCCCGACCGTTTCGATGGGTGTTTTCTCGCAAAGAAGCAGGAATATTGACGATATAAGAGAAGGCGCGGTCGTAGCTATTCCGGACGATGCCACAAATTTGGCCCGGGCGCTGCGCGTTTTGGAATCGGCCGGGCTGGTAACTATTGATGCAAGGATAGACAAAAGCCGCGCAACGGTGGAGGATTTGTCAAGAAACCAAAGAAACCTCGAATTTATCATGATACCGGCAAATCAACTGGTTTCAGCGCTGCCGAACAGTGACGCCGCCGTTATCAACGGCAACTTCGCCTTCGCGGGCGGCCTGAATATCTCGGAAGCGTTATATAACGAAGTTCTGCTTGAAGGATATGTCAACATCATCGCGGTGAGGACGGAGGATTTAGGCCGTCAGTTTGTCCGTGACATTCTGGACGTCGTCCATTCGGAAGATTTCAAAAGGGCGATAGTTGACGTCAGCAGCAAGTATAATGGTTTTCAACTCCCGCTGTCCCTTACCCAGCTGTCATGACTGTTCACGGCTAAAAGTATTGAAAGATCCTCCGCGGCGTGTTATAATTGGATAAAATAATAAGCTGCTTGAAAATAGCGGGGATCAAGGATTGAAAACGATAACACTATGAAAATTATAAAGAATATTCTCACAGCCATACTTGCCGCCGTACTGGTATCGGCGCTTTCCGCTAATGTATTCGGGGCAGCCGCCGACTTTGGCAATTTCACAAACTCCGGCGCGTACTCCCCCGGGCAGTTCAGAGATGTTGAGGAATCGGACTGGTTTGCCCGATATGTGGAAGACGCTTGCAATTACGGCTTTTTTCAGGGTAAAAGCGAACGCGAGTTTGACCCGCAGGGTGACCTTACCCTCGGCGAGGCGGTGACGCTGGCCGCGCGTTTGAGGAGCATTTATCACACCGGCAGCGCCGACTTCACCGAAGGCGCCCCATTTTACGCCGTATATAGGGACTACGCGATTTCGCACGGGATGATTGACCCAAACATAGAATATGACTACAGCGCACCCGCTGTCCGCGCGCAGTTCGCGGAGCTTCTGTACCGGGCGCTCCCGCCGGAGGCATTGGCGCAAATAAATACGATTGCCGACAATGGCGTAAATGACGTCGTATCATCCGACGCCTTCGGCGACGCCGTCTACTCCCTATACCGCGCCGGGGTAATCACCGGTTCCGACCGTTTCGGGACCTTCTTCCCGTATACTAATATTTCGCGCGCCGAGGCAAGCGCCATTATGGTTCGCCTTGCAGTACCGGCAGCCCGCCAAAGAGTGTCGCTTCCCACGCAAATCCCCGCCGAAATCATTTATCAGCGGGGCATAGACGCTGTCTTTATGCTTGAAACCTTTGACGAAGACGGCGAATCAATCAGGACAGGGAGTGGATTTTTCATCTCATCAGACGGCTTTGCGGTCACGCTTCTTCACGTCCTTGATTATGCCGCCGGTGCGACGGCTACGCTCAGCGGAGGAGAGGTTTATGATGTTAACGGGGTATACGCGATTGACAGGGAAAACAATCTGGCGCTTCTTTTCATCGACACAGAAGGCGGGGCGCATAGTTTTCTTAACCTTGCCGACTCTGACGCCATTGAAACGGGCAACACTGTTTATACCCTCGGCAACCCGCAGTCCCTTTTTGGAACGCTTACAGAGGGGCTCATCTCAACCACGAGCCGCGAGCTTGGCGGGCAGGATATGATACAATTCTCAGCGCCTATTTCATTCGGCAGCGGCGGAAGCCCTTTGCTCAACGCTCTTGGGCAAGTCATCGGCATAGCTTCCAGTTCCTATTCCTACGGGCAGAATCTTAATCTTGCCGTTCCAATAAATCCGGTCAGGGAGCTTCAGCCGGGTGAGTACGTTACGCTTATATCGCTTTATAGCAATGGAACATAATGAACAACGAGAAATCAGAAAAAGTGAATTGTTTTAAGTGCAAGCATTTTGCGGTTTCTTGGGATCCCAGGTTCCCAAGAACCTGCAAGCTGTACGGGTTCAAGACGGCGCGCATACCCTCGGTCGCCGTTTTCGAATCCTCCGGCTACGATTGCGAGGGGTATGAGAAAAAAGATATAACGAAAGCATAAAAATTACAACATACCGGCGGCAATAAGAAGCAAGGCAAAAAAGCCGCCTAATGACACGCATATCCCTCTGAAGCTCAAATCTATTTCTCGTATTCGCTTGATTAGAGCACTTTTCGTAACAAAGTATTTATATATCAAGTATCCCGCCCCGACGCTCGCCACAAAGAAGGCTACCTTTTGCAAATACCCTGCCGCATCCACGCTGACCTTGATATTGAATAGAAATTCGATGAATTCCCTGCCGAGAATGCCGCCCGCAAAGCACAACGCGCCCAAAATGAGTACGGCGGCCTGCTTGGTTTTTTCAATTTCGCGGACGTCCTGTGCAGAGTCCGGGGAGCCGAAAAGTATTGTTGAGTATTTGATAAATGAGACTATGGTGCCAAGGTTTATGAAAATGAGCGCCGAGCTTACCAGCCAATTTGTGCCGGACATAATAAAATACTTTGATATGCTCCCGTTAAATAGGGGAGCGCCCGTTATCCCCAGAATTGCCATAACAGTCGCCGCCCCAACTAAAGGAAACCGCTTGAAAACCCCGCGAATTTCATAAACGCTGCGAACACCGTATGCCTGTATGATAATTCCGGCGCTCAGAAACAGCGCCGATTTGAATAAAGCGTGGTTTATTGTGTGATATAGCCCGCCTGTGTTGGAATAAGCGTCGGCGATGTTCAAGCCGGCCATTATCATTCCGATTTGCGAAATCGTATGGTAAGCAAGTATCAGCTTGATATCGGACTGCGCGATCGCGAATACAAAGCCGATGACGCCCGTAATTATCCCTATCCAAAGAAAAAATTCGGAGGCGTTTATACCCTCAAATATTGACTGAAAGCGCATGAATAAGTAAATGCCGCTTTTAATATGCACCCCTGACAGCAGCGCTGAGACGGCCGAGGGCGCGCCCGGCGTGCCGTGGGCTTTCGGAAGCCAACTGTACAGCGGCACAAGGGCGCATTTCAGACCTATTGTCGCCATAATAAGCGCGTATGGCAGCACAAGAGAGCCGCTGTCAAGCGTTCTCAGCGTCTGCGCGGCGGCGTCCATATCCAGAACGCCCGTCAGCCTGTAGATGAACCCTATGCCTAGTAAATAAAACTGCATCGCTACGGTACTCACCATCAAAAAGAACATTCCGTCATACATTGAACGGCTGTCGCGTTTGAACATAATGAGAATTGAGACCACAACCGTAACGACCTCAATTAATACGAATATATTGAATAAGTCACGCGTCAGGAAAACGCCGATCAGCAGCCCCTCCCAGATAAACAGCAAAAACCAAAACAGCTTGCCGCTGTTTTCATTGAAGCTGTAAACCGCCGCAATCAGGAAAACAAATGCGGCAAGCACTACAAAAACAGACGAAAGGGTATCCGCTCTCAGGGAAATACCCATAAGGCTTTCATAGCCGCCTATATTTGTGACTATGTCGCCCTCCTTGCTCAGGAAAAACAGATGCGCGGCAAAGCATGTCAAAACAGCTTGAGCAATCAGCGCAAGCACTCTGGCCGCCCTGACAGTGGAAAAGACATACAGGAAAACAGCCGTCAATATAGGAACAATTACAAAAAAAGAAAGCATAAGGTACCTTAATTCTCAACTCTCAACTCTCAACCCCAAAACGCCGGCTACTCCCTGCTTTTCTCTCTGAGGATATCCCATTCCGTCGCTTTGAACTGGCGGCACAAGGAAATCAGCATGGTAAGGTTTACGGCTGTAACAGCAACGCCAATGATTATTGCCGTAATGACAAGCGCCTGCGGCAGAGGGTCTGCGACGTTTACCGTCTCGCCGCCTATCGGCGGACGTATGCCGCTCGAAAACCCAAGGCTCAGGAAAAACATGATGACAGCCATTTCCATAACTACAATTGAGACTATGGCCTTAATAACGCCCCTGCTGGTAATCAGGCCGAAAAAGCTGATAAAAAACACGATGGCAACGAAAACCTCTATCATTTCATAGCCCATATGCCTACCTCCTTTCAAAAGCTATGTACCTGTAGAAAATAATTGAGAATCCACAGGCAACCTTCATTCCGATAAGCGAATTCATCATCATAAGATACACATTTCTCATTTCCGGGAACGTGACATACACGCCCAGAAGTATAAAAAAGCCGGCAAGAATCACAATGGCGGCATAGGTCAGCTTTTCCACTATTATTATCTTCCCGAAGCTGACGTCGGAAATGTTGTATATCAGATATCTGCATATGAAAAAGGATGCGATCGCGACCCCGCCCTGAAAACCGCCGCCGGGCGATAAATGCCCGTTCAGGATGAGATATACTCCGAAAAGAAGCATAGCCGGACTGATCAGGCGTATTGTATAAACTGAGATCTTATCAGATCTGCTGATACCTTTGATTTGCTTTTCCGATGCCTCGGCGTCGCTGTACATGGACATATGCGCGACTCCAACGACGCTGACGAGCAGCATAAGCGCCTCAAACAGCGTGTCGTACATGCGATATCCAAGATACACCGCCGTCACAGCGTTGCGCCCGCCAACGTCACTGATGAAGCCGCTGAGATATCTGTCCTTGACGTATGTATTGACGGGGACGTCGGGGATGAAGTATATAAACAGGGCTAAGAGCAGCAATGTAAAACAAAGCGGGAGAATATATTTTTTTAAATTAAATGCCAGCTTCTTTCCGGGCGGAGGCGCGTCTGTCATGTAGGTGACGAGGCTAAAATACTTTTCAAAGCAGATAATCAGAAAAATCGTCGAAAAGGAACTGACTGCAGCCTCGGCCATAGCCACGTCAGGCGCCCCCAGCACAAGGTAACACAGAGCGCAAATTGTTGAAAAAACTCCGAGATAAACGATAATTTGCACAATTTTCTGCGCTCGTATTGCCATTACCGCGCTTACGACCCAGAGAGTGAGAAATACATATATCATCTTATCAATTACCGCCCCTGCCGTCGTCGTACTCGTCGTGCAGACCGCCAACGCTTGAATATGCTGAGCGCGCTATTATATGCGCTGCCAGCGGATTGAGTATCAGGATAAGAACCACGAGCAGCATAAGCTTCAATGTGAAGAAGCTCGCGCCGTGCTTGAACGCCAACCCTATTATTATGGTTATCGCCCCTACCGTGTCAATTTTTGCGATAACCAGTATTCTCGAATAGAAATCATTAAACCGGAATAAACCTACTATGCCAAAAAACATGAAGATAAGCCCGATAACGATAATAATATTGCCGGCTATTTCCAATATCCGCTACCTCCCTTTGGTTCTTTCAAGTATGAAAAACGCAATGAATATGATGCAAATAAAACCCAAAAGAGATTGAATGATGGCAAAATCAAGTATGTATGCTATATCGTTGACAGACGCAAATGCGATTATCATGATCGTGATTTTCGTGCATATGACGCCCATTCCAAGGAGCCTGTCCCAAACGGTCGGGCCCATTATTGTCCTGATAATAAACACGAGCAGGTATGCTGACAGTATCCACAGCAAGTACATGGAAACACCTCACTTCTGCGCCTTGCGCAGCATCCTTTCCAACCCGCCCTTGATCGACTCATCCGCGTTTTCAGAGTCGTCGAAGCCGCTCGATTTATCCCTCAGCCACAGCACGGTGAGCCTGTCGCCTGTCAAACCCAAGGTAAGGGTGCCCGGGGTCAGTGTTATGGAGTTTGCCAGCATGACTCTCAAAAAATCATTTTCAATATCCGTGTTTATTTCAACAATATCCGTCTTTGCGCCTTTGACTATCAGCCTTATGGCAAAAAGCCCGGAAATGTATATCTGCCCTATTAAATAAAAGGCGTATACGGCTAACCTCCATAGCCTGACGTCGGCGGATTCTGTGATTTCCGCTTTATAAAGGAGCCTGTGGCAAAAAAACGCACAGGCTATGCTTATCACAAATCCGGCCGCAATCGACCATATGGCGAACGTTTCTGTAAGAATGATCCAAACAACGGTAAATACGGCGACTAAAAATACAGTGTTTTTCATAGCAGCGTTACCTTTGTCCAAGGCTTAGTATGCTCTCGGCCTGCCTGAGCTGATCGATTGTATTGACGCCTATTATCTCATCGCCTAGGCTGCGTTTTATCAAGCCGACATTCGCGCCGTCTGCCATCATGATCGCGGGCACGTCAGTCAGGTAGTATTCACCTTGGGAGTTGTCGCGGCCGAGGCTTTCCAGCGCCGCAAGGAGCAAAGGCGCGCGGAAAACATAGACCCCGCTGTTGAGTTCTGTGATTTTGAGCTGATCCGGCGTGCAGTCGCGCTCCTCAACGATCTGCTGAAAGCCTCCGTTTTGATCGCGAATTATCCGCCCGTATGACAGGGCGCCCTCCGAGGTGCCGGTGAGGATTGTGCAATCGTTACCCTGCATAAAATGGCCCTTAATGAGCGCCTCATAAGTTTCGCGCCTGACAGCGGGCATATCGCCGCAGCAGATAAGCACGGAGCCGGCGTATCCCGAAAGCTCCTGCCCCGCGGACATAACCGCGTGACCGGTTCCCAATTGTTCCTCCTGAACAGCGAACGCATAGCCTTCAAACCGGCTGATAACAGTTTCCTTTTTATAACCAACGACGATAATAACATCTGACTTATCAATAAATGACAAAGCCTCAAGCACATGCCGGAGCAGCGGCTTCCCGCAAGCCGTCCTTAGTACCTTGGGAACGTCGTCATCCCCGGACCGCAGACGCGTCCCCTTGCCGGCGGCAAGCACAACAGCCTTAATTCTCCGATCCATATGCGCCTCCTACACCGGCTCCGTCGTTTCTGTGATTCTGTCTACCGTATATTCATGCTCCCGGAGAAAAGCAAGTATTCCGGGTAGCAGCTCCGCCAGTTCTTCAGTGGATGCAAAGAGAAAGTTTTGGCGTTCGCCGCCGTCTGTCGGAAATGTATCCGTTACGGAGCTTTCCGTATGCTCGCTTAATGTCCCGAAGCTGCGCGATACGTTCCAGAATATCAACCCGTGCTGCTCCGACGTCTCGATTGCGGCCTCAGACGCCGCATCCGCCGCAACAATCACGGTTCTGACCTTCGCCGCTTCAAAAAGCAGCGCCGATATTTCGATGTATTCCTCAAACGTGCCTTCATTGAGCCATATGCCCAGCGCGTGGCTGCTGCCGGATATTTTACGCACCAGTCCCGGGTCTCCGGCTATATCCTCGGCGCTGACAAAGAAGCATCCCTGATAGCCGGAAACGGCCGGAGTGTCAAGAGCGCCCAGTATGCCGGCTGCGCCGCCGGCGCTGAGATCATGGAAGCTGAGATGCATCGTGACGTCACTGTACGTGAGCGGGGGCTCTTCATCATCAGCCTCGGGAAGCGTCACCGCGACGCCCGGCCTTTGGCCCGGTCCCGTCCACGGCGGCGGGGCATGGTACTGGTTATATGCGGCCCTTATCTCGTTTCTCCTAATGCCCATAAAGGTTTCGGCATTAAGAACCCACATGTTTTCGGATTTGACTCTGATAATAAAGAGGGACTCTTCCGGGATTATGTCGCGCCGGATGTTAATTATTTCAAACTCCAGGCCGAAATAGGCGCATACATGCCGCAGCGGGACATAAAACCTGCTGCCAATCCTGCGCGCCGACGGCCAACTGAGATTCTGACCGTCCTGATTGACCGTGGTTCCGTTGGAAGTGTAGAAGTCCACATGCCGTGAGCCTCTGTACAGGCGCGCCCTATCCGCCTGCGCATTGTCGAAGAAGAATACGCCCGCTTCCCAGAAGACGTCGAGAGGCAGGAAGAACTCGCCGCCTGTGAAAAGCGGCATGGTGCTGTCATTATAGGGCATAAGCGTATCATTGACCGCAACAAAATGCGGGGTTACAGCCGCAAGTGAAACAGTCGGCAAAAGTGACGCCGACAGACAAAGAACAATAATCACAGCCGCTATTTTTTTCATAACCGCGCCGCCTCCTGAAACAAGTAATTGTCAAGTATTGTAATTGTAACACAAATTGCTTTGTGATGCAATGAATTTTCTCAACCGGAGCTTATCTTGACATGGGGTGAGAAATAGCGTAAAATACGACAGGATTTAAGAGTGTTGTTGAAAAGGTGAGTAAGCTGGGCAGCCGCGTGAGATGTGCCGAAAGGCCTCTCACGAGGAAAGTCCGGGCTCCGCAGGGCAAGGATAACGGGTAACGCCCGCCGAAGGCGACTTCAGGACCAGTGCAACAGAGATATACCGCCCCGGCGGAGGAGGCTCGTTTCTCATCTCAGCCGGGGTAAGGGTGGAAAGGTGAGGTAAGAGCTCACCCGGCGGCTGGAGACAGTCCGCCGCTGTAAACTCTATCCGGAGCAACACCGCGGTGGGAGCACGCAGGCCGGCCCGGCCGCTCCCGGGAGGTGGCTTGAGCCCATTGGCAACGATGGGCCTAGATAGATGGCTGTCCACGACAGAATCCGGCTTACAGGCTTGCTCACTTTTCAAAATATTATTAAAATAATTAAAAAATAGGAGGAACATTGCATGAGCGTAAAGAAGCCACTTGAGGGCGTCAGAGTTATTGAAATGAGCACATTCATTGCGGTGCCGGCCTGCGCGCGCTACTTTGCGGAATTTGGCGCGGAAGTTATCAAGATTGAGCCAAAGAGCGGCGACGCCGTCCGCTTCAACGGCGTCTCTGAAGGCCGACTTGGCGATCCTTATGAAAACACAACCTTCGACCTTGAAAACGCCCATAAAAAAAGCCTTGTGGTCAACCTTAAGGCGCCGGAAGGCCGCGAAATACTCTACAAGCTGCTTGAGGATACGGACATTTTCCTTACCAACTGGCGCCCCCAGGCGCTGACAAGGCTTGGCCTTGAGTATGAGGATTTGAAGGAACGGTTCCCAAAGCTGGTATACGCCTCCTTTACCGGCTTCGGCGAGACAGGCCCGGACTGTGAGCTGCCCGGCTACGACTTCACTGCGTTCTGGGCGCGGGGCGGCCTGCTAGGTACCCTTTACCAGAAGGACTCGGAGCCGATAAACCTCATCCCGGGCATAGGCGACCATATTTCGGGGATGTTCCTCGCCGCGGGGATAATGACAGCCCTGTACAATGCTCAAAAGACAGGAAAGGGCGACAAAGTCACGACAAACCTGCTGCACTGTTCTGTGTTCGTCCAGGGCATTGCCATACAGGCTGCCCAGTACGAAGGCATGGGCCAGGTCTACCCGATTAGCCGTAAAACAGCGGAAAACCCGTTTAACAACACCTATATGAGCAAAGACGGGCGCCATATTCAGATTTCCATGCCGCCATTTGACCTGTTCTATCCAAAATTCATGCCCCTTATTGGCCGCGGGGATCTTGTCGGCAACGAGAAATATAAAATGGACAGCATAATAAAAAACAATCTAAACGCCGAGTTTATAAAAATAATTAGCGACGCCTTTGCCCAGAAAACCGCGGCGGAGTGGTCGAAGATACTGACAGAAGGCGATATCCCGTTTTCCTTATGCCAGGTATGGGAAGAAGTGCTTGAAGATAAACAGGCGTGGGCCGCCGGCGTATTTGAGGACTTTGACTATCCCTCGGGCAAACGCGCGATGGTGCGTCCGCCGATTAGCATTGAGGGAGCCGATGCGCTGCCATACGCAAGGGCGCCGATGCTCGCCGAGCACAGCGAGGAAATACTTCGCGGTCTGGGATATTCGGACGATCAACTAAAAGAAATGCACAAAAACGGCGTCTACAACACATGGGACGACGTCAAAGACTACGTAATGAGCAAAGCATAGAGCCATACAGACAAAAGGGGTCGTCAGGAATGCAAAATGAAAACAAACGGCAAAACTATACCGGCGCGGACGCGCTGAATGACGCGCTGATTAATGCGGGAACCGACTGTGTGTTTTTTAATTCAGGAACGGATTATCCGCCGATTATCGAAAGCTGGGCGAAAGCTGAAGAGCAAGGCCGCGATACACCGCGCGTTATAATATGCCCGCATGAGATTCCGGCGCTCGGCGCGGCGCAGGGTTATGCCCAGATCACAGGAAAGGCGCAAGCCGTTTTCGTACACGTAGACGTTGGCACTCAGAATCTCGGCGGTATACTGCATAACGCTTTTCGCTGCAGGGTGCCTGTGTTTATTTTCTCCGGGTTATCTCCTTTCAGCATTGAAGGCGAGCTTCGCGGCGGGCGCAACGCTTACATTCAGTTTGTGCAGGACGTCAAGGATCAGGGCGGGATCGTGCGCCAATATACCAAAATGAATTACGAGTACCGCAGCGCGAAAAACATCCAGCAATTGACTTATCGCGCGCTTCAAATAGCCCACAGCGAACCTATGGGACCGGTCTACATGATGGCGACCCGCGAGGTTCTGGAAGATGAGGCTATTAATATCAGCGCGGACGTCAGCCGGTGGGGCGCCGTTTCCCCATCTGGGCTGGACGGCGAATCAATTAAAATACTGACCCGGGCGCTGGCGGAAGCAAAAAAACCGCTTATCATCACCTCATACTCCGGCAGAAATGTCCGATGCCCCGCCGAGCTTGAAAAACTGGCGGAAAGCTACGCGATACCGGTCGTTGAGATGAACCACTCACGCATGAACTTCCCGAACGGCAACCCGCTTCATGTCGGCTTTGATACGCACGGTTTCATTGAGTACGCGGATGTGGCGCTCATTATCGACTGTGACGTGCCGTGGATACCCTCGGTCACAGGACCAAAACCGAACTGCCGCGTATTCTACCTCGATACCGACCCTCTCAAGGAGGATATGTCGGTGTGGTATATCAGGGCAGAGCGGTATATGCGCGCCGATTCCCTTACGGCAATCAGGCAGCTAAACGAGGAAACAGAGAAAATCACGGAATTCCTGAATAAGAAAATGATAGAAACCCGCCGGGCAAGGATTCACGATATCCACAAGCGGCAGCGGGAGGAATGGGCGGCAGCGGGCGATGAGAAGGATTTTATCACACCGGAGTTTTTGACGAAGTGCGTAAATGAAATAGCAAACGATGATACTGTGGTACTGAGCGAAAATATAACAAACCGGACTGTGAGCGACCAACTCATGCCCCGGAACGTACCGGGAACATATTTTACGAACGGCGGAGGCGGACTCGGCTGGAACGGCGGCGCGGCTGTCGGCATGAAGCTGGCGTGCCCGGATAAGGACGTCATCGCGCTGACCGGGGACGGTACGTATATTTTCACATGCCCCACGGCCGTATTTTGGATGGCGGCGAAGTACAAGACCCCGTTTCTGACGGTCATATATAATAATCAGGGCTGGAACGCGCCCAAGAAGTTCACTGCGGGACAGCATCCTGACGGCTATGCGGTTAGATCCGGCAAGTTTTACTCCAGCCTTGCCCTTGACCCTCCGGCGCGCCTTGACCTCATTGCCCAGGCAGCCGGCGGCGCTTTCGCAAAGACAGTTTCAGACCCGGGCGAGCTGCGTCAGGCTTTGGCCGAAGGCATGGAAGCGGTAAGAGGCGGAACAGCGGCGGTAATAAACGTAATGCTGCCGCAGATATAGTACATTAGGGAGGAATGTTTTGACAGCGAGTTTAGGAGTGATAGGCGGGGCGGGGCTGCTCGGCGCGACGACAGCTTTCTGTGTGGCGCTGCGCGGTCTGGTAAGTGAGATTATCCTTTCCGATGTGAGGGAAAACCTTGCGCAAAGCCACGCAATGGATATAGAGCAGGCTGTCTGCGAATCCGGCGGAACAAAGCTGTCAATCGGCGGGATAGATGATTTGAAGTCCTGCGACGTGATCCTGAACGCTGCAGGAATCCCGGAGATGCAGGCGTCCTCACGCGACGACTATTTAAGCGGGAATATCAAAATCTTCAGGGAGCTTGCCGAAAAGATCGGGAGATGGGGAACCGCCCCTGTTATTATCAGCGCCACAAATCCCATTGACGTCCTTAATTATGAGCTGTTCGCAATGACAGGGCTTCCGCGGGAGAAGTTCATCGGCTTTTCCGCAAACGACTCGCTCAGGCTTATATGGGCCGCGTCTGAAGAGACGGGAATCCCGTCAGTGCAGCTCGAAGGTCTTGTCATAGGCGAGCACGGCGACGGCCAAGTCCCGATTTTTACCCGGCTGAGATACAAAAGCACCGGGCAGCCGCTTGATTTAAGCGACAGTCAAAAAGAAAGCATACTCCGCCGGATAAAAACATGGTTCGGGGATTATCAGAAGCTCGGCTCCGGCAGATCCAGCGGCTGGACGTCGGGCATGGGCCTTAGCCGGGTTATAGGGATGATACTCTCAGGCGGAGATGAGATCTGCCCATGCTCGGTCATACCGGACGGGGAATACGGGCTGCGCGGCTTAAGTATCGGATTGCCGGTGAGGCTGGGCAGAGCCGGGGTAAGGGAGATTGTTGAGCTGAGCATAAGCGAGGATGAGCGCGCACGTCTGCTGAGTGCGGCGGAAAAAATCAAAAAGCTGCAAAAACAACAAGAAGTTTGAGCGGACCTCTCAAACGCAGTGCGATGGTATTAAGAATACTTATCATACTTATGAATACTATGTGAATACTATGCAAAAACTATAAGAAAGGAGCGCGGCAATGAAACAACTGAAGTTTTACGGTTTGGGCGGACAGGGGGTTGTCACGGCGACAAAAGCCTTGTCTATCGCCGTATCGATTCACGAGGGGAAGTATGCGATCACGGTTCCCGCATACGGCCATGAACGCAGGGGGGCGCCTGTTTATTCAGACGTCATAATGGACGATGAGCCGGTGAAGGTAAACTGCTTTGTATACGAGCCGGACGTTGTCGTAGTTATGGACGCATGGATCGACAGCAAAAACGTGGACGTCGCAAAGGGAAAGCGCGGCGATACGGTGCTGATACTCAACACGGACAAGGATGAGTCGGTCAAAAGATACTCGGATAAGCATGGCTTCAAAGACATCTACCACACAGACGCGACAAAAATTGCCCTGGAAAACATCGGCGTTGGGATTCCCAACGCATCAATCCTGGGCGCGCTGGCAAAAGCAGGGTTCGTATCCATAGAAGCGATTGAAAAGGCATTAATAGACTTTTTTGGGGAAAAGGCGGGTGAAAAAAATGCAAAAGCAGCAAGGGACGCTTTCAACGCAACCGTTAAGGCGTAGGCTTCTCGGACCATGCGCGACTCAGTACGTCGCGATGACTACCGGGAGTTGGAGGCTGGAAAGGCCGATCGTAGACTACAGTAATTGCAGTAAATGCGGGACATGCGGAATTTATTGCCCAACGAACGCAATTGAAATTCTCAAGGAAAATGAAGAATGTGTAGAAATAATGTGGGATTATTGCAAAGGCTGCGGTATTTGCGCAAATGAGTGTCCCAAGAAATGCATTCAAATGGTTGATGAAAGGAGCTTCGAAGATGGCGCAGTATAAAATGCTTGACGGCAATCTGGCTGCGGTGGAAGCAATCAAAATGGCCCGGGTGAAAGTGATAGCCGCCTACCCGATCACGCCGCAGAGCAGTATCTCTGAAAAGCTTTCGGCGCTTGTGGATTCGGGCGAGCTTGACGCAAAATGCATACGCGTGGAGTCGGAGCATTCCGCAATCTCATGCTGCGTCGGCGCTCAATTGACGGGCGTACGCACGGCAACGGCGACTTCTTCGGTGGGATTAGCGCTGATGCACGAGGTTCTCGGTGTAGCCTCCGGCTGCCGGCTGCCCATTGTCATGCCCATCGTCAACCGTTCCCTTGCGTCGCCCTGGAGTCTTTGGTGCGACCACCAGGATACTATGGCGGAACGGGACAGCGGGTGGATACAGATATATTGCGAAAACGTGCAGGACGTGTATGACTCCGTCATCATGGCGTATCGCATTGCAGAGCATGAGGACGTGCTGACTCCGGCGATGGTCTGCCTGGATGGTTTTTTCCTGTCGCATTCCATGCAGAAAATATCGGTTCCGGATCAGAGCGAAATAGATGAGTTTGTCGGCGAATATGTGCCGCGAAACTACTATTTTGACACCTCCGACCCTCTGATGCTGGACAATCTGACCGGCTCGGATGAAGTTACGGAAATGAAAAGGCAGCAGGCTATCGGTTTTTCTAACGCGAAATGCGTAGTAGATGAAGTTTACGAAGAATTTGGTAAAAAATTCGGGCGCACCAAGTATCCTGCTGAGGGATACCGGCTTGAGGGCGCCGAGGCCGTGATCATAACCCTTGGCTCCATGTCGGGCACAGCGAAGCATGTAGTCGATAAGCTGCGCTCAGAAGGGCTTTCGGTCGGCGCTGTGAAAATTTCCTGTTTTCGCCCGTTCCCGTTCGAAAGGCTTGCCCAGCTGCTTGGCGGAGTCAAAAAGGTCGCCGTATTGGACCGCGCCATTGGCACAGGCGCCCAGGGCAGCCCCGTCTGGCTGGAAGTCAGGACCGCGCTTGGACATGAAACATTCGTAAAATCATATATCGGCGGATTGGGGGGCAGGGACGTCAATATTACTACCATTGAAAAAGTATTCAGCGATATTTTGGCGGACGACGGCGCCGGCCCGCGTGAGCCGGTTTGGATCGACTGCAAGGAAAACTTTATGGATGTAAGGCAGGTGGTATTTAATGTTTGATCTGTTGACTGAATCAAAAGGCCTCGTTTCACACGGGGTCAGTTGCTGCGGCGGCTGCGGCCTGGAGCTGATCATGCGCAACGTCATGGATGTGCTTGGCCCGGATACTACGATAGTCATTCCGCCGGGCTGCTCCGCTCTTTTCTGCGGCTATTCCAACGAAACCGGGCTGAAGATCACCGGAATGCAGGGAAATCTGGAAAACACGGCGGCTCTGGCTGCGGGTATCAAGGCAGGATATGAAATACAAGGCAACTATCATACGACAGTGCTGGGTTTTGCCGGAGACGGCGGCACTCTGGACATCGGCCTGCAGTCTCTCTCCGGCGTGATGGAACGCGGGGACAATATCATATATATTTGCTACGACAACGAAGCATATATGAATACAGGCGTTCAGGGGAGCAGTTCTACGCCGCTCGGGGCGAAGACGACCACGACGTCCGCAGGAAAGCCCACCTCCCGCAAAGATTTATTGCGCATAGCCATAGCGCATAGGGTTCCTTACTGCGCGTCGGCAACCATATCGCACATCCCCGATTTACGAAAAAAAGTGAAAAAAGCGAAAGAGATCGGAAGTACGGCCGTACTTCATATCCACTGTTCATGCCCGACCGGGTGGGGGTTTTCCCAGGAAAAAGCCGTCGAGGTGTGCCGAAAAGCCGTTGCGACCGGAGCTTGGCTGCTTTACGAATACGAAAACGGGAAAACAACGGTAAACGTGAAGCCGAAAGAGCTAAAGCCCATTACGGAATACCTGTCAACACAAACCAGGTTCAAGGGCATGGATCAGGACGCAATCAACAGCCTTCAGGCCGAGGTCAAAGCAAATTACGACGCACTTCTGGCTGAGGAGGAAAAGGGCGCGGTACGCGGATAACCGCCGCGTCTATTGGAGGATTCTACAGCCGATTGATTTCAAATTCTCACAATTTGTACAGTTTGGCTTTGAAAGTACGATTCATTACTTGACATGCAGTGTTTTTTCGAATATAAATGTGTGTGTGAAACTGTGAAAGGAGGGCAGAAGAGTCATATAATCACGATGCAGATGCAATCAAAAAGGTCAAAAACAAAGTAAATTTTTATGAGGAGACGAACTAACAAATGAAGAAAAACTCAAAAGCGATAGCAATTATTATTACCCTGGTTATGTGCCTTGCAATAGCAGCGGCGTGCGGAGGAGACGGCGGCGGCCAAGCGCCCGTTGCACCCCCTGTGGTACCTCAAGTCCCATCGGCGCCACCGGCCCCCGGCGACGGCGGCATGACGGACGTCGCGCCGGCAGACCCGGCCGCGGTTTACGCGGAGCATATAGACATCATAGTCGATAACAACAATATCGCCGTCATTAACCCATTTAACCCATCCGCAAATCCGACTTCGACAAACTGGGTTTTCACTATGGTTCATGACAGGCTGATCGAGAGAGACGACCATGCCGGCGAATTCGTAGGCTTCCTCGCGGAGAGCTGGGATACGGACGATTATCAGACATTCACGTTTAACCTTCGCGACGACGTATTTTTCCATAACGGGCAGAAGTTCACGGCTGATGACGTAGCGTTCACGATCGAATACGCCAAGGAGTTTGGCGCGGGCTCGCCCGGACTTGCACAGTGGAATGTCGTGGAGTCATGGAATGTCGTTAATGACACCACCATTGTACTTACGCTTCAGTCGGTGTTTGTAGACTTCTATCACAACCTTGCCGTCGCTGCCGGCTCCATCATCAGCAGAAGCGCTCTTGAGGCGGATCCCGACACAGGCACCTATATAGGTACGGGACCGTACATTGTCGATCAGTTTGTGTCAAACGACTTTGTAAGGCTTGTTCGTAATGATAACTACTGGAATGACAGGATGAACATTATTACTCCGACAGTTACCCTCAGATTCGTTCCGGAAATGGCCACACGCACAATAAGAATGCAAACCGGCGAGAGCCAGCTCAGCTTCGGGACCAGCGCCGACGACGTCGCGCTCTTCCAAGCGGATCCGGACAACTTCCAGGTTCTCCCGCAAACATTCAACACTATTCAGGGATACTCCTTCAACCTTAACGACCCGCTGCTTTCTGACTACAACCTCAGAATGGCCATAATGCACGCGACAGACAGGGCGGATATTGCCCTTTTCGCGGCGGGCGAGTGGGCTGCGGCGCTCGACAATACTAATGGCGGGGGAACGATATGGGCGTTTGCCACTGAGTACCGCAACAATGACATTCCGATTATCGAATTCGATCTGGACAAGTCCAGGGAGTATTTGGCCGAGTCAAACTATAACGGCGAAGAAATAGAACTCGCCGCAGCCATCACCACAAACATCAGGGCAGTTCAGGCCCTTCAGCAGCAGCTCGCTATGGTCGGCATCAACACAAGGATTGCCGAAATGGATTCGCCGGGACTGTCGGCATATATGATAGATCCTGATGGCGGAGTACAAATGGTATTCTTCAGCCTCCAAATGAACAACAGCGCCGGTTCGTACAGAAACCTCTTTTTTCCGGGGGCCTCTCAGAACAGGATGCAATACAACAACCCGGTCATCACCGAGATGCTTATAGAAGCCGACGCAGAGCTTAACGTCGAACGGCGCAGGGCGCTCTACAGGGAAATGCAGGAGATTATCGCGCAGGATCCTCCGTTCTTCCAGGTATTCTGGCGCATCAACGGTACGGTTGCCGCAGCCGGACTTGGCGGAATACGCCTTCCCGCAGACAACTTACAGAATGACTACAGGCAGGTATTCCAAATCATAGGTTACGAATAAACGATTTGCGTTTTTTCCGGTATTCACATTAAAAATTTAATATATTATTAAGAGGAGCTGAAAAAAATGAACAAAAGCAGAAAAGCGATAGCAACAATCATTACCTTGCTCATGTGTCTGGGAATACTGGCCGCATGCGGAGGAGACGGAGGCGGCGGACCGGCGCCGGTTGCGCCCAGTGTGGTGCCGCAAGTCCCCGCGTCCCCCGTCGCCCCGGACGCCGAAGGCAGCATTGCGGCGCCGGCGCCGGCAGACCCCACAGCGGTTTACCGCGATCATATCGACATGATCATTGACAACAACAATATCGCAGTCATTAACCCGTTTAATCCGGCGTCCCAGGCGACTTCCACCCAATGGGTTTTCACAATGATCCACGACAGGCTGATTGAGAGAAATGAAACTACGGGCGAGTTTGTATCGTTTCTCGCGACTGACTGGAGCACGGACGACTATCAGACGTTCATATTCGACCTGAGAGACGATGTGTATTTCCACAGCGGAGAGAAGTTCACGGCGGAAGACGTCAAGTACACGATCGAATATGCCAACGAGCACGGGATAGGTTCTCCGGCGAACGCGCAGTGGCGGCTCGTAGAGACTGTAAACGTCATCAGCCCGACAAGAGTTGAGGTTATTCTTGAGCAAGTCTTCGTTGATTTCTTTCACAATATTTCAATCTCCGCCTCCTCCATAGTCAGCAAAGCCGCTATGGAAGCGGATACTGAAACCGGCCCGTACATTGGATCCGGCCCGTATATGATCGATCATTTTGAGCCAAACGACTATGTGAGGATGGTGCGCAACGACAACTACTGGAATGACAATCTCAACATCGTTACCCCAACGGTCACATTCAGATTTGTGCCCGAAATGTCAGCGCGCACCATTAGGATGCAAACCGGCGAGAGCCAGCTCAGCCACGGCACCAGCGCAGACGACGTAGCGCTTTTCCAGGCGGATCCGGACAACTTCCAGGTATTCCCGCATACCTATGCCACTCTTCAGGGATACTCAATGAACATGTCCGACCCGCTTCTCTCGGACAAAAACCTCAGATTTGCCATCATGCATGCCACAGACAGGGCGGAAATATCCATAATGGCGGCGGGCGAATGGTGTGCGCCGATAACTCAGGATCAGGGCGGCGGCACGGTATGGGGATACGCAACGGAGTTCCGCAACAACAATATCCCTATGCTCGAATTCGATCAGGATCTAGCCAGAGAATACTTAGCGGCTTCGAGCTATGACGGCGAGGAGATCGAAATCGCTGCGGCCATCATTACGAACATCAGGGCGGCTCAAGCCCTGCAGCAGCAGCTTGCCGCCGTTGGTATCAACACCAGGATAGCGGAATTCGATTCACCCGGCCTTTCCGCATACATGATGAACCCGGAAAGCCCGACACAGTTAGTTTTTATCAGCCTCACTATGAACTCAGGCGCCGGTTCCATGAGAAACCTCATCTACCCGGGCGCAGTCCAGAACACGAGAATGCAGTACAATAACCCCGAGGTCACAGAAATACTCGACCGCGCCACCGGCGAGCTTGACACTAATGCGCGCAGGGACCTCTACATGAGATTGCAGGAAATCGTTGCGGAGGATCCGCCGTTCCTGCAGACGTACTGGCGCATCAACGCTGTGGTAGCCGCAGAAGGAATTGGCGGCGTGCGCCTCAACAGCGATAATCTGCAAACAGACATGAGGCAGATGTACCAAATCATAGGTTACGAATAAGCGCCAAAAACAGTTTCCGCACAATATTTAAAGCGGCCGGGGCACCGCGCCCCGGCCGACCTCAATAGAGGGGGGATAAGGACTTGATTCGCTACATACTGATACGCATAGTCTGGCTGATTCCCGTCATCATTTTGGTATCATTCATAGTGTTCACTCTTATGGAACTGGCTCCGGGAACAGCCTTGGATATTATAATCGCGCAGGCTGAGGATTTATCTGAGGAAGAACGCATTACGCTTCTAAGGCAATACAATCTTGACAGGCCAATGGTATACAGATACGGCCTATACATGTTTAATCTTATCCAAGGTGATCTTGGTGTGGGCGACGTTACGCGGACGCCCGTGTGGGACACATTCATATCAAGGCTGCCCAATACGCTTATCCTCGCTTTTTCATCGCTCATCATAGGGGTGATCATCGCGATTCCGCTTGGCATAGTCGCGGCAAGGCACGCCGGGACGCTGGGGGATAACGCTGTCACCGTGTTTACGCTGGTCGGTATGTCCATGCCCCTTTTCTGGGTTGGGCTATTGCTGCTCCTGCAGTTTTCTCTTCGGTGGCCCATATTCCCTTCGGGGACTTTCGATAATGGCGTCCGCAGCCTTATATTACCTGCCCTTTGCGGCAGCTTTACGCTAATGGCAAATGCCGCCAGACAGACCCGTTCAAATATGCTTGAGGTACTGAAGGCGGACTTTTTACGCACGGCAAGGGCGAAGGGCGTACCGGAGGAAGCCGTCATCAGGAAGCATGCCCTAGGCAACGCTTGGATACCAATTATTACGGCGGTCGGTTCGTCGCTGGCAACTCAACTGGCCGGCTCGGTAGTTATTGAGCAGGTCTTCACTTGGCCGGGTATCGGGCGTATGGCCGCGGAAGCCGTGAGAGCGCGAGATGTTACGACTACCACCGGCGTTGTTATAATGACTACTATCCTGTATGTATTGGTGCAGTTGACTGTCGATGTTCTCTATGCTTTCGTCGATCCGAGGATAAAGGCTCAGTACCTAAATTACGGCAAGAGGAAAAAGCGGGCGCCGAAGCCCGTGTCAATTCCGGCGGCGGCAACGGCAGGAGGGGCGGACGTATGAGTAATAACATTAATGAAGCAATCGTTCCCGTGGCTGATGTTCTTGTTACAAAGAAATATAAAAAGCGCAGCCAAATAGGTGAGATATTTTACAGTCTGCGTAAAAATAAGGGCGCGATGACAGGTTTTATCATCCTTGCCGCGCTGCTCGTCACTTTCATTGCGTCACTTTTTATTAGTTGGGAATCAATAACGGCGATAAGCGGCGCAGCCAGATTCGCAAGGCCGAGCGCGAGGCTTCCGTTCGGAGGCGACAATTTCGGCCGCAACGCATTTTTGCGCGTGATATACGGAACCAGGTATACCCTGGCTATCGGGCTGGGTTCGGTGACTTTCGCCGCGATATTCGGAGTTACCGCAGGCTGTTTTGCCGGCTACTACGGCGGAAAGGCGGATAATTTCATTCTGCGGGCTTCAGACGTTATCGCGTCTATACCCGGGCTGCTTTTGGGCATGGTGGTCGTGACCGTGCTGGGTCAGAGCCTTCAAAACCTGATCATAGCCGTTGGCGTTCAGGCAATACCAATATATTTGCGCATGACCAGAGCGTCGGTTATGACCGTGAGAAACAATGAATTTGTTGAAGCCGCGCGCGCCATTGGGTTGTCTAATATCCGCATTATCTTCACTCAGGTTTTGCCTAACTCTTTGGCTCCGATCATTGTCACACTTACCGCAAGCCTGGGCATATCAATTATTGTCGCGTCGTCGCTCAGCTACCTCGGTTTCGGGGTGCCGATCCCGCATCCGGAATGGGGGGCGATTATCGCCGGCGCCAAGGAGTTCGCGCGCCCGGCGCCGTTTCTTATGACATTCCCCGGGTTGTTTATCATGATCACGGTATTGGCGTTTAACCTGCTTGGGGACGGGCTGCGCGACGCCCTCGACCCCAAGCTGAAGAAAAGATGATGTCAATTGACAATTTACAATTGACAGTTATATGACTTGTATGGTTTACTAATTTTGAAATAGGGGGGATGCTTATATGAGTATGGAGAATGAAACCGCGTTTGACGGGACGGATGATTGCGAAATTGTCCTGGACATTGATGACCTTGTTGTTCATTATGTTCTTGAGGATGAGACGGTTGAGGCTGTAAACGGCGTTACGCTGCAGCTCCAAAAGGGCCGGACGCTTGGGCTTGTCGGGGAGACGGGCGCGGGCAAGACGTCCACGGCGCTGGCAATCCTGAACT
>Ga0099364_10003645_pt1 | contig 23752 bp, 22 predicted proteins | sample TergutTh196P3_FD_73070 | JGI IMG/M metagenome (GOLD analysis project Ga0099364, IMG submission 73070) | Microcerotermes parvus P3 segment gut microbial communities from Pointe-Noire, Republic of the Congo - Th196 P3 | ecosystem: Host-associated > Arthropoda: Insects > Digestive system > Gut ...
CATGGTTTACGTGAAATATGGAACTCCATATCTACGTACTTTTTTTGGTATTGTTAATTTAGTATAGAAAACATGAAATGTTTCCAAACCTAATTTCTAAGAAGCGTAACATCGCCCCTTTTTGAAAACGATTCGCCGGTGCGGTATTTACCGCTTACCTGCCATATATACACTCCCGGCTCACAGAGTTGTCCATTAAAATAGCCGTCCCAACCAACATCAATATCCGAACTTTCAAATATTAAAATACCTCTTCTGCTGAAAATCTTGAGTTGATAATCTATTACGCCAAATGAAACAGGGTGAAACACTTGAGCCGACTCGGCGCCGTTTTGCGAATACGACCCTCCGGAAGGTCCGTTTTGATTCGGAATGAAAGCATTTGGAAACTCAATGTAACTTCTTGAACCTGCAAAAGCGTTGTGTAAAATCACGGAATCGGCGCAACCATATTCATTATAGGCTTTAAAGGTTACGGTGTAATTGTCAAACCGTCTGTAACGGTATAGAGGCTCAAACTGTTGCGAGCCGGAACCATCGCCGAAATCCCACTGATACCCGACTGCTCCCGAAGAATAGTTTGTGAATTGCACCGCATCATCGGGTATTACGGCATCGGGATTAATTTCAAATCTGGCTGTCGGTCGCGGATAAACAGTTATATTTTCGGTATATACGCCTACCGGTTTGCCCGATGAAAATGCTTCAAGGGTAACCGCATATTCGCCCGGAAAAGCAAATGTCCACGCAGGCGATTTTTCGCCGGAAACGCCGCTGCCTCCGAATGACCACCTGCATGAATCAATCTCCTCTGACGCAACAGCAAATTTAACGCTAAGGGGCGCACAGCCGTTTGACGCCGATGAAATAAACAGTTTCGCACTGCCTCTGTTATTGACTACAAGCCTGTTATCCGTCAAATGTTCTCTGTTGATGCTTTCGCTTCGCGTAACCGCCGGATCAAGCGCCCTGTGTTCAACCAAAACCGGCGATTGATTATTCTCAACAGCAGTTTCACCGTTTGCCGAAGCCTGAGCAACAGTTCCCGCAGGCTGCCCTGAATCTTCAGGCATCTCAATTACGACAGGAATCTGATTGGCGGTTGTGTCTGTATATTCCTTTACAACAACATTTTCCGGAATGAAATCGGATTGACTCTCTGCTTTATCCGGCGATAATAACAATATAGCCGCAATGCCTGCTGCAACTATTCCGCCGACATAAAACATATTGACTTTGACAGGATTAAACGTCATAAACTCGCGCCATGCAAGTTTTTTCATCAGAGTTGAATTAAATGAAGCGCCGGGCATAACCTCAGCCGATTCAAGTTTTGTCCTGAACAACTCTTCCAATATCATATCGTCTTTTTCTGCGTTCAATTTGTCATCTAATTAATTCTATCCCGAATAGTTATCTTTAATTTTTCTTAGGTTTTCAAGTTTCTCCCTTATTGACGCCTTCGCTCTGCTGTATTGCGACTTTGAGGTATTAACATCAATATCAAGCATTTCGGCAATTTCCTTATGCTTATATCCTTCAACGGCATACAGGTTAAAAATCGTTCTGTATCCCGCCGGAAGCTCGTTAAGCGTCTTGTAAAGTTCATCTGCAGTAAAATAATCTTCCTCAAAACTTGCAACGCCTGTTTCTACCGTAACATACTCGTCAATATTATCATGATACCTGTATTTCAGATTTTTATGATAATGATTTATCGCAGTGTTTACGGCAACTTTTCTCAACCACCCTGTAAAAGAACCTGTTCCGGAATAATCCGTTATATTAAAATAAATCTTCAAAAAAACCTCCTGAAGTATATCTTCAGCCTCATCACTATCAGCAGCATACCTTAAACAAATCCCCAGCAAAAAACGGGAATATTTGTTGTAAAGCGCCTGCTGCGACCGCCTGTCATGCCGCACACAACCATCAATTATTTGAGTGTCGCTCATCATAACCCGCCGACATTTTTAAGACATATTATTAAAAAAAATGGTTGCATTGTTTGAAAAAATTTTGTATAAAAACTACGCGCATTAGTTTTGTTACGAAATCCACATTGATATTCCTTTTATTGTCCAACCCTCCTTTGTTTTCCTTATTAAATATTCAGAACCCCCAGTGTTAAAACTAGAACGCATCTTGTATGTGTCTATTTGATTATCAACCTTAAACAATGGTGTAAGCGACATTCTATTTAGCTCAGATTTATATATTTTTTCATTGTTTTTATATTCGTCTGTTGTCATAAATATAACCCTGTACCTCTGTGGTTGGATTCCCATTAAATCTTCATCGTCCGTTACAATTAATATTGTTTCTGTTGAGTCTGGCACAAAATATGTCGTGTTATCACTGAACAATAATTTGCCTATTCCGTTTTTATCATTCCATTCTATCTTTTTGTTAAATATTGCCTCATAAATTTTTGATTTCTCGGTTCTGGGATAATGCACTCTTGGATTTGTATCCATATTATCGGGAATACCGTCTCCGTCTGTATCTTTATTGAACTTGTCTGTATAGAACTTATCTTCAACAATATCTGTTAATCCGTCACCATCGCTGTCTTTTGAAATTACATTAATATCAAACGTAAGATAAATGCCGTCTTTAACACATTCATACGAAGGTGCTGGTCCCGGGTGGGTAAAAGGGGAAAGTTGTCGTAACAAACAAGCCTCAATTTCTAACTTGCCTTTTTCTTTAATCAGAGGTCTTTGAGAATAATATTTTACATAAACAGGTTGTCTTTGCACAATTCCTGTATAATAATAATTCCAGTCTTTACCATTGTTTTCAGAATAACCAATCCAAATTCCCGTTTCGCCAAAAAATATATTTTCATATTCGGAACTTGTATAAATAAATGCCTCTATCGAATCTCTTTTCTCGTATTTCAGAATTTGGAACTTATCAATCTTGCCAACTTTTTCTATTTCCATTTCTCGTATATCAAAATCAAGAGAAATTATTATTGAAAAAATAGAATCTGCATAAGATGTCCAATATTTATCGGGTGAATATGGCTCGTAATTCAATTTAGTCTCATGTATTTCATAATATTCCGACTGAAAGCCTAATATAAATTCTCTGTCTAACGGTTTAAATGGCACATAATTTCTTTCCAGATTTTTATAATATTCATCTTCTTCTCTGCTCGGATATTTTTCTTCTTCTTGTGCAAACAGATTTACACAAAACATAATTATTAAAAATATTAAAATTTTCTTTTTCATACGCTATCTATTTTTATATTATATCATTCATTCCATATATCGAACCGTGCTATTTTGTGTTGTTTTATTTTTGAATTTTAACAGAATACAAAAATATAAAATTTTTTTCATTATCTTCGCGCTTCAAAGGTTGCGATTTTTTTTTGAATCATAACCTTAGTTAACAGTATAATATGAAAATAAACTTTAATTAAAACAAAATGTTTAACAAATTTATTGCCTCAATCCTTCCCTATTTCCCTAAAAAATTCATTTGGATATTTTCAAAATCATACATTTCGGGCGAAAAGATAGAAGACGCCATGAGGGTGTCGAAAGAGTTTAATGCGAAAAAAATAAAAGTAACCATTGATATTCTGGGCGAATTTATTGAAACTCTTGAAGAAGCGGAAGCCAACAAAAAAGATAGCCTTGAGCTTATTGATGTTATAGTTGAAAACCGGATAGATGGAAACGTTTCGATAAAACCAACCAGTTTTGGGTTGCTTATCGACAAAGATGTTTGCTATAATCATATAAGAGAGATAGTTGCAAAAGCCGCATCGTGCAATCAGTTCATAAGAATAGACATGGAAGATTCGCCATGTACCGATATGGAAATTGAAATGTTCAGAAAACTGAAGGCGGAATTTCCAAAAACAGTAGGGCTTGTGCTTCAGGCATACCTTAAACGGACTTTAAAAGACATTGAAGATATGATGGATATGCACAATTCCGAAACTCCTTTGAATTTCAGACTATGCAAAGGCATTTATGTTGAGCCGGCAGAAATATCTTACAAAAAATACGAAGAGATAAACGCACATTATCTTGGAGATCTTGAGTTTATGTTGAAAAACAAAATATATGTCGGAATTGCAACACACGATAAAAAATTAGTTGCCGGCGCATACGAGCTTTTAAAGAAATATGATGTTCCGAGTAACATGTATGAATTTCAAATGTTGTACGGAGTTACTCCAAACCTTAGAGATCAAGTAATTGCAAATGGTCATACCATGAGAATATATGTGCCTTTCGGGCAACAGTGGTTAGGTTACTGCCTCCGCAGATTAAAAGAAAATCCCAAAATGGCGGGCGATATTATGAAAGCGGTTTTTTATAAGGGGTAATTTCATTTACAGGCGGTTTATCATTTTCCCTTTTTCACAGAAAACCCAAACTTTCCGATGAATTTTCCGATTTCATGGTAAGCTCCGTGTGAGTAACATAAAGGAGTTGAGTCGTTTAATCTGAAAAGTCCGCTCTTTTTATCTATCAGTGATTCGGCGGCGTTAATTGCCAAGACTTCGGATATAAACATGTGATGAGTGCCTAGCTCCTTAATTTCTCTCACAATACACTCGATATTAACCGGCGATTCTTTTATTAGCGGAGCCTTTACTTTTGTCGCCGCAACAGGGGTAAGTCCTGTCTCTTCAAACTTTTTGTGCGCCGCCCCCGATTTAACCCCGCACCAATCGGTTGCACGAGCAAGTTTGCTTGTGGTCAGGTTTATGACGTACTCCCCTGTCCGTTTTATAATTTCATACGAATGTCTTTCGGGTCTAACTGATATATAGCACATTGCAGGGTCGGTGCAGATTGTGCCTGTCCATGCTATTGTGATTATGTTATACTCTTCGGGAGTCGCTCCGCAGCTAACCATAACGGCAGGCAGAGGATAAATCATTGTTCCGGGTTTCCAAACGGTTTTCATGTTTTGTTTTTATGCAAATATATCATTTTATTTTTTAGTCATTCATTTGCGAACATACATTCCCATTTTTCATAAAATCGCTTGTTGTATGCAGGTTTTTGTATTCTTTATCACTCATTTTTCATATAATTTTGTATTTTAGAGAACACAAACACGGCACAACGCTCAAACATACACAACCTTTTAAAAACTCCAAATTTCCTTTAACCTATTTTTTATATGATGTCGAGCGGGTTCATTGTTTGCAAATGTCTGATATTTTTAAAATCATTGTCATTTGTGATTAACGTAAGGTCATATACAATTGCCGTTGCTGCAATAATTGCATCTGGCGTTTTTATTTTCCTGCTTCGACGCAATTGTACACATTCGGCTACCACATTTTTAGTAAGCGGCAAAATATTTGCATCTTTGATAAACTCTTTAATAATCGTTTCGTACACTTTATCGGGCGCTATCCACGAAAGTGCCTCAATTTCGGTGATAACAGATATGTTAGGTATCTTATTTATCACATCGGAAATGAAACTCATCGTTTTTTGAGGAAAAGATTCCGTAAAATAATTCGAGATTACGTTATTGTCTATTAAATACTGTCCCATTCTTCTCTCATACTTTTGGTATGTTCCATAAAACTTTCTCCTGCTTCTTTTGAAAAAACGCCTCTGAATTTATCCGATAACTTGGTTGTTTTAGGCGCTGTAAAAGATTCAAATGAAACAGTTTGTTCTTCTATCGGCGTAATAATTACTTCCACTTGCATATCTCTTTTCCAAGGCAGGTTGACAATCGGCGAGAGCATATCTACACTTACTATTTTTCTGATTGCTTCCATATTTTTCTTTATTTATTTCAGAACGACAAAGATATAATTTCCTTTTGAATTGTTCTATTGTTTTTCTCCCGATTCCACTGAACTGTTCTATAAGATTGTAGTAATCAATTTGCCGTTCAACTAACCTGCCCTTTTCATTTTGAACTGTTGCAAATTTTGCAACAGTTGCCCGTTCTTCCAATTCTTCTTCCTCAAAAATATTTCGTATATGACTTGAAATAACAGATTTATCTCTTTAAAAAAGCATTGTGGTTTTGACCTCCGCTTACACCGCAGCCACGCCTCCGCCGTTGCGCTAACCGAGCCTGCGAGTTCAACGAAGTTAAACCGCAAATTGCACGCTGGCATTTTATCCGCTTTCATATTTACGTCTTTTAGCAACAGCCTGTATTACAGTCACAATCTTGTTTCTCGGCATAAACGGTTATGCTGCGAATTATAGGCGGCTTGGCTCTGTATGCCGCAATATCTTCTTTTGATAGATAATTTTCCAAAATATCGTAGGGAATAGTGATTGTGTTTTCTTTTTGAAGCGTAATATTTTTAAAACCCGCCTGTTCGATAAAACTTAAATACTCGTTTTTCTGACTTGCACCCGCCACACAACCAGCATACATTTCGGCGGCTTCTTGCAGTTTTTGGGGAAGTTCGCCTGTCAGCACAATGTCGGAGATGCTAAAATGCCCGCCTGTTTTTAATACTCTGTAAATTTCCTTGAAAACAGTGGGTTTGTTTGGCACAAGATTAAGTACGCAATTACTCACTACTACATCGGCAAAGTTCCCGCCAATTGGCATTTTTTCGATGTCGCCTAATCGGAATGTTACGTTGTCGAAACCAAGTTTTTCGGCATTTATACGCGCTTTTTCAATCATTGCTGGGGTGAAATCAATTCCGATGACTTTTCCCGTTTCGCCTGTTTCGGCTCGCGCCACAAAACAATCGTTACCTGCGCCACTACCTAAATCAATTACTATATCGCCCTTTTTGATTTTGGCAAATTGTGTGGGCAGCCCGCACCCCAAACCTAAATCGGCATCGGGATTGTAACCTTCTAATTGGTCGTAATTTTCACTCATGATGTTATACACTTCGGTTGAGCAACCGCCCGACCCGCAACATGAACACGAATTCGTTTCCTTATCCTGCAAAGCAATTTCACCGTATTTTTGCTTTACCATTTCTTTGACTTTTTCTTCGTTTGTCATATTATTATTTTTTTAACAAAACTGTTCGTTATTCGTCAAACAACGAACAGTTTTGTTAAAAATTTTTTTGTTTTGAATAAAATTTCGACAGCACAAAGATAGTTATCTTTTTTTAACGCAAAAAATGTCACTCACTTACTCGCTAATTCTCTCACGTTTTCTCGACTACGCTTTCGGGGCATTGCAGTCAACGCCCAAACATACGCAACCTTTTTAAAACTCCAAGTTTCCTGCGGGAGAAAATTCAATTGCCATTTTGGCACAAAAAAAGATGAATTAATGTCAAAAAGTCAAAAATAATGGTGTTGCATTAATTTTGATGTATCAAAAAAACTATTTTATTTTGTATATTGCATATTATTTAAACAAATTGAAATGAGATGAAATCAAACATTATGAAATATTTTTTAATAGCCTTTGTGGTTTTGACCTCCGCTTACACCGCAGCTGCAAACGAGCCGATGCAAATGACTATGACCACGAGTAAAATGGGCAAGGTACGGTTTTGGTTAGGTGGCTCCGGAACAGCAATAATTGATTGGGGGGATGGCTCATCAAAACAAAGATACAAACTTACAGGTTACGATGATATTAGTTTGTTTGAGGGTTATGTTGATGATGACTATATGTATCGTACATACATAGACTCTTCTGTCCATACCATTACTATAACCGGCGATAGTATTACACATTTTGATTGCCGTGGTAATAAATTTACAGACTTGGATGTAAGCAATAATACCAGATTAATGTATTTTAGTTGCAGCGGTAATAAATTAGCAAGTTTGGACGTAAGCAAGAATGTCGCGCTAAGAGAGTTAAACTGCGCCTTAAATCAACTAACAGGCTTAGATTTGAGTGCCAATACTGCATTGACATACTTGGATTGCAGGTGGAATCAATTAACGAATTTGGATTTGAGTCAAAATACCGCACTTACACATTTGGATGTTCAAAATAATCGGCTAACAAGTTTGAATGTGAACAGAAGTACTGTTCTAACGACCTTATGGTGCGATGATAATCAATTAGCAAGTTTGGATTTGAGCAAAAATAATGCGTTGACAAATTTGCATTGCAGTAATAATCAATTAATCGAATTAGATGTAAGCAACAATACTGTGCTTGATTGGTTATCTTGCAGAAATAATCAATTAACAGAATTGGACGTAAGCAAAAATACCAAATTAACGAGCTTGCTTTGCGGCGGTAATGAATTAACAAGTTTAGATGTAAACAAAAATATTGAACTAACGTGGTTAGAAACTATAAATAATCAATTATCCGCCGAAGCATTGAATGCTTTGTTTGGAACATTAAATACTATTAGGGCTAAAAAAACCCTTCGCATAAGAGAAAATCCTGGTACAGACACTGCCGACCGAAGCATTGCAGCAGAAAGAGGTTGGTGGATAGGATTTTAATAAAAAAATTAAAAACGATTGAAAAATGAATTTAAATAATTTCACATTAAAGGCGCAGGAGGCAGTTCAGCAGGCGTTTAATATTGCCAATGCCAAAGGTCAGCAGGCTATTGAGTGTGCGCATCTTTTAAAAGGCGTTATGCTTGAGGCTGAAAGCATTACCGGATTTATTTTCGGCAAAACGGGTATAAATGAAGCAAACGCGGGAAAACAGCTTGATAAGTTGATTGATACCTATCCGCGAGTGTCGGGCGGCGAGCCTTATATTTCGTCAAATGCCTCTGAGGCTCTCAGAAAAGCGGGAAATCACGCGGCGGCAATGAAAGATAAGTTTGTTACCGCCGAACATCTTATTTTGGGAGTTCTTGATACTGACGACAAAGCGTCTCGCCTGCTTAAAGACAACGGAGCGACAATGAAAGATGTAAAAGCTGCGATAGCAGGATTGCGGAAAGGCTCTACGGTTGAAAGCCAAACGGCAGACGATACCTTCAATTCGCTCAACCGCTACGCCATAAACCTTAATGAACAGGCGCGTTCGGGAAAGCTCGACCCTGTTATCGGACGAGATGACGAGATAAGAAGGATTCTGCAAATTCTTACGCGAAGGACGAAAAACAACCCTATTTTAATAGGCGAACCCGGAGTTGGGAAAACCGCTATTGCCGAGGGACTTGCGCATCGCATTATACGCGGTGATGTGCCGGAAGATATTAAATCGAAAATAATCTTTTCGCTCGACATGGGCGCTCTTATTGCCGGAGCAAAATATAAGGGGGAGTTTGAAGAGCGGTTAAAATCTGTTGTAAATGAGGTGATTGCGTCAAATGGCGAGATAGTGCTGTTTATTGACGAGATACACACGCTTGTAGGCGCCGGAAAATCGGAAGGCGCAATGGACGCGGCAAATATTCTGAAACCGGCTTTGGCGCGGGGCGATCTCAGGGCGATAGGGGCGACTACATTGAATGAATATCAGAAATATTTTGAAAAAGACAAGGCGCTGGAAAGGAGGTTTCAGGTAGTAACCGTTGACGAGCCCGGGCGGGAAGATTCCATTTCGATACTGCGGGGCGTAAGGGAGAAATATGAGGCTCATCATAAGGTGATAATACGCGATGAGGCTATAATTGCGGCTGTTGACCTTTCGACCCGATATATAACCGACCGTTTTTTGCCCGATAAAGCCATTGATTTGATAGACGAAGCGGCTTCGCGGTTGCGGCTTGAGATGAACTCTTCGCCGGAAGAGATAGACGAGGCGGAAAGGAGTATCGCCCGCCTTGAAATTGAACGGGAAGCGTTGCGGCGGGACGGCGACACGATAAAAGTTGACAAAATTTCGAGGGAACTTGCCGAGATACAGGCAAAAAGAGATGAGCTGACAGCCGGCTGGCGCGCTGAAAAAGAGATGATTGACAATATTCAGCAGAAAAAGGAGGAGGCTGAAGATTTGCGTTTTGAGGCGGATAAGGCTGAAAGAAGCGGCGATTATGCAAAGGTTGCCGAAATACGATACGGAAAAATTATAGGTCTTGAAAAGGAAATATCTGATTTAAAGGAACAGATAGAGAAAAAAAGAAGCAAGGGTTCGCTTGTGCAGGAAGAGGTGCGCTCGGAAGATATTGCCTCGATTGTCTCAAAATGGACGGGGATTCCAGTGTCTAAAATGCTTGAAAGCGAGAAAGATAAGTTGCTTAGGCTTGAAGATGAGTTGCATAAAAGAGTTGTCGGGCAAGATGAGGCAATAGCGGCGGTGGCAGACGCCGTGAGGCGTTCGCGCGCCGGATTGCAAGACCAAAAGCGACCTGTCGGCTCATTTATTTTTCTTGGCGGCACAGGGGTCGGCAAAACGGAGCTTGCGCGGGCACTGGCTGAGTTCCTTTTCAACGATGAAAATCTTATGACTCGCATTGATATGTCTGAATATCAGGAGCGTCACTCAATTTCGAGGTTGATAGGAGCGCCTCCCGGATATATCGGATATGACGAGGGCGGTCAGCTTACCGAAGCGGTGCGGCGCAAACCCTATTCGGTTGTGTTGCTTGACGAGTTGGAAAAAGCTCATTCCGACCTGTTTAACCTTCTGCTTCAGGTGCTTGACGAAGGCAGGCTTACCGATAATAAAGGGAGAACCGTAAATTTCAGAAATGTAATAATAATAATGACGTCCAATTTGGGTTCGGACATAATACGCGAACGCATGGAGCAGTGCAACAATGATTTAAGCGAGAAAAATGAGCTGGATTTACGGAACGAAATTTTTATGTTTCTCAGAAAAACGCTGAAGCCGGAGTTTCTTAACAGGGTTGACGAGATTGTAATGTTTAAACCGCTCACCAAGCTTCAGGTTAAAGAGATTGTAAAAATGGAGCTTCAAAAAATTGAACGCTCGCTGACCGAGTTTAACATAACGCTTGAAATTACCGAAAAAGCAATTGACCGGCTTGCCGAAAAAGGGTATGACCCCCAACTTGGAGCAAGACCTGTTAAAAGGCTGATTCAAAGAGAGATTATAAACGAACTGTCGAAAGAGATAATTGGAGGAAAAGTTCAAAAAGACAAAACCATTGTGGTTGACAGTGTTGATGATAGAATGGTTTTTGGCTGTAGTTAATTAATTTTTCATATTTCTTAATACAAAGACATTTTACGAAAAAAAATGTTATAATACATTGGAAGATTCAAATTTTACCGTACTTTTGAAGTATATAAAATGCTTTTTTCTATGAGTAATCATTCTTTTTTGTTTTATACACTTATCTGTTTTAGCATTTGCTCGTGTTCACCGAGGGTTGCTACAAACATCTCGAAAAGTTATCCGCCACAAGAGCCGGATGCACCTGTTGTAATTTATACCAGACAACAAGATGTGCCTCCGCAATCGGAATCGCTTGGAACATTAATTGTTGATGATGCGGGATTTACAACCCAATGCGATTCGGTTACTGTTTTTTCAATTGCAAAAGACGAAACCCGCAAAGTCGGCGGAAACGGCTTTTTGTTGACGGCACACTCACGCCCCTCTATTTGGAGCACTACCTGCCACCGTATAGCGGGAACTATGCTGTTTATATCCGATTTTACCATGCCAAGTACCGATGCTGCTTTGTCCAACATTAACAATTCGGTAAGCAAAAGGCTGCAACCGCGTATGACATTATCGTTTGACGCCGGTTACGGTTGGCGTACGGCAAAATTATCTGATGAACTTAACAGTTATTTAAAAGAATTTATGAAGCATCTTATGTCGGGTTTTGCATTGGACGCTTCATTCATATATTTTTGCAACGACTTTTACGGCGTAGGTTTGAATTATTATCAATACGGATCATCTCACAAAGATTATGCGCAAGATCTGAATACCTTACAGTCGGGTGAATTAAAAAAAACTGTTAGGATAACATATATAGCACCGGTATTTCCTATACGGTTTCCTTTCGGAACGAGCAAAAATGTATTTTTGTTGGATATAAATTTAAGTATAGGTTATATTGGATACAAAAGTATGGAAAGTTTTGTTAATTACAATGCTGTACATTCAGGCTCTTCTATTGGATTTAGATCAGATATTGGATTATCGTACAAATTTTCGCCGGAATGGGCTATTGGCTTTAAATTGACATCAGCCACCGGTACTCTGAGCCAAATGGAAGTCAATGAAAATGGCAAAAAAACGACCACAAAGTTTGATGTAGGTAAAAGCGAAAGTCTCGAACAAGCAGGTATTACACTTGGAATCCGTTATTATATCAAGTAAAAAAACAGATTCAAAGAGAGATTATAAACGAACTGTCGAAAGAGATAATTGGAGGAAAAGTTCAAAAAGACAAAACCATTGTAGTTGACAATGTTGATGATAGAATGGTTTTTTTGTGATGAAACCGCTATACCATTTTGCTTAAATACTCGTCAAGCTCTATTACAGCGGCTTGCGTGTCGTCATGAAATTTGTTGATGTACGTTTCATACATTTCCGAACCCTCGCCCGCCTTGGCTGAGAGTTCAAAAGCTTTCAGCATATCGGCAAGCGCAGACATGCCCATGATTGCCACAGACGATTTTGCTTTATGCGCCAACAAGCCAAGCTGCCTGTGTTCATTTTGCGAGTAAAGAGATTCCATCTCTGCATGAATCTCTACAACCTGTTCTTTGAACATATCAACAAGCTCTGTAACAATAGAGATTTCGCCTCCTGTAACCGATTCCAAATATTCGGGATTTATAAATTTATAATCCATACTGCTGCATTAAAATATTAATGTATGTGCAAATATATAAATAATTCATTAAAAGTAAGGGTATAAATAAAAAAGTCGGTTCAAATTAACCGACTTTTCTATGTTTATTGCTTGTAGTTTTTATCTAAGCTGGAATGTGATCGGTACTTGATACCATACAGGAACAGCTACACCGCCTTGTCTTCCGGGTCTGAAAGCCGGCAATGACTGTACAACTCTTATTGCCTCTGCATCAAGCTCAGGATCTACGCCTCTAAGTACTCTTACCTCGCCTATATTTCCTCTGGAAGTAACGGCAAACTGTACGAATACTCTGCCTTGAATGTTATTCTCTTGTGCTCTTGCAGGATATTGCAAATTACTTGAAATATATGACAAGAGTGCGGCTTCACCGCCTGGAAACATAGGCGGCTCCTCTACCACTACAAATGGCGGTATCGTATCCTCTTCATCTTCTTGAATTTCTATAGTTGCCTCAGTAGCTACTATTTCTATTACTTCGTCAACATCTCTATTCACAACTACTTCAGCTATTTGATCAAAAGTCATAAATACTGCTTCCTCTTCGGGTCTCACCGAGTCCACAACAACCGGAGGCACGTATCTTGCCTGTTGAACGGCATCTGCCTCAGCAGGTGGAGGTGGTGGAGGTGGTGGAGGCGGAGCAAATTCATCGCTCGGCATTTCCAAACTCTCCATTATAATTTCCACCATTCTCTCTTCGCGTGCTTCTCCTCGCTGAACAGCTGCCTTAGTTCTAAGGTAAGGGGTAATAAGCGCCGTGCAAATAACGGCAATCCCTATGAGCAGTGAAATGGTCATGTATTTATTATACTTTTTACGAAGGATGTATGCTCCGTATTCCTTATTCCTAAATTCGAAAACTATTTCATCGAATGTGGGTGCTTTAATTTTAGCCATATCATTTAAAGTTTACGGGTTAATTGGTTGAGGCTGTCGGATTATAATTGCCTGTGGCAATTTCAACCATTCTTTCCTCATACCATGCTATCTTCATAAAAGTATAACGAGCAATTCCGCAAATATTCATTTCGTCCAGAATATTTACAAAATTGTTGTAAGTAGCGTCTTTATATGCTTTAATCAGCACGATAGGTCCTGAATCGTCTTCTCTTTTAAGCTCGCTGATTGCCGCAGCTAACGAGTCGCGCGATATTTGCAGCTCGCCTCTGACAACCTGTCTTTCCAATTCATCAATTTTTCGGGCAAGAGTAACGTTACGCTCAAGGAGAGATCTGCGCACTCCGGTAGCGCTGTAATCTGTCTCCGTAAGAGGAGGCAAATTATCGTAATCTTCGGAACTTATACCGCCGGGATACATAAAAACCTTGTCATCGGGTCCGAGAAGAATATTCAAGGTGCGGCTTGCCGCAATTCTCGGAGCGCTTTGAGGTTCATTGTTCTGAAGTTTCTCGGGCAGTACAATCTCCATAACCTTCGCTTTGGTAAATGCTGTGGTAAGCATAAAGAACGTGATTAGTAGACACATAAGGTCAACCATCGGGGTCATATCAATAAAGGGAACGCCTTTACTTTTACGTTTTTTCCCTTTTCCTTTTTTAGGTTCTCCACCTCCTCCTCCTACTTGTGCCATAATTTACTGTGTTTCAATTTCGTCTAAATCAATGTTAGCTGTTGCAAGGCTGGTAATCAGATTAAACCTGTTGACATTTCTATCCTGAAGTATGTCGAGGACCTGCTCTACATACGCAAAGTGCGTATTAGCGTCTCCCCTGATAGCCGCTTGGATATTAGGGTTGACCTGCCTTGCGCAAAGGATCCACATTGACAACTGATTGTCTGCCGAATCAATCGGAATTCCTACCTGCAGCTCTTTTCTTATGGCTGCATCCGGGTAATCAAGGAATGTTTGCATTGATTGAATCGGAACGCCGATAGAGGAAGGGTATCTTTCAAATTCCCTTTGTTGTTCTTCAGTGAATTCGATTCCGTAAAGGTTGCCCATTTCCACCAAAATTCTCGGGCGAAATTTGAGCAGTGTGTCCGGTCCGTTATCAAAATTCATAAAGATGCCCTCTTCCGACAGAAGGAACGTCATCATGTTAAAATCAGGTACAGGTGTTTCTGATATTGAAAAAGGAGTATCAACGGTAACCGGTTCCGGTTGCCTCATTTGAGCTGTAAGCATAAGGAATGTCAATACAACGCAAAATGTGTCAACCATCGGGGTCATGTCGATGTTGGGCTGTGCTTTCTTGCTTATTTTAATCTTTGGCATTACTGTTTTTTTTTATAATGTTTAGATTTTAATCCAAAAGATATAATTAAGCGTTCTTCAGTGATGCGGCGAAACTTTGCGTCAAGCTAAATCCTGCCTCATCGATTTTGAATGTGTACTCGTCAATATCTGATGAAAAATAATTATAGATAAATAACGCAAGACACGAACCCGTGATACCGAGAGCTGTGTTTATAAGAGCTTCGGAAATACCTTGCGAAAGAGCGAGAGCATCGGGGGCGCCTGACTGAGCAAGAGCCGCAAATGCGCGGATCATTCCAAGTACTGTTCCGATAAGACCGATTAACACGGTGCCCGGAGCAAGAGTTGAGAAAATTACCATGTTTTTCTGAAAACTCGGAAGTTCAAGAGCCGTAGCTTCTTCGTAAGCTTTCTGAATTGAAAGAATCTTCTGATCTTTTTCAAGAGTTGTGTCTTGTTGAAGATCGCGGTAACGTAGAAGACCGGCTTTCATAACATTTGCAAGAGAACCTCTTTGTTTGTCACATGCAGCGATTGCTTCTTCAATGTTGTCTTCTGCAAGAAGTTGTTGAAGATTACGGACAAATCTGTTAAGGCTACCTTTTCCTTTTGCTCTGGCAAGCGTAATTAATCTTTCAAGGGCAAACACCAGAACAACCATACTACAGGTAAAGAGAAAAGGAACAACAAAACCACCTTTGTAAATAATACCGAGGTAGTTGCCTTCCAAAGCATGACCAGCAGGGTTGCCACCCTCAAAGTTTACAGGATTTCCCATTACAGTGTGAAACAATGTATAACACACTGCGTAAGACAATAAGATTACTGCTAACGCGAAAACGCTTTTCAACGCATCCATTAATGCACTTTCTTGTTTACTCATTTTTTAATTAGTTTAGGTTAAAAATTTAATAATTAATTATACAAATATTACTTTTATATTTCAATTTTACAAAAATAATCACAATTATCTTGATAACGACACATTATATTGTCGCGTAGCCGTTATAGGAACCTCTATGGCTCTATAGTCTCTTGCGCTGATTATCAGCACTTCCGAGCCTGCCGGTATCTCAAATCTAAACTCGCCTCTCTGGTTAGTTAAATTTTCGGCGGCAGTATCTTTTACCCTTATTGAAGCAAATGCTATCGGAGCGTTTGTAGCGGCGTCTGTTATTGTGCCTCTAATCTCGTTGGGATTGATTCCTCTTCTGACCGAGGCTTCATATTCCGAAAGATAGTTTAGATTACTTCTTGCGCCCGCGTGATTTGCGTCAAGAGCAATAATTCTATTAAACGCTTCTCTCGATCTTGCTATAACTGCCAGCCTGCCTTCATTAGTAGTTTCTCTACTGACAAGCCTTTGCTCAATTAGCCCGATACCGCTATATGCGCGAATCTTATATTCATTATTATTCGGATCAATTTCGGCAAGTCTGTTATAATAAGCTCTCGCTTGGGTATAGTTTTCCTTCGACATGTGATAAGCGCTTAAGAATTGAATAGCCTCTGCCAACTCTGCCGAGTATCTTGCCGAGTCTCTTTGCGCTACTTCAACCAGCCTGTCGAATCTCGGTTTTGCGGCGTCCATATTGTCGCCGGCAATTCTCGATTGTGTTCTTGCTATCCAAAGATGTGCCGGAACATAGTCGGGAGACGACCGAAGAATGAGATTGAAAATGGAGTCGGCTGATTGAAATCTTTCTCCTTGATAATATGCTCTTCCAACCGCCATATAATCATCTCTGCTGTCAGGGAGCGTACCTAACGTAAGACTTAACGTTCTGGCAACTCCGTTATAGTTTCTGAATGTATTATATGTTGCAGTAATTTCCTGAAGCAGATTTCTGTCGTCAGGTCTTGTCTCAAGGTATCTGAAATAAAATTCGAATCCTCTGTCAATTTCTTTATTCATTACGGCAATAACCGCATCCAAACTGTCGGCTTTTGCAGTATTACTTGCTATAGTGGCATTTATGGCGTCTCTTTCTGCTGCTCCTGCTGCTCCCGCTCTTACTGTGGCTAATCTTCCTCTGTCTCTGTTTATTTCATTTTTCAATGTGTTTGCTTCATCGACAAGTCTTGTAACACTGCCATTCTTTCTGGTAAGAATTCTTGCCATATATTGATAGTCTCTCGGAAGAATTCTATCCGCAGCTAATGATGAAAAGAGAGTTTCCATATAGGAGAGAGCCTGGTCATAATCGGGCGGAGTTTTATCAAAACTTGAGTATCCCGCTATACGGTTCATATATGTTCTTGACCTGTCCACTCTGAAGATCTCTTCAACATTTTCAATAACTCCTTCAAAATCTCTTGCATAGAAAAGAGCGTTGACATACCTTATTCGGGCGGGGACGTTTCCTGCCGTAAGAGTAAGATATTTTTGGAAATTATCTCTTGCCTGTTCAAATCTTCCGGCAAGCAGGTATAACTGTCCTAACTCGCGGTATGCAGGGGCATAGTTTGCGTCAAGTTGAATTGCCTCCTCAAAATATGGGATAGCGCTTTGCAATACGCGACCTCTAACATAGATATTACCGATTTTCATATTTGCGGTAGGAGAGTTAGGGTCTGCCATTTGAGCCATATTATAATAACGAATAGCTCCTGAAGCGTCATTTTTGAGAATAAGAATATCTCCTGCAATTAAGAAAACTTCGCTGTTGTTGTTGTCGATGCTGATAGCCTCTCTTATAAACGGAAGGGCTAACGATGTGTCAACTTCGGTTTCTTTGATGTACGATTCCGCTATTTTTGCAAGCGTAAAAGCATACACCGGCGCAGGAGGGTCTATCCTTCTGATTTGCCGTGGAACCGGAGGAAGAAGACTTCTTGCCTTGGTTCTGTGTTCGGCGGCTAATTGATCATTGCCAAGATAAGACGCAACTTTTGCAAGTCCAATGTAGTTCAGAGGATCATTTGGACCGGCATCAACGCCTTTCTGGAACATTTCCCGCGCATTATTTACCGCTATGGTAAACGAGTTGGAGATTGTATCCGAGTAGTAATCTAACAGGTAGTTTTCTCCCAGATAGAAATAATTTTTACTGTTTGACGGTTCTCTTTGTATCAATTGTTTGAGAAGTTCGTCCGCTCTATCATACTGCTCGCTTCTCGTAAATTGAATGGCAGTGTTCAAATCTTGTGCTTTGGCGGTAAAAATCGCAACTGAAAACAAGACAACTATCATTAAAACAGGTCTTAAAAATAATGGTTTCATAATTCTTTTTATAATTTTATTTATATTTTTATATAGGTTAATTTTTATTTCCATAATTCGGCGTCAAATTTCTGTATTTTATTTTTAATATAAAACATTCGTCATTAAATTTTATATTATTTTAACGTTTTATCTCTACAAGCCGTTCCGGCATAGTAGCCGGAACAAGCCCTGATTTTAATACTAAGCGTTGTCCCTGTTCGGCAGTAGCCCACTGAATGAATCCGGTGCCAAGTCCCGCAAATGTCTCCCTCGATATAAAATAAATCTCTCTTACAAACGGATATGTATTGTCATAAATCGAGCCTTGATACGGACGATAATACATTCTGTCGCCTAAAAATTGATTCGATACCGCCACAACATTAATCTTTTTCATAAAACTAATGCTGAGTGGATCATAAATGTCGCTCACCCAGTTTACGCTTATAATGCCAATGGCGTTTTGGTTTCTGCTTACAAATTCCACAACTTCAGAATTGGTATTCATGGCATAAAAGTTGCTTGGCAATGCGCCGGTTATTTCAAACAAATCTCTAAAATACCTGATATTTCCCGACTTGGTGTTGTCAAAAACTACTCGCACATCGCCCAAATTCGATTTCGGATTTATCTGATTCCAGTTTGTTACCTGCCCGAGAAATATGTCTCTCACCGTGTTGTAGCTCATTAGCGTGTCGTAATTCTCTTTGTGCGTAATCAAAGCCAAAGCATCGTGTGCAAAAGTTATTGTACGCGCCACTATCAGATCTTCTCTGAGATATTGAATTTGATTGTCGGTAAGTTTTTTACCGGTTACTATCAGTTTCACCGAATCGTTCATGAAATCTTCTATAACGTCATATTCGGGTTTATATTCCGGCGTAATGTAAGCGTTGGGATACAGATGAGTAAAGGTAAATATCTCCGTTTCCAAAAGGGGTTGGAACGATTCGTCAATAGATATTTTAATGTCGCCTCTTGTCGGCGTTTCATCATGGGGCTTGGATCCTCTGTTGAGGCAAGACGAAAAAAGCATTGCAACTGTCAAACAGACAGCGATATAACGATAGTTCCTATTTTTATTTACACTCATTTATTCGTCTTCGTTATCCGTTTCTTTACTGAAGAAAAGTTCTTTTATCTGAAAGAATGCTCTAAATGCTCTGAAAGTTCCATAAATCATGAATGCCGAACCAATAATTACCCTGAGCGCTTTATCGAAGTAACTCTGGTCGATAAAAAACAATAAAAACGAGCCTGCTCCGATGTAAAACACGATCATAAAAATCGAAAAAATCGAAGATATTTGTCTCATTATTTTGTTATCATTCATGCTAAAGGCATTTTGTTTTAGAAATGCAAAGGAAAAAAATAAAGTTGAAAAAACAATACTTTTTTACGTTTTTTTCAAAAAAGCAACGAACAATCGCCATAACTCAAAAATCGGAAGTTGTTTTTTAAGGCATAATCGTAAATATCTCTCCATTTTTCGCCTGTCCAAGCCGACACAAGCAATAATAGCGTACTGCACGGTTGATGAAAATTGGTTATCATTCCGTTTACAATTCTGAATTTATACCTCGGTATTATCATTATTTCGGTTGACGCTTCAATTTGTTCAAGGTCGTTAATTTTCATGTATTCTAAAATAGCCTTGAGCGAGGTTTCCGGTGAAATTTCGTAATCGGTTTTATATGGTTCCCACTGGCTTATTAAAAAACCCTCTTTTTTTATATTTATACCTTTATTATATATACCTGCACCTATGTAATATATGCTCTCAAGAGTTCTGACCGTAGTTGTTCCTACTGCAATTACCTTTCCCGATTTTTGCAGTAATATATTAATAGTATCAGATGTAACTATAAAATGTTCGCGGTGCATTTTATGCTCTGCAACATTATTGCTTTTCAGCGGCTGAAAAGTGCCTGCCCCTACATGGAGCGTGATTTCGGAAAAAGCGACCCCTCTGTTTTTGAGTTTTTCGATTACCCTTTCGGAAAAATGCAAACCTGCCGTTGGCGCCGCTACCGAACCTTTCATGCAGGCAAAAACAGTCTGGTATCTTGTCGTGTCTTTTTCCACATCGTCCCTGTCTATATAAGGAGGCAAGGGGATACGCCCTGTATTTTCGAGCATCTCCGAAAACGTAAATTCTGGATTCCAGCCAAATTTTATCTCAACGCTATCGCCCGATTGCTTAACTTTTTCGGCTTTTAGTTCATATACTTTGCCGTTTTGAATAACCGTTTTAATCAACGTCCCTTTTTTCCATTTTTTAAGGTTGCCTACTATACATTTCCAAATCGCCTCGCCGCGCGAGCAGAAAGAGGTTTCATAATCCGGCGGACTGACAGGCTCCAAACAAAATATTTCGATTGCAGAACCGGACTCTTTTTGAAATAAAATCCGCGCTCTTATTACTTTGGTATTGTTGAAAACCAATAAGTTATCTGATGGAATATAGTTGTCTATATTAATAAAAAGCGTATCGGATATAGTTTTATTGGCATATACCAACAATTTCGACATATCTCTTTCCGCCTCAGGAAATTGAGCAATTTTCTCATCAGGCAGATTATATGCGTATTCTTCTACAGTTATATTATTATCAACTTTTGGCATTGCTCAATACCTTCCCTTTTGCATATTATTTTTATGCAAAAATAGGGAATTACTTTAAAAAAAGCCCACAGCTCACGCACCGTCAGTCACATAATGGCAACTGCCGTCATATACTATATAACTACAAAAATCGTGCCAAATGGGGGGCGTCATTGCACAAAAAAACAGTAGAGACGTTGCACGCAACGTCTCTACTGAATAACCGCCGCCATTACCCTGACAGGGTGAATCTTCCGTTTCCTCAGACAAAAAAATAGCGTGGAACAACCTGTCTGACAATCAGGTTTCCTCGCCTACCACTCTGACAAGCCGCTCCACGCTGCATACACGGCGTTCACTAACTTATTTTTGATATGAAAACTAATAAAGTGAGCCTAATGTGTAAAATTGAGATTCAAGAATAAATAGCAATACGCTACTTTTTCAACATGTCTTTTACGCCCTATTATAAGTACATACCCATCCCTATACACCTTGTACGAAACAAAACATACCCTTTAAATTACAATAATACAAACTTATTTTAAATAAATAAAAAAAATCGGTTTTGTTTTTCCTAAACATCTTCCTCCGTTAATGGCACACAATGACAAAATATATTATTTATCTGGAAATCACGATGTTGTCGAAAAGATGATAAAATATTAAATGAATACTCGTATATTCACCTAAAAAGATTATCTTTGGATATTCAAATTAAAAAACAGTTCATCTATTACATTGATAGATTTTATAAAAGAATTTCCCGATGAGGAAAGTTGCAAGGTTAAGTTCAAGGCATACCGCGACCATATTGGCGTTGTATGTCCCAAATGCGGCTGCCGTGATCATTACTGGAAACGGGACAAGGAAAGTTATGAATGCAAGGGATGCAGCTATCGTCAAAGTTTGCGTTCCAACACTGTTATGCACAAGTCGAAGTTACTGTATCGCTACTGGTTTATCTGTATGCACCTGTTAACTTCTACCAGGAAAAGTTTTTCAGCCAAAGAGTTACAGCGCCAATTAGGACACAAGCGATATCATCCGATCTGGCACATGTCACACAAATTGCGTGCTGCAATGGGCAAGCGTGATGGTGAGTATGTGTTAGCAGGTCGTATAGAATTGGACGAAGGATATTTTTCTACGGAAGTATCCCAAGTCGAAAAGGATAATCCGTTGAAACGTGGACGCGGCAGCCAAAAGAAAACAAAAGTACTGGTTATGGCAGAGAGCGATTTTGTAGAATCTCCCAAACAGGAACAAAAGCCCCGTCGTGTCGGATACTTAAATATGAGAGTAATAGAAGATTTGAAGAAAGGAACTATAAACGAGCATGTAGAACAACTTGCCTCAAAAGTTACGGAAATAGATACAGACGATTCAACTTCATATGTTGATTTAAAAGAATTTGTGCCAAGGCATAACGCACAAGTGATTCCAAAAGAGAAAGTTGGTGAGATTTTGCCTTGGGTACATATTGCCATCAGCAATGCCAAAAGACAGCTTCTCAACACCTACCATGACATAAAGCCGGAGTTTTTACAGAAATATCTTGATGAATTCTGTTACAAGTTCAACCGGCGATATGCAGGAGAAGCCTTGTTTAACAGGCTACTCGTTGCATGTGTAAGTTATAAAAATGAATTTAGGCATAAATACGGATAATCATTTAATATACACAAAAATCGTGCCAAACTGCAATAATATTTTGTTAAAATGCGGAATAATTTTAAATATGTTGACTCTGAGGTGCATACAACTTATTATGAAGATAACAAATCATCTATATCTTCTATTTTGAGCAGCCCCACTCGCATGGCATCGATGACCATCGACATGGCGTTCTTAGCTTCAAATTTCTGAATCAGATTTTTACGCACTGTTTTAACCGTTTCTATGTCAACGTAAAAAATATTGTCGGCAATTTCCTGATTGGTATAACCTGCCGCAATTAACCGTAGCAATTGTAATTCGCGCCGCGCCAGTTTGATGGTTTTGCCGTCTTTTTTGACAGCCAATATCATGGAGTTTTTACCGCCGAGTTTCAAAATAAACTCCATTCGATACAGCCTGACCGTTTCTATACTTATGTTGAGCGTATCGGCAATTTTCCAGTTAGAACGCCCCTGTATCAGCATATTTTCAATGAGTTGCATTAAATATTTATCAATAAGCTCATGATCCGTATTCTCTTTTCCGGCGGTCAGCATGTTTTTGACCATCATCATGCGTTCTTTCTCTATGGCATGAATCATTTGCGACAGTTTTTCTATCGTTTCATGAGGGTTGTCGTCCGTTTTAACTTTTCTGATCATTTGCAGTATGGCGGTTTGCTGCCATTCAAGTTCGGATTCCTCTTTTTCCACGGGAACATCTATTTTGTCATAACGGAAAAATTCGCCTTTCATCACTGCATTTATTGCCGCAACAATCACTTTCGGCAGGGCGTCTTTTGAAATATAACCCGATGTCAAATTGTTAAAAGTATTTTTAAAAACGGAATATTCGTCATACGAGGCTATCGCCAGAATTTTTACGGCGGGGTATTTTTCCTGTGTTTCTTTGCAAAAATCAGCCCAATAACCGTCAGGCAAATCCAATCCGAGAAGAAGGACGTGCGGTGTGCGGACAGACAATTTATTCTTGCAGTCCTTCAGCGTGTAGAATGTATCTGTTACCTTGGCGCTATTCGACTTATCTATTGATGAACAAAACTCTTCATTCAATTTTTTGCTTTTTATGGCTACATATACCGATATCATTGTATTAATGCTTTTTAGTAAAAACACAAATGTACAACTTTTTATCGGTATATTGATATGGCATTTTTACCCTTTTGGGTGATTGACAGGTGTGAGAAGCGGGTGTTAGTATATCATCAGAAAATTTAGGCTGAAGTAATTTCTAAAAACCGAAAAATATCTTCTCGTGATCCGGCGTCAAACCAAGTGATTTCGTTGTCTTTAGCCCACCATGTCATTTGTCTTTTAGCGTATCGCCTGCTGTTTCGTTTTATTAATGATATTGCCTCGTCTCTGCTTATCTG
>Ga0099364_10003646_pt1 | contig 23748 bp, 19 predicted proteins | sample TergutTh196P3_FD_73070 | JGI IMG/M metagenome (GOLD analysis project Ga0099364, IMG submission 73070) | Microcerotermes parvus P3 segment gut microbial communities from Pointe-Noire, Republic of the Congo - Th196 P3 | ecosystem: Host-associated > Arthropoda: Insects > Digestive system > Gut ...
TTGCCTTTTCTTCGTTTTCATCCATGTCTCGTAAGGAATAATCACCGCAATCATTTCTTTATTCTCTCCGTCAGTTATGAAGAGTTCGTTTCCAGACGCAATATCGCTCAGAATTGTTTGAAAATTCATTCCGGTTTCCGTTAACGAAATGGTTTTCATGTCTATTGATCCTTTCCATATTTTGACAATTATATCCCAAGATTATAACAATGATAAGCGAGAAAGCCGCTATCCTGCTGATGATAAGAGAATAGCGGCCTTTTGTTGATTGTGTATTGTGATAACATTGAATCCATCAGATTATTCGGTATGCTCTGTCCAAACGTGCAATTTACCTGGACTGTAAGAACATCCCTGCACTCCGGCCATTCTTGTACTATAGATTCTTTGATTCGGATGATAAATACATGTCCAGTAAATCCTTGTTGCTGCGTAAGAGATTGAAACAGCAATGAGAAAGAGGACTATGACTGATATTAGGAGTTTTGTGTATTTTGTCATGTGTGAGTGTTCTTGTGTGATGTGTTTAATAACTGGCGTCGTTTAATTCCCAATATGCTTGTGTGCCTGTGAGGTTTTCATTTTCAGAGGCATGATCAATTGCTCTATATCCACCTTCATCTCTAGCATGTGCATCAGCTCCATTTTTGAGTAAAATGGAAATGACTTCTGGATTAGGATTAACATTAGCAGCTAACATCAAAGCTGTTACTCCACCTTTGGCTCTAGCGTTAACCTCAGCTCCATTTTCGAGTAAGACAGAAATGACTTGTGGGTTAGGATTGCCCATAGCAGCTCCCATCAAAGCTGTCACTCCATTTTCAAACCTAGCATTAACATTTGCTCCATTTTTGAGTAAAACGGAAATGACTTCAGGGTTGGGATTATGAGCAGCAGCAACCACCAAAGCTGTTCTTCCATCTTCATCTCTATCGTTTAGATTTGCTCCATTTTCGAGAAAAATAGAAATGATCTCGGGGTTGGAATTGGAACGAGCAGCAGCCATCAATGCTGTCACTCCACCTTCAGTCCTGACGTTAACATCTGCACCATTTTCGAGTAAAATAGAGATAACTTCTGAGTTATCCGAAGCAACCCATATCAAAGCTGTCCATCCATTTTCGTATTTAGCGTTAACATTTGCGCCATTTTTGATAGCCGCTTCAAGTTCTTGTGCTGTACCCGATACACATAACCCTATAAAAGCTTCATCACTCATAACAGAAACTGATGAAGGCTGTGTTGTCTGTTGTAAAATTGCGCCTTCAACCTCACTATCTGTGGACTCAACTTGTAAAAACTCCCCGTATATCCAGCCTATTTCCTCGGCGCGGCGAATACGGAACCAGTAATATCTCTCCTCGCTGGATGCAAAACGTCCCGTCACATCGACAGAAGCGCCGTTGGTTAACTGCGCCCTGATACGGTCTCGAGTACTGGGCCCGTCGCGTACTCGAACGTTGTCTCCGATCACAATACCCCGTATCGACAATACCTCGTCATCAGCTACTAATCGATTTCCTGGGGAGATAAAGCTGTATCCGTCTTGGTCGTGTTCTGTCCATATCATCAAAGCTGTCGTTCCATCTTCACCCCTAGCGTTTACATTCACCCCTTCTTTAATAGCCACCTCAACTTCTTGCGCAGTCCCTGATTCACATAATTGTAAAAAATCTTCATCACTCATAGCGACAGGTTTTGTAATTTGCTCAGGAGTATTTGCTATAGTGTTGGCTTCTGTTGTTTCAGCGTGAGTCGCCGCAAGTAATAGTTCATATGCATCTGTATATCTTAGATCTGCATTTTCAGAGGCGTAATCTACAGCGCTCTTCCTATGTCTATCTATTATTGAAGCATCAGCGCCATTTTTCAACAAAATAGAAATGATGGTATCCTTCTTTGGCAGCAATCATCAAAGCTGTATTATCAGAAAAAATACCAGTAGCCATAACGTTAACATCCGCTCCATTTTCGACCAAAACGGAAATGACCTCTGGGTTTGGATTTCTACGTTGTACAGCAAGTTGTAAAGCTGTATTTCTACGACTATCTCTAGCATGTACATCCGCGCCATTTTTAAGTAAAAATGAAGTGACTTCTGGATTACGGTTTGAACGAGCAGCATACATCAAAGCTGTCTCGCCAATTACACTCCTCGCGTTTACATCCGCACCATTTTTGAGTAAAACGAAAATGACCTCTGGGTTGGAATTACTCATAGCAGCCAGCATTAATGCTACCCGCATACTGTTACTCCTGTCGCTTACATCTGCTCCATTTTCGAGTAAAACGGAAATAACCTCCGGGTTTGGATTATATTGAGCAGCTTCCATCAAAGCTGTTGACCCCCAATTATCACTAGCGTTTACATTCGCTCCTTCTTTTATAACTGCCTCAACTTCTTGCGCTGTCCCAGACCGGCATAATCTTAAAAAATCGCTATCACTCATAGCGGCATACGTATCTACCGAGAAAATACAAACCACGCATACAAAGATCATAACCAACACTGCAAAAATCTTTCTCATAATAAATACCTCCTGAGATTACTTGCTTTTCATAATAACCCTAAAATTGATCCCTCCAAATAAAAAATACTGGACAATCCTCGATAAGTATGATTGAATATCGAAGCCCCAGCCGAGGTGGCGGAATGGCAGACGCAGCGGACTCAAAATCCGCCGTGGGCGACCACGTGGGGGTTCGAGTCCCCCCCTCGGCACCATTTTAAAAATTAGGATATATTTTATAATAAAGAAGACCCGCTCGCGAGGCGGGTTTTTAAAGTTTCTCCCGACTCGGCGCGCGTGAGATTATTTGGCAGGCGGGGTTAGGGTTTGATGATAGTGGAGTGTGGGAGAATGAAACGTTATATCTTAATCATCATCGTATTATCGTTGTTATTAGCTGTTGGCGCAGGTGAATGCGCGTCTGTACAGCCAAATAGTCTTTATGGATTGAAACTGGGTGAATCTATGCATGCAGTACATGCGGAGGCAGATAAACAGAAATGGAGTTTAGTGGAAGAATTACGTGGGTCACCGTCTTTACTGACAAGGGAATACAGAGATAGAAGAACCAAAATATACGTATCGTTTTCGAATAACAGATTATTTCGCATAACGCTTTATTTAAATGATGACCATCCATCCGAACCGGCATTCAATGGATTTATGAAAGATTTAACAGATGAATACGGAGAACCTCAAGTTATTGTTTTTGATACAAACTATGAATGGCGTATAGGAAGAGTTATTATCTCATTAAGCCGGTATAGTGATTCTTATCTTAAACAGCATAGTTTATCTCAAATTTGTGAATTGGAATTACGTGTCAATCAGCCGGTAGAATCTAATTTGGAGTATTTTTAAATTACAGGCGTCGATAGGAGAGTGACGGAAAAAACCCGCTCGTAAGCGGGTTTTTAAAGTTTCCTTCATCTGGAGTGCGTGATGTTATAATTGCTCTTTTGCTATATTCCATGTATGACTATCAATTTTCGTTATGTGATTCTATCCCCAGCAAAATATTGACGGCTTTCCGCATATCCGGTCTATTGCGATATTGAGTAATGACGCTTCTCTCCGTATCGTTAAAATCATCCGGGGAAAGCTGAAAATCCATCAACTCACTTGGAGATACGTTCAAAACCTCGCATATACGGGCGAGAAAATCTACGTCAGGGCGGTATAAACCCTGTTCCCAGTTAGAAACGCGAGCATTACTGATGCCGATACGTTCTGCAAATTCTTTCTGGCTCAGTTTTTTTGCTTCACGGAATTTGCGTATGCGAGAGCCAATTTTATACGTCATGAGCTGTACCTCCATTGCTGACTATAAGATGAAAAACACATTATTGTCAATGTAATAACCTGGATTTTTGAATAGGAATATTGAACATACAGTATTACTTGTTTATAATTTATGCGATAAAGAAAATCTTGAGCGAGGGGGGATGATATGAGCGTATCCGGAAAAATTCGAGCATATCTCGAAGAAAACGGCATGGTTCAAAAAACCGTGGCACAGAAAGCAAATATCCCATATCCTAAATTTAATGCAATGATGACCGGCCGCAAGAAGATTTATGCTGAGGATTTATGCGCTATATGTAATGCTTTGAGAGTAAAGCCTGAAATATTTATGGATTCATAACAGCGGCCGCCGGCAATCAGGCGGCGCGTCTAAATAGTCGTGCGTATAGACAAAGCTTCGGCCATCACTCATACTGTCCCTGTATTTTCAATGAGAGGCGCTGAAATATGGAAACTAACAAATTCGACAGAAACCGCGCTATCAGATGCCGTGAGGATTTTCCCTCCCTCAACAGGAAACACAACGGGCACAAGCTCGCCTATCTTGACGGGCCCGGGGGTACCCAGGCGCCGCAGGTGGTCATTGACGCCGTTGCCGAGTATTACGGCAGCTATAATTCCAACGTTCACGGTATGTTCGTCACGACACAGGAAACGGACAAAATGCTGCATGAAGCGCGCGAAGCTCTCGCAGATTTTCTAGGGGTTCCGGGCAAGGACGGATGGCGCAGCGTTTCCTTCGGCGCGAACATGACTACCATCAACTTCGCCCTCGCTCACGCCATCGCGCGTGATCTGCGCGCCGGGGATGAAATCGTCATCACTGAGCTCGACCATGAAGCAAACCGGGGACCGTGGTTGAATCTGGAGCAATACGGCGTTAAAATCAAAGAAGTAAAACTCTTGAAATCCGGTGTTCTGGACTACAAGGACATGCAACAGAAAGTAACGGACAAAACGAAGGTTCTGGCAGTTGGCATGTCCTCGAACGCTCTCGGGACGATCAACGATATCACATATGCGCGTGAGGTATCACGCGCCGTCGGCGCGTACCTGGTCCTCGACGCGGTTCATTACGCGCCTCATCATCCGCTTGATGTTGCGGCTATAGATCCCGACTTTTTGATTTGTTCGGCTTACAAGTTTTACGGTCCTCACATCGGCGTGCTTTATTCCCGCGCAGGTCTTCTCGACGGGCTGAAAACTGATGCGCTGCGCACGCAGGAACCCTGTGCGCCTTTCAAGTTCGAAACCGGCACGCTCAACCACGCTTCCATAGCGGGAACGCTTGCGGCGGTAAATTACATTGCCTCTCTGGGAAGTGGCTCCACCAGGCGGGAGAAAATTGTTTCAGCAATGACGGCGATTGCCGAATACGAACACGGTGTCGCGAATCGGTATTTCGACGGCGTAAAGGATATTTCGGGCGTCACGGTCTGGGGCCCCGGTTTCGAGGTGCGTCGCGTACCCACCGTTTCGATAACGCTCGACGGCATGGAGCCGATTGACGCGGCAAGGCAGCTTGGCGAAGCGGGGCTTTGCCTCTGGGATGGAGATTTCTACGCGGCAAAAGCGATCGAGGCGCTCGGCTTGAAGGAACGAGGCGGCGTCCTTCGCGCGGGGATTTCCCTCTACAATATTGACGAAGAGATTGACCGGCTGCTTGACGGCGTTGCAGGCCTGAAAAAATAGAAAAAGACTCGGAAGGTGTTAAAATCTCGGTATCGCCGCGTCGCTGAACCCCTTTTTTTCATGGGCCGTGCGCTCTCCGCAGGCTACTCGCATGACGTACTCCTCAAGCCGTGCCACCGCAGCGTCGAAGGACTCTCCGTTCAGGACAGGCCCGGCGTCGAAGTCGATCCATCCGGGACGTTTTTCCGTTAGCTCCGTTGCGGCTGATATTTTGATGGTGGGAGAGAGGGAGCCGAACGGGGTACCGTTCTCCGTTGCAAAAAGTACTATCTGCGCCCCGCTCGCCGCGAAGAGCGTACAGTTCACCGCCTCGTCGCGGCTTCCGGGCGTTATCAGCACCCCGCCTCCTGCCGGCGCCGCCTCTCCGTAATACAAAAATCCTATCACCGGCGATTCTCCAAGCACCGGCGAGAGCGACACAGCTCGTTCCTCCCGCGTCGTTATACCATTCTCCCATTCGGCCATCGACGGAATGTCCGGGACGGTATTCGCTTCAGCTTTGCAAATGAAAGCCTCATACATTTCTCGGGACGTTATTCTGTCCGATATTGCGTCGCCTGACGTGAACACCTCCGGCGTGCCGGCAGCGAGAATGACCGAACCCTTAGCCGCGAGCCTGTCGGACAGCCTGCCCAGCATCGGGTTCGCGGAGAGGCCGGAATATCCGCCGCGCGCGGGGATCATTCCCACGCAGAGTTCCGATATGGGGAAACTCTCCTTCACCCTAGGCGACTGGGCGGCGAGGTCGTCGAGGTATCCCGGCACGGCGTCGTCTGAATTTTTGCCAAGCATGGCGCACATTACGTTGCAATCCTCGGTTAGCGTTCTGCCGTAAAGCTCCGACGCGGACAGCTTTTCACATCCGAGTCCGACGAGTAGCACGCCCGCGGCGTTGGGGCTGTTTGCGAGGCCGATCATAATGTCCTCGGCGATGTCCTCCTCGAAGCCGTCCTCACAGGCCGGCATGCAGTCGATAAGCTTTACGGAGTCTATCCAGTAAGGTTTATGGTATTGCGATAGTATGTATCTAATCTCCCCCTTGACGCACCCGGAGGTGGGGATCACCCAGAGTTCATTGCGTACTCCGGGACGGATGCTTCCCATCCTGCGGTATCCCATAAATGACGCGTCCGATATGCCGCTGTCGTGGGGATATGGCCCGCTCCAGGGGGTTGAGTCCGCCCCGAGGCCGCTCTTTGAGCGGACGTTGTGGTCGTGGACCCAGTCGCCTCGCTTTATCTCTCGCGTGGCGTATCCAATCGCCCTGCCGTATTTCAGTACCGGCCCGCCCGCTTCTATGTCCTCGGACGCCGCCTTGTGGCAGGGCGGTATATCGTCGCGAAGCGTCACGTTTCCAACAACAGTACCACTCCTGCCGCCGCCCGGCAGGACGAATACATTATCAGCCGCCGAGAGGCGGATAAAGCTGTCGGGGCAATATCGCGGCCGTTTATCGGCGATCATTGGTGATGCGACGAAGCCGCATACGAGCTAAAGAGCCGACTTGATCGCCTCAATCGCCGCGGCGTAATCCGGTTCGTTCGTCTGTTCGTTTACCATCTGAACGTAGCGGACAATGTCGTTCTTGTCTACCACGAAAATCGAGCGCGCCAAAAGCCTGAGTTCCTTTATCAAAACGCCGTAAGCCTCTCCGAACGATACGTATCTGTGATCCGAGAGGGCTACGACCATGTCTATGCTGCCCGTCGAACAAAAGCGCTTGATTGCGAAGGGAAGGTCCACGCTGATGTTGAGTACCGCCACGTCGGAACTGAAGTCTGTCGCGTCCTTTTCAAATTGGTTGATCTGCAGGTCGCAAACAGGGGTGTCGAGGGACGGGGTCACGGATATGAGCTTAACCTTGCCCTTGTAGTCCGCCAGGCTTTTCTCTTCGCGCTCCGAGTCTATGACTAAAAAATCGGGAGCTTTATCTCCGGTTTTTACCTCATTGCCAACCAGCGTAAGCGGGTTTCCATGCATTGTAATTATGCCTTTACGTTCCATTTGATAGAACCTCCTTATTTAATAGCGGAATATATTTGTAAGAAAAGTATAACACCATTTTTACGATGAATACTTGAGTAATAAGTAACGTTAGAGTATGATAGAATTGACGCAACGTCTTCTATGTTGGTCATACCTGAGCCGTTATTCTTTGAGGAGCAAGACCAAAACAAGCGCCGCTTGCCTTGGACCATAGCGAAAAGCGTTTTGGTTCGGCTTCAGTTGGTTTATTTCTTGAGAGCGTCAGACACGTTCAGGGGGATTGCCGCGTAACACAGGTAAAATATCGGATAGGAGTATTTTGTTATGGTTAAACTATACGCAGCATTCACTAAAGAATTGGACAACCCCGAAGCGGCTGTCCGGGAAATAACGGAGCAGCTTAAACCGAGTGAAACAGTCCTGAAAAACGCTGTCGGAATCGTCCAATTCTACTACGAATACACTGAGACGGGCGTGTATGAGGCGCTAGTGGAGGCATTGCCGTTTGACCTTGTCGGATGCGCTACAACATCGATTGGCGCGAGTGGGCGTTACGGCGACCTGGCTATGTCGGTCACATTGATTACGAGTGACGACGTAAATTTTACTGTTCGTACATTTCATGACATGGATAAAAAATCACGAGAGATAATAACTGAAGAAACAACCCTTTTGTTTGCCGAATTAAGTAAGAGTGAAAAACCGAAAATGGTTTTGTCATTTATGTCGATGTATCAGCATTTCAGTGGTGATGATTTAATTGCGGCGGCAGACGCGCTGCCGGAAACGTTACCGCTGTTTGGGACACTCGCGTTTAGTGATGAAGGCAGACAAGAAGCCAATGTTGTGGTATCGGGCGGCGAAATTTCCTCAAATATTATGGCGTTTATCGCATTTTACGGCAATTTCGAGCCAAAATTTCGCATCCACACGGCATTCGACTATGATGAAGCTTTCGGTGAAGATGCCGAGATTACCGACGCTGACGGCGCTGTGCTGAAAACCGTGAACGGAATGTCCTCTGTAGATTTCCTGATAAAACAAGGAGTAATAACCGACAGAAGCGTAATCACTGGTGACACTAATGTAGTAGGTTCCATCCCCGCGATTTTGACCCGGCAAGACGGCTCGAAAGTGGCCCGCGCGTTCTTGGGATTAGTTGACGGGGAGCCGGACTATGTTTACTCAGCGGGACATATAGACGTCGGCTCAAAGATATCATTTTCCTGTATGGACAGCGAGAAAACTTTGTTGGGCGCTGAAAAATTGATGACTGACATAAGCGCGTCGAACGAACGAAATTTTATTGCGTTCAGCTGCGCGGCTCGGGCGTGGTCGTTTGGGTCGCAATATCTTGATGAAGTGAAGAAAATCGCGCAGTCTTACGAAAAATATCAGAAAACAAATATGCCAATCGAATATTGTATATCATACTCAGCGGGTGAGATATGCCCCATTGTGAATATGAACGGAAAATTGGTCAACGCCCTGCATAATTACTCGCTAATATCCTGTTCGTTCGATTGAGGGGATTTGCAAATGGAACTAGATATGGATGTTTCGGAACCGGGCTTGGAAATAGCCAGGCTGAAAGAAGAAAACAGTAATCTTTTGTCGCAGCTTCACAATATGAGGCGTGAGATATCCCTGCGCGACCGCACGATTAGGGCGATTGAAAAAAACCTCGCCGCCAGAATGAGAATGTTTCGTTCGCTCGCAAATGAATGTGAAAGACATAGACTCTTCCTCGTCCACATGATGAAAAATAGCGTAAATTTTCTGATACTGCTGGACAACGCCTTCAACATCGCCTACTGTTCGGAATCGTTCCTGCAAAAAATCGGCATGGAATATCTGGAAGAGATTGAGGGCAAGAATATATTTGAAATCTACGGCAATTTCCTTGACGAAGACTTGGTTAATGAACTCAAGGACGAAATCAAGTTAGCTGTGACAGAATACGAAACTTCCCGTATTGATGTAATGGTGGATTTGGATGGAAACGGCGAGTGCCGCGCCTACCGCGTCACCCATACGCCAATGTTTGGCGATGACCTGCACGGGGTTATCATAAATTGGAGCGACACTACGGACATAATAACCGCGAAGAACGCGGCGGAGGAAGCAAGCAGGAGCAAATCTCTTTTTCTCGCACGGGTGAGCCACGAGATACGCACGCCGATGAACGCGATTATCGGCATGGCGGAGCTTGCCTTGCGGGAAGAATTACCGGCCTCCGTATACGAGCAGATATTGACAATAAAGCAATCCGGTTCAAACCTTCTGGCCATAATCAATGATATTTTGGACTTCTCTAAAATCGAGAGCGGAAAAGTGGAAATCGTTCGTTCGGATTATATTTTCGCATCTTTGATAAATGACGTAATAAGCATTATCAGAATGAAGATCGTCGATTCGCATGTGCAGTTTGTAGTAAATGTCGATTGCAACATCCCGAACATGCTTTTGGGCGACGAAACAAGAATCCGTCAAATAATGCTGAACATTTTAAGCAACGCGGTCAAATATACGGAAATAGGCTATGTGTCTTTTACCATAACCGGTGAAATAACCGAAGAAAACACTGTTAATCTCACAATGGAGGTTAAGGACAGCGGCAGGGGTATCAAGCCGGAGGATCTGGAGAAGCTGTTCGATTATTTTGTTCAAGTCGATTTGACGCAGAACAGAAACATTGAAGGAACAGGGTTGGGGCTTGCCATAACGCGGAGTCTTGCCAAAGCGATGGGCGGGGATATTTCGGTCAATTCGGTATATGGCAGCGGGAGCACATTTACCGTTACGCTGCCGCAAAAGATTAGCGTGCTCGAAAAGCTTGCGTCGGTTGAAAGCCCGGAGCAAAAGAGCGTTCTTATATATGAGCCGCGTGAGGTATATGCCGATTCCATCGCTTCCACCTTAAGCAATCTGGGCGTCGACTGTACCATTGTTTCAACCGATTCGGAACTTTTTGAAAAAATGGCATGTGGAACGTATTCGTTTGTTTTCATCGCGTCCAACCGATATGAAAAAGTGAGAGAAATGTGCTCAAATTTCGATGCAGACTTTACAATAGTGCTGCTTGCCAAACTTGGTGAATTTGTTGCCGATCATAATTTAAGAATCCTCCCCATGCCGGCGTATTCCCTATCTGTAGCCAATATCCTGAATGGAGTGTTCGACAACTTCGATTACGGCGCGGGCAGCGAAATCGTGGCGCGGTTTGTCGCTCCGGACGCGCGTGTTCTTGTTGTTGACGACGTCAAAACGAACCTGCAGGTAGCGAAAGGATTGTTGCTGCCATACAAGATGCAGCTTGACCTGTGTAAAAACGGCAGGGAAGCAATAAAAGCCGTGCAGTCAAACCGTTACGACTTGGTACTGATGGACCATATGATGCCGGGAATGGACGGCATTGAGGCCACCCTATGGATTAGGGGGTTAGACGTTGAAAACCCGTATTACAAAAAATTGCCGATTGTAGCGCTGACGGCTAACGCAGTTTCCGGCGCAAAGGAAATGTTCCTTGAAAGCGGCTTTGACGATTTCTTATCGAAGCCGGTCGATACAGTCAAACTGAACGCTATTCTGGAAAAGTGGATTCCCAGGGAAAAACAGGAAAAAACCTCGTTTAAAAGTTATTCTGTCATAACAGTCCCGGAGGATAGCGCGGGTCAAAGCATAACGATCGAGGGGCTGGACGTTAGTAAAGGCATGGCCATATCAGGAGGAATCATCGAAAATTACAAGCAAACGCTTGCCATATTTCTGCGTGATGGGCTCGAAAAAACCAGAGAAATCAAGGTGTGCCTGGAAACGGATAATCTGCCGCTATATGTGACCTATGTTCACGCTTTAAAGAGCGCCTCCGCGAACATAGGCGCCGGCGAACTGTCCGAAATGGCGAAAGATTTAGAGATGGCGGGAAATCAGGAAGATTTGGCGTTTATCAAGGAAAAAAACGCCAAACTGTTATCGGCTCTGGAGTTGCTTTTGAATAATATAAGAACTTTTCTTGAGGAAAATGAGCAGGAAGGGCGGAATGACCCTGCGGACATGGCGTCACTGAAAGCCGGGCTTCTCAAATTGGCGGCGGCGATTGAAGATATAAATCCCAGCGCTATCAAAACAGCCGTTAATGAAGTTCAGCCATTCAAAAACGCGGCGGACGTCGGCGGCGTTGTGGAAGACATACTGCAAAACACGTTGATTGGCGAATATGACGACGCCATATCGACGATAAACGATTTGTTGGAGGATATGCAATAGAGAAAGACGCGTCGATGGTGAACGTCCTTTTGCGAGTCGGACGGGCGCTGGGTTGGTTTCTATTCATCAAGCACAATTTCCTCCGTCGCTATATTTTTCACGAACGCCTCGTCGTGTTCCACAAAGAGCATCGTAGGAGCGTATTTTATTATCAGTTTTTCAATCTGCATCCTGGATTGAATGTCGACGTAGTTCAACGGTTCGTCCCATAAGTACAGGTGCGCCGATTCGGACAGGCTTCTCGCGATGAGTATCTTTTTCTTCTGCCCCTCGCTCATTTCACCCATTTCGATTTCGAACTGCGGCTTCTCGACGCCGAGCTTGTCGAGAATCGCGAAAAACAGAGGCGTATCGATGGCGGAATCTCGCGCAAATTCGCGCAGACTTCCGCGCATATGCGACGTTTCCTGCGGTACGAGAGATATTTTCACCCCGCTGCCCACACGCGCGATACCTCCGTGGGGTATGTCAAAACCCGCCACGAGCTTTATCAGGCTTGATTTCCCGCAGCCGTTCTTCCCAAGCAGCGCGACCCGACCTCCGCGCCTCACCGCGAAATTTATGTCGCGAACGACGCACCTGCCGCCATAGTCAATGTACACGCCGGAAAGTTCGGCGAGTATGCCGGAGTGGTAAGCCATAGGCGATATTTTGAGATCCTCGTTCTTGTCGATGTTCCGGAGCAGGCCGCTTTTCTGTTCTATTGCCGCTGTTTGGCGGGCTTCGAGATTTTTTGAGCGTTTCATCATTTTGGCGGCCATGCGGCCGATATGTCCTTTCGCCGCTCCCCCGCCTATTTTGGTGGCCTCAATCCTGTCCGACCAGCCGGAAGCGCGTCTTGCCGCTACTTTCAGTCTGGATATCTCGCCTTTTAGTTTTCTATTTTGCGCCGTTTCGAGTTCGTCCTGACGTTCCTTGTTTGCGAGCCATTGTGAGAAATTTCCATGTTGTATTTCGATGTTGGCCCTGTTTATCGACAGTATGCGGTCGACCGTCCGGTCCAGAAAAATCCTGTCATGCGATACGAGGATGAAGCTGCGTTTCGATCTCATGTATTCGGAAAGAACGCGTTTCCCCTGATAGTCGAGGTGGTTGGTCGGTTCGTCTAACAGCAGGAAGTGATCCCGCCTCAGGAACAGCGCCGCAATCAGGACTTTCGTCCGCTCGCCCGCGCTCAGCGTACAGAACGGCCTGCCAAGAATATCGTCCGGCAATCGCAGAAGATTCAGCTCGCGGTACAATTCCCAGTCCTCGCAATCCAGGCCGAAACTTCCTATCACGTCCGATGTTACGCGCTCCGGGCGCTCGACCGGAAAGGGGAAGTAGCTGAACGAAACGGGAGATATGATATTGCCGTAATACTCATGTTCCCCCATTAGCAATTTCATGAAGGTGGTCTTACCGCGTCCATTCCTGCCGACTAATCCCAATTTCCAGCCAGCGTCGAACTGGAACGACACGTTTTCAAAAATATTTTCGCCGTATCCCTCGTATTTGAATGTGAGATTTGAAACTGTAATTTGTGACATTGCTCGCCTCCATAAGAATCAAAATACAGAGGCGGGAAAATGATTTTGGATCGCGCGGGCAGCTCAAATAAAAAATAACGAGTAAAGCCCGATTATGTTGGCACAATAGCATGTACTGAGAATTGTTCATTTTCCCGCGGACAAATGAGCACAACAAACGAACATTTTGTATGCTCCTTAAAACCTCAGCAGGAAAAATTGAACACTCGATCAGCCCCTCGTAATTCTTCGTTGATGCTGCAAGGTATTATACCGGGCGGCGCGGATAAGCGTCAATACTTCCGTTTGATCGGCATCGCTCATCCCAATGCCACGTCCAGTACCATCATAACCAAAAAACCAAACATAACGCCAAGTGTGCCCACGTCGGAATGCTCGCCCAAACGCGCTTCGGGTATTAGTTCTTCTACCACGACATACATCATGGCGCCTGCCGCAAAGGATAACAGCCAAGGCATGACCGGCGCAATCCACACGGCCAGAAGAACCGTAAGAAAGCCGAAAATCGGCTCCACCACGCCGGATAAACAGCCGAAACGAAATGCCTTGACAGATGAAACGCCTTCTTGACGCATGGGGAGCGAAATCGCCGCGCCCTCCGGGAAGTTTTGAATGCCGATACCGAGCGCCAAAGCCGTCGCAGACGCATACATCGTCGGGTCGTTACCGTTCTGGGCGGCTAAAGCGTAAGAAAGCCCAACGGCCATACCTTCCGGTATGTTATGTAAAGTCACGGCTAAAAATAGCAGCGTTGTACGTTTTGACGCTGTAACCGGTCCCTCCTGGACGTCCGAAAAAGGATGGAGGTGCGGAATTAAATGATCCAGCCCCAAAAGGAACAAAACGCCGAGCGAAAAACCAAAAGCCGCTGGTATCCACCCGGCTTGTCCGCGGGCTTCCGCCGCTTCGATGGCCGGTATCAATAAGCTCCATACGGAGGCCGCTATCATCACCCCCGCCGCGAATCCGAGGAAGATTTGCTGAAATTTCCCCGGCATGGACTTGTGAAAGAAAAATACAGTCGCGGCCCCCAGGCATGTCATCACGAAAATGAATCCTATACCGCCGCTTGCCAATAACAATGATTGCTGCATGGGTTCCTCCTACAGAAAATGAATAATTAAAATCCCAGCAGGCGGACAACAGTGGCAAACAGGAAACATATCACGATTCCCGCCGCTGTAGGAATCACAATAGAGAGTCCCGCCCATTTATAGCTGCCGGTTTCTTTTTTAATGGTAAGGCACGCGGTTGAGCAGGGCCAATGGCACAGACAAAACAGCATGGTAGATACGGCGGTAACCCACGTCCATCCGTTTTCCACCAACAGCGTTTTCAATTCCGCCAGGCTGTCCAGCTCTAAAATAGCTCCGGTGGCCATGTATGTCATGATAATGATGGGGAAGACAATTTCATTCGCCGGGAACCCCAATATAAATGCGAGTAATATCACGCCGTCCATTCCAAGCAGCCTGGCAAATGGATCCAGAGAAGACGCGGTGTACGCGAGCAGGGTTACATCTCCGACTGAAACGTTGGCGAATATCCATATTACAAGCCCGGCCGGCGCGGCCACCGCAACGGCTCTGCCCAGTACGCGCAATGTACGGTCAAAGATTGAGCGAACGATTACCTGGCCAATCTGAGGCGTGCGGTAGGGAGGCAGTTCAAGAGCAAAAAAGGAGGGTTCCCCCTTTAAAATGGTAACGGATAGAAAATGGGAAGCCCAAAAAGTCAGAAAAACGCCCAGCACAATAACGCCTGCCAGTATTACCGCGGACAGCAAGGTATCGGCAAGACCTCCCGCGGCCCCCACAAAAAACATGGATATGATGGCGATTAAAGTCGGGAAGCGTCCGTTGCAGGGGACGAAGTTGTTGGTCAGGATTGCAATGAGTTTTTCGCGAGGGGAATCAATTATGCGGCAGCCGGTTACCCCCGCGCAGTTGCAGCCAAACCCCATGCACATTGTAAGAGCCTGCTTGCCGCATGCTTTGGCTTTCCTAAAGTGATGATCCAAATTAAAAGCCACTCTCGGCAGATATCCGAAATCCTCAAGCAGAGTGAAAATCGGGAAGAAGATTGCCATTGGCGGAAGCATGACCGCCACCACCCATGCGAGAACGCGATAGACCCCCAATACCAGCAGGCCATGCAGCCACTCTGGGGCGCCCATCCACATAAATAATGCTGTCAGTTGATCCTCGATCCGGAACAGGAAATTCGCGAGCATTTCCGAGGGATAGTTTGCTCCCGCAATGGTAATCCATAACGCGCCGCAAAGCAGAGCCAGCATTATCGGGATTCCCGTCAGTTTACTGGTAAGGATGCGGTCGAGTTTACGATCCCGGCTTCCGCCGACCGCGCCCGGATTCCTGGTCCCGTATTCGCAAGTACCGCAGCCGACGCAGTCATCGCCGCAATGCGGCGTAACGCTCTCCGCAACTTCCTCGGCGGTGTATACAATACTGGAGACAACAGCGTCCTTGAGCTTTTCACAGGTTATATCGGAGGCTTCAAGGGCCTCGCGCGCTTTGTTCACGGCAGAAATTACGTCAGGGTCGCCGAGCGGGTTATTTATCAGGTGTGTATGAATCTCTTTGTAAAGAAACTCATCTCCCTCCAGCATACGCAGCGCCAGCCATGTGCCGCTCAACGCTCCCTCCATCTTTTGCTCAAGAAGGTCCGCGAGCGGAGCAACAGCGCCGGCTATCGCCGGGTCATAATCAATCCTTCGGGGAGCGGTTTTGAATTTCCCCGCGCAAATGCTTTCGGTCCTTTCGATCAACTCGGTAAGGCCTTCTCCGCTGCGGGCGCTGGTTCCCACGACCGGGACGCCCAGTTCTTTTTCCAACGCCGGAAGGTCAATGACAATGTTTTTCTTTTTCGCTTCATCGAGCAGATTGACGCAGACTACCACATTGGGAGTAATCTCCATCACTTGGAGTACAAGGTTCAAATTCCGTTCCAGGACAGTGGCGTCGCAGACCACAATGGTGGCGTCCGCTCCGCCGAACAGAATAAAATCCCTCGCGATTTCCTCTTCCGTTGAATGCGCCATAATGGAATAAGTGCCGGGCAGATCGACAAGAATGTAGTCGTTACCGCTGAAATGATGCACTCCCTGGGCGCTTGCCACTGTTTTGCCGGGCCAGTTGCCCGTGTGCTGGCGCATACCGGTTAAGGTGTTGAACACTGTGCTTTTCCCCACATTGGGGTTACCTGCGAGAGCAATCACGCGATCCGACGCGTTCGTTTTTTTAATCTCAAGCACTTCTGAATTATTATTCACAGTATCCAAATGAATCAAGCCTCTCCGATTTTAATTTGTTAAAACGCAAACGGCGTCTTCCGCCCGCAGTGCGATTATGGCGCCACGGATTCCGTATGCGATCATATCGCCGTAGGGACACTTCTGGATACAATTTACCCGCGTACCCTCAACCAATCCCAAATCCTGCAACCGCCTCTTGATGCTGCTTTCGTTCAGCAGCGAAACAACCTGTGCTCTCTCACCCTCATGTAAATCGGTTAAGTTTTTTGCAGGCATTTAAATTCCCCCTTGGATTTTTTATATGGCGCATACTTCTCCCTTTAGCAGCGTACTTTTGCCGGAACCGTTTTCACCGGCGATACCGGCAATTTTTTACATGACTATCGACGCTTGCGGATATCAAGCGTCGGTAATGCCGTTTATGCCTCGCTCTCAACGCCATTTATATATTGAGTGTGCCTGCATATACGCATCATTATATTACAAAACTTTCTAAAAACTCATTCTAAATTCCAATTTTACAAACTCGGGGTTCAATGACTGTTTACACTCCATCATCATACTCACTTACGCATATCCAGGTGAAGAAACTACTAAGCAGCGCCCCTGCTACAACATCGTTAAAATAGAAATACCTCCTTCGGTAAGCGGAGAATTTGCTATGTTTACCGCTGTGTTTTGCGATAACCCTGAGGCGTGATGCCGTTATGCTCCTTAAACAGCTTGCTGAAATAGGAAGGGGAAGAAAACCCAACTCTGTACGAAATTTCATCGCATGACAAATTGGTTGATTGCAGGAGTTCTTTGGCTTGCTGCAGGCGTATATTTACAAGCGCTTTCACAGGGGTTATGTTATATTTCCTGTTAAAGCACCGAATGACGTGGGTGGGGTGGCAATTCGCCACTTTGGCCATATCGCGTAAACTGATGTTTAAGGAATAATTCGCCTGCAAATATTGCATGAGCATGAAAGCAATTTCTCGGCTGCCGGAGCTTTCGTCGGCAATAATAAGTTGCGACAGCAAATTCAAAAAACGTTCCTGCTCACGTAAAGGAGGATTTTGCTCCGTTTCTTTTGAAATCATGGAGCCTTGCAGGTATTTGTTTATTCGCAGGGATTCAAGCTCGCTTAATATGCGTATCACAATTGCGGCGTTTACGTCGGATATCGATTGAAACACCGGAAGGACCAGTGTCTCGGTATAATTTTTGTTGAATGCCATTTTTCGCGGTGTTTTCAGCTCACTTTTAAACGTGTCGGAAATCTGATACGGCTCGGCTGTGTTGAAGTGAAGCCAATGGAAATATGTTTTTTCGTCGCATACTTGGTAAGCCTCATGGGCTTTGCCAGGCGGCATAATCAGCATATCGTTCTTTTTGATGTGGTAATTATTATTTTCCACCCTCATGTACAGACCGCCATATTCGACAAACAGCAGGTCAAAACAATCTATACCCGCCCTTTTTCGGTGAAAATCCCCCGGTCTGTATAAAGCGTCGCCTGAATAGATGAAGAACGGATATGACGGAACGTTTAAAGTAATATATTCCATAAAAAAATAATATCCTTTGTAATAATAATTTTATATGAATAATACTTGGATAATGCGGATGCGTCAATAATTTACCGAAATTAATGCTAATAATTTACAATTTGATTTGTAAAATAATTGACATATTGTGCTTACCTGATACATTTTTCAAATTCACAATTATTGCTATCATTCCATAATCACTTAACAAACAACATGGCCTACTTGTATTTTCAAAAATTCTCAAACAGAAAGGAAGAGTATTATGGGAAAAAGTTTTAAAAGAATGGCAGTATTAACATTGGTTCTTGCGCTTATTTCCGCTATGGCTGCCTGCGCGGCGCAGGCAGCGGAAAAAACCAAGCTAATCGGCATGAACTGGGGCGCCACAGATAACCAGGAGAAAATGACGGCGCAACTGTTTGAAGCATACCCGGAGCTGAAAGACAAATACGAAATTGAATGGGTTATCGGCGGCCAAGGCGACGGCGAAATTGGGGAGAAAGTCCGTCTCGCGCTTTCCGCAAACGAGTATATCGCGGACTTTGTCCAACTCAACTACACGCAGGTTCCTGAGTTCGCTGAAGCGGGCGTACTGCACGACGTATCGGCGCAAATCGCCCGGTATTCCGCCGATCTTCTTGAAGGCGCGATCAACATATCCATGTACAAGGGCAAATCGATAGTGTTCCCCTTTGAGCTCAAACCGAGGGTATGGTACTACAGGAGCGATTTGTTTGAAAAAGCGGGCGTTGACGTTAACGCGGTAAAAACCGCCGACGACCTGATCGAGGCCGGTAAAAAAGTGCAGGAAGTTCAGCCGGGCTCGTATATCTGGAACCTTGGCTCCAGTTGCCCGCCCTATCTCTTCTTCCTTGCCATGAGCGGCAACGGCTCAACCTTTTCCGACGCGGACGGCAACTATGTCATCGCATCCGATCCCGGTATCAAGGCTGTGCTGGAAGATTATAAAAAACTTGTGGATGCCGGTGTTGTCGCCAACATATCCGACTGGACGCCCGACTGGGAAAGCGCGCTGAATGACGGCGTTATAGTGTCGCAGTTGAGCGCCGGATGGCTTGCCCAAAACATATTCCTGCCCACCTACGCTTCCGGCCAGGATGGTCTGTGGGCCGCCACAAGCTGGCCCCAACTTGGCGGCTCCAAGGGCGGCAGCGATGCCGGCGGTTCGGTGTTCGCCATCCCGACATTTGCACGACACCCCGATGAAGCGGCCGACTTCCTTGCCCATTTCACCCTGAGCGAAGCCGGAAGCAAGGCGATATTCAATGTAATCGCCTCGGTGCCGGTCAACAAAAAAACGCTCGCCGACCCCGACGTGGCAAAACCGAACCCGTTCTTCGGCGCCAGCCTGCTGGAAGCGCAGATAAAGGGTTTGGACGAGCTTATGGTGTTCGACTATTCGCCTAAAGCAGCCGCGGAAATTGACATAGTAAACGAATATTTCATCAAAGCCGTTTACGGCGAAATGAGCATTGACGACGCTCTAAAGGCGGCTCAGGACGACCTTACCACGATGTTGGGCAACGCGTACAGATAATAAGCCGTCAAATTGCTCAAGTAATATAATAACGTTTAATGGAACAGGCTCCCAAAACATGTAACGCTTTGGGAGCCTGTTTTAAAAAATATTCGTACAAAATCCGTACAGAGGTTAGAAGGCGGCGGGGATGAAAAATAAAGCGGGCGCACTTTCGTATATACTGGTTTCGCCTTTCATTTTGTCATTTTTAATTTTCTTCGCTCTTCCGGCGGTCTATTCGCTGGCGCTCAGCTTTTACAGCTACAGAGGCTACGGCGCCGCCACTTTTGTTGGATTCAAGAACTATGCCGCGCTCATATCCTACGGGGCATTCTGGAAATCCGTGCGCAATACCTTCTTTTATTTCACGGCTCATATCGTGCCGGTCATGCTGGGGGCCCTGCTGTCCGCTTTCGCCATGCAGTCAAAGGCGGTCGGCCGGTTTCAGAAGATATTCAAGCCCATTATCTTCCTGCCGCAAATCGTGCCGGTCATTGCCACCGCGCTTGTTTTCCGCATCATTTTTTCCACCAGGTCGGGCGTTGTAAACCAGTTGTTCGGCATTGAGATTCGGTGGCTGGAAGACGCGTCCATTATGCGGTGGATTGTTGTATTGCTGGTAATTTGGCGGGCCACCGGCTGGTTTATGGTCGTCTTTCTGGCCGGGCTTACCACAATAAGCAACGAGCTTTATGAGGCCGCCGACTTGGAGGGCGTATCGGTAACGCAAAAGTTAATTTATATAACCGTTCCTTTACTGAAACCGTTCTTCCTGTTTGCTTTCATTATGGACGCAATCAGCTCATTCAAAATCTTTACCGAGCCGAATATTCTCTGGCCGGCTCAGTCCAGGCCGCCCACGGACGTCGCCCCCATGATGAATATGATTACCTCAAATATCAGGGGCGGTAACTTTGGCCTTGCCTCCGCCGCCGGATGGCTGTTATTTTTGATAATTATAATAATTTCACTGCTGTATATCCGTATTCTCAGGAATAAGGAGCGCGAGTGATGCGCAAGTATAAACTAATAAAATTTCTTCTGCTTGCCGCGCTCACGTTGGTTTCGCTGTTTGCGCTGGCGCCGATATTGCTGATGGTTTTGAATTCGTTCAAAACCAGCGCCGAATTGGCCGGAAACTCATGGGGCCTGCCAAAGTTATGGACTCTTGAAAATTACCGGCTGCTGGTGGACTTCAACTCGGGCATCATGGTGAGGACATTTTTCAACAGCGTTTTCGTGGCAAGTTCTTATACTGTGCTGACGCTGTTTGTCTCAAGCCTTGCGGCCTTTGTTTTTTCCAAGCTCAAGTTCAGGGGCAGCGATATAGTGTTTGTGGTTTTGCTCGCGACCATGATGATACCGCGCGAAATAACAATGCCGGCCATATTCTTGATGTTCAGCAAAGTCGGGATGCTCAACACATACGCGATCCAGATTCTTCCCGGCATAGCCAATGTATTTTGCCTTTTCATGTTGCGGCAGTATATGGACAGGTTGCCCGATTCCCTGCTTGAAGCAGCTCTGCTTGACGGCGCCGGGTACTTGAAAATATTCCAAAAGGTGATCCTGCCGATCTCAAAGCCCGCCCTTGGCGCTATGGCGATTCTGGTTTTTTTGGAAAAATGGAACGATTACCTCTGGCCGTCGGTGCTTTTGACAAGAAGGGAAGTCATGCCGATTATGGTTATTCTGCCTACATTAAATGTCGGCAGCAGCGTGTACGCAATTCCCTGGAATCTAATTATGACTGGCTGCGCCATTGTCACACTTCCGCTTGTCATAATTTTCCTCGTGTTTCAGGAGCAGTTTATGTCAAGCGTTACAATCGGCGCTGTTAAAGAATAAAAATAAAAAGCGGATAGGAGAATACCAATGAGCGAATTTCGTACAGGCACGGCAGCAGGCTGGAAAAAACACGACCAAAGCCCGGTTTTGGGCGGCGGTTTGGGAACCTGCTTCGACATTTCCGTCCTGCGGCAGGACGGTATTTACAAAATGTATTTTTCATGGCGGCCTCAAAAGAGCATCGCCCTGACAGAGAGCGCGGACGGCATAAATTGGTCGGAGCCGCGAATTTGTATTGGTCCGCGGCAAACGCCGCAGGGCTGGGAGGATGACCTTAACCGCCCGTCGGTGGTGTTTCTTGGTGGAATTTACCATATGTGGTATACCGGCCAATTTAAGCCGGGGATGCCCGACGGAAGTTCACACATTTTCCATGCCACAAGCCGCGATGGCGTTGAGTTTGAACGGACAGGGAATACCCCTATCCTGGGCCCGGAGGAAGAATGGGAAAAGGTCGCGCTGATGAACCCGCACGTGATGTTTGACAAGGACAAAAATATCTACAGGATGTGGTTTTCCGGCGGAGAACAGTACGAGCCGAACGCAATCGGATACGCCACCAGTCCTGACGGAATCAACTGGACAAAATACGAGGGTAACCCTATTTTTGAGGCCGCCCCGGCTTCCGTCTGGGAGCGTCATAAAGTAGCCGGCTGTCATGTCGTGAAAACGGGCGGTTATTACGTCATGTTCTATATTGGCTATCACAACGAGGATTACGCTCAAATAGGGATTGCGCGTTCGTCTGACGGAGTTCACGGCTGGCAGCGGCATCCTCAAAACCCAATCATCGCGCCGACGCCGGGCGGCTGGGACGCGGAAGCCTGTTACAAACCCTTTACTTTATACGACGGCGAAAAGTGGATACTTTGGTATAACGGGCGAACCGCGCAATTTGAGCAAATCGGCGTGGCATTCCATGACGGGATTGATTTGAATTTTGATTAACTGCGAGATCAATATGCAAAATAGTAAATTGGCGGGCTATGTCGAAAAATTTAATGCAAGTGATCATGAAACCATAAAGCAGGCAGTAAGCAACAGGCAAGCTCTTGATTGGATGCTGGAACACATCCCATATTTCGAATGCCCGGACAAGACGATAGAAGAAACCTATTATTTCAGGTGGTGGGTATTCAGAAAGCATATAAAACAAACGCCGGAAGGAATAATCTTTACTGAATTTCTGCCGGACGTGCATTGGGCCGGGCCTTACAATTCCATCAACAGCGCAAGCGGGCACCACATTGCCGAAGCGAGATGGCTGCGCGGCGGCGGGAAATTTACGGACGACTACATACGCTTCTGGTTCCGCGGCAGCGGGGATGTTTTTTCGTATAGCTGCTGGATGATTATGGCTGTATATGAATACTGCCTGGTGAAAAATGATTTCGGCATTGCCGTCGAATTGCTGGATGATTTTGTTCGGTACTATGAGCGGATCGAACAAACAAATATGACGCGGTATGGGCTGTTCTGGTCGCACGACGACCGGGACGCGATGGAGATGTCAATCAGCGGAAACGGCCTGCGCCCGACGCTCAATTCCTATATGTTTGCCAACGCGCGCGCTATTTCGCTGATAGCGGCTCATGCCGAAAAAGCGGCGCTTTCCGATGAATATCGAAACAAAGCCGCCGCACTTAAAGAAAACATAAACAATCTTCTTTGGGACGAGGAGGCGAATTTTTACAAGGTAATCCCGCAAACCGGCAAGGACGACGCGATAAATTCATTTTCGTTTGCGGAAATTCCGGCTCTGCATAATGTCATGGAGGCAATCGGGTACATCCCGTGGTCATTTAATATTCCCGAACGACGACACGGCGGTGCGTGGAAATATCTTTCGGACAAAAGATACTTTGGAGCGGAATATGGGCCGATGACCGCCGAGCGCGGTCATCCCTCCTGCATGAATACCTGCGACAGCCACGAATGCCTGTGGAACGGTCCTTCGTGGCCTTTCGCTACCACACAGACAATAAACGGAATGATAAACGCGTTAAAAGCAGGGCGGACAAACTGTTTAAGCAAGGCTGATTTCATAAACCAAATGCGGACATATGCAAACTGCCATTCCCGGACAAGGGAAGACGGAACAAGGGTAAACTGGCTGGATGAAAATTTGGATCCTTTTACCGGCGAATGGCTGTCCCGGAGGATATTGCGGGATTGGGGCTGGCCTGAAAGCAAGGGCGGTTATGAACGCGGTAAAGACTACAACCACTCCGCTTTTTGCGACCTGATAATACGCGGCGTA
>Ga0099364_10003647_pt1 | contig 23746 bp, 19 predicted proteins | sample TergutTh196P3_FD_73070 | JGI IMG/M metagenome (GOLD analysis project Ga0099364, IMG submission 73070) | Microcerotermes parvus P3 segment gut microbial communities from Pointe-Noire, Republic of the Congo - Th196 P3 | ecosystem: Host-associated > Arthropoda: Insects > Digestive system > Gut ...
ATCTATCGTCATGGTCACGCTTCGGGATCTGTGCGCCTGGCGTCTTTCTTCGTTCGCTTTGGCGATGTCGGACTCCGCGGTTTTGATGCTTCTGTCGCTGCTGAGGGCTAACTCGACGACTTTATCAAGGTCAATTGCCAAAGGCTGCGCGAGCGCCGGCCTGTGCGCGTCCAGAACGACCAACGCAATAATTAAAAGACAAATAAGAAAAAAACAATATTTTTTCGGCACGTCCGCCCACTCCTCGGAACAAAGAATACGGCTTTGCGGTACGACAAATTTTACCTCAGTTCCCCGGCGCAAATTCCAACCACGAACCGAATCAGCGTTTCACGGGATTGCGACAGGATGCTCGATCATAAACAGTTTACATGAATCATCCGCTTTATCGAAGCCTCGTCTGTAAAAATTTTATCACAAAACGTACTGGGTTTCTGATTGCGTGGGTTCAGATTTTCCTGCTCACCCATCGGCTGAAGGAAGATGAACAGGCCAATTCTTATCAAATTTTTCATTAAATGTACTCTGTGATAATATTATTTGAAATCCCGACGCAGTATGTCGCGAGTGTCGGTAATAATATAGTGCTGAATGACGAATTTTTGGAAATGAATGAAAATATTGGAGAAACGCAAAATGGACACAGACCGAAAAACCGTATTCCTTGTTGACGACGATGTGACGAATTTAACGGTGGGCAAGAACGCGCTCGAACCGTATTACGACGTTCTCACAATCAATTCGGGCGTACGATTACTGAAAATACTTGAAAAGAACGTTCCCGACCTGATTCTTTTGGACGTTAATATGCCGGAAATGAACGGATATGAAACGATAAGGCTGATGAAAAAGAAAAAAGAAACGGCGGACGTTCCCGTTATTTTCCTTACCGCGAAAACCGATCATAAAAGCGAGCTTGAGGGTTTGTCGTTAGGCGCGATAGACTATATAACCAAACCGTTTTCCCCGCCTCTGCTGCTCAAACGAATCGAAGTTCACCTGCTTGTGGAAGCTCAAAAACAGGAACTCGTCGATTTCAATACCAAATTGCTGGATATGGTCGAAGCCAAAACCAAAACGGTTGTGGAACTGCAAAACGCCTTGTTGAAAACGATGGCGGAACTTGTGGAATACAGGGATGACGTTACCGGCGGACATATTGAGAGGACTCAACGTTATTTGAGAGTTATGGTGAGCGCCCTGCGGGAGCAGCACATATATGAAAATGAAATATCGTCGTGGGATCTTGAGCTGATGCTGCAATCAGCCCAACTTCACGACGTAGGAAAAATAGTAATAAAGGACGATATCCTTCTGAAACCCGGCAAACTCTCCGACTTGGAATTCGAACAAATTAAAGTTCATACGACTTTCGGCGAAAAAGTTATTCAAAAAATCATCAATAGTACCAGGGAACAGGATTTTTTGGAGTATGCAAAAATTTTAGCCGCCACGCACCATGAAAAATGGGATGGAAGCGGCTACCCAAATAAGTTGAAAGGAGAAGAAATTCCGCTTATGGGAAGACTGATGGCGATTACCGATGTCTATGACGCCCTTGTTTCCGAGCGGCAATATAAAAAGGCATTCTCGCATGAAGAAGCGGTTGAAATCATTTCCGATGGCAAAGGAGCACACTTTGACCCGATCCTGGTTGACTCTTTTCTCAGTGTTTCGAGTCAGTTTAAAGAAATTTCCGCAAATATACAATAAACATGATTAAGAGGTCATTAAGCTGATTCGCGTCGTCAATATTTCCGTATCTTTTGGGGAAAAAACAGTATTAAAGAACATTGATTGGCGGATACCGGCGGGCACAAGGGCCGGACTGGTAGGAGACAATGGCGCGGGCAAGACGACGCTGCTGCGGATATTGGCCGGTATATCGGCGCCCGACGACGGAACGGTGGAAATCCCCCGCGGCGCGCGCATTGGTTATCTTCCGCAGGATTTAATTGAACTTGGAGATGGCAGCGTGATTGAATACCTGTCGGAAAATGCCGGACTCACGTCTCTTAAATCGCGTCTTGCGGAGGCCGCCCTTCGCGTTTCGAACCTGCCCGAGGATTCAGCGGATATCAAATCCGCGCTTGCCTCTCACGATGAATTGGAACGCGAATTCGAGGCTCGCGGCGGTTATTCGTTCGAGCCGACGGCAAAGAAAGTGATGCGCGGGCTGGGTTTCAAACCCGGCGACGAATCTCGCGCGTGCCGCGAATTTTCCGGCGGCTGGAGGATGAGAATCGCGCTTGCGGCGATACTTTTGCGCTCGCCCGATATACTGCTGCTGGACGAGCCGACCAACCACCTTGACACGGAGAGCATGGAATGGCTGGAAGGCTGGCTTCGCGATTTCGCCGGAATCATGATTTTCGTCTCGCACGACAGGCGTTTTTTGGATCATATGGCAAGAGAGATAACCGATCTGGCGCGGGGAACTCTCACTCATTATTCGATGAATTACGAGCAATATCTTGTGGAGAAAGAAGAAGCTCGCGAACGGCTGGAACGAACGATAGAGGTTCAGAAAGAACGAATAGAACAGATACAGCGTTTTGTGGAACGATTCCGTTACAAATCCTCAAAGGCAACGCAAGTGCAGAGCCGCATTAAGCAACTTGAAAAGATGGAAATTTTCGAACTTGACAGCCCGGCGGCCGCGGTCAGGATAAAATTCCCGGAGGCGGCGCGCAGCGGTTATGAAGTCGTGAGTGCGCGCGGTATCTCGAAAAGTTACGGCGACAATCGCGTATTCGCCGACGTGGATTTGGAGATAAAGCGGGGCGAAAACATCGCGCTCGTCGGAATTAACGGAGCCGGTAAGAGCACTCTGATGCGGCTCATTTCAGGCGCTGAATCACCGGATACAGGAACGGTCAAGTTGGGGCACAAGGTAAGGCTGGCTTATTTCTCTCAGGAAAGCTCGGCTAACCTAAACTATTCGCACACAGTGTGGGAAGAAGCGTGCCGCGTGGGCTCTCCTTTGACGGAAGCGGCCAGGCGCAATCTGCTTGGCGCTTTTCTCTTCTCGGGCGACGACATAAAAAAATCCGTCAATGTTCTTTCGGGGGGCGAAAAATCACGCCTCGCGCTCTTCAAGCTGTTACTGTCCGATTCGAATTTTCTTGTATTGGACGAGCCGACGAACCATCTGGACATGAACACTCGCGGGATATTTCAACGCGCCCTGCTGCAATACGGCGGAACGCTGCTGATTGTATCGCATGATAGATTTTTTCTCGATAATCTCGCCGAACGGGTGATTGAGATCAGAGACGGCGGAATATACAACTATCTCGGAAATTATTCGTACTTCATAGATCGCAGGGAGGAATTGCTTGCCGGCGTCACTTTCGGCGCGCCCGGAGTCGATAATGCCCGCGCGAAGGACAAAAAACGCATTGAAGCGGAAGAGCGTAACAGACTCTACCGCGAGAAAAAAATTTTCATGGACAGGATCGAACCGCTGGAGATAACGATTGCCGGCGCCGAAGGCCGCCGCGGCGAAATCGACGCGAGCCTCTGCGACCCGGAAACGCTTTCGGACTCGTCGCTTGTGCAAAGCCTGATGATTGAACGCAAAGAAATAGAGGATTTGATCGCGCGAAGCTATGCGGAGTGGGAAGAACTCATGACGGCGATGGAAGGAGCGCGGTAAAGCTAATAAAAAAACACCTTCAGTTTGACGGAAATTTCCCCGTTTCCTAAAACTCTTGAAATGACATTTATCCTTTTTTTTGTGAGCAAAGACATATTTTTGCCGCTGATGACAAAAGGCGGCGAAAGCGTAAACATTTGATCCGCGTCGTTAAATCGCAGTTTGGCGTTGCCCGCGGTCATATTGACAATCTCGCACAGGGCGTCGTCGATATCGTCTTTGGAAACTTCATCCTCCAAAACGCCTGTCATAAAAGAACAAAGAAGCCGCATGACCGGTTCTTCCGCGCAAATAAAAATCATTCCGCAGTTTTTACCGTTAAGACTCATAACGCCGATCATTTCATTAAAACAGGCGTCTTCATCGGATGAGACGACGTCGAGTGAAAAGCCCGAAGTCGTGGAAATAACCTCGGCAAGCGCGTCCGCGAAAATCGAACCAAGCTGATCGGCGGAAAATACGCTCACTAAAAATCACCTTCTTTCCCCAGGCATTCGATTATTTTCGTCTGTAATTCTTCAGCGGTGAACGGCTTCGTCAAATAATTTGCGGCGCCCGCGCGGACGGCGGCCACGATGTTGCTTTTTTGCCCCTCGGTGGTCACCATCATTACGGGAATGTCTTTATATTTGTCGCTTGTTTTTATTTCGATAAGCACCTCGTATCCGCTCATTTCAGGCATGTTCCAGTCCAGGAGAACAAGGTCTATTTCGCTGTAGATACCGGAAAGTATTTCAAGGGCTTCGATTCCGTCCCGCGCCTCTTCGGTTTCCATATGCAGCACGTCGGCGACTGCTTTTATTATTTTTCTGATTATCGAAGAATCGTCAACTATGAGTAACTTCATCACAGTTCCCCCTTTTTGCTGTAGTATGTTAAGTTATCAAAGTGATTTTCATCAAAATTATCCCTGAAAAAGTCAAGTAAGGCGTAATTTCCGGTAAACAGTACACCGCCATCCAACAGCGAGCCGTACATTTTGGCAATTGTTTTCCTTTTCAAAGCATCGGAAAAATATATCAAAACGTATCTGCAAAAAATAATATCAAACAAGCCGAACGTATGGAAGCTGTTTTGCAGATTAAAACATTCAAATCTGACCGCGTCGCGTATTTTCTTATCAATATCCCATGCCGAGTTTTTTTCGGTGAAATATTTCTCCTTGTAACAATTGTTCAAACCGCGCATTATGCTTATCTTATCATACCTACCGTTTTTTGCGATTTCCAGAACTTGGCTGGAAATATCCGTCGCGAAAAAATCAAAGTCCGACAAGGTAACTCCGTTTACCCGATTTTTTTTTAAATAGTTATCAACGCACATGACGGTCGAATAAATTTCCTGTCCCGTCGAAACGGCCGCGCACCAAATTCTCACGCGCTTTTTTTTTCGTCTGGCGAGTTCATCCACAAATCCGGGGAGCAGATGTTGTTCCAAAACTTTCCAGGGCGCCTCGTTGCGAAACCATTGCGTTTCATTTACCGTAATGGCGTTTATTATATTTTGCCGCATCAGGACATCTTTATCTGAAACGATATGATCATAGAATTCAGCAAAAGAATCAACCCCGGCGTCAGTTATAAATTTTGAAAGTCTCGTTTCAATAAAATAAGACTTTTCGGGCGGGATAATAATTCCGCTGTGTTCGGCAATATAATTTTTTAAAAGTAAAAATTCCCGATCACTTATGGAGGTTCGAGATGGTATTAAGCCCATTCCGATCAACTCTTTTCAAATATTCCGTCAAATAAGCCGAATATGCGGCTCCTGGAGTCCGAGGCAGTTTATTCGGAGCTTCTCCGCTTCCCGCGTATTTTTTCGACCAGGCTTTCAATTCTGGCCGAAATTTCATTCAAATCCAAAACTTCATCGACGAGGCCGCTTTCCACAGCGACGCGCGGCATTCCATAGACGACGCAGGTTTCTTCGCTTTGCGCCAGGCAAAAGCAGTCCAGTTTTTCTTTCAGGACTTTAAGTCCATTCCTGCCGTCGCTCCCCATTCCCGTTAAAATGACGGCTAAAACCCCCCGCTCCGGGAATGATTCGGCGACGGATCTGAAAAGCACATCGGCGGCCGGGCGGACGCCGTTAACAGGCGGCGAATCGTCAAGCTGAATTTTGTTTTCGGCGTTCAATTTCATATGTACTCCGCCGGGCGCGATATAAACCGTTCCAGCCTTAACGATCTCCCCGTCTTCGGCAACCTTGACCGTCAGCCGCGATTTTTGATTCAACTGAGCAGCGAGGTGTTCCGTAAATCGCGGCGCTATGTGCTGTACAATCAAAACGGGAACCGGAAAATTCGCGCCGAGCCCCGGTAAAATGCTTTCCAGCGCGTGTGGGCCGCCGGTGGAAACGGCAATCAGCACAATCTTTGGTTGAAAGTCGCTTTCCGTGATAATTTCCGTTATTTCCCGCGGAGTATTTTCGGGTTGTTGATCCTTCATTTCACGTTTCTCATACGCTATTTTGAAAACCTCCGACATTTTTCGCTTTACCACGTCGAAATTTTCGCCGTAACTGTCATTGACAGGCTTTATCATGTAGTCGACCGCGCCTTCGGCCATCGCGGCGGCGCAAAGTCCGTCGCTTGCGGGAGAAGGCGTCGCGGTAACCAAAACCAAAGCGTCCGGAGTTTCAACCGTGATTTTTTTAAAAAACTCGAATGTTTCAAACTCGTGAACTTCCAAATCAATAACGAGAACGTCATAGTCGTTGCGTTTTATACTGTCAAACGCAGCGTTTCTGCTCTCCACGAAGGTTATGGCCGCGTTTTTATCCAATTCCGCCGCCGCCTCCCTGAACATTTTTTTATATAACGACGAGTTGTCGAAAATTAATAAACTCAACCCGCCGCCGGTCAGCTTATTTTGAACTTTGATATAAATTCCTCCAAATCGTTTGCTGTGGTAAGCAGTTTTTCACTTGATAATTTGGTTGTTTCCGCGCCCTCCAGAACCTCGCCCGCCTCCTCGTCTATGAGGTGGATATTTCTGGAAATATCCACAAGCCCCGACGTTATTTCTTTCGTGGTCTTGTCAATTTCTTTTATGTTATTGGAAGCTCGTTCAGAATTCATAGCTATTTCCTGTGTTCCGATAACAAGTTCGGATATGGATTGCGCGATTTCATTCGCGCCTTTCGTGGATTCGATGACCGTTTTAGTCACGGAAAGCGAGTTTTCGGAGATTCTGTTTATTTCAGCCGTTATCTCGCTCATCCTCCGCGCGGCGGCGGCTGAATCGTCGGCTATTTTATCGCTGCGATTTCCCTGTTGGGTTACTTCCTGCGTCAACGAGTTGAGGAACTCGATCATTTCGTTGGTTATCGCGGTAATTTCCGACACCGCGCTGACCGCTTCAGGCATGTATTTTTGTATGCTTTCAATCTGATCGGCGATTTCATCGGTCGAGTCGGCGGTTTGTTTCGCCAGCTCCTTGACTTCGTTGGCGACGACCATGAAGCCTTTGCCTGCTTCGCCCGCTCCCGCGGCTTCGATCGCCGCGTTCAGCGCGAGCATATTCGTCTGGTCGGCAATGTCGCTTATTACGTTTACTATTTTGCCTATCTGCTTGCTTGCTTCTTCGAGGCGGTGAATAATCGTGTTCGTGTTTTTCGCTTTGTCATCGGCGTCGGACATTTTATTTTTCGTAACTCTGCAATGCTCGCTCACAACGGAAATGGATTTATTTATTTCGTTAACGCTCTGCGCCACGCTGTTAAAAGATTTTGAGACGAGCGAAACGGAGTCCGAAGCTTTTGAAATGCTATCCTGAATGCTGTCCACAAGAGAGCTTGATTGCACGGCAATCGTGCTCGTCTCCTCGGCCGCCGCCGCGATTACGCTTACGGTGGAGTTTATTTCGTCAATCGAAGAAGCGACCGCGCTTATATGCGAGCTTGCCGTTGAAAGCGAGTTTGACGCCTGAGTCATTCCGGCGGAAAATTCCTCCGTTACCGAACTGACGGACGACACCTGTTCCTTCAGGTTTATGCTGTTCTCAGCGCTGTTTGATGATATCGACAGTATGTTCTGCGCCGATTCGCGTATATTTACGGCGGTTTCTCTAAGATTCATCACGCTTGTGTCGTTGATTTCAAGAAGCGAATTGCACGGGGCAAAAAGCTCCCCTATTTCCCCGCCGTAATCCGACGGCAATCTGACGGTAAAGTCGCCTTCGGACGCTTCGTTCATAACAGACGAGAGTATGTTGAGCGGTTTCAGTATTATCGGAGGGATCACCAACGACAGAATTAGACCGGCTAAAACGGCAACGACGACAAAGGCGATCACGTAAGTGTTCAGGTTTCTTCCTGTATCAATGATTTCAAATGTTTTTTCGCCGATTAATTCGATATATCTGTTCTCTATTTCGGTAAATATCGTGATTACTTCCTGCGTTTTTGGAAGGAGGACATTTAACAGATGCGCGGACGCATTGTCCGGGCTTTGGTTTTGAATAAAGCCCGCTTCGGAGTGGATAAATTCGTGCGTGGGAAGAATTTCCTCCCGCAAAGCTAATATTTTTTCGTCCGCTCCGGCTACCAATTCATCATTTTCCAGCCATTTGCCAAGCCCGCAGGTTTGGGGGTCGAGCGAACCCGTGAACCTTGATCCCTTCATAATCGCTTCCATCAATTCCTGGCGCCAGATGTAATGAGAGTTTAAAGCTTTGACGACGCCTTGGGATTCTATCTGCAGTTCTTCCAAATCCCTGGACATTTGCGTCAGCCCGCTTATCGATAGTATCCCGGTAATACCTAAAGCCATTGCGATGACGGACATCAGTAAAAAAGCCGTCAGAAATTTCTTCCTGATTGTCATATTCCCTATTTTACCCATTATTCATTCCCCCTTTGCGAAATTGCGCCGGAGGCGTTTTCGCCGGCGTATTTGAATCCGCTTATTATTGAATCGACGCAGATGATTCTGTAAAGAACTCCATCAATTTCTATCATGCCCGCGATACAAAGATGTTCTTCCTCGCGCGACGCTTTCGGAGGCGGAAGTATTTCATTTTCGTCTATATCGATAAGTTCGCCGGGCTTATCGATAATCAAACCCATTTGATCGTTGCCGCTCGCGGCCGGCTTGAAAATAACGACGTCCCTGGCCTGCTCGCTTCTTCCGCGTCCCAGCAGTTCGGTGAGGCTTAAAACCGTAATGACTCTTCCTTTCATGCCGGCGATGCCGACCACGGTGTCGGAAGACGCGGGAAGAGGAGTGAACGGCATGTTTCGCACAACCTTATACACAAGCGTCACGTCGACCGTAAAAAGTTCTCCGCCCGCCTGAAAGCTTAATCCTTTCATTCCGCTATCGCCTCATGCTCTTCTTTCTTCTTCGTTTGTCCATTTCAACCTCCTCCATTATTGCGGCGGGATTTAAGAAGATAAGAATTTTTTCGTCGAAATTGCTTGTTCCTAAAATAAAATCGCTGATCAGCCGGTCTTTATCGAGTTTGAAATCGTCTTCGACTTTATCCAGCACTTTACCGGCGAGAAGCCCCAAAGGCGACGCGCTTCCCTTCAGAGTCAGCAGATAAAGTTTTTCCTCGTTGTAGCGGCGTTTTTTGACCGGCGCGAAATTTTCCGGCCTCTCTATGCGGATGGATTCTCCCGCGATGTTTATATATTTGTCCTTTCCTATCTCCTGGATTTGTTCGGCGGAGATAGTCTCGATCCTTGAGATTTCGTCCATTTCCAGCGCGAAATATTCCCCGCCCGAACATTTGAAAATAATAATCTGCCTGATATTTTTTTTGGTTTCTTCCGCGAAACCGCTTCGCGGGACCCCTTCGATTCCCATATGGCGCAATATGCCTTTGGCGTTCAGAATTGCGATCGCGTTCCCGTTGCCCAAAACCATCACATTTGAATAGCAGCCGCAATTCTTTAAATATTCGGGAAGCGGTTTTACAAGCGTTTGTTCCATTCCCACAGCGTCGTCGATCAGAAGCGCGAAATTTTTGTCGTCCACTTTCAGCACAAGACATTTGGTAACGCTGCGCCCCTCGATACGTTCAAGCGTCAATTCGATCGGGGGCCGCTCCGCTTTTCGGGCTTTGGCGTCTATTTCCTCCATTGTAACAACGGGAATTATGCGCCCGTCGAGGCTCAGGACGAGCGAATTTTTAAATCTTTCAATCCGTTTTGACGGCGAGGCGCGCCATATCCGCACTATCCGCTCGACATTTTTTTCCGGCACCGCGTACTGAATGGAGTCTATCTCCACTATAAGCGTTCTTATAACCGAAAGAGTAAGCGGCATTTTTAGCCGAATCGTGGTTCCTTTTTCCGGTTCCGTTTCGACTTCAATCGTTCCGCCAAGTCTTTCTATGTTTGTTTTGACGATGTCCATTCCGACGCCGCGCCCGGAAAGGCTGGTAATTTTTGTGGCGGTCGAAATCCCCTGCTCGAACAGCAGGGCGTGTACGTCGTTTTGGGACATGGCTGAGAGCGTTTCCTCCGTGGTTATCCCCCGCTCAAGGCTTTTTTGTTTGAGTGATTGGAAGTCTATGCCCGCGCCGTCGTCCGTTACTTCAATAATCGCCGAATCATCACGCATATAGGCGTTAAGCGTAATTTTGCCCTTCCCGGGTTTACCGAGCGCGGCGCGGCGTTCGGTGGGTTCAATGCCGTGGTCGGCCGAATTTTTTACAAGCTGCGAGATTGGATCCGTCAGCGAATCCAGCAGGTATTTATCGAGCGTAACATCTTCGCCGAAAATTTCAAGTTCAATTTCTTTATCCAGCGCCTTCGCGGTGTCGCGTATGCTGCGCCGGAATTTGCCGAATATCACGCTGATCGGCCGCATTCTCGTGAGCATTATTTTTCCCTGTATTTCGCTTGAAAGCCTGGTCATGTCATTCATGAGCGGCGTGAGGCTCGGAACCAGTTTTCTGTTCTCCGTCGCTACGGAAAGAAGCCGATTTCGCGTTAATATCATTTCGTTCGCGAGATCCAAAAGTTCGTTGATGGTCGAAATGCCGAGGCGGATTGAAAAATCCTTTTCCTGCGCCTCGGTTTTTTGGGGAGGGGTTTTAACGGGGCTTTCCGGAACAGGCTGCGGTTCCGGCGGGATATCGGCGGTTTTTTCGGGAATGGATAGCGGTTCTTCATTTTTCGCCGCGTTATCCTCGCCGAAAAAGCCGAATATATTTTCTTTCCGAAGGAAATGAATATGCTTTTTGTCCATTTCGATCGCTATCGAAAAAAGATCAAGCTCCAATACGCTTGTCACCAGAAGTTCAATAGTGGAGGTATCGAGCTTTGAAAGCGCTTCGATAATTTTTTGCGCAAGCGCCGCGGATTCTGAATCCTTTATCGCGTTTTCGGAGTCGCCGTTAATGATGGCTTCCACGATTGAACCCACCGATAAAAAATTACTTATCATTTCCCGCGGGTTTTTATAGTATTTGCCAAGGCTTCTGTTAAATTCTATATCCACGTAATATATTTTATGTCCGTACCGGGCCGCGTTGCGAAGTGTTTCCTGCGTATCGCGGCTGCACAGGTCGAAGTGTATATGCGCTTCGGGCGCTTCCGCGTTTTCATCGGAACTTCCGTCGCCGCTTTCGGCAATTGAATAGTTTTTTAGCAAATTTACAAGTTTATCAATATCAATTGCCGCGTCGTCACGGACGTTGTCAATTAATTCTCTGAGACAGTCGACGCTTTGCAGCACAATATCGGAGATTTCTTCGTTAATAATTATTTTTCCTTCTTTGATTTGCGTAAAAACGCTTTCAAGCTCATGCGCGACGGCGACGATTTTTTTAAGCGAAAAAAAACCGGCCGTTCCTTTAATGCTGTGCGCGGCGCGAAATGCGTCGTTAATAAGCCTGGGATCGTCGGTAAACGCGCTCGGATCCAAAAATGCTTCTTCAATTTTGTCCGCGTGCGTTCCGGCTTCGGCTTCAAAATCGTCGAGAAAGACATTCGTATCGAGCTTTATAATAAATACCTCCTCTTATAAAAAACTTTCCGTAATTACTGTAAGGAGTTTATCATAAGCCGGCGGTTTTTCCAGATATCCGTCCATGCCTGCTTTCAGGCAGAGTTGTATTTCGGATTCGGAGGCGCCGCCCGTCAGCGCGATAATCGGTATTTCCCTCGCCGTTTCGCGATCCAGGCGTCTAATGGCTCTGGTCGCGTCAAGTCCATTCATTCCCGGCATTTGAACGTCCATTAATATCAGGGAATATCTGTCGGATTCTTCGGAAAATTTTTCGACGGCTTCTGTGCCGTCGCCGGCGAAATCCAAAGATAGCCCCTCGATTCCGGAAAGCATTTCGCCGACAATCTCCCGGTTCAATTCGACGTCGTCGACTATGAGAATTGTCTTGTCCTTTAAAATCGCCTCGGGTTTGATTTCGAACGCGGGCTCCGGGATTTCTCCAAGGGCAAACTGCCTTTCGCATTCGCCGATGCTGATGCGCAGTTTTATCCTGTTTATCAACGCGCTGATTGTTCCGCGCCTTCTCACGCAATAATCGGCCGCGCCTATCATGAACGCGGCGGTTTCATCTTCGTCGTTGCCTTTTTCCGCTAAAAATATAATAGGAATTTTTTTGCTGTTAACTAATTCAAAAATGCCGGTGAAAGCTGTGAATGCTTTTTCTTCGTTATTTTCGCTGATAAAAATAATTACCGCCGATATGTTATATGCTACCAGCGCTGCAAGCGCCACGGCATTGGACGCGGCAATGCTTACTTCAAAATGCTCCATAAGCTCCATTTTAATTTCCGCCAAAATCCGCGGCACGCCGCTGATTAGCAGAACGTGTTTTTTTTCATATAGAGCATTGTTCACAGTTCGATCGCCTCCGAAATCTCTTGCCTTTGCGTATCTATAATATTCTATTTTTACGTACCTGTAACCGTATTTTTCGGTAATCTGTTTATCAAAATCAAAAAGCGGTTTAAAAAGTGAAAATCCGGGGTACTATGCGCAAATTGATCCGCAATGCAAATTTCTAATATAATATGTAAGTACAAAACATAAAAAGGAGGCAGTGAAATGATTAAAAAAACGAGATTGCCGGTTGTATTGCTGATATTTTCCATTTTTCTTACCGCGTTCGCCGGGTTTTCCCAGACGGCGTCCGCGGAAGTCAATCTGCGGTATGTGGCGGAATACTACGGGATTGAATTTGCGGACGAAATTACCGTAAGAGCTTTTGAAGAAGCCCTGGGTATTGAAGACGGCGAAAACGGCGAAGAGCTGATTTCCTATAGCCGGGCTGCCGTAATGACGGTAGTGGCGGCAGATATGGAGGAATTGGCCCTGACCTATTCGCCGGAAAAGATAAACGCCGTATTTAAAGCCCTCGACTTTGAGCCTGACACGGACGATCACTCGGTTAATTATCTTGCGGCCGCAATCGATCTGGGCCTGGCGGATCCAAAAAAAATTATTTCCAATGAAAAACTTGCCCCCGCTGACGCCGCAAATCTTGTTGTGGCAGCCCGCTCCGTTACCGGAGGGGCGCGCAATTACCTGGGCCGTACGGATGATAGCGATATTTACGGGAAACTGGCTTTTGCCTTCAAGAACCATCTCATGCCTTCGAACGAAGAGCTGATACAGTTGGGCAATAAGGCCGTCATGGAAAAGATCACCACCGGTTATAACGTTAGAGACAACCGGTTCAAATCAAATTTTGAATCCGAGCTTTCGATCTGTTATGGTCATTCAAACTTAAAACATGCCCTGCAATTGGTCGGCCTGCTGCGCAGCGAGGGCATATCGGCGCTTGTCAATATCGAGCCGAAAGTTTCGGCTTATGAGTATCTGCTGGATTGGGGCCCTGTGCCTGATCCATTCCCCACTTACTTTGTTTTGGAAGAAGGCGAAGATTTCTATATCGCTTACGCCTTTGAGTATGATCTCCTTTTCGAGTTTGCCAATAAAGAGGATCGTGATCGTTTTGACGAAATCGTCGTCGCTTACGCGAAGAAAAACACCGGTGAAGAAGGTAAAGCCCTCATTGCCGGAGCCTGGTGGCAGCCTTTTTATTTTTCAGTCCTGCAACTGGGCGATAACTACGCGAAGGTATCCAATAATGTGGTGGATTTTGGGATATATTCCTTACATACCTCATCCCTCGACGAAAATTCCGAAAAAATACAGACCTGGCTTGCGGCTGAAATTCGGAACAACAGAGATTTCTCGCTGAAAGTTGAAGATCAGTACGTAAATATGGCGTTTTATCGTTACCTGAACGGCGAATCGGAATAAATTCGCCCTGTATCTCAGGTGAGCATGGTAGCAAATAGTATAAGTCTGATATAAAAAAGCGGTTTCCTGATCTCAATTGAGAAAAGGAAACCGCTTTAAAACTGCGTCGCGCCTCTTGTGTACGGGTATTGAGAACTAGCGCGACAGTATATAATAGCAATTAATTTGAGTTTGTTAATCGATTAAATTAGGCGTGGCGAGGTTGTAAGCGGGTGAACCGCTGTGATGAGTCAGGGAGGGATAACAAAATGGTTTCAGTAAAGGGGAAAAAAAGCGCGGGCGAGTACTTTGCAAAGCTTTTAAACGCTTACGGCGTCACGTATGTGTTTAATATAGAGAACATATTGCGCATAACCATCAGAGAAATGGAACAATTGGGAATTAAGACCATCATGCCGCACAGTGAAAATGCGGCGGGCTATATGGCGGATGGTTATGCCCGTATTTCCGGTAAGCCGGGGGTGTGTTTCGCGCAGTCGATCGGCTCGGCGAACTTGGCGGCCGGCATCCATGACGCATGGCTCGCGTGTTCGCCTGTCATAGCTGTAACGGGAAAAAAGCCGATTGAAATGCAGTATCGCAATTCCTATCAGGAATCCGATCACCGTCCGATGTTTGACAGCGTTACAAAATTCAACGCTGACGTATATGAACCTTCCCAGTTGCCTTTTCTGCTTCGTCAGTGCTTTCGGGAAGCCGTCACCGGAAAACCGAGACCTGTGCATCTGGACGTCCTGAGTCATACGGGGCGCTCGCTCGAAGAAGCGCCGCTGGAAGAACCGTTCCGGTTTGACGCGCAATATGGGCAATACCCCGCGATACGATGCGTTGCGCCGGAGGAAGATATCGTCCGCGCCGCCTGTGAGATCAACCGCTCCAAACAACCGGTTCTGATAGCCGGTAGAGGCGCCGTTATTTCCGGCGCCGGAGAGGAATTTGCCTCGATTGCCCGCGGAGGATCCATTCCCTTTGTCACAACGCCTGACGCCAAAGCCCTGGTCAATGAGGATCATCCGTTATGGCGTGGGATTGTCGGAGACTACGGTATGGACAGCGCAAACCGGACTGTCTCGGAAGCAGATCTGGTTATTTTTGTAGGTTCGCAAGTCAACGACCAAACCACGATTAACTGGAGCATACCTAAAGCGGGGGTTAAAATCGTCCAAATCGACGTTGACGGCGCGGAGCTTGGAAAAAATTACGCGGGTTGCATCGGCCTTTGCGGAGACGCAAGGGAAATCCTGAGGCAGCTCGGCGGCCATATTGAGAAGAGCGTTTCAAGAAAAGAATGGCTCTCCAAAACCGCCATGTTCCTCAAGCAAACACTTGAGGAATACGGAAACCTAGCCGGTATGCCTTCAAAAGCGATCCGTCCGGAAGCCCTTTGCGCCGATCTGAGCGAGCTCCTCCCGGAGCGCGCGGTTCTTGTATCGGACACCGGATATTCAGCAGTTTGGACGTCAGGCTTTTTGCGCATGAAATCCTCGCAGAGGTATATCAGGGCGGCGGGGTCTATGGGATGGGCGTTTCCCGCCTCACTCGGCGTAAAATGCGCGGCGCCGGATCGGCCGGTGATTTGCTTTACAGGGGACGGAGGTTTCTACTATCATTTGAGCGAAATGGAAACCGCGGTGCGTTACGGGATCAAAACGGTTACTATAGTCAACAACAATCAGATTTTAGCGCAGTGTGCGAATGACATTTCAAAAGTATTCGGTTCTTATGAAAAAGGCAGCCGACATTTTACATTTTCCGATATTTGTTTGGGAGACTTGGCTTCAAATATGGGAGCTTTGGGAATGCGCGTTACAAAACGGGAAGAGTTCGCCGGGGCTTTCAACACCGCTCTTCAATCCGACAAACCGGCGATAATTGAAGTTATGACAGAACGCGTTACAACCGTGCCGGCATCATTTAAAGGCTGATTCGGGAAAATACTATATTATGAAAGGAATGAGTTTGCGTGTTTAAGGAAAATAGCCTGAGGAAAAAGTTAAGGGAAAACGATTTTGTTCTTGGCGCGTTTGTTAGCACCAGCGCGCCGTCCATTGTCGAAGTGCTCGCGATCAGCGGTTTGGATTTCGTCGTGATTGATATGGAACATTCGTCGTTTCATATCGAAGGTGTGGAAAATATGATCCGCGCCGCTGAAATATACGATATCGCGGCAATAGTACGCATTACGGATTACGACCACAAAATGATCGGGAGGTTGCTCGATATTGGCGCGCACGGGATCCAAGCGCCAATGGTTCATACTGCCGAACGGGCTGAAGAAGTAGTCAAAGCCGCAAAATATTCGCCGAGAGGAGAACGCGGCCTTGCCGCGGGGAGAGGCCCGCGGTGGGGAAGTATTCCAAACTATCTCGAATTTGCCAATAGGGAGACTTTTACCGTGTGTATGTGCGAAACCAGGGAAGCTGTGGAAAATATGGCGGAGATCGTTAAGACTCCCGGCCTTGACGTCGTTTTTGTGGGAACCTCAGACCTTTCGCAGTCGCTCGGACGACCGAGGGATATACACTCGCCGGAAGTAGAAGAACTTGTTATGTCGGTGGAGAAGACATGCCGCGGATCGGGAGTGATCCCCGGTATCGTGACGTCGACGCCGGAGGACGCGAGGCGGTGGATAAAGCAGGGTTTTCGCTATGTGACGATCCTTAACGATATGCGGTTGCTCTACAACGCCGCAAAAGGTCTCGTTAACAGCGTTCGGGAGTTATAAATTCCAATTCCAAATCGAACGTGTACAAACGGGCGGATGGCAATCCGCCCGTTTGTAGCGGTCATTCAGCAGACATTAAAATAAATTTAATTATTACCGGCATACTGTATATGATAGCCAGATATCTCGCTAGATGCATAATCCCGACTTTAAAAGAATCCGCTTTCATCTCCTCCGAAACAATCACCATTTGACTGATACCTCCCGCGGCTGTCGCTAAAAGACAAGTCAGCGGATCCCATTTGGTGAATTTATGCAGTAAAAAAGCAAGTGAAATTGTGCCAATCAACGTAATTATTATGCAAGTGATGAGGGACGCCCAAAAAATACCGCTTGTAAGGTACGCCAATTGTTCCTGATTGAAATGTTTGGCTATTGATATTCCCACCACTATTTGGACCGCGTAGGTAATATTAATATTTAAATTCAACCGCTTGTCGGAAACTAAAAAATAAATCGCCGAAAATAAAACGGAACCAAGCATCAATCCGGCGGGAATATTCAATCTTTCGAACAAAAAACCGCCTGCCGCCGATAATAAAATAAGCGTTAATATCCCGCCCTTTGAAATATTTGACTTCTGAACAACCGGATGATCGTTGTCAAGACGTTTTGTATCATTTTTCTCGGCGTCAGAACCGAACCTTGCCGCCCATTTCTTGGCGATCCATGTAGTTATCACGAGCACTAAAACTAATCTTGTTACGCCTATTACTGTTATAGTAGCGACATCATAGTTCATCGAAAGCGCGAAAAAAGTCATTTCTACGACGCCTCCGGTACTGGAGCTGAAAAGAGCTGTCGAAAGGGGCATATCAAACAACCATGATATAGAAAAACCCATAATGATCGATAAAGCGACCATCCATACAGACACAAGAAGCGCCGGAAATAGCAAAACTTTAAACAGCATTTGCGCCGAATTCCTGTTGATCCTGCGACCAATAATGATCCCCAAAACTATCTTACTGATTGAAGTAATTCTTTCGATCGGCGCTGCTGAAGGGAATAAACCAGCGAACGCCAAAATGGATGTGGCTATTAACGATCCAAGTAACGCGGGCAACAGAAATTTTAATTTTTTGAAAATATAAAATCCAGCCGTTCCAGTAGCAAGTAAAAAGAATAACGCGAAAATTTCGTAACCCATAATACTTCCTCCCATTTTGCCGCAGTGCCATTGGCGAAGCAAAACCTTCTCGTTCACAACGGGCGGATTGTAATCCGCCCGTTCGCAAAGCCTCTTGTATACGACTAGGGAATCAACTCGAAAGCCATGGCCATGCCCAGTCCGCCCGCCACGCAGATTGCCGCCAACCCAAACTGAGCGTTCCTCCGGCGCATTTCATGCAGCAATGTGACGCAGATACGGGCGCCGGAGCAGCCAAGCGGATGCCCAAGAGCTATCGCGCCTCCGTTGACGTTAACCTTTTCCGGGTTCAGCTTCAGTTCATTCACGCACGCTACTGATTGCGCGGCAAACGCCTCGTTGATCTCCACAAGATCGAAGTCCGAAAGTTTAAGCCCTAGGGGTTTCAGGTTTTGCAGGAGTTTGTTAATTGCCGTGGCAGGAGAAATGCCCATGATTCTGGGATCCACGCCAACGGCGCTTGCTCCGATAACCTTTGCGGCAGGTTTCAAGCCCAGCTCGGCGGCTTTATCCGATGCCGCCAGCACGAGAGCCGCCGCCCCATCGTTGCGGCCGGTGGCGTTTCCGGCTGTGACAAAACCGTCCTTGAAGATGGGCTTCAGTTTGGCGAGTTTTTCAAGGCTGGTATCGCGTCTCGGAAACTCGTCCACATCGAAGACAACCGGGTCTCCTTTTTTGCGCGGCAGGATTACGGGGACGATTTCGTCGCGGAAACGCCCTTTGTCGATGGCGTCGACAGCCCGTTTCTGGCTTTGCAGAGCAAATTCATCCTGGGCTTCACGGCTGACGTTGAACCGGCGGGCTACGTTGTCCGCCGTTTCAATCATTGAAAAGGTTCCATAAATATCGGCGGGCTGGCTTTTGGGTTGGCTTTCGACGTTTGGATCCAAGAAGACCGTGTTCCCGCTCCCCACTCCGAAGCGGGCTCCGCGGACATAAAAAGGTGCGGTGCTCATGCTCTCCACGCCGCCTGCTAGAATGATATCGGAATAACCGCACTGAATCTGCTGAGCTCCTGAGAGCATCGCCTGCATACCCGAAGCGCATTGACGATGTACCGTGTAGGCCGGCGTTTCCTCCGGCATTCCCATCATCAACGCGCTCACGCGGGCGATGTTGGGCGCGTCCGTCGTTTGTTTGGTCTGTCCGGCAATGACCTCGTCGACAAATTTTTTGTCAGCTCCGCTCCTGTCTACCGCTCCTTGCATAGCCGTTTTGAGTAGTTCCTCGGGCAGGACATTGATCAGCGTACCGCCTAAAGAGCCTATAGCCGTACGTACAGCGGATATTACCATCACTTCTTTCATAAACCTGACCTCCTTAACGGAAAATTTGTTTTTGTTATATAATATGATCTTAATTCCTGTGAGCGGTGGGAGGATTTTTCATGAATATGAACGATATCCTGTACGTGCTTACCGTCGCGGAGGAAAAAAATTTTTCGCGGGCCGCTAAAAAACTTCTGATCAGCCAGCCCGCGCTGAGCCAGTCGATTAATCGCGTGGAGCTGGTTTTGCAGACAAAACTCTTTTTTCGTAAGTGCAACACCTTCTCCGTAACGCCGGCGGGTGAAATCTTTATCGAAAAAGGGCGTGAGATACTGAATGTGAATCAGGAGATGCTCCGGCAGATAGGCAAGTTCAAAGAGCAGAGCGATAACACGCTGCTCATCGGCAGCTCTTGGTTTTACAACGGCTACCACCTCACAAAAGTTGTAGCGGCTTTTCGCAGGCAGATGCCCGATATAAAGCTGGAGATCGTCGAGAAAATCTCCCACGAATTGGAACGCCATGTGGTAAACGGGGATTTGGAACTTTGCCTGATTCCAAAGCCGCTCGTTTTCTTGAAGCTCAAGTATGAGTCGCTCTATTCGGAAAATCTGCTGTTTGTCATTTCCAAAAATTATCCCCTGTACCATACGGAAGGTTTTCCTCCTTCGTCAGACGTTCCGGGCGAGTACCCCGTCATCGACCTTGCCCTCGTAAAGGACGAACCGTTTTCCTCGATCCAGAGCAAGCGCTTTCAAATCATTCAGGACGAGCTCTGCGAGCAAGCAGGCTTCAAACCTCGCATTGCCAACAACAACATGTCCTGGATCACGGTGCAAAGCTTCATTACTGAGGCGTTGGGCGTCGGTTTTCTGCCGATCTCGCTCGTGGAGTCCTCATCCGATAATCTGAATCTGGCAGCCTACCGAGTCCAGGGCAGTAATGCCGCCTATCCTTTCATGATAGCCTATAAGGACAGAAAGAACCTTTCAAAGGCAGCGGCGCGCTTTATTAAGGTGACAAAGGAAACCACGCTGAGCCACTATACAAAATAAGATTTCATAAAACCTTTGTCCGGCATATCCGGCTCGATACTTTTTTCAAAGCAGCGAACGGAGCGGAATCGACGCTTTTACAACCGTTTTCGCTCCGTTCGTTTGGGTACCGCAAATTCAAAACGGTATCTCAGGTCTGTATTTTCTCCCCTTTAGCTGAAAGTATCCTGCTGACGGCAAATATAATGGTCAAAACCACAAATACAAGCGCGATCGGGCGCTGGAAGAATATGAGCGGGGATCCCCTTGAAATAACCAGGGACTGATACAGCGAAAGCTCGCACATCGGACCCAGTATAAATCCAATTACCAGGGCGGCGAGTGGAATATTGAGCCTTCGCAGGAGGACTCCCACAAAACCGAAGACAATGACGACGCCGACGTCGAATAAGTTGCGCGTCCTGGAATAAGCTCCCACGATGCAGAGAAACATAAGAACCGGGAAAAGATAAACTCCTTTGAAGCGCACGATGAACGAGAAGGTATAAATCAATACGTACCCGATGATCAGGTTCAAAAAATTCGCGGTGATCAGCCCGAAAATGATGGAATAAACCAGCACCGGTTCCTTTTGAACGAGTCCGGGACCGATAGGAACGCCGTGTATCAGGAAGACGCCGGCCAGAATGGCGGCGCATACGTCGCCGGGAACCCCCAGGGCCAGCAACGGAATCAGGTTGGCGCCGGATACCGCGCTGTTGCCCGCTTCAGCCCCGGCAATGCCGTCAAGGGAACCATGACCGAGCTTTTCCTTTTCCTTCGAGAATTTTTGCGCGCAGTCATATCCGACAAACGCGCCGACCGTTGGGCCAATCCCGGGAATGATGCCGATCGCGGTGCCGCCTATAGCCCCGGACAGAAGTATCTTCCACCTCGACGCGAATTCCCTCAGACTGACGCGGCTATCCGCTTTGGAGGCGGGGGGAGGCAGATAAACCGCTTCCATCGTGCCCAGGTTCTGGCGCCTGGTGATTTGGGTGATGAGCTCGGACATGGACAACAGACCGATTAACAGCGCTGTAAGGTTGATCCCTTCATACAAATGGTAGGTTCCGAAAATAAACCTCGGAGTTCCAGAGAAGGGCTCAAGTCCCACGGTTGCCAGCATAAGCCCGATAAATCCCGCAATCACTCCCTTGGTCAACCCGAGGCGTTTTGTGGTTGGGCGGATGGTTGGCGCGCTTCCAACCATCATCAGGGAAAACAGCACCAACGCGAACAACTCCGGCGGTCCGAAATAGAGAGCGATCGCAGACAAGGGCGCGGCCAAAAACAACAGAACAAAGTCGCTGAACAGATCCGCGACCACGGATGAGTACAGCGCCATTTTCAAGGCCTTTCTTCCCTGCCCCTTCTGCGCTAACGCGAATCCGTCTGCCACGGTCGCTGCCGAACCCGGAGCCCCGGGCGTGCCAGCCAGAACTGCCGCTATGCTGCCGCCCCAAATCCCTCCCTTGTAAGCTCCCATCAAAACCATGATTGCAGTGGCCGGGTTAATGCCATACGTGAAGGATACCGCCAGAGCAATTCCCATGGTCGAGGTGAGCCCGGGAATGGCGCCCAGGATTGTACCGACAAATATACCGAGGCTCATGCCTCCGATATTCTGGAAGGTAAATACAGTGGACAACACTTCGCGAACCAGTTCCTGCGAGAACATATTACCCCTCCTACTAACGATAGGTCAATACCGAAGAACCTTATTTCTTCCACAGTCTTATCAAGAAAACCGTTCCCCCGACTGACTTTTCGAGGAAAGCAACAACAAAGCAATCCAGCCTCGTACTATAAATCTCCTGGATTACTTCGCTCACAAGACAGGGCTTGTCTTTGTTTCACATTTGATAGCGAGCGAAGCTAGCGGCTATGGCGTTACTTCGCTCGCTATGTATATGCACGATTTACTAACGTAACGAATCAAGCGGACGCGATCGTCTCAGTATTGTTGAACCCCGGCTTCCAGCAGTTCCTTGATCACCAGGGATATCGCGTACGATCCATCGCGGAAATCCTGGCCATTCATGAACGACACGTTCTCGAAGATAGCTATCATACGTTCCATCAGCTCGGGGTCTTCCATCGCTTGACGCATGGCTTCTTCTACCTTGAAACGAATCTCTTCAGGCAAGCCCGCCGGCCCGATAATGCCCATGAAGTTTCTAAGCGGAACCTCGGTAACGCCAAGCTCGGTAATTGCCGGGACATCGGGATAATCGGAGAGGCGTTCATCACTAAGGGTGCACAGCAGAACGAAATCGTCCGCGAACGGTCTGACGTTGCCGACAGATACCGCGGCAAAATCTATATCTCCGCGCACCATGGCCAGCACTGTATCGCCTGCGCCCTCAACAGGCATATAGGACCAGTCAAATTTCTCGCCAAGCGCCAGCGGAATCTGTTCCACCAACAACAAATTGATCATTCCGGAACCGCCGAATGTCAAACTTCTGGAGTCCGCGCGCGCGGACTCCAGAAGATCGTCAAGTGTCTCCCATCCCTTGCTTTTCGGTGCGAACAGCCCGTAGGCGAATTCGCCGACTCTGCCGATCCAACTCAAGTCAGTCCAAGGATCGTAGGCGAGTCCCTCCATTACCTGAGGGAGGACAACCAACTGGGAGCCCGCTCCGGTACTCAAGGTGTATCCATCGGGCCTGGAATTCGCCATTCTCGTAACGCCGACGACGCCATCCCCGCCCGTGACGTTCTCGATAACTATCGGCTGTCCCAGGATTTTTTCCATACCGGTCGCCAGTATGCGGACGGTTAGATCCGTGCCGCCGCCGGCGGAGTGGGGAATAATCAACGTGATCGGACCCGTGGGATAATCCTCGTGAGCTGACCACGCGCAACCGGCAATACAAAACGCCAATACGACTGCGATAACAATGGAAAACCGTTTTTTCATAACTCTTACAACTCCTTTTTGTTTTTGATTAAAAAACGCCCGCGAAAGCAGGCAATTTTTCAGAACAGTTGGCCGAAAATACCGCGAGGCAATCTCAATTTGAGCCCCAATTCCAGAATCAGGTAAACCATGAGCAAAAAACTGAATATACCCAAAAACATAGGCGCAAGTTTACGCGCCCCCAGCACCCACTGGATTACGAAAATCCCAAGCCCGAAAGCGAGGTACAGTCCAAGATAATCGATCGAAAGAGCTGCCGCGATCAAAACCGCAAGAAGCTGCAGCGTCCATTTCAGTTCATTTTTGGATATCCCGCGAAGGTCGTCCTCGCAATGAAAATACGAGAGAGTCGACATAATCAGCGACAATATGGATATCGAAATCAGCGCGAACCGCGGAAATGTCCTGGCGCCAAATCCCACGCGCGTAACATAGCTGGTCGTTTGAGCCGGAACCAGAAAGAAATAGAGCAGTAACGCGATTACGCACAAACAGATTCCAAAAATGAAATTGCCGTTCCTGCGAAGATTTCGTACCATTCCGACACCTCCTATGCCTGTTTACTCAAAAAGATGCTGTCCGGGTCAAGGCGGCGGATAAAAGCAAGCTCCTCCGCGCTTGGGGAAGCCAGCGTCTCGATATCGTTCGCCACGCAAAGCTCCCATCCCGTTTCTTCTCTGATACGTTCCAACGTTTCATTTTCGGCAATACCCCGCAACACCATTTCGTTATCCGCGCCTTC
>Ga0099364_10003648_pt1 | contig 23735 bp, 20 predicted proteins | sample TergutTh196P3_FD_73070 | JGI IMG/M metagenome (GOLD analysis project Ga0099364, IMG submission 73070) | Microcerotermes parvus P3 segment gut microbial communities from Pointe-Noire, Republic of the Congo - Th196 P3 | ecosystem: Host-associated > Arthropoda: Insects > Digestive system > Gut ...
CCATGTCAGAAAAGGATATTAAAGAATTAAGAGTTTGAACCAAAAGATTTAAGTAAGGGCGCACATTGTGCGTCCGCGAGCTAAATCCAACATCGGCGGTATACCGCGGACGACCGGGGTTGGTCGTCCCTAAAGGATAAATATTATATTACAAAATTAAGAAGGGGAAATTTTATATGAATTTATTGAATTGCTCGGACAAAGCGTTTAAACGTTACGGATTTGAGGTTAAAGGCTATGATTTTACCGATTTGCTCAGCGCGCTGGACACAACTCCCTGCCCGAAAGACTCTGTGGTTTATTCTCCGGAGAGCGACGCTCTGCACCGGACGCCTGTTTTTGAACAGCTGAAAAACAATTTATTCGGCGGTCTGCCGGTTCAGCTGGGTTACTGCAACGGGCATAACACGAGCCTTAACTGTTTTGAGTATCATCGCGGCAGCGAGCTTGTCGTTGCGGGCACGCCGCTGATTCTGCTTGTCGCCGATTTGCGGGACGTTGAAAACGGCAGCCTTGACACCTCCAAAACCGAAGCGTTTTATATACCTTGCGGCAGCGGGGTTTTGCTTTATGAAACAACATTGCACTACGCCCCGTGCACCGCGGAAGGCTGCGATTGTTTCCGCGCCGTGATCGGGCTGATTAAAGGCACAAACACAAAAAAACCCGAAATAAATCCGGCAAACGATGAAGACCGCAGACTTTGGGCGGCAAACAAATGGCTGCTGGCGCACCCCGATACCAAAGAAGCAAAAAACGGAGCATATATAGGTTTAACCGGTGAAAATATAACCGTGGTGAAAAATATATGAAAAATAATGATTTTGACAAACTGCGCGAAAGATGCGCGGTATTCGGCGTAAGCATAAATGACGGAAGCGCGGCGGAACTCACCTATAACGCGCTGCTGACCCTGCAGCACCGAGGGCAGGAAGGCGCGGGTATGGCCGTTATAAACAACAAAACCATAATATGCAAAAAAGACGTGGGGCTTGTAACGGAAATTTTTGACACCGACTGCATAAACAGTATGCAGAGCGATATTTCTGTGGGGCATTGCCTGTGTTCGCCCGTAAGCGACGTCAACGACGACATACAGCCTTCAGTCACGGAATACTTGACCGGACGCATCGCCGCTGTTTTAAACGGCAGGATAACGAATGTAATGAGTTTACGGCAGGAGCTTATGACCTACGGGCTGACATTTGCGGGAACATCAGACGGTGAGGTTTTGTCTAAACTGCTCGCATATTACTGTATGATAAACGAAAGCGTGCTTGAAGGGGTAAAATATGCCGCTAGTGTCCTTGAGGGATGTTTTTCGATGCTTGTGATGAGTACGGGCAAAGAAAACAATAAGCTGATCGCAGTACGCGATTCAAGCGGGTTCCGCCCGTTTTGTATCGGCAAGAATGACCGCGGTATCGCCGTCGCTTCCGAGAGCTGCGCGTTTGACATATGCGGGTTTGATTTTATCCGGGATGTTAAACCCGGCGAAGTGATCCAAATCGAAGACGGCAGAATAACTTATGAAGAAATCGTGCTTACAAACAAAATAGAAAACACGGGGCTTTGCGCGTTCGAGTGCGTTTATCTTGCGCGCCCCGATTCTTTTGTTGATAATATCAGCGTTTATGAAGCGCGCGTAAATATGGGCAGGATTTTGGCGCGTGAATACAAAATAGATGCGGATGTGGTCTGCGGGGTGCCGGACAGCGGGCTTGAGTCCGCGCTCGGGTACAGCCTTGAGTCGGGGATACCGCTTGTCGCAGGATTTATGCGCAACAGATATGTGGGGCGCAGTTTTATTTACCCCACGCAGTCGCTGCGGGAAAACGCGGTTAAATTAAAACTCAACCCGTTAAAGCTGAATGTTGAGAACCGGCGCATAATTCTTGTCGACGACACGATAGTGCGCGGAACCTCGACCGCTAAAGTGGTGCGTGCGCTTAAAGCCGCAGGCGCCGTTGAAGTTCATATGCTTGTTTCCTCGCCGCCGATTAAATTTGTGTGCAAATTCGGCTGTGTGGAAGAAATGGAGGAAAATTTGATTGCCAATATCATGAGCCTTGATGAAATACGGCAGAAAATAGGCGCGGATTCACTCAATTATATAAGCATAACCGGCTTGAAACAAGCATTTGCGAAATGCGCGATTCCGCAGTGTATGCAGTGTTTTTGCGCACAGTAACGGATTTATATTAATTATCGCAACGAAAGAAAGGAAACCTGTTTGAATGGATTTAGAACAATTCTGGAAAGACGACGCGGCGGCACATGAAGAAAACTGTTTTTCCCCGAACTCACCGCAGGTGGCGCTGGGCATACGCATGAGCGACGAATGTGTTTTCGCCGAACTCGGCGAAGACGGCGCGCCCTGGGCGCATACCCCGGCAGAACGCAGATCGGATCTTAACAAACGCTATAACGATAAAGCGGAAAAAATCGTGGGCATACGGCTTTTAAACGAAAACTTTGCTCCGCCTGAATCGCATTTGCCGGAAGTTAAACGTATAGGCGAGGTTTTCGGCGGACGGTATATCTGGCTGAACGACACGGAATGGCTTGAGCGCGGTATAACAACACCGCAGCAGCTTGAAGCGCAGCTTGATAAAATAGACAAAACAGATCTGCGCAGCTTTATACTGCCGCTCGACTGGGAAGAGCAATGCAGAATAAAATTTGAAAAATATGGTACCCGCCCAAGCTGCCATAACGGTGTACGCGGCCCGGTCACGCTGGCGTGTTCCGTGTTCGGTATAGAGAACCTTATATATTTGATAACCGACGCGCCCGAGCTTGCCAAACGCTTTTCCGGTACGATCGCCGATGTGATAATAAAAACAACAGAGATAATGCAGAAAGAAGCGGGCAGGGAAACATTCGGTTTCGGCTTCAATGATGACAACTGCTGTATGCTCAATGCCGAAATGTATGAGTTTTTCGCATACCCGATACTCAAGCGCGTGTTTGAACGCTTTTGCCCCGAACCAAAGCATTGGCGCTATCAGCATTCTGACAGCGCCATGGAGCATTTACTGCCGGTTCTCGGCAAGCTGAATTTGCACGGGGTAAATTTCGGACCGAGTGTCACAATCGATAAAATCAGAAAATATATGCCGAAAACACGAATTGACGGCTGTATCGCTCCTTTTACGTTTATGAACAGCGACAGGGCTGCGCTTGTGTCCGAGGTTAAACGCGACTGTGAAATGGCGAAACGATACGGAAAAGGGGTAAACTTAACTACAGCGGGCTCAATAAACAACGGCTCAAGCCTTGAAAATCTGCGCACGGTGATGCAGGGTATCTGCGAATACGGCAGATATTAATCCCTTGCGTCGAATGTGATTGTAAACTCAAGTTCTTCGCCGTCCCTGTAAACCCTGATCACAGCTTCGTCGCCCGGTTTATAATCATGTTTAAGCTCAACAAGCCTGTCAAATGTTTCTATTGTTTCACCGTCAAGAGCGATGATTATATCCCCCGCTTCAATGCCTGCTCTGCCGCATGAACCGTCCGCAACCACTTCCGCGACCAAAACGCCGCGCGGCACATCGTAAAGTCCGGCCTCGATTTCCGAGACTGTTCCGCCGCTTATGCCGAAGCTCACTTCTGAATTATCGGCGGCGCTGTAGGCTGATCTCTGACGGGTACCGGGATTTGCCAGTATTTCGTTGAATTTATCTATTGCAAGAGTGATCGGTATTGCAAAGCCCATACCTTCATAAATGCTTCCGGCGAAAATATTGGAAGCGAATTTGAGTGTGTTGATGCCTATTACCTGCCCGCGCATATTGACAAGCGGACCTCCGGAATTGCCCGGATTTATAGCGGCGTCTGTTTGCAGAAGCGTCATATTTTTGCCCTGTGAGACCTCTATATCCCTGTTGATACCGGATATTATACCGAAAGTACTCGAACCCGCGAACTCAACGCCTCCCGGCGAACCTATCGCCACAACAAATTCACCCTCAATGGTATCACCGGAATCGCCGAGTTCGGCAGCGGTTAAATTTTTCGCGTCGATTTTTATTACGGCGAGGTCGGCGATATCGTCGCCTCCTATTATCTCGGCGGGGTATCTTTTGCCGTCGTCAAGAAGTACGGAGAGAGATGTGGCGTTTTCGATCACATGATAATTCGTTGCTATATAACCGTCTTCGGATAATATAACCCCTGTGCCCACACCTGTGCGGATCTGCGGTTCTCCCCCTCTGCCCCAGAATGTTCTGCCGATATTTTCAACCTCGGCTTCGATGGTGACAACCGACGGTTTAATTTTTGAAATAACCTGAGAGACCGTGAGGTCCTCCGCCGCTGCGCCGCTGTCTGATTTCGGGATGCTGATTGTGAGAGGCTCGAAATTGTTTTCCGAATCCGCATAAGCCGAACCGTTAAAATGTTCAAACAGCAGAACCCCTGAAGTCAATGCGCTGAAAACGAACATCAGCGCCATAGCGCCCGCAAAAATCTTAAGCCCTATATTTCTGCTTGTTTTTTTCACGGGGCTCTTTACGAACCTTTCCGTTTCGTCGGCCGGACTCCATCTGTAAACCTGTTTTTCTTCGGGCGTACCGAAATTATATCTGCCGGGCGCATCCGCGTAATCCTGTTTTTTGCGGCAGATCACCTCCGGGATTTCTTCTTCCTTTTCGATTTCTCCGAGTTCGTAAATTTGATCGTTTTTTAAATTTTCAAACATGATATTTCCTCCTATATCTCAACTCAATTTTTTTGTTCTGTATAAATTATAATATATTATTGTTACCAAAATAGGCATATTTATGACACATTTTATTAAAAAAATAGGGCAAAATTTAATGAAACCGCAGAAAATCAGGTGCAGCCGCCGATGTTTTAACGGCATAGCGCATGGTCGCCCATGTTAAAACAGCGTAAGTATGATAAAAAAAAGCCGGTTGATGGACACCAATGTCCATCAACCAATTTTTTTTTGCGAAGATGTTTATTCCACTCCGTATACCACCAAATTCATATCATGATAAATTTTTTCAAGCTCCATGACCAAATCTTTGAGTATCGCTGCGGAAGCTGCCGATTCCTCGGATGTCGCCGCGTTTGACTGCGTGCTTTTTTCTATTTGCGTTATAGCGCCGTTTATTTGTTTTGCGCCTTCCGCCTGCTCCGCGCTTGCCGCGCTTACTTCTTCTATCAAAGTGTTTAAATCGTTTATCTGCCGCGCATTTTTTTCCGCTAGTCTCAGCACCGCTTCGGCTTCATCCCGGGCTGTATACGTTAGCTGGATATTTTTATCGATTATTTCCGTTGTATCGGCGGCGGACCGCGCGCTTTTCTGCGAGAGATTCCGCACTTCTTCCGCAACCACGCTGAAACTCTTGCCGGCTTCTCCGGCTCTTGCCGATTCCACAGTAGCATTCAATGCCAGCAGATTGGTCTGGAACGCTATATCTTCGATTGTTTTAATAATTTTGCTCATGGAATCGCTTGAGATTTTTAATTCGTCCATGGTATCCATCATTTTCATCATATGTTTTCCCGCTTCGTCTACAACGCTCAGCGCGTCCGCCGTAAGTTTTGAGGCGGTTTGCGCGTTTTCGGCATTGTGCGCCGTCATTGAAGAAGTTTCGTTGACTGCGGCTGAGGTCTGCTCCACCGACGCCGCCTGCGCAGAGCTGCTGTCGGCTATAACAAGCGCCGAATCATTCACCTGCGCAACCGCATCTTCAAGCATTCCGCTGATTCGATGCAGTGAAACCGCAGATGTTATCAGGGGACGGGCAATTCGGCTGCTGATATAAACCGCTAAACCTGCGCCGGCACTTATCGCGGCAATCCCTATAATAATCAGAACTGTCTGCAGATAACGCGTTTCGCTGACGGTTTGCCGGTTGGAAAATCCGACAAAGAACATCCCGACAGGCGTTCCGGACGAATCCCGCAGCGGTATATAATATGCTGTGACCGGGTCCCCGTGCAATACCGTTTCGGTTTTGCTGCTCTGTCCTTTTTTCAGCACGGAGTCTAAAATTTGCTCGTCGTTTAAATCTGTGCCGACTGCGCGCCGGCTTGAATCTGTCAGGAGCGTAGTTGCAATACACGTGTTTTTGTAATATACGCTGACAGCCGCGTTGAGAACTTCGGCGAAACTGTCGACAAATTCATCGGTGTGCAGAAAAAACATAGCCGATACCGCGCCGGCAAGCTCATCGTTGTAGTATATGGGCTCTGTGGAAACCAAGCCCAGCGGCATACTATCGGTTGAGACATACGACGAACTTGATTCCCCGCGCAGAGCCGAAACTACAAAAGGCCTGTGCAATTCGGAGTCTCCGTAAACTTCCGGCGAATGCAGCCGCAGAATAACTCTGCCTTCCGCATCATGCACAACAAAACTGTCCGCTCCCATTTCCTCCGCCGCCTCGCTTAAATATTGCAGCAGCTCTTGTCTTTTTTGTTCTGTTCCGGCACCGGCGTTCCAATCGTTTACATGGGAAGCAAGCGTAAGATTGCCGGCAGCAGCGCGTGAAATCATCAGGGTTTGAGTTTCAAAATTTTTGAGTTTGTCTTCCGCGGCTTTGGACGCGATAAGGATACGTTCCTCTGTCAGGTCAGAGGCAAGGCTTGATACGGCGGCAGTCACATAAACGACTATAATAACGACTGCGGCAGCCAAAATGCTAACCATTGGGATAATAATCCTGATTTTTAAACTTTTATTCATACTTCATTCCTCCGTTCGGTATTTGTGTTTTTTTTAATATTAATATTAATATAATTTAAGTATATTTTAACATTTAAAAAAAATAAAAAATACACCCTAAAGGGTATATTTTTGGCGAATACTGTTATTATAAAAATAAATTATTAACAAAATACCTCTTGAAATCCGATGCACAAATGGTTATAATAGACTTGAGATTTAAAATAAGAAACACAGAGAAGAGGTTTCAGTAATGCTTACAAAGGTCAATAACCAAGAAATGCTTACAGGTAAAGAAGCAAGGGAGAAATATGCAGGCAAGTATTTTATGTATCATTCAAAAGACATAGAGGATGAACGCTATAACCTATTTCACCGGGATACAAGCCTTATCACGGTTCTTTTTACCGCCGATAAGAAAGTGGAGTTTATGCAGCTTCCTCCGGAAGTTCGGAGAGGACATGGAATTAGCGCAGGAAATCGCACAGAGTCAGAGGTTCAGATTGGGGCGATAGTCTATGGGTAAGGTGTTTGAGTTAAGTACAGAGCGGCGAATGATTCTGGACGTTGACTTTAAACCGTTTGCCGATATCATACTTGAGCCGTTGGAGTATAAAGTAGATACAGGGGCTGATTTTACAACTATATCAAGAATTGATTTGCTTGCACTTGGCTACGATGAGGTTTGGATTAAGGCGAACGGCAGATTGCTTGCAAGCGGCACAACAACCGCAGACGGGAGCAAAGCCCCGTCATACGTGATTAAATTCCCGCTATTCAATCTTCAGGGGTTGGACTTTAGGAACTGGCCGATGTATGTGATTTTTGATTCTGTCTGCGAGTGCGGCAAAGTTACGTTCAGGGATTATCGCAACCTTTTAGGCAGCGATGTCCTTGATATGTTCGACTTAATAAGATACACAAAAAAGTGCGCTTTTGAATTAATTCCCTCATCGCCTTTATTGGTATCACGAAGGGTTTTTGCGGATCAAACTGTTGATGCAGTCACATACCGGCATCACGAAAGCGATTGAGTAAAAAGACAGCGTTCTTACCCGGTGTGCTGCTTTTAATGTTCCATTGTTATAAAAATATTGGCAGTTGAGTTTCCGCCGGAATAAAACCCCAGCGGATTTTCTGTGACAAGCCCTTTGTCCCTGAAAATATCAAACTGCCCGACAATGCTCCATATAGGGATAATCACCGCATGGGAATCTTCGGCGGTATATTCAACATACAGCGTGTTTCCTTCCAAGTATACGTTCAGCCGGGGATTTGCGAACCCCGCCAATTCAAAACCGTTTACATTATGAAACGGCGGCCTGAACATTAATACAAGCGTATCGCTTTGAATATTTTCAAGCGCATCCGTTCCGCTGAGATACGCCGCCTGACTGTTTTGCCCGTAAATAAAAGCCCCGCCTGACGCTGCCGCGTGTATATTATCGCCTATGAGCTCAAGGTTTATACTGCTTCCCCTCGGCAAATGGGAAACATCAACGCGGATTTCCTGCGAACCGTAAAAATAATTGTTAACACGTTCCTCAACAGATTCCGGTTCGGTATTAAACCCGGAGTTTATGTTATTGAATAAAATTAACGGTATGCCGAACGCAATTACCGCCGCTGATATGATACTGCAGGCAATAATAACTTTTTTGTTTGGTTTACCTTGTTTTTTATGATAGATTGTAAAACGGTTAATCACAAGGGAAACCGCGGTGATGGCAAGCCAAATAACCAATGCTTTTACCGTAAACAAACCGAATGACGGCTCTTTTACAAGAAACGCAAACGCTCTCGGCGCATATTCGATAACACTCGTAATATTAACCACCGCCGCAGCAAAAAGCGCGATAAAGGCAATGGCGGCGTAATGCGTCCATTTCCGCAGTATAACCCCGATAAGGTCAATTACCGCAATGATTATAAAGCTGTACAGCAAAAACACAATTAATCCGGCGGCGATAAAGGCGGCATCGACGTCAATTACTAAATGAACGCTTTTGTAGAACAGAGACACTATTTTAATCGCACCGTTATACAACAGATAAATTACAAGCGCCGTCAGCCCCAGCAAAACCGTAAATATATAGCTGAGAGCCTGAGATGTTATAAACCGCGCGTTGTTGGTTTGCGGAAATACGGACAGTTTGTCATTTATGCTCCTGTATATGATCATTAATATAATGCAGGCGATTATTATTCCGAAAAAAAATGATGTGGAATAATCCGTTACAGCATAAAAATTTATGCCCTTGCCGCCGCTTTGTATTATTCCCGCAACAGTCACGGCAAGACTGCTGAGAAACATAAACGCCGATATTATAGAAAACCAAATATAATTTTTGCTGCTCATTATTTTAACTTTCAGCAAATTTTTGATGTTGGCGCATTCGCCTTTTACCATAAACATTCAAGTTCACCCTCCTTATTTTGGCGCGTAAGATAAACGCATAAATCCTCCGCTCTTACGGCGGACACGGTTAAACCCTGAACTTTTGCCGATTCCGCCGCCTTTTCTGTAAGCGGTTCATAAATCACGGCGAAATTGGTCAGCTCGTTTGTTTTTTGCGCGATTATTTTTTTGCCCGCAGTATATTTTTCTATTTCCGTTCCGCCGCCGTCCACCCGGTACGCGCTCTGCCGGACGTCGTCGATGGAATTGTGCAGTACCGGCGTGCCCTGTTCAATCAGCAGAATATCGGTCAGCACTCCCTCGATTTCCGAAAGCAAATGGCTTGAAATAATAAATGTGCGCGGATGCTCCGAAAAATCGCGGAGTAATATTTCATACGCCGATTTACGCGCCGTAACGTCCATGCCAAGCACGGGTTCGTCAAGCATGGTAAGCTCCGCCCGGCAGGACAGCGCGCAAAGGAAATTGAACATACTGCCCATGCCCTGCGACAAACTCTTGTACTTCATTTTTCCCGTCAGTTCAAAATATTTCATCAGCTTATCCGCGAAAACCGGGTCGAAATTCGGGAACATGGTTTTATATGCGAATAAAATGTCCCTTAATTTGAGGTTCGTTTGGTAAACCATGTTGTGGTAAGCATAAACCAATCTGTTCAGCACGGGTAGATTATCCATCGGCTGCCCGCCGAAAACCGCTGCCTCACCGCTTGTTTTATCCAGTATGCCCGCGAGGATTTTTAACAGGGTTGTTTTGCCCGAACCGTTTCTGCCGATAAGCCCGGTTATACTGTTTTCGGCGATATTTACGGTTAAATCGGACAAGGCTTCTATTTTACCGTAATGTTTAGTTAATTTAACCGTCTTAATAACGTTGTTATCCGTCTTATCCATTTTATCCATTTGGGGTTCCCTCCTTGGTTTCATAATATTTTTTGATTTCGGTTAAAACGTCGTTCTCTGACAGCTTTAACTTTTCGGCTTCCGATACAAGGTCTGCGATAAGTTCGCCGAACTTTTTTTCCCTGCGTTCAAAAAGAAGCCGCTCCCGCGCTCCTTTCGCCACGACCATCGAGGCGCCACGCTGTTTTTCAAGTATGCCCTTGGCTACAAGCACATTGATACCCTTCGCCGCCGTTGCGGGATTGACATTTAATTCCCGCGCAATGATAAGCTGTGAATAAGCCGCGCCGCCTTCCGCAAGTCTGCCGCTTATAATATCGTCCTCAACAGCTTCGGCAATCTGCACATAGACAGGCTTTAAGCTGTCAAAGTTTATTTTCATATAAACACCACCATCCGCTATACTTCTTTATTTATGTAATGTAGTATAGCGGATAAAAGTTTATTTGTCAATAAGATTTTGTGAACAAATTGTAAATAGTTTTACAAGCATATCGAGTCAACGACAAATTATTAACAAAATACCTCTTGAAATTTGATGTATAAATGATTATAATATAAATGATATAATTGTTTTCATTGAAGATGAGTGAAGGAATGAAAGATGACTGATATTAACCGCAATCTAAACGACGAAATGCTTCAAGTTCTGCATGGGCTTATCCGCAACTGGGAGCATGAAGTTGTCGAGTTCAAATATCACTCATTTAGATAAGGATGCACTCCGTGTTGCTCGTGAGAATTATAAAGCGAAACAAAACCGTGAGCATATCAGCATAGAGATTGACAACTTGAGTGACGAGGAATTCTTGACGAAAATAAAACTCATGGTAGATGGCAAACTAACGAATACCGCAATGGTTCTTCTCGGCAACCCTGACCATGATAACCTTTTAGATACGCCAATACGCATAATGTGGCGGTTTTCCGGTTCAAATGAAATGGTCAAGGATTACATGGAGTTTAATATTCCGTTCATAACTGTTGTAGATAAGGTCTATGCAAAAATACGAAACTTGGTTTATCGCTATATGCCAAATCAAATGACATTATTCCCCGCTGAAACTCAGCAATACGACGCAAGTTTACTTCGCGAGTTGTTGAACAACTGCATCGCCCATCAGGATTACTCCATTGGCAGTAGGATTTATCTTGATGAGTTCGAGGATATGGTGATTATCTCAAATCCGGGTAGTTTTTTACCGGGTAATATCCGTGAAGTGTTGAAACCGGGATATACCGCTCCGTATTACCGCAATCAACTTCTTGCCGATGCTATGGTGAAGTTCAATATGATTGATACAGTGCAAATGGGAATCCGAAAAGTTTTCAATATTCAAAGAAGCCGATTTTTTCCTATGCCGGATTACAATCTTAGTACGCCGAATAAAGTTGCGGTGACAGTCTATGGGAAAGTATTAGATGAAAACTACACACGATTGCTGTTTGGACGAGATGACCTCACTCTCGACACTGTTTTCTTGCTTGACCGTGTTCAAAAAAAGCTGCCACTTGATAAAGAGCAGTATAGAATATTAAAAAAGCTGAATGTGGTTGAAGGCAAGATACCGAACGTTTATGTTTCAGCGACAATCGCAGAAATCATCGACGAAAGAGCGCAGTATACTAAGAACAAGGCGATGGACGACAAATATTACATGGATTTGATAATTAACTATTTACAACAGTTCGGTAGCGGAACAAAAGCCAACTTTATCGTATTGCTTGGCGATAAACTGTCTGATGTTCTTAACGAAAAGCAAAAAGACGACAAAGTAAGAAATATGTTGTCGGCATTGCGCCGAAAAGGACTAATAGTAAATACTGCACCTAATAGACGTAGTGCAGTATGGGAGTTGACACAATTAGCTAAACAGGAAAATTTAGCTAATGATTAGCTGATTATTAGCTAATCATTAGCTAATCAAACAGTAGGACATAAACGAAAATTCCCTAATTGCAACGGTTTTCAATCAGCTAAATGTTTTATCAAAGAATACCAGCTGTTCGGCAAGCTAATATCTTTGACAATCCAAAACTAATCACGTGTGAACTATATCCGTTATTTAGCTCTGTTAATAAAGGCGTTGTGCGAACACTCACATTATATTTTACAAGCGTATAGAATCAACGATGCTGCCGCTGCGGAGCCGTGACGCGGCATAGCGCATTGTCACCCATGTTAAACCAAACACGCCCAGCGCGCACTGCAGTACCGGCAGCCATGGCAGCGCATACGAAGCCTCCGCGGGTGAAGCTGTGCCGCTATAGATTAAAAACGAGCCGGCAACCCCAAGCGGTACGCCGTACACGATAGATTTTACCGAACATAATATACTCTCAAGGTTAAGCATACGCCTAAGTCCGCCCGGCGTCATGCCCGCGCTTTGCAGCACGGCAAACTCGCGCGAGCGTGAGCGCACGTTTGCCGATATTGTACTGATTACATTTGTAAGCCCAATCAGCGTAAGCATAATTACAAACCCGTAAACAAACACTATAATAAGCCGCGGAATACCCCGCATAGCCTCAAGCTGCGCTTCGATATCCATTATACTCGTGTTTGCCTGCTCTTTATTACCGCCGTATACGATTCCCTCAAGCAATTCAAAAGCATACTCGCTGAATCCGTCTTTATCTTCAGGCTTCGCGAACCAAAAATATTCCGTCACCTCAAACTCCGGCACAATTATAATAACCGATCCCGTACTCGCAAAAATAAGTTCACTCGGTATTTCGGTTATGCCAAGCTCGCCGTGCAGCGGCAAATCAAACGCGGTATCGTCATAACGTCCCGTTACCCGCAGCGTTTGCCCGCCGAAAATATATGGCGTGAAAATTTCGCGCCCGCCATCTTGATAATGCGTGTAACGGTTGATAAGGATATTCGAGCCGGCAGGTACTCCCGCAATCCTGCAAAGCTCGGCGTAATTCGCCGTATCGGCGACCACGAAGGCGACCGCGAGCGAAAACTCGCCGTCAAAATATCCGCCGTATATGTCAAGCATTTTCGGGCTCATCATTTCTCTCGGTATATTTGCTTCATAAGAATGATATTCGATGCCCGCGCCGTAAACGGGTGTATCATTGTATCCGCGCAACTGCTCGGTGATTTCGTTGGTCTGCGCGCTGTCAATCGTGGCAAATTCCCGCGTGATTACATCACCGCTGTAACCTATGCTCATGCTTGTTATAAACTGCATGGCGATTGTCGCGTCTATGTCGGGGTAAAAAGTGTCTGTCATTCTTCGCATCTGCTGCCCGAACGAGCCTGCGGTGATCAGCATTGCCATGCTGACTGTCAGCGAAACCACCGTCGCTCTGAAATTGCGCTTGCTGCGTTTGAGAGATTTTGAGGCAAGCTCGCCCTCGAAACCGAACAATTTCCGGACAAGCCGATTTGCCCGGACGCGCTTGATTTTAACCTCGCCCGCGCCGCGTATCGCGTCAATCGCGGCGATTTTCGCCGCTTTTCTCGCGGGGAGCCAAGCGGAAAGCATAACCGTAAGGACCGATACGGCTACCGACAGCAAAATCGCCTGCCATGAAAACACAAAATATATTATCAGGGGGGTTTCACTCAGACTGTTAATGCCTGTAAGCAGATAATTTATTATTTCCACACCCGCAAAATGCACCAGCATCCCCAGAATTACACCGGCAGGAACGGCGGCGGCGCAGAAAAAAACAGATTCGTACATGATAATCCCCGCAATTTGCCTCTTTGTCGCGCCGGCGCTTTTTAACATACCGAACTGCGCCGTTCTCTCGCCCGCGCTTACCCTGAAAGCGTTCGAAACCACGATAACCGAAGCCGATACAATAATTGATATAAACACCGCCGCCATCGCAAATATCGTGCGGTTAAACATATTTTTGTAAAACTCATTGCCGCCTATATGTTCAACAATAACAGCCGCTCCGCTCGCCGCGAAACCGAACACCGCCGTTATCATCGCCGCCGCCAGTATAATACCCGCAAGCGTCCAAACAGAGCGGCTTTTATTTGTTTTTATTTGGCTGTACGCCAGTTTAGCCGTAAGTTTCATAATCAGCGCACCTCCTCGTCGCGTAAAATCTGTCCGTCGCTGATTGTTATAACGCGGCCGGCCTGAAGCGCGATTTTTTCGTCGTGCGTGATAATCAGCAGCGTTTGGTTATAGCGTTTGTTCGAGAGTTTCAATAAATCTATAATCTCGCGGCTCGATTTGCTGTCAAGGTTACCCGTGGGCTCGTCCGCGAGGATAAGCGCGGGGTCGTTGATCAACGCTCTGCCGACCGATACGCGCTGCTGCTGTCCGCCGGAGAGCTCGCCGGGCAGGTGCTTCGCTCTATCGGTCAGCCCGATGGTTTCAAGGATTACGCGGAGTTTTTCTTCGTCGGGTTTGCGGTTGTCAAGCAGACGCGGCAGCATGATGTTTTCTTCGGCTGTGAGGGTTGGGATAAGGTTATAAAACTGGTAAATCAGCCCGATATTGCGCCGCCTGAATATCGCGAGTTCGCTTTCGTTCTGCGTGAATATATTATTGCCGTCAACAATTACGCTGCCCGAATCCGGACGGTCGACGCCGCCGATAAGGTGCATCAGCGTCGATTTGCCCGAACCTGACGCGCCGACAACCGCGACAAACTCGCCTTTGTTCACGCTGAAACTCACTCCGCCCAGCGCCGTTACGATCGTGTCGCCTTTGCCGTAAGTTTTTGTTAAATCCGCAACTTGCAAAATAGCCATGTATGTGATACCTCCGAATTTTTTATAAGGTTATTATAACAAGCCAAAGTGACAATCCGGTGACTTTTTGCAAGTTTAAAGTGACAATTCAGTCACTTTTACGCAGTTTATTTCTTATTTTCAATCGGAATCCACATTTCCATGATTTTGTCTTTGTGATATTTACCCTCTATCCGATGGTCATATTGACATATAACAAACTCTGACGGGCTGACTTTGCCGTCCGCGTCCCATATAAACCGGTTATAAGTACCTGCGTTATCTTCAAGCCATTTGTTAATTTCGGCAAACTGCGGATTTTGGTCGATTTTCTGGTCTATCTCAAATACTGCGTATAACGCCGCGGGCACGCTTAAATATTCCCATTCAGAACCCGGATCAACCCGGCTGACTTCGACGCCTACAAAAATATGCTCGCCGTCACCCGGATAAAAACGGACCTCATGCGCCGCGCTGTGTCCCTCGTCGTCAACTATCCCGTGCTTTATTTCGATAGTTTCACTCATTTTGTCCCATTTGTCCCATATTGCGCTTGCGTGCTGATTATCCATGCAGCCGATCAAAGTAAATTTTTCTTTTTCAATAATTCTCATTTCGTTTACCTCTTTCATATATATTTGAAATTTTCTGCGGGGAAACTTTTTGAGCGTAACGTCAGATTTTTTAGCTTCGCTTGGTTTAATCCCGTGAAACGCCTGAAACGCGCGCGCAAACGATACAGGCGAGTCATATCCGAACTTTAACGATGCGTCTATAACCCTGACGCCGTCTTTCCGCAGTTCTGCGCCCGCCAATGTCAGCCGGCGCTTTCTGATATATTCCGCGATTGACATTCCCGCCGCAAACGAAAATGTGCGCTGAAAATCATACGCTGAACAGCAGGCAATACCTGCGAGATGATTTGCGTCTAAATCTTCAAGTATATTTTCTTCGATATAATCAAGCACATCATTAAATTTTTCCAATATTATCATCTACATTCAGTTCCCCTCGCGTAATAATTATAATATGTACAAAAGCAAACTTCGCAACTTTTATTGCGAAGTTTTATGTGTATATATTACTGGTATTGTATACAAGTGCGATAAATATTTCAACAATAATTTGTAAATATTTTATGAACGCATCGAATCAACGTTACTACCGCTGCGGAGCCGCGATGCGGCACAGCGCATTGTCGCCCATATTAAAACAACCACTCCCAACGCGTATTGCAGTTTATTTCTTATTTTCAAAAAATATTTTGCGATAATAAATAAAAGTATTGACAAGCCTGAATATTTAGGATATAATACGATTATAGGAAAGTGAGGAACAAAATGGTACATGTAACAGCGGATGAAGCAGTCAAAGATTTTGGTATGATACTTGACAGCGTTATAATTCAGGGGGCATCTATATCAATAGCAACAGATAGCGGCGCAGCAGTATTAATCAGTCAAGAAGAATGGAACAATATACAAGAAACGCTTTATTTGAACAGCATACCCGGTATGGCTGATTCCATAAAGGAAGGCAAGGCTGCGCCTTTGAGCGAATGCCTTGACACCGTGGGATGGAATATAAATTGACCTATACTCGGCGGGCAGAAAAAGATGCGCGTTTATTAGAGCAAGCCGGATTGGACAAAAACGCCATCAAATTGCTTTCTATAATTAAAAAAAATCCGTATCAAAATCCGCCGCCCTATGAAAAATTAAAAGGTGATTTGCAAGGTTTATTGTCACGGCGTATAAACCGGCAGCATAGAATAATATATGATGTGCTGCCAAATGCAGAAGGCTTAAAAGATAACGACGGCAATCTTTATAAAGGCGTCTTAAAAATAATTCGTATGTGGACGCATTACGAGTAATATTCACAAAAGTTTATTTCTTATTTGCTCAAGCTCCGAAGCGGGCAGAACAGATTCAAGCTTGTAACTGCTTTCAAGCAGCTGCTCAGTCATGCTGTTCGGGGAACAGACCATATCAAACGGGAATTTAATCCCTTTAAACAGCAGGCAGGCATACTCCTCCCGCGAATTATCATTAACAGGGGGCATAGCGTCGTACAGGACGGCGTGTTCAACGGCAAGCTTGAAATGTTTGAGCGCGGCGCCGGCGTCATTTTTTTGAATATAATAATGGGTAAGACTCCGGTGAGAGTCCATGAGCCAAAAATTAAAATCGCCGTAACTGCCTTGCTCTATCAAAATATTTATTATATCAATAATCTTATGATGAATCGCTATACATTCATCATTATTATACGGCTCGGTTCCGTCGTCAAGCCGGATAGCTATTAAAGTTGAAATTGCGTTCAGTACGTCGGTAAACGCACTTTTCGCCATTTGTTCTTGTATATGCTTAAATTTTGCCGTGCCTTTGAGTGTTTCGGTAATCAAATATTCTCTTGCTAAATACTTATAAGGCATTTTTTTCGCCATTGACGCGGCTTTCTCGGTTTCACCCATATAAGCGTATATATTGCACAATCGCTGTATTGCCGCGTGTCTGTAAAAATCCTCCGTACATTCCGCAAGAATTTTCTCGCAGAGATTAATTATTTCTTCCCGTATTGGTTTTCTTTCTTCATCGATTATTTTTTTCTCTTCTTCAGTCCAGTTTATGTTGCGGACGCCTGTATTTACAGAAAGGACTGACGCAAGACCGTCCATTAAACTGTAATTGTTCGGATATTCTTTTAGTGCGGCGCGGAGCAGTTTTTCGGCTTCGTCGTTTTGTTTTTTCCAAAAATAATTGTCGGCTTCCTGTTTGATTGCCGCAATGCGCTTCTCTTTAGCGTCAATGTCAACACCGAGAAGCATGTCTGTTGTTACGTCAAATATATTCGCGAGTATGGGCAAAAGCGATATATCCGGTATTGTTGAGCCTATCTCCCATCTTGAAACCGCCTGCGGTGAAATATTAAGATATTCGGCGAGCTGTTCCTGCGTCATGTTTTTTTGCTTTCTCAATTTTTTTATTGTTTCTCCGATATTCATAAAAAGCCTCCTGTTATACTCAACATCAAAATGATTTGCATTGTAATTGTAGGGGCAGAGCTCGTCTCTGCCCTCTCAGGGCGAACACAAGGTTCATAGGTGTTGAATAGAGTAAAAAAAGTGTAAACGAGGTAGAAAAAGGTAGAAAGATACCAAAAAATATGCTAAAATAAGTTTAACCACAAACAAATTTTAGAAATGGAGGTATCTTTCCATGAAAAATAATACCATAAAAAATAAAATAATGCAAGAGGTAGTGAGCGAAAAAGAAATAAAAAAGTTAGCAGAAAAATACGGTTATGCCGACACGGGACGCAAAGTGACGGCATACAGCCTATATCAGTATTACATGGTATCGTCAATGGACGAAGCCAAAAGCCAACGGGATTTGGCAAGTCGCGGAGTGATGAATGGGTTAGTGAAAGTAGATCATACGAGCCTGAGCAAGAAAAGCAAGGAAGTACCGTATGAAATATACTTGGAAACCTGCCAAAATATCGTATCCAAGTCAAACCGTGCGGTACGGCGTAAGGTAACGCCGGAATACAACAGAATAGTAAAAGCAATAGATACAACGCGAGTAGTGGAACACAGCGGCAAATGGGAGTGGGCGTCGTATAAACAAGGTAGCAGCGGCATAAAACTCCATGTGTCGCGGTTGGCGGAGAGCGACATACCGTCTGAGATATTTATCTCGGAAATAAATGCCGCCGAAACCTCTAACCTGACAAAATTTGGTGATAGTGATGCTTGTATATTAGCTGACAGAGGATTTACGAGCATACAGAAAATGTGCGAGTTAGATAATCAAGGTCAGGAGTTCGTGATTCGTATTCTCAATCACACTAGCATACTCAATGCCATTGATTTCGACCCAAGCACCCCTGCCGGATATACTGACGTACTATGCACGCTCGGAATAGACCCCAAAATTCCCGCAAAATACCGCAAACACCAGTTCCGCGTGGTGACTTTTGACGGCTCTAACGGCGAGAGGGTTACTCTCTGTACTAACATCGTTGACCTGTACTCTACAGAGATTGCCGATTTATACCGTTTGCGTTGGTCTATCGAAACCTTTTTCAAGACTTTCAAGCAGAACTTCAATGTAAAACGCATTTTCGGTACTTCGCGCAACGCTGTTTTTTCCCAAGCTATCATTGCTTTTCTTGTCTGCACTGTTTTTTCCGTGCTTTTTGCTTTCGCAAGGGATAACAACTTTTTTTCTTCTAAAAATTCTTTTTCTTTCGTTGAGTTTGTTAGATTTATCAAGTACAATACCTTACATTTTTACATTGATAAACCTCTTTTGTGGACTTTTTATTAATATTCAACACCTATGACACAAGGTTCGCCCCTACGGAAGGTTGCAAATATTATATCACATATCAGCAGTTGATTGATGGAAATGGACGGCAAGAGCAGAGCCCTTGCCCTACAATTAACCGTTCGGATGTTTATGTGTAGGGCAAGGGCTCTGCTCTTGCCGCTGTTTCCCACGAATATTGCATCGGGCGTTTGTTATATTTATAACGCCGTCCATACATATGATAACCTAAAACCGGTAAATATTTATATGCATTTTTTAAGCGATTGCCGTAGTAGCTGAATAAAACGCTTGACTTTTATGTTTTTTTGGGATATAATATCTAAAAAGTAAAGAAGAGCAGGGGAGAGCATGAAAAAATTCAATGTAACGGGGACGTGCGTTCCTTTAAAGCATTATATGGTTGATATAAGCGGAAAGCTGGAAAAGATAATAAAATTAGTGGATGACGGCTGTTATTTTACAATAAGCCGCGCGAGACAGTATGGTAAAACAACCACTTTAAGCAGACTTCAAAAAACGCTTCCTGCCGAATATATCTGCGCAAGAATAAGTTTTCAGGGAATCGGCGATGAGAGCTTTGAATCCGCTGAAAAATTCTGCGCTGTGTTTTTAGACTTGGTTTCTCATTCCCTGCAGTTTACAGAAGCGGAAGAGGAATACATAAAAGAATGGAAAAATCCGAATGTTACGGATTTTCCCGCTTTAAACAGGCATATAACAAATATGTGCAAGAATAAAAAAGTAGTGCTTATGATAGACGAAGTCGACAGAACAAGCCATAACCGCGTATTTTTAAATTTTATAAGTATGCTCCGTGATAAATTTCTTCTGCGCACGGAAGATATGGATTATACATTCCACAGCGTGATACTTGCGGGGGTGTATGACATTAAAAATATAAAGCTCAAACTGATAAACGAAGGTTTGTATACTACGGCGTCGACAGAAGGAAATATATATAACTCCCCATGGAACATAGCTGTAAATTTTGATGTGGATATGTCGTTTGGTCCGGCTGAAATATCAACGATGCTGAAAGAATATGAAGCCGACTATAATACCGGAATGGATATAACGGCAATATCCGGAGAAATATATGATTACACAAGCGGCTACCCGTTTTTGGTTTCCCGTATATGCCAGTATATCGATGAAGAACTGGATAAAAACTGGACGGCGGACGGAGTAAAAGAATCTGTTAAGCTGCTTATCGAAGAAAAAAATACGCTGTTCGATGATTTATCTAAAAATCTTGAAAACAGCGCAGATTTATATAATCTTATATACGAAGTGCTGATAGTCGGCAGTTATATGACATTCAATTACCATAATCCGACGGTTAATTTAGGTTTTATGTATGGGATAATAAAAAAAGGCAGTCCATATATAATTATATCAAATAAAATATTCGAAATGGTAATCTGTGAGTATTTTATATCAAAAGATGAGGAAAAAAACATAAATAAATATAAAGGAACACAGCATGATATAACCAAAACCGGCAGGTTCGACATGGAACTATGTCTGCGGAAATTCGCCGAACATTACGCTGAGATTTTTAACAAGAACGACATTGAATTTTTAGAGCGTCACGGACGGCTTATATTCCTGTCATATCTAAAGCCGCTGATAAACGGTCAAGGATTTTATCATATAGAAAGTCAATTCACCGATTTACGCCGCATGGATATAGTTGTAGATTTCGGAAATGAGCAGTTTATCATAGAATTAAAACTGTGGAGGGGCGAAGCTTACGAAAAAGAAGCGTATGAGCAGCTTCTCGGTTATATGGAGAGCAAAAAAGCTGATACGGGATACATTTTAACGTTCGATTTCCGCAAGGAATCAAACAAGGAACATAAAACCGAATGGCTTTACTTTGACGGAAAAAAGATTTTTGAGGTTATAGTATAATTTGTTAACAAATTACCGTTTTTTCAAGATTGCCGGAGCCGCAGCGGATAAAACGGTGAATATTATAAAAAATATAATATAATTTCCGGTTTGTGGATTTTTGAATATTTCATCTGTACCGGAATTGCCCAAAAACGGAATAATAGCTCTGTAATTATATTGTGTGTCTGTTCCATCATTTTCATCATTTTCCAAACTCATATATGCTTGCGCGGCAGGAATAATATTTTCAAATACATCAATATTAATTGAAGTCAAAGCGCGGACGCAGGCGGTTGAATTGTTTATGCTTGCATCTGCCCATTGGCTGCCGTTTGGGCTAATGAAGCTGATTCCTGCGGTTACAGCTGCGTTATTTAGATAGCCATCGATATTTTTTTGCATCGGTATTGTTGCAACATTCGGCGAAACTATCTTGATTATTACCGCAAATTTTGTGTTGTTTAACGTTACCGGTGTATCGAGGTTTACGGTAAAATATCCCGGTGAATCTAAATATCCTGTTTTTATCATCGTTCTGTCGTCTAAATCTCCTGTTTTACTCAACCATACTTCATAATTTGAATTTGGATTAGACGAATAAAAAGCGACAGCTGACAGTAGTTCTCCTATTTTTTTTAATTCGAAAATATTAGCGAACCAAACAGTATCGGTATTAAAATTCGCTCTGTTTATTTCGCCGAACGGGTCATGCAGATAAATATTATCATATTTATTTTTCGCTTCAATATTGGTTACAGCATATAATGAACTCGGTAAAACAACATCGGCGTAACTGATATAGCAGTACCCTCTGTCGCCGTAATTTGCACCCCAAGAGTTTTTAACGATCCATGCGCCTTTTACAGGCGGGGTTATGTCAAAATTATTCTGCGCATAATCGTCGTCCCAGCCTACAATCAGAATGGCATGATTGGGTATAATAGCAAGATTGTGTTCGTAAAAAGCGGTTTTGTCATAAGAGGTATTGTCTATATACATAGCGCCTATAACGCTTCCGTAATTCATTATATAACTTTTTATATTATCAATATTGTATGTCAGCTGTTTGTATTCGGTAATATCAGCGATCGAATTGGTCATAACAGATGTTATACTGTCATTTAACAGATTTTCAAACGGTACATGTTCCTCTAAAACCGGTCCGTTGCGTCTTGTGAGGTATGCCATTGCCATTTTTTGATTTCCCGCGTCAAGGCGGTCTCTCATAAATCCCTGTGAGTTTCTGTTGCTCAGCGCATACGCCATATTTGCTTCGGATAATACATGCTGTTCGCCGCCGTGTTTTGATAAAAAGAGTTCTATTGAACCGATTACGCTGAAACTCCAGCATAAATTTGTGTCTTTCTGATGTTTTACGGGCGGAAATAAAGGATTTATTCTTTCATCATATATGGGCGGTAAATCGAGGGATCTTATGTTTGAGAGAGTGCGGCGCTTGATGTTAAAAAGCGGAGTGTTAATCACGTTTCCTATTTCATCACGCGGAATTATACCGGGGATAACGCCGTTATAGCCGCTTATATTATTATTTTTTAAGTTTGTCATGTATTTAAGAAAATCTATGGAAACATATGAGGGAACAGCGTTTTTCAGCGCCTGCCCCGGATTGATTTTGAAAAATTGAATTGTATCGTTTTTTGCCATTATCACCGTAATAATCCCGTTCCCAAAAGCTATATCACAGTATTCATATTTACCGTCTTTGTATTTCAGCACTATAAACACTTCTCCATCGTTTGCATTTACGGGAAGTTCGGCTAAAATATTTATTTGCTCCGTTTCCCAATCAACGCTGAAAACCGGAGTAATGGGAATAAATTCGTCCGGAACAATTGCATTTACTCTAACAAATGTTATATCGGCTTGCGGAGTATTATCGTTTACGCCGTCAAAACTGAAATTAATATCAAAATCAAAATTAAAATCAGCTATGGGAATAGCTTCGTTATCTAACTCAATAATAAATTCCGCAGTTGTGAGCGTATATGTTTCTGCAGTTGTTTGTACTGTTAGCGGAGGCAGTGTCGGCTGTTCTATATGCGGTTGTGCAGCCGCAGACGGCGGAATTGATGTTATTGGCTCGATGTGCGGCTGTGTCGGCAGAGGTGTTGCAGTTTCTTCTGTATTTGTTTGAAAATAAGGGGGAGGATTATACGGATTGGATAACGGCGGCAATGTAGGCTGGTTGATATAAGGCTGTGTTGCCGGTTCTGTAACCGGCGGTGAAGCCGCTGCTGTTGTTGTAGGCGGTTCTGTGGTTGGAGAGGGAATTGGTGTCCAGTTGGCTGTCAAGACTACATCATTGGCGGGCATTGTGAAGCTGTTACCGCTTAAACCGCCTAAACCTGAATTTATTGTCCAGCCGTTAAAACTGTGTTCTGGATTTAAACCTGCGTTTATTGTAACAGTTGTTCCCGCAGCATACATTCCCGCGCCGTTTGCTCCGCTGCCTGTATTGTTAAGCGTTACCGCATATGCGGTAGGGGGAAACGCGGGTTCCCACGCGGCGATTATAATCACATTTTCAGCCGGCATTATGAAGCTTGCCGGTGAGTTGTACACCAATGTCACATTTCCTGTCGCCACTTCCCAAGTTTTGAATGTGTAACCCGCAAGTGTTCCGGGATTAATAATTACGTTTGTTCCGCTTTCAATAGATATCGGACTTGTGGTCACAGTCGTTGAACCGCCCAGCAGTCCGCCGCCGCCTACGCCAATTTCCAAAAGTATAAGCGTGAATTTGTTTTCAACCGTTTGCTCAACC
>Ga0099364_10003649_pt1 | contig 23722 bp, 20 predicted proteins | sample TergutTh196P3_FD_73070 | JGI IMG/M metagenome (GOLD analysis project Ga0099364, IMG submission 73070) | Microcerotermes parvus P3 segment gut microbial communities from Pointe-Noire, Republic of the Congo - Th196 P3 | ecosystem: Host-associated > Arthropoda: Insects > Digestive system > Gut ...
CATGCCAACTTCAAGCAATGTTTCGTTGCGTTCCTCGTTGGGCATTTTAACGTTGTTTATCCCCTTGTGGCAGTCAAACAGCAATTTGTCTTCAATGTAAATTTGGCCTTCATCAAGGGTTTCCAGCCGGTTTAATAAACGGAGATACGTCGATTTACCGGCGCCGGAGGGCCCGATTATGCAGACTACTTCCTTTTGTTCAACGGTGAGTGACACATCAATAAGTACATCAAGAGGGGGTCTGCCTTTACTGCCATGAAAGGTCTTGCACACTCCAACCGTTTTAACCATTGCCATAAGATGGATCCTGTTACTCGTACACCGAGTATTTTTTTTCCAGTTTGTTAAAGACAATGGTAAAAATCCAGGTGATAATTAAATAGAGGATCATTGCTGGAATATACACCAAAGCAGAACGGGTAGATCCTTCGATGCTCCTGGTAGCTCTGGTAATATCAACAAGAGCAATCATTGCTACCAAAGAAGTATCTTTTAAAATCAGGATAAATTCATTGCCTATCGGCGGGATAAGCCGCCGGATTGATTGCGGAATAATTATCAGCCTGAATGTCTGCGAGTAAGACAAACCCAAAGCGCGGGAAGCTTCGAACTGGCCCTTGTCTATGCTCTGAATTGCCGCCCGGACAATTTCGGCAGAGTATGCGGCAATGTTGAGGCTGTAGGCAATGAAGGCATAGGCAAAACGGTTCAATTCCTGATTCCGTATCGGAATAATAAAAGCCGGTGACAATAACGGCAATGCATAATAAATAAAGAAAAGCTGCATCAGCAGGGGGGTTCCCCGGAAAAAGAAAATATAACCACTGCAAAGTTTGTTGAGGATAATATTTTTTGACATTTTCCCCAGGGCTAAAAAAACACTTAAAAATACCCCAGCTGTCACAGAAGTTACGGTCAGTCCAATAGTTATCCTGGCTCCCATCAACAGGGCGGGAAGCCAGGATATCATTTTTTGCAGATTTTCCACTTGTGTAAATGACTGTTTTTACCAGTTGTTTCTGGCAGGAGTTACCATGTCAATGCCCAGATGCTGCATCGAAATTCTCAGCATGGTTCCATCGTTAAATAGCTCTTCTAGGGCATTATTAATTGCTTCGGTAAGTTCGTCGTTTCCTCCCTTCATGCAAACCCCAAAGAACTCATCGGGGTCTCCCTGCCAGGTGATTTCAAAGATGCTGTCAACAGGAGCGGCATAATCCCCCGCTACAACGCCGTCGGTAACAATTACGTCAACCCGGCCCAGCCGCAGTTCGTCAAAGCAGCTCATTACCCTTTCGTATGCAAAGGGGGTATACCTGAGCCCGGTTTCATCCACCAGCCTTGCCATAAAGAATTGCGCGGTGGTTTCTGCCTGATACGCAACGCCGAGTCCCTCCAGTCCCGCAGGGTTTCTGGGCTTGAACGGCGAATCTTTTCTGGTCACTATCGTCATGGCATTGGCAATATATGGCCTTGAAAAATTATGGACTTGCTGACGTGCAGGGGTTATGGTCACCGAAGACATGATAGCGTCAATTCTATTTGTTTGCACGGCGGAAAAAATCCCGTCCCATGCGGTGTCGACAAATTCTGCTTCCAACCCAAGTTTTTCCGCAATGGCTTTACCCATATCGACATCAAAACCCATGGGGGTCCTGCCATCGGGACCGTAATACTCCATCGGGGGATAGCCAATCTCCATGCCTATCGTCAGAACGCCATCCCTTATGGTAAATTCACCTGCCTGCTGACGTTTACAAGAGAAAATACTGCCGGCCAATATCAACACAAGCAGTCCGGACAAAAACACATTTCTAACTTTCATAAAATCCTCCAATATTATGCGATTATACTTTCTTGTAATTCTATATGTCAATTGCACAGAAATTGACAGCCCGGCCGCTTTCCTGTAGAGTGGCTCCATACATTCTCCATGAGAAAGAGCAATTTTATATATGCCTGTGCGTTCTTCTTTAGTCTGGGCTTGAATATTCTTAACCTATCCCTGATTTACCGTCTTGCCGACAGGTTTTTTTTCAATCCCGCCCAGATAGGCACTTACATCGCCCTGGGCCAGGTTTTCTATTTTCTGGGCTGTAATCTCTACCACCGTTTTGGCTCCGCCTTTAATCCGGTCAAGGTTTTTTCCGTCTCTGCATCTATAGTCTTTCTTGTTTCAATTCCGCTGGGCTTTACCCGGACAGAAAGCATCGTCTATGCCAGTTACTGGCTGCTTCATCTAAGCACCGGCTTTTTCTGGCCTCCGGTTATGGCCTGGCTGACAGGAGGGCTGGAAGGGAAAGAGCTTAACCGGACAATCGGCATTTACAATAGAAGCTGGATGGCCGGAAACATCTTTGGGCCGCTTATTGCCGGAAGCCTTTACCAGTGGAACAGCGAGCTTAACTTTGCCCTTATCTGTTTTTTCTATCTTCTGGTTCTCCCCTTTATCTATCTGGTAAGACGCCGTTCCGACAAGGCCCAGTACCTGGCTCCTGCCACAGAGCAGGGAAAAACAGACCTAAGCGGCAGCACGGAAAAAAAGCTCGCCTTTTACCGTTACCGCGGCTGGATAAGCGGTTTAAGTTCCATGTTGTTCCTGGGGGTACTGATAAACATCTCTCCCATACATATCCGTGACGGCCTGGGTTACACCGAAGCTTCCGCCGGGATGATACTTTTTCTGCGCTGCGTAGCCAGTTTTGTCGGCTTTGCGGTTCTGGCCCGCTTTACCGCCTGGCATTTTAACCGCCGCTGGCTTATGTTTCTTAACTACGCTCTGATGTTTTGCACTCTGCTTTTGATACTTGCAGGGAACTGGTTTTTCTTTTATATCGTCGTTGCCTTGCTTTATGGCTTTGTATTCTCGGCCTGTTACAACAACAGCATGTTTTACTCAGGCGCCACCGGCGGGAATCCAAAGAAGAACCTGGCCATGCACGAAATATTTTTATGTACGGGAAATGCCGCCGGCACTGCCATAGGGGGACTGTTCTACCAGCATTTCCGCCTTGCCGGAGCCGGCCTTGCCCTTTTCCTCTGCCTGGGCCTGTGTCTTGGAATTTCTTTACTGCTTAGCCGCAAAGAGAATAAACAGCTTCTCTTATAGTTATTTCTTCAATTCGGAAAGATGCGGCTTTAGCTCCTCTTTCCAGGAGCCGGACTTGTCAATGACCGCCTTGGCTCCCAAAGCAGTGAGTTTTTTCGCTTCACCCACGCTGGAACTGAGCACAATGACCGGCCCGGCAAAGGCCTCCACGGCTTTTGAAAGAAATTCCTCTCCCTCAATGTCCGCGAAGGTCAGGCCCATGATAACCATGTCGGCACCGCCGCCGGCAATGACCATGCCCGCATCCTGGGCGCTATCAAAGCTTTCTACCTCTATCTTTTCCGAGGAGAGAAAGCTTACCACCTGCTTTCTAAAGAACTCACTGTTATCTACATGAATAACTTTCTTCATATATGAATGTTACAATAAACTCTTCAATACATCCAGCCCCTGTTCCAGCTCCGCGTCAGTGACAATATAAGGCGGAAGGAGACGCAGGGTCTGCTTCCCCGCGCTAAGGAGGAGAAGGCCCGGCAGCTCTGGCCCTGCCCTTTTTATGGCCGCTTCCAGAACAGGCCAGGCGTCCCGGCTTATATCAAAGCCAATCATCAGGCCCCTGCTGCGGATCTCCTTGATCTCAGGATGCTTCCAGGAGTTTATGGTTTCCCGTATTTTCTCCCCCTTGCGGCTGATTTCCGCGAGAAAGGCGGGCTTTGTCACTGTCTCAAGAACCACAAGGCCCGCGGCCGCCGCAATAGAATTCCCCCCAAAGGTCGAACCGTGATCCCCTATCTGCAAAACTTCCGCTGCCTTTTCCCCGGCCAGTACCGCCCCGGCAGGAAGCCCGCCGGCAAGGCCCTTGGCTAGGGTAACTACATCGGGCTTTACTCCATAGCTCTCGCAGGCAAGGAAAGTGCCGGTGCGGCCAATGCCAGTCTGTATCTCGTCAAGGATAAGCAGTATGTCCCGCTCGGCGCAGATTTTTTGGGCAGCCGACAGGTATTCCTGGGAAAGGGGACGGATGCCGCTTTCGCCCTGGATTGGTTCAAGGAGCAGGCCAGCCACTGTGTTTTTATCCAGGGCCCTGTCCAGGGCATCAATGTCATTGGCGTCTACGAAGATAAAGCCTTCGGTAAAGGGGCCGAAATCCTTGTGGAAATGATCCTGGCCGGTGGCGGAAAGGGTGGTGATAGTCCTGCCGTGGAAACTGCCCCGCAGACTTACAATCGTGTGCCTTCCGCCGCCGTACTTGGAAAGAGAGTACTTGCGGACTATCTTGCAGGCACCCTCGTTGGCCTCGGCCCCGGAGTTTGCCAGGAAGACCCTTTTCATCCCCGCGCCGGAGCATGCGGCAATAAGCCTTTCGGCAAAGGCCGCTGAAACATCGCTTAGGTAGTAGTTGCAGGTATGGCACAGTTTGGCTACCTGTTCAGAAACCGCCTTTACCAGCGGCGGATAGGCATGGCCCAGGCAATTCACCGCGATACCGGCGCCAAAGTCCAGGTACTTCTTCCCCTCTGTATCTGTAAGCCAGACGCCTTCCCCCTTTACGAAAGTTACGGGCAGCCTGTTGTATGTGTTCATGAAATAGGCACTCACTGTTTTCTCCTAGAAAATCATTGTACCGATTCCCTCATCGGTAAAGAGTTCTATCAAAAGGGAATGGGGAAGGCGGCCGTCAAGAATGTGGGTTCTTTTGACACCGGCGTCCAGGGCAAGCTGGCAGCAGTCCACTTTGGGGATCATGCCCTTATTCACTATGCCGCTTTTTTTTAGATCTTCCAGCTCGCTGCGGCGGATCTGCTTTATGAGGGAGGACGGATCATCCAGGTCCCGGAGTATGCCCTGCACATCCGTCATAAGGATGAGCTTTTCCGCGCCAAGGGCGGCGGCAACCTTTGCGGCGGCGGTGTCCGCGTTGACGTTCAGGGTGCGGCCCTCGTCCTCGGCTATGCCGAAGGCCACGGAGGAAAGCACGGGGATGACGCCGGAATCAAGCACGTCGTTGAGCAGGCGGGCATCCACGGTTTCCACCTCTCCCACAAGGCCCAGGTCTTCCCCCTCTGACTTGATGCGCCGGGCCTTAAGCAGGGCGCCGTCTATGCCGCAGAGTCCCAGGGCCCGGCCGCCTGAGCGCTGGATAAGGGAGCAGATGTCCTTGTTTATTTTGCCGCAGAGAACCATCTGGACAATTTCCATGGTTTCCTCGTCGGTATGCCGCAGGCCGCCAATGAAACGGCTTTCCTTGCCGACCCTTTTGAGCAGCGACTCAATTTCCGGCCCGCCGCCGTGAACCAGCACAGTGCGGATTCCCACCCAGGACATGAGTATCACGTCCTGGATTACCGCAGCTTTAAGTGTCTCATCTATCATCGCGTTCCCGCCGTACTTGACCACCACGGTCTTTCCCCGGAACTGCCGGATATAGGGCAGTGCGTTTACCAGTACCTCGGCTTTGTTTATGCTCATGTTCGGTAATCTCCATTTATTTTCACGTAGTCGTAAGTTAAATCACAGCCCCAGGCTTCGGCGGAGCCGGAAGACGATCCGGCTTTGATGCGGATTGTAATTTCCTCCTGGCTGAGCAAACTCTTGGCCTCATCTTCCGAAAAGGCTAATGAGACACCGCCCTGACAAACCTGGACCTCCTTTCCGCCTGCCGCGAAAAACACATCAACTTCGCCCGGCTCAAAATCAGCCCCCGAATAGCCCATGGCGCAGAGCACACGGCCCCAGTTTGCATCCGCGCCAAAACAGGCCGCCTTGACTAGGCTGGAAGACACTACCGCCTTGGCAAGTTTCTCGGCGGTCTCTTCATCTTTTGCGCCGGAAACACTCGCCGTCAGCAGCTTTGTGGCGCCTTCCCCGTCTCTTGCTGTTTTGCGGGCAAGGTCTACGCAGAGTTTTTCCAGGGCCTGGGAAAATAATTCGAAGGCGGGAGTCCCCTCTTCAATAATAACATTCCCCGCCTGGCCGTTTGCCATGATGATTACAGTATCGTTGGTTGAAGTGTCGCCGTCCACGCTCAGGCGGTTAAAGGAACAGCCCACTGCACGGCGCAGGCCTGCATCCAGAGCCTGCTTTGAAACGGCTGCGTCCGTGGTGATAAAGCAGAGCATGGTTGCCATGTCAGGATGAATCATGCCGGAGCCCTTGACCATACCGCCAAGACGAACCGGCACGCCGTCAAGTTCGATCTCCAACGAACATTCCTTTTTCCTGGTGTCCGTGGTCATGATGGCCTCCAGGGCGGCGGCGTGCCCTGCCTCGTCCCCCTGCAGGGAATTGCCCAGGGCCTCAATGCCGCTTTCAATAGCGGCTATGGGAAGGGGCACGCCGATAACCCCCGTGGAAGCCACCGCCACATGGCCGGGGCTTATGGCGAAAAGGTCCGCCGCCAGCTCCGCCATTTTACGGGCGGCGGCATGGCCGGCATCGCCGGTGCAGGCATTGGCGTTCCCCGAGTTGGCGATGATGGCCCGCAGTAGACCCGCGCTGATATGCTTTTGAGTCAACTGCACGCTGGCAGCCTTGACCCTGTTTTTGGTAAAGACGGCGGCGGCATTGCAGAGCTTCTCCGAGTAGATCAGGGCCAGATCCCGCTTCTGGGAACTTGGTTTTATGCCGCAGAAAATACCCCCGGCGCGAAAACCCTTCGGGGCGCAAACCCCGCCGTTAATTTCTTTCATTTCCACTCCCTCAAAATAAGGCCGGGGTCGCGTCCAGGCCCTCGGTTTCGTCAAAGCCAAAAAGTATATTCATGTTCTGAAGCGCCTGGCCGGAAGCGCCCTTTAGCATATTGTCGATGGCGCTGGCGGCTATCAGGGTAGTCCCCTCCCCGTCCAGGTGCAGGGAAATATCGCAGAAGTTTGACTGCCTGACCCGCCCGGTGGAGACGAACCCCCCCAGGGGCAAGAGGCGCACAAAGGGCTCGTCCCTGTAAAAGTCTGCGTACAATTTATGGATCTCCGAAAGCTCTGCACCGGCCTTACCCAGCGGGATGTAAATCGTGCTGAGTATGCCACGGTTCATGGGCGCCAGGTGCGGGGTGAAGATCAAAGACGGCGCCGCCTGCTTAAAACGCCCGGCAATCTGCGACAGAGTCCGGCTTATTTCCGGCTGATGCCGGTGGCAGCCCACCTTGTAGGGAGAGACCGAATCGGAGCACTCCGGAAAGTGAAAGGCCCTTTGCGGTTCCCGTCCGCCGCCGGTGATTCCGGTGACGGCATTCACGATAACGGTGCCGGAGACCAGGCCCTTTGCCAGGGCAGGCAAGATTCCCAGGGAAGCTCCGGTGGGATAGCAGCCGGGATTGGCGATAACGGCGCCGCCGCTTGCGGCAAGGGAGCGAATCTGCTCCCTGTTCAGTTCAGGAAGGCCGTAGATGGAGCGCTGGCGCAGCTCAGGATGCTCGTAAGGCTTGCCGTACCAGGCCTTGTAAGCCGCCTCGTCTTCGCCAAAGCGGAAGTCCGCGGAAAGGTCAATGCAGGGAATGCCCTTGTCAATACAGGCCTTTACATAAGGCTCCCCAACGGCGTGGGGCAGGGCGCTGAAAACAATGTCCGAGGCGGCAATAACTTCCTCCGGCTTGAGCAGGGGAGAAGAGACCTTTCGGAAAAAATTGGGGTATACGTTTTCAATCCTCTCCCCTTCCATACTTACCGAACCCAGAGAAAGACCCTTAATCTCTTTGTGAGATGACAGGAGACGAACCAGTTCCGCGCCGGCATATCCGGCAGCGCCTATAACGCCAGCAATCATAATCAAGCTCCCTGCCCTATTTGCGCAAATTTTCGTTTTTCTTTGACACTTGTTTTTTGATTCTCATTATGGTATAGAAAATTAATGAAGTTGACAACTATTGCCAGGTTTTTTCCCCTGACACTGCTCGTGATGGCCCTGGCAGCTTCCTGCGTGACAGGACCGGTAGTAGTGCCGGAAAACCTGACTCCCATGGAACTAATACAGCGGGGCCAGGAAGCTTCCCACAGGAACAGGTTTGCCCATGCCCTTCAATATTACGAGGCCCTGCTTCTGCGCTTTCCAAATGACAGAGATAGCGTCTGCGCGGCTGAATATGAGATAGCCTTTATTCACTACAAGCAAAAAAGATACGATTTGGCAAGAACCGAATTTAACAATCTTTTGGCACGATACAATTCCCCCGATGCGGCGCTGCTTCCTCCCCAGTTCAGAATCCTGTCCAATGTGGTACTTGCCAGAATAGATGAAATCGAAGCCGGCGCCAGAAGAAGATAGCTTAATTGGGCAGTAAAATGGCGCTTATCTTAATGCCCTTTTCATCCGCCAATTGAAACACCATTTCACCGGTAATTTTCCCCTTGGGTACAGGATGGGGAGGAGCGTCCCCGACCAGAATGATCAGCCTGCTCTCCGCAGCCCAGTTGAATTTGTCCGCCGCATCGTAAAGGGCCTCATAGACCGCTTCGGGAGTATCACCGCCCCCCCAGGCCGTAGCTATATTCAGATAGCGCTGAAAGTAGTTGAAGTCCCTGGTAAAGGGCAATAGCCTTGTGATGTATGCGTCGGGAGGATAGTCCCTGTAAAGAACCATGCCGATGCGCCAGCTATTAAAGCTTGCGATTGTTCTTCTGACTATGGGAATAAGCCTTCTGCGAATCTCGTCAATATACGGCGCCATACTGCCGGTAGTGTCAAAGCAAATCACAATATCCACGTCCTTGCCCGCTTCCTGTCTTAACAAGTCTTCTATCACTTCAACCAGCTCTGCCGGGCTTGAAGCGCTAAGAAAATCGCCCCCTCCCTGCCTGGCTATATCGCTGAAACTCCTTGCGGCCTCGTCATCATAAGTTCCCCTAAGCTCCTCATGAATATGCTGAACCGCCTGCAGTGTAAAGGGATTGTCCGCAAAGCTGCCCCGGTAGTCCGCGTAGGGAAGATTAAAGGCCCTGATATTGATGTAGGTCCCGTCGGCCATGTAGACCTCTCCGTGGCGGGTGTTCTCGTAGCCGTAATGCACTATCCAGGGGACAAAAATATGGAAAGCCTCCCCCAGCTCAGGATGTATTTCGGGGCTGGAGGAAATGAGGGAAAAAATCCTGCTTTCCCTGGGAATGGGGAAGCCGTTCAAAAGCCTGATCTCGTCCCCGTTGATGGGGTTCCATTCCGGGGCGCGGTAGGCGAAATTATCAGCCGCCATTGCCGGGTCACGGGTCGATTCGGTAAGAAGCACCGAAGCAATCTCCGGTTTTTTGCGGATAAAAAGGTGAAAGCCGGCATAACTCCGCTGCTCAAGGCGGATGTCATCGGGGTCAATGGAGAGATCCTGGGCGAATAAAGGAGCGGCAGCCAGGAAAAGAGCGAAGAGCAGAAATATGGTTTTTTTGCCGGTATATTTATCCGCCATATTTTCTATTATCGGAATTAAAATCCCCCAATCGACAAAAGACTCAAAAGACCGTTATAGTAAGATATGAGCTCGGTAAAAGAACAGACACTGGACGCGAAAATCATTGGAACCCTGGAAGCTTTTGGCCTTACGAAGAAAGCCCTTCCTGCGGCAAAGCTGATGCTCACAGACAGGGAAATACAGGCTTACCAGGAATGTGCCAACACCGTTTCCATTTTACGCCTGGGTTACAATGATCACGGGCCTGTGCATATGCGTACCGTTGTTTTGAATATTATCATCATGATGGAACTTTTACGGCAGGATGGAATAGTTACCAGTTTAGAAAAGGAGAAGGCGGGCGACTTTGAAGACAGCCTTGTGGCCGCGATCTTTGCCGGCATGCTGCACGATCTGGGCATGAGCGTAGGCCGGCAGGAACACGAGCTCCACAGCACCTATATGGCTGCGCCGATTATTGACCGGCTTTTATCGGAGATCTATACCGGCAAAACCAATTCCAGCAGCATGCACAAGAAGATAATGATCCGCTCTTTGGCCCTGGAAGGCATTTCCGGCCACATGGGAACCCGTACCATCCATTCCCTGGAAGCCGGCGTTGTGCAAGTGGCCGACGGCTGCGACATGACCAAGGGCCGGGCTCGCATACCGATGTCCCTGGAACACACTCCCAGGGGAGGGAGTATACACCAATATTCAGCCGGTTCAATAGAGGAAGTCAGGATTTCTCTGGGTCAGGAAAAGCCCATCCGCATAGAGGTGTTAATGTCCAGCGAAGTGGGCGTTTTCCAGATAGAAGAAGTTTTGTTAAGAAAGATATCCTCCAGCACCGCCAAGCCCCATATCGAGCTTTACGCTCAGTTGCAAGACGGAAACCCAAAGAAGTATTTGTAAGCCGCACCTCTTTTTTCTAACCACCAACCACACTAACCTGAGCCTTTGCCTTCATGCAGCAAATTCGTTACAATAACAAACATGAATCCTGCGCTTGAAAACTTAAAACTCCGGGGCTTCTTTTCCCAGTGTACCGATGCCGAAGGTCTTTCCAGGCTCATGGCTGAGGGGCCTGTTACCTTTTATCTGGGCGTTGATCCAACGGGGAGCAGCGTACACATCGGCCACATGGTTCCCTTTTTTGCCTTCCGCCACCTTTTGGATGCGGGGCACAAGGGGATTGCCCTAATGGGGGCGGGTACTGCCAGGATCGGCGATCCGTCGGGAAAGAGCGAGTTACGGAAGCTGCTTTCCTACGAGACTCTGGACGCCAATGCCGCTTCCATCACCGCGCAACTTGACAGCTTTATCGGCTTTGATGGGACTCGGGCCAGGACAGTCAACAACAAGGACTGGCTGGCGGAGCTTAACTACATAGATTTCTTACGGGAAATTGGCAGCCATTTTTCCGTGAACCGCATGCTGACTTTTGAAGCCTACAAAAAACGCCTTGAGACGGGCCTTTCTTTTATCGAATTTAATTACCAGCTCCTTCAGAGCTACGACTACCTGGAACTCTACCGCCGCCACAACAACCGTTTGCAGATCGGCGGGGACGATCAGTGGGGAAACATCTGCGCCGGGGTTGATCTGATTCGCCGCATAGAAGGCGCCGAAGTTTTCGGCATGACCTTCCCCCTTGTGACCACGGCGGACGGCAAAAAAATGGGCAAGACCGAAAAAGGCGCGCTTTTCCTTGACCCGTCAATTACCAGCACCTACGATTTTTTCCAGTACTGGCGGAATGTCCAGGATGCGGACATACGGCGTTTTCTTCTTATGTTTACATTTCTTTCGCTTGATGAAATCGAGGGCCTTTGCGCGGCGGGTAAAAATCCCAACGAGGCCAAGGAGCGCCTGGCCTGGGAACTTACGGCCATTATCCACGGCAAGGATGAGGCGGACAGGGCCCTTGCCGGGGCCAAGGCCGCCTTTGGCGAAGGGGGCGACAGGTCGGCCATGCCGCAAGCGGAACTGAAGCGGGCCGGCTTCGAGGCGGGCTACAATGTCGTAGAGCTCTTCTGCGACGCCGGCCTTGTCCCCAGCAAAAGCGAGGGCCGCCGCCTGGTAGAGCAGGGCGGGGCTTTCGTCTTTGCCGCAGGAAGCAAGGAGGGCCGGGCAATTAACGACACGGCCTTTCTGATTGGCACGGAATACCTTGACGGTGAAGGAGAGCTGTTAATCCGCGCCGGTAAGAAACGTTACTGTTTGGTTATGGCCAAACTATAGTATTAACTCCGTGTTCCTCTGTGCCTTTGCGTGCGGATTTGTGAGCCAAGGCCCGGGGGAACCAGCCATAGGCCTTCTCAACATGAAAAAAATGTATTCAAGGACCCATGAGTGCAATTTCATCGCAAATGGCTTTCTCGACAAAACTGTTGAGTGAGACCTTTCTTTTTTTAGCCAAAATTGCTATTTGCCGATGAAGCTCCGGAGATAGGCGTACATTGAATTTGCCGGAATATGGTTTTTCTGGTTCTACCCCATCTTCTTTGCACCAAGCAATATAGTCGTTTACAGAGTCTTGAAAAGCCTTTTCAATTTCATCAACTGTTGTACCTTGAAAGGTGATAACATCTCTGGTGTTGATAACATCCCCATGGAAAATTCTTGCCTCTGCATCGTATTCTACCATACCGATATAACCTTTATATTCCATCATAATTTACCCCCGCGTTTTCAAGAAATTTCCGAACCGAATTTATCGCCCCTTTATCTGTAGTCTTTTGGGGATGGGGCCGGTGAAAAACCGCCCGCACCCCATTCAGCTTAACGCGCAATCTTGAACCTGACCCTTCGGACAGCTTGGCACCCAAGGCAGTAAAAAGCTTTTCAATATCATTCCACAGAATATCAGCTTGTATAGGATTCCGGTAAATTAATTCCATTGTCTTTTTCTGCTTGGAATTCATATAATAATAGTACTACAATATGATACTAAAGTAAAGGACTAAATTCCATTGTGGACACACGCTGATGATCTTCTGCACATTGCGTTTTCTTACAATCCCTTGTACTTTTTTCCTGTTCTTCTTCGTTCGTGTGGTTCGTGGTTAAATTTACAAGCAAAGGTCCACTTAACTTATTTCCCCTTTCGTGTTAAGCTTTCGGAGTCAAGAAAAAACTTTATAAGCGAGGTTCTCAATGGTAATTTTGACTCTGAACTGCGGCTCCTCTTCCGCGAAATATCAGGTTTACGACTGGGATAAAAAGGACGTAATGGCGGTGGGGATTGTGGAGAAGGTTACCCTGGGTGGTTCCTTTATTAACCACAAGGTAAAGGGAAAGGAAGAAATTACCTTCGAGCATGACTGCCCAAACCATCTGGAAGCGGTGGATCTTATCATCAAAACCCTGACGGACAAGGAAAAGGGCTGCATTTCCGACATGTCGGCCATCGGCGCGGTGGGCCACCGGGTGGTTCACGGCGGGGACAAGTTTACCAAGAGTGTTATCGTAGACGACGCGGCCATGGCGGCCTTTAACGAGATGAAGGACATGAGCCCCCTGCACAATCCGGCGAACATAATGGGCATAGAGGCAGCCCAGAAGGTGCTGCCCAAAGTACCCCACTGCGCCATTATGGACACGGCCTGGCACCAGACCATGCCGCCGGAGTCCTACCTTTACGCGGTTCCCTACGAGTGGTACGAGAAGTACTCGGTCCGGCGTTACGGCTTCCACGGCACCAGCTTCCTTTACACCGCCAAGCGGGCGGCGGTGCTCTTGGGCAAGGACCCCTTTAAGACAAACCTGATCATCGCCCACCTGGGTAACGGCTCTTCCATAAACGCCGTCAAGAACGGCTGTTCCTTTGACACATCCATGGGCATCACCCCGCTTGAAGGGCTGATCATGGGAACCCGCTCCGGCGACCTGGACCCGGCCCTGCCCTTCTACGTTATGCGAAAAACCGGCATGAACGCTGCAGATATGGAAAGCGCCCTTAACAAAAAAAGCGGCCTTTTGGGCATCACCGGAAAACATACCGATCGCAGGGACATTCAGAAAGCCAATCTTGCCGGAGACAAGGCGGCGCTCCTGTCCCAGGACATGGAAGCCCGCCGAGTAAAGAAATACATAGGCGCCTACCATGCCATCCTTGGAAACGTGGACGCCCTGGTCTTTACCGCCGGCGTTGGCGAGTTTGCCACCTTTATCCGTGAAAAGATCCTCGACGGCCTTGAGGGGATGGGCATTGTCTACGATCCCAAAAAGAACGGGATGTCCCATACCCGGAACACCGAGACGATCATTAGCAAAGCCGAGTCAAAGGTTCCGATCTTCATAATCCCCACGGACGAAGAGCTGGTACTGACCGAGGACGCCTACGCCCTTATGTCCGGCAGCTACGATGTGCATACAAACTTCACATACTCCTTCCAGAGCAAGGACTATGTGAACAAAAGCCGTGCCGAAGGGCTAACGGATGATCTGGCCAAAAAACCGGAGCTTAAGGAAATAATCGCCAGTCCAAAGTGATACTCTGCATTGGGAATGCCCTGGTAGATCTGTTTGCCCAGGGGGAGGAGCAGTTTGTTCTCCGTCACGGGATAAGCCGGCAGGTACAGCACATTGAGATTGAAAAACTAAAGGCGATTATTTCAGAACTTCCTGAAGCCGCAATGGTTTCCGGCGGCGGCGCTGCAAACGTGGCAAAGATCGCGTCCCTTTTGGGAGCAAAGGCCTATTTCGCAGGAGCGCTGGGGAATGACCAATATGGACAAGTTTTTGAAAAAGAGCTCGGCGCCGCGGGTGTGAAGCTGCGCCTTTCCCTAAAGCCCTCCCCTACCGGCTTGTGCCTTTACTTCAAGGCCGCCGGAAAAACCTACATTGCCGCATCTCCTTCCGCCGCGCTGGAACTTTCCGAAAACGATATCAACGGGGAAGACATACAGAAGGCCGCTTTTGTAGTTATCGACGGCTTTATGCTCCCAAGGCCCGATCTTGTAAAACATATTCTGCAGCTGGCGGAAAAATACGAAAAAGTTGCCGCCCTGGATCTAAGTTCTGTTTTCATTGCCAGGGACTACGCGGCTGAAATTCTGGATTACGCAAAGCGCTACCCGCTTATCCTTTTTATGAACGAGGCGGAGACTATAGCGTTTAACGAAGGCCTGGAAGAACGCAGCCTGGCCCCTATTGTTCCTGATATAAACTCTGTGAACTCCGCGAGCTCCGCGAGAATAATACCGGAGCCGGGAGTTCCTATTATCGTGGTAAAACTTGGCTCCAAAGGCGCGCTCTGTTTTTCCGGCGGCGAAATTCACCGGGCGGAAACCCAGGCAGTAGAACCCCTGGAAAATACCGGCGCGGGAGACGCTTTCTGCGCCGGCTTTCTCTTCGCCTATTTGCAGGGCAAGGGCCTGGACGAATGCGCCGCCCTGGGAAACAGGACAGCAGCCGGAGTCCTTAACGTAACAGGCACCAAGCTTACTCGTATTTAAACTTTTAACAGCACCTTTTCCGCCAGGGTTTTTGCCTCGGCCTCATTCACCAGCGCAGCGACAATGGCGCAGGCGAATTCCCCGGCAGTTCCGGCGCCCCGGCTCGTGATGATATTGCCGTCAACAACGACCCTGTCTTCCTTCCACTGGGCAGCGGCGCTAGCGGAACCGCCGGCCGTGACCTTTGCCTCCTCTCCGGGGTAGCAGGTAAATTTCTTTCCGGCCAAAAGACCCAGGGGAGAAAGCACCCTTGCCGGGGCGGCGCAGATGGCGGCGACCAGTTTGTCCGCCGCTGCCATTTCTTTAAGAAAAGTTCCGGTCTCAGTGGAAGCCGCAAGATTATCCGAGCCTGGAAGCCCCCCCGGGACAACAACGCCGTCCCAATTTGCACCCTTGAGTTTTCCTTCCTCCAAAAGGCTGTCCAGAGAAGTTTCGGCGAGGACCTGTATGTTGCGGGCACTTTTGACGTTCAGGTCTTTGCCTATCGAGGCTGTAGTTACCTCGATTCCCGCCCGACGCAGATAATCAATGGGAGTAATGGCCTCCACTTCCTCAAATCCTTCGGCTAAAAGAACAAGTACTTTCTTTGCCATAACATTTGCCCTCCATTAAATTATTTTCGAAAAATAATTTCGCCTAACTCCTCGTTATAATTTCCGCCAGGGCCGCCGCCGTAAACCCAAAGTGCTCAGCCAGCTTGTCCGCAGGGCCGGATTCGCCGAAACTCTCCAGCGAAAGAATGTCTTCGGTTTTTGCCCAGCGTTCCCAGCCCTGACGCACTCCGGCCTCGCAGACTATGCAGCGCAGACCCGCCGGAACAATGCTGTTCCTTACGGCCTCGCTCTGGGACTCAAAGAGTTCCCGGCTTATCATGGAAACGACTCGCAGTTTCTTGCCCGAAAGGGCGGCGGCTTCCAGAGCAAGGTTCACTTCGGAACCTGTGGCGATTAGAACCGCGTCAAGTGATTTTTCGTCTGAGTCCTGAACAATATAGGCGCCGCTTCGGACATTTTTCTTCCAGGCGGAATCCTTCTTCGCAAAAACAGTGGTGTTCTGCCGGGAAAGGGCCAGAACCGTGGGGCCGTCCGTCCGTTCCATTGCCATGGCCCAGGCCTCTGCGGTTTCCTCCGCGTCCGCCGGCCGGAGCACACGCAGATTCGGGATTGCCCGGAACGAGGCCAGGTGCTCCACAGGCTGGTGCGTGGGGCCGTCCTCCCCGACAAAGATCGAGTCGTGGGTAAAGACATAAACCACGCCCTGGTTCATCAGGGCCGAAAGGCGCAGGGCCGGACGGAGGTAGTCGGAAAAAACCATGAAGGTGGCGCAGAAGGAGCGCAGGCCGCCGTGAATGGAAATGCCGTTTGCGATAGCCGCCATGCCGAATTCCCGTATGCCGAAATAGATGTAGCGGCCGCCGCGCTCCTGTGCGGAATAGGCAGCGGCGCCGGGAATACCCACGGCGTTGGGGCCTTTAAGGTCTGCGGAGCCGCCCACCAGGTTGGCATTGGCCTTGGCAATGGCGACGAGGGCCTTGTTGGCGGCCGTGCGGGTGGCTATTTTTTCGCCCTCTTTAAAGGAAGGCAGCTCCGCCGCCAGTGCCTTGCCGCTGTGGAAAGCGTCCCATTCCTTTTTCTTGTCAGGATTTTCTTTGGCCCAGCTTTCAAATTCCAAAAGCCAGCCTTCCCTTTGCTTCTTCCATTCCAGCTGCTTGGCCTTGAAAAAATCCTGGGCCTCTGGGGCAATGTAAAATTCTTCAGCATATGGTATCCCTGGCATCCCTGTGGGGATGCCTAGTTCTTTCCTTGCGGCGGCTATTTCTTCGGGGCCCAGGGGGGAGCCGTGGACATCCGCGCTGTTCTGCTTGTTGGGCGCACCCTTGCCAATAATGGAACGCAGGATAATTAAGCTCGGTTTTTTTGTCTCGGCCTTTGCCTGCTTTGTCAGCCGGGCGATTTCCTCGAAATCGTACATGGAGCCGGAGAGAACCTGCCAGCCGTAAGCTTTGTAGCGTTTGCTTATATCTTCGCTAAAGGCCAGATCGGTAGAACCGTCGATGGTGATTTTGTTGGAGTCGTAAAAAACGATTAGCTTGCCCAGCTCAAGATGGCCCGCCAGGGAGCTGGTCTCGCCAGAGACTCCCTCCTGGAAGCAGCCGTCCCCGGCCAATACGTAGGTAAAGTGATCGACGATCTTACGGCCGCTCGTATTGAAGGCGGCGGCCAGCATGCTTTCGGCAATGGCCATACCGGCGGCGGTCGCCAGTCCCTGACCCAGGGGGCCGGTTGTCATTTCGATGCCATCGGCTGCACCGTATTCGGGGTGTCCCGCCGCCGCTGAACCAGGCTGGCGGAAGGATTTGATGGCGTCCAGGCTCATGCCGGCGTAACCGGAAAGGTGGAGCAGCGAATAAAGGAACATGGAGCCATGCCCGGCCGACAGTACGAAGCGATCACGGTCGGGCCATTTGGGGTCAGACGGATCGTGCCGGAGTATCTCTCCGTAGAGCAAAGCCCCCAGTTCCGCGGCTCCCAGAACAACACCCGGATGCCCCGAATTGGCCTTTTGAATGGCGTCCATTGCCAGTGCCCGTACAGAAAGGGCGACCTTCTCCAAAGATTTTGTGTCCATTATCGTTAACCTCCTCCGCGCTTGGGAAAAAAAACCGTATTAAGATTCCGGTTACATTCCTCTAAATCGAATTCTTCGGGAACAAAATCCGTCCCAAGCTCCTGCCGGGCACCAAGCCGCTCCACGTCATTTTTGCTTTCCAGGGCGGAAAGAACCCTTCTGAATTTCAGCGGGCCGGCAATAAATTCCGGCGGCCCGGCCCCAGCTCCGGCAACACAGCGGATAGGCCTGTTCCCAGGCGTCTGGTAGCGGGAAAGAATCGTGATCCGCACGATCCATTTTGTCCCATATTCGTAGAGCAGTTCAATAATGCCGGCGGACTCAAGCTCGCAGATACTGTTATCCAGATCCAGGTTTTTTGAAAAGGGCGGGTTTTCACCGGACTCAGCTTCATCTTTGGGAAGCGTTTCAGTGCTAAACTTGAAAGCCTGCGAACTGCGCCATCCGAAAATTGTCTGAATGATTTTGTGAAGCTCCCCAAGGCTGCAGTTGTCGTTCACAATGATCCGGCGCCAGACATCAATGCCGCCTATACTTATCTGGAGCAGCCGTTCGGTGATGGTCTCTGAATTGCTTCCTGGCCGGATCACCATTAGCTTATTCCGTCTGAAGCTGCCCAGGGCCTCATCAATAAGTTCCTTTATGTCCTCATAGGTTTCAACCATACTGTCAAGGGAACTGTCTATTATTCCAAGTTCGTTGTCGGGGAAAGATTCGTCGCTGTCCAGATCCTCCATTACGTTGGTCGTGTGGCCCTGGATCTGGGACAGGATGATAAAGGTATGCCGGGGGAGCCAGGATGGATCGATGTCTCCTCTGGATAACCTGGAGCAGAGGTCTATTACCGCCGTGTGCAGCTCCCCTGCCCTGAGCCTTATAAAGCCGATTTTTTTATCTGTAAAGGGGTTGTAGAATTCCCGGAATTCGTCCATGACATTTTCGATATAGTCTCTTAGTATGCTCCTGTCCTGGTTTTCAAGTTCCACGCTGGCAGGGATTAACCTTTCCATGATCAGATCCGCGTTTCCGTCTTCACGGTAAAGAGAATCCCTGATATAGGACTGGATGAGGAACTCCGAAACAGGAATCTTAAGCTCGTGGAGTACCAGCTCAACAGGGCTTAAGTCCTGACGCATACTGCAATTTCTAAGTTCTTTGCAATCGGGAATTTCACGTCCCGCGTACCAGAAGCGGCTTTCTATGCCGTAGGCGGCAGTTTCAATCCTGTTGGTTTTATCAAACAGGTAATCCTCCAGGGCGTATGCCGGAAGCTCCCTCATTCTGGAGTCCCCGTACCAGTAGGCGTAGGCAATCTGTTCTTCGGTGCAGGAAGCCGGCCCCAGCTTGCTAAAGGAGCTTTCAAATCCGGCCTCGGCAGCTTCAAGCCAGGCGTCAAGATCGGCTTTCTGCCATTCGTCCCTGCCGGCCTTTTCAAGGCTGAAGATCCCCTCTTTCCAATCCAGCGTCCTGACCACAAAGCGATCTCCCGGCACAAAAGAAGCTTCCCTGTAAATGTTCCGCATATCCAGGGTTTTGATGGAGACCTCCGGAGGATCATCAAAGGGGTCGCTGTTAAATGCCTTTTCGTTTTCGGAATTATCACGGGCCACATACTGCGGGGCATATTCCTCCCCAAAAATACAGTAGAAGGGATAAAATTCCTCAGGTGGTCCCTCAGTTGTGGTAAAGGGAACAGGAGAGTCCTGCCAGAAAAAGCTGTACTCTTGCGGAAGAAGGCAGGGGTTGGCAAAGGGGACGCAGCGATGGCCCGGAACAAGAATTCCGTTAAGCAGTTCCAGGCGGGTGGGGCTTATAACAAAGGGAATTTTTTCGAAAAAACCCCTTCTGGATAACCAGCGTTCTTCATCCAGGGGAAACGCAATATTCCGGAACTTAAGATGAGTTTCAAGTTCCGCCGTCAGCCGCATATTCTGCATGGGCTCTATCATTCTGACAAAGGAAGCCAGCTCTTCCAGCTTGAATGCCACTGTAACATTATCGAGAAAATCAAAAAGCGCTTCTTCCTGGCTTATGGTCATGGGTAAACTGATTATGCCCCGTATAGCAGGCTTTCGCAAGGCTTGGCAACTGTGTCATTTTGGCCCAGAAAAAAACCCGAAATTCGGTAATGTGTCATTCTGATACAAAAACTGTACCAGGCACCATCTGAAGATCCCTCACAGAGGCACAAAGGCACAAAAGCGCAAAGGAAAAGAAAAAAATAATGAAAAAAATAAGATATTAAATCCTCTTCTTTCTTATATTTTCTCTTTTCTCTGCGTCTTAGCGTCTTTGCGAGAGGATTTTTTTAAATTTTCATCATTTTCCCAAAAGTTGGCACGGAAATTGCTACATAAAAAGCAAGGAGAGATACATGAAAACACTAGCCCTTTATCGTCCAAGTCTCACACAGAGTCTGCTGGACAACACCCTTGGCGGCTTTGACCGCTACCTGGATTCCTTCTTTGGGAATAATTTCCTTAGCCCCTCGGAAAGGATTTTTAACCGGCTGCCCTTGGTGGATGTCCGGGAAACCGAAAAGGCATACATCCTGGAAGCAGAGATGCCGGGTTATGATGAGAAGGACATCGAGATCAAGCTTGACGGAAAGAACCTGAGCATTGAGTCCAAAAAGATTGAGGAAAAGAAAGAGGAAGACTCCGGCGACTCCAAGGGAAATCATTCCCAGAGCTATCTGCTCAGGGAGCGCAGGGTTTCTTCGTTCAGCCGCGGCTTTAGGCTGCCTGAAAACGCCGACCCGGATGGGATTAGCGCCTCTTTCAAGAACGGCATTCTTTCTCTGGAGATCTGCAAGAAGGCCGAAGCCCAGGCAAAGCTTATCGAAATTAGCAAGAACTAAGGCTCTAACCACGAACCACACTAACAGATTCGTGTGGTTTGTGGTTAAATTCGCGAGTAAAGGCCCGGGGGAATGGAGGTATTGACAAAAACGGACGGCTCTACAAAAATAAATATATATGGAAGGAAAAAAACGGAAGAAAAAATTTAATGAGACTTCATTACAACGTAAAGTAATTCTATTTTCTGCTGTTTTTTTTCTTTTCGTTATGGTAGGCGGAGTAATTGCTTTTGCTCTTTCCATGCGTCAAAATCTCTACAGAAGTTCCCTTGAGGAAATTTTAAGGATTGTTGAAACACGCAAATCACGCTTTGAAGGTTCTTTCAACAGCCAAATAAGCCTTGCTATTCAAATGGCGGAATCTCCTCTTATAAGTGCTTACTTTCAAAATCCTCAAAATAGAGAATTGGAAGGCCTTGCGATGCAGGAGTTTTCGGCATACCGCAGATCGTTTTCCGGCAATAATATTTTTTGGATAAATGACACGGATAGGCGTTACTTTTTTAACGGTGAATACGTATACACCTTAAATCCTACAGACAGCGAATCCGCATGGTATCTTCCCGCGCTTAATATGGGCAGCCGTTTCGAATTTAATGTAAATTACGATCTCGGTCTTAGAAGAACATTATGCTGGATTAACGCGCCTGTACATGATTCTAATGGAAGGGCTATAGGTATTTGCGGCACAGGACTTGATCTTACAGATTATATCAATTTACTTTTCTCCGGTTATAGCAGTAATATATCGCTTTATATTTTTAATGGCTCAGGTGAAATAACTGGCGCTGAAAACATTGCTCTATTGGAAGAAAAAACACAAATCGGTGAGCATTTGGGTGATGTTGGAATAATGGCGCAAAGGGAAGGAAGGAATCTAACAAACGAAGAAATAGCTTCTTTTTCTGTAGGCAATGTTACATGCGCCATAAGCCGAATATCAAGGCTTGATTGGTACATACTGGCTATTACCCCCATAACTCCCGCTATGTACATTTATAACACCATGACGGCGATATTTTTCATACTTCTTTTAATAGTATTTTTGATCTTTTTCATTTTCAATATTTTTATTATAAATACTCTTTCTTCAGTTCAATCAGTTATGGATATGACGCATTTTTTATCCTTTAAGCAGACAAAAACAAGCAAATCGCTTAATGTCAGACAAAGAATATTTGTGGTTTTTTCCTTCGTAATAATTGTTTGTATTGCGTGGATTGCCGCAAGCTTTACACTTAGACAGCATTTATCCCACGGCGCAAGAGAAATGCTGCATAACACTGAACTAACCATTCAGTCAAATTTACGTGAACCGGAGACAGTTACACGAAATGTTGCTTTCTCAATTAGAGAACTTGTCCGTAATGGCGCGGATAAAAATGATATTCTTGATTACCTTATATTGTCTACAGAACATATGGAAACAGACGAAACTGTTTATGGATTTTATGGTTTGTATGGCCATTTGTTCGGCGAATTTCTGGACGGCTCAGAGTGGGTTCCCCCTGATGGTTATGTAGCGCAAGAAAGGCCCTGGTATATTGTTGCCATGAATGCTGCCGGAAATATCGCGGAAACACAACCTTATGTTGACGCTCAAACCGGGGAAATAGTCATATCATATTCAACTCAGGTTTTTGATCATAATGATTCATTTTTGGGTGTACTTGCCATTGATGTTACATTAAACCGTATTGCAGAATTCGCAGAATCCATAAAGTTAGCCGAAAATGGATACGGAGTACTGCTAAACAGTGATTTTGAAATTTTCGCTCATCCCCAAAAAGATTATCTTGGAATGAAATATGACACGCTTTCTGGCTATGATGCGGAAATAAGCGCTCTTTTAAGAAGCGGACAAACCGTAAATGCGTTCCAGCGGACAAGCAAAGAGGGAATCAGGGAGATTGTTTTTTTTACAAAAATGGAGAACGGCTGGTATCTTGGTCTTTTTGCTCCTTCCCGTCTTTTCTATCGAGATATTTACAATATGGTAATAATACTTGTTATTGTCGGCTCTCTGCTTACGGTTATTCTCCTGTTTTTGCTCAATTCACTGCAAAGAAAAGTTGAAATCAGTACCAACGCTACTATGGAACTTAATAAATCTACCATACGTTTTGTGCCGACACAGTTTATTGAATACCTTGGGGTAAATGACATAACAAAAATGGAGCTTGGAAATTGTAGAAAAGGTGAAATCTCAATTATGTTCTTTGATGTACGCTTTTTCTCTATTCATTCACAGATCATGTCTCTTAGCGAAAATTTTGAATTTATTAATAAAGTGTTCGGCATAAGCGGTCCTATTATTCGTGAACATGGAGGCTTCATTGATAAATACATTGGGGACGCAGCGATGGCCCTTTTTGAAAAGCCTGTTGATGCGGTAAGGGCCGGAATAGCGGTTTATCGTTCTCTTGTTTTGGACGAAAGAACAAGAATTAAACTCGGTTTATACGATAGAATCAATATTGGAATCGGCTTGCATTACGGATCGGTCATGCTGGGTGTTATCGGCGATGATATGCGTTATTCAAGCACGGTAATTTCTGAACATGTCAACATGGCTTCCCGAATAGAAGGCCTGACCAAGCAAATAAAGGCAGGAATGTTAATAAGCGCGGACACTATGCAAAGCATTAATGAAGAGGATCAGACTTTTTCAAATCGTTACCTGGGCCTTGTTAAACCTGCTCTTACTAACGATATCATTGGTTTATATGAAATTTTAGACGCGCTTCCTGATGAAACAAGAAAAAAAAGAATGGAGACAAGAGAGCTGTTTGAATCAGGTGTTCGTAATTTTCATACAATGGATTACAAAAAGGCAGCGCATCGTTTTTATGAAGTCGCAAAAAAGGACAATACGGATAAATGCGCAATTCTATATTTTGAAGAGGCAAAACGGCATTGCAAGGACAGCTCCCTTCAAAGTGTTTTTGTATATGATGTTAAATAAAACCTTGACTCCGGGGGCCCCGGCACCCTGCACGCTTGACAACAAAAGCCTTAAGGTATATAAATAAAGCAGGTCCAGTAGCTCAGGGGATAGAGCGGCCGCCTCCTAAGCGGCAGGTCGGCTGTTCGATTCAGCCCTGGATCATTGACCAAAATGCTACGCATTTTGGTCTTGGGAGTTTGCTAACGCAAACTCCAGGCCTCTTCCGCAACAACTAATAATTAAAAAACGGTGTAAACTCAATAAGCATTAGCGAACCGTCCATACCGCTTTCTGTGATGTAAAAATACTTTACCGTGCCTTTGCACTCAAAATGTATTCCCCTGGACGGTATCCCTGAGCCTATGCTGGTACTTACAACCAATGGCTTATCCGGAGTAAAAGCATC
>Ga0099364_10003650_pt1 | contig 23718 bp, 13 predicted proteins | sample TergutTh196P3_FD_73070 | JGI IMG/M metagenome (GOLD analysis project Ga0099364, IMG submission 73070) | Microcerotermes parvus P3 segment gut microbial communities from Pointe-Noire, Republic of the Congo - Th196 P3 | ecosystem: Host-associated > Arthropoda: Insects > Digestive system > Gut ...
GACGCTTCCTGCTTCGGACACTACCGGGTTATTGTTGGGGATTTTCTGCTAAAACTCTACGGCGATAATTTCTCCGCCGATGACTTCAAACCCAGCTGCCTAAAGTTGGTGCGGTCAGAAATGATCCAGTCCCGGCGGTTTTGCCGGAATACGATCAATAAGTACGTCCGCCGAATTATCACCATTTTTACGTGGGGAGTTGAGGAGGAATTAGTGCAACCAAGTACGCCACTGGCACTCAAAGCCGTTAAGTCCTTGGTGAAGGGATACGCTGGCACCTTTGAAAATAAAGTGCGAGAGCCTGTCGCTGACGAAGTAATCATAAAGCCCCTTTGCCGTTCATGGTTCCAACTATTGCCGTAAAGCGATTTTTTGGTTATAGTGAGAATGTGATGAGGTCTCAACTTTGGATTGCGGTGTGCGTTTATGCCTTGATCGCATTGTTGAAGGCAAAATTTTCGCTGTCGCAGACGTATTACGAAATTCTACAGATTCTAAGTGTAACTGTTTTCGAGAAACCCCCGATTTTTTCAATGTTTGCGGGAGAAAATTACACTTCTATACTACACGGTAATCATAACCAATTGACACTATTCGACTTATGATTGAAAACTAGTGCCTGCATGTATTATTGTTGAATTGAAAAGATTGCAGCAAAGAGCATCGCCAACAAAGCTATCGTTAAGAACAGTAACGCCATTGCCAGAAACAATATCAGTCCTATGGTATTGAATCTAATACTTTTTCTCGCGATGCCTGACCGTTTGGATTTCAATCCCAAAAAACCAAAAAGAATACCTATCAGCGGCAGGAGAGAATGCAACAAGAACCCTATGCAAATATGCTTGGCAGAAACAAATACAAAAATTACAGCCAGTGGGAGCAAAGGAAGTGATGAGAGCAAGAAGATAGCGGAATATAAAAAAAATCCGAAGCAAGAAAGCCAAGTGAGGACGGCACAAAGAAGCGAAAGAAATGCGAATCCGCCGCCGACTTGCGTCATCACTGTTTCGACCGGCATATTGCAATGAGAACAAGGAGTTGTTTCTGCTTCCATTTCCTTTTTACAATGAGGGCAGTCCATTGTTGTTTCTCTGTGAAGTAGGGAGTGGAATCATTCTACTCGAACCACTGGTATCGGACAAGTGATCTCGTCATTGTGCCGCGATCCACCTGCGGCTCTTTGCGCCGGAGTACCGGCTGTACCTACGGCTCTTGATGGAGTACGTTATACTTGCGTTTCCTTGGGGAATTCGGCGCACACCAAGTCGATAAATTTACGAGTCATCGGATTTTTCGTTGCGTCCTTTGCATAATCTTTGCGCCCCTTTGCGGTTAAAATAGTTCGGATTGAACCGCAAAGGACGCAAAGAGAAAGTCCAATTTGCCCCCATTTACGTTAGACCCGCTTGCCGTCCCCTCATCCCTCCGGCTTGAACCGCTGATACGCCCAAGCCGCCGACATGAGAAGCAATGCCAGTACAAAGACCGCTCCGAAACGGTAGAGTTCATGCACCCCTTGCATATCCACTATCAAAACCTTGAGCAACGTCGTGCCGAACAACAATATCGCCATCCAACGCAAGATCGACGACCGCCAGATAAAACCAATCGCAATCAACACTCCCGCAAAGAGCGACCATAATATCGACAACGCCATCTGCGCCCGCCACGCTTCGTCCGCCGCTCCCGCCAGCAACCTGACCGAACGGAAACATTCCACCGACATCGTAAACCAAAGGAACGCCACCCCTGCAAAAGCAATGTAACGATAAAACTCACGCTCCGCCGCATCATCGTCTCCCAATCGACTCGTCCAAATACAACCCAATGCAAGCACCACCATCGAAAGAAGCAATATCGGCATCGCATAAGGATTGAAAAACGGCATCGCATACTCCGGTCGGACGAGCATATCAATTCCTAACACTTTGAACACCGTAAGGCAGAGGAGCAACATCGCAATAATCCGCAGTACCTTCGATTTGAAGTGCATCGCACACAGCGTCAGTATCACGGCAAGTCCCGTCCAAAAAGATGTCAGTGCCATCTGCGCCCACCAAGCGTTATCACCCGCTCCCGCCAACGCCCGAACCGACCGGAAACACTCTATCGACATCGTGAACCAAAGGAATACCACGCCGCCGAACATTAAAATGCGATAGACGCTGCGTTCCCCCTCATCTTCTTCTCCCAGCCGGTACAGCCAAAGTCCGCCGAATCCGATGAACGCTGCCGAAACGATGAGCATCGGAACGGCATACAAATTCAAAAACGGCAGCCGCAGTGTGTCCGGTCGGAAATCCAAGCCGAGCAGCACATTGAACAATGCCAGCAAAAGGAGACACATCGCGAGAATCCGCAATACTTTGGAGTGGAACTGCCAAGCCAGCAATGTTAAGAGTAGAGCGAACACTGTCCATTGCAGCGTCAGTGCATTTGCTCCTACAAAGGAACGCCAGTAGTGTTCTGAGAGGGTGTCTCTTACATCGAAGAATCGGTAACACTCGACGGACAGATAGATGAATAGGGCAAACAAGCCGATGATGCCGGCGGCTTGCCAAGCGATGCGTTCACTGATACTATGAAAGCCGGGAGGCGCAGCGACCGGATCGTTCGTCGGTTGATCCGGTCGCTCCACTGCGTTGCGCTCCCGGCTTCCATGTCTATTCATCCAAACAGCAAATCCTATTGCAAGACTCACGGGGGTAAACATTGTCATAAAATAGGGATTGAACAATGGTATCCAGTCTTCGAGACTATACTCCGCTCCCCACTCCCACGAACAGTAACCGAAGGAAACCGTAGAATCAATAAACGTCGTTTTCAACAGCGCAGCAAACAGTACGACCATTCCGCAAATCCGTAGCGGTAAACTGTCAGACGAAAAACGGGGAGCGAGCAAAAACAGAGCGCAAAATGCCCAAAACACCGTTACTGAACGGAATGTCGCAATCTTTCCTAAATCGGGCGCAAGATAATTGAACCACTCAATCGTCAAAATCGCAATGAGCATAAAAAGCCCGGCAATGCCGAAACCGCCAAGTATATTTTTTTCATGCAGAGGTGATTCACCTTCGTGCCTTTGTGCCTTTGTGTGAAAAAACGAACTTTGAAAACCCAGCAAGAGCAACATGACGCTTCCCGCAATCAAAATAACACTAAATGGATTATTGAACGCCGCATCATATTGCACCCGCATTTGAAAGCCGATGAAGACCATTAGTATCGTTATGAAGGCAAGACCGAGAGTTGCGGCAATGGCAACCACGGCGTTGCGAAAGACGGTGCCGAGTTCCAGCAGGATGACTGCCAGTGCGAACCAGAATCCCAGCAGAAATGCCGAGAGGAGATATTGGGCTTCGTACGGTTCCCAAATGCTGGGATTGGCGTAGAGATACCTCGCTCCTTCGCCGGAGAGGATGACTCCCAGCAAAAGATAACCGAGGTGTCCAAAGATGGCAGACGGCAGACAGCAGACAGCAGAAGAAGAATCTGCCGTCTGCCGTCTACAGTCTGCTGTCTTTAATACGGCGGCGACGATTAACATTGTTGCGGACGCAAGCATCGGCAGCGCAGTGGAATTGAAGAGAGCAAGCATTTCAATTTGCTCCCGGACACCGCCGAGCTGTGCGATAATCTCCCCGGCAAGCCGAATGGCACCGAGTCCGAAAAAGATGTATGCCATCACGACGAAGGTTTTGTTTGTTTGCCGATGTCCGAAGAACCACAATCCGGCAAAGACGGTGAGCCAACCGAGCGTGATCCATGTTGCGGCAAATTGTAAAGGAATACCGATAGCAACGAAACCGAGAGCGATGACCGCAGCGGCACTGGGAGCGGCTTGCCAGTATTTGTGCGGCTCAAGGTAGGCAACCGACCGCCGGGCGGTTGCGTCGCCGCTAGGCGACTTGGGGGCGTGTTGGTTGTTCGTGTCGGCTGCGCCGACGTTGTTGTCGTCCGGCGACACAGTCGCCGTCTGCCCTACCAAAATCCGCGAATAGAACAGGGCAAGCGTCGCGTACCATGCCGCTCCGATGAAAGCGAAGGTGCCGAGATAGTCGTACAGGAATATATTGTTCTCGTTCTCCGTGCTCCAACCCCATTCCGAAAAAATTGTAATCGCACCAAAGAAGATAATCGGTGTAACAATCGCCCGCATTGCGTCGTCCCAAGTGGGAATCAACCTCTTTCCTATCGGCTTGACGGCGGCAATGACTGTATCTGCAAGGAACACAATATAGAATGCCGACTGGAAAAACAAAACGGCAGTGAGATTATCGAGTTGATAAAATCTGTTGTACCACATCCAGAACAACGCTTGCGTTCCGAAGAAGGCGATCCACGCAATCGGCGCACGGCGAAGCAGATTGACAAGAATGAGCGTACCGATGTTCAACGACATCAGATAGATGAAGAGTTCAATGTGCCGATCCGTACCGGTCGAAACGAGCATCGGCACAGCAAGTCCGCCGAGGATGGCAACGGTGCCGAGCAGTTTAGAGCGGTAAAACCATGCCAGGAGAAATCCGCCGGCAACGACCACCGGCATAACCACACCTGCCGTTGTCGCATCAATCAAGTGAAAAAACGCAAAGGAAGCGTAAGCGGCTTGATAGATGAGAATGATTCCGGCACTGGACAGCATTGTCGAAAACCGCCGCAGTCCGGTGCGTCGGCTGTAATATCCTATACCGAGCAAAGCGGCACCGAAGGCGGCGATTCCGCCGACTTTGATCCAGTCGGTGATCAAACCATAGTCGATAGCAATTTTGATGAGCAACGCCCCGGCAACGATGAAACCGAGGACGGCGACCCAGCCGAAGAGTTTCTGCCCGATAAAAAGTTCGAGTTTGTTCACCGCCTCTTTGTCGGTCTTGTCGAACGTTTTATGAACAACCTTGTTCGCCGGCGTACCCGGTGCGCCGCTCCTTTGAACCGGCGTACTCGTTACGGTACTCTTGGGCGGCTCCACTCTTTTAGCCGCTGAAGCCGCAGGCACTGGCGGCGGTTGCGGCACGGCAGTTGCCTCCCCAAACCGATTACGAACCTCGCTATTCTGCGGCTTCGGCGTGGGCGGTACATAAGGCACCACAGGCGGCACTGGTCGCGGCGGCGGTGCCGGTTGCGCCGGTTGCGCCGGGCTGTGCGGTGGTGGGCTGTGCGGCACCGGCGGGTCGGCTTTGATTGGAGTTTCCTCGGCATCAAGGGTAATGAATTCGGTTTTCGGCGTGCCGGGTTTGTTTGTGTGAATATCTTGTTGAAGTCTCCGCAGTGCGGTCTCGATTTTGGCATTTTGCTCCGTCAAATCACCAATCTGCTTCCGCATCTGGAAAAGCCAGACAAACGCACCCGGTCCGGCAATCAGGATGATGAAGAGAACCACACAAAAGAGAGCGACGAAAAAGATAGAAAAGAGTTCGACGAACATGACAGATTCTCCATTGTAATTGAGCCGACACCAGCACGGGATAGTATAGATTACGGAATCGGAAAAGTCAAATAAATTTTCCGCACGTCAAGGGTATGAAAACCGCGCCCCTTGCGAACTTTGCGGTTGTTTTTTTACCGCAAAGACGCAATGTTTTCGCAAAGAACGCAAAGGGACAGTAAGGGACGGTTTCGTGTCGCCGTCTATTTTTGCTTTACCGGGTATCCCTTCCTGCTTCAAACCGCCCGGCGGGAATTGAGTTTGAGTAACTCCGCACGAATGGAACGATCCGTCTGGTCGGCAATGTAATCCGCCGCCGCCCGGCTGGCTCCCTCTTGTTGAACCACCATCCCGTAACGCTCCGGCAGACGCTCCGGCTGCGACGCATAAAAATTGAAAATCGTTTCAAACCAATTTGCCACTCGGCGGCGATTCACCAACACGTTCGGATGTCGATAGACATGCTCCAATAAGAATTGTCCCATTTCCTTCTTTTGCTCCGCAATTTCCACGCTCGGAGCAATGGTCATCGCTGCGGCGGAAATTGCCGCTGCCGTCTCTTTAAGCCGCTCTGCCGTTGCATGGATTACATCGCTCACCTGGGTTTCAATTAAATCATGAATCACTGCCCGGCGGAATTCGAGGTCGCTTAAACTTGCCCACTGCTGCCGAACCTTGTGTGCCGAGCGTTTCCAAAGAGAGGTTCCCACCAATTGCTCCGTCGTGAGAAGCCCGATTTCCATCGCATCATCCACATCGTGAGTATCGTAGGCAATGCTGTCGGCAATATCCGCGACTTGAATTTCCAGCAGCGGTGCCGTTTTCAACCGCCTAACTTCCGGCAACTCTGTTTCCGATAAGCCCGTTTCGGATAACTCAACGTCTAACTCAACGTCCGAGCACCCAGCCGCTTTGGCAATTTTGTATGCCTGTCCTTCCAGAAGTTCGAGGGAGAGGTTTAAGCCCGGAAAGCCGGTGTATCGCCGTTCCAACTTTTCGACGATGCGAAGAGCTTGTGTATTGTGTTCAAAACTGCCGCTCCCCTGGAGCAAGCGATTCAAGATCGCCTCCCCCGCATGACCGAAGGGGGAATGTCCAATATCGTGGAGCAGTGCGGCGGCTTCGATGAGGTCTTCGTTGAGCCGTAACGCTCTGCCGATGGTGCGTGCGACGCAGACCACCTCCATCGTATGCGTCAGGCGGGTGCGGTGATAGTTTCCGAACTCCGCAGTGAAGACCTGCATCTTTTCACTGAGCCGGCGAAAGGCGGCACAATGGATAATACGGTCCCGATCCCTTTGAAACGCTCCGCGGTAAGGATGCGGCAACTCCGGGTAACGCCGTCCCGCTGTCGCCGAAGTCGGAAACGCATACCAAGCCAGCGGAAAGGGATCGTGATAAGTCAAAGTGTGCGGGTGGCAGGAGTGGGGAGGTAGGAGTCAGGAGTTAGAAGTTAGGAGTTAGGAGTTAGGAGTTAGGAGTTAGGAGTTAGGAGTTAGGAGTTAGGAGTTAGAATGAGGGAATGGGGCTGTATTGAAAACGGTATGCAATGACACTTTGCGTTCTTTGCGCCCTTTGCGGTTAAAAAATCAGTCGGTTGGGTCTTGTTCGGGTGCTGGGTCTTGTTCGAGTGCTCCGAATCCTTCGCCGAAAGGAGCAAGGTCAATCGGTCCGCCCGGCGACATAAAGGGGTCTTCAAGTGAGAAACTTCTTCTAAAATCATCCCAGTCCCCGGTATCATCCAGTGCAGGTGTTTCCACCACCCTTGCCGCCATTAGTTCGATGAACATTCTTGTCGCTGGCTGGCGGAGCGATGTCAGCCGCCTTTGAGCACGCTGTCCTTCAAAACTCTCCCCCCAGAGTTCAACAACCCTTTGGTACTCTTCCTCGGACTTGGCGAGGTCCTCACCGCCGACACGTGCCGCCGCCAGTGTTTCCCAGCACTGTCCCAAACCGAACCCCGCCTTCCGCAAGAGTGCCGGATCGCTCGCGGTTCGTTGAACCTGCTGAAACGAGGCAACGGCTTTGTCCAAGAGAACGATGGCTTCCGTCTTATCCATCTGCACCTGTGCCGCACCCTCGGTCAGTTGCCGCTGCGCCAATGTCAGCCGGGCATGAATGCCGACAATCCCGGAAGTGGTCTGGGCAAGGAGTTCCAATTCGTCATTGGCATTCACCGAATTAAGGGCAGCATAATACTGCTTCCACGCCATACCCTGACTCCAGGTACTCATCCGTGCCGTCCCAATAATAACGGCAACGATAATGATCACGCCCAACACTGCGTAACCAAGCCAACTGCTGTTGGGGCGTATCCAATCCTCGTATTGGGCAATAATCCATTTTGCCAACTCATTTTTTTCCAATTCATGCCGTTGTTTGCTATCCATAGTTCAGGTTAGGTAATGTTCAAGTAAGAAAGTGCAAGTCTAGCAAATGACCGGAAAAAGTCAAGAGCAGGAGAGAACGGCATGAAATTGTTCTTTGCGTCCTTTGCGGTAAAAATTTAACCGCAAAGACGCAGGGGAGTGCAAGGAACGCAGAGAAAAAACGTCCCATTTGTCCTCGTTGACAGTACACCCTACGCTTCGCCGGCTTTTTTTCCTTTGCCTCTCATGGAGATACACGGAGTAATTGATGGGCACCCAAATCCGGAGGCGATCCTCTCTGCGTTCCGAAGAAGTCGGTTTCCACTTCGGGCAGCGGAATACCTTTCCTGAATGCCTGGGTCGAAGACTCTCGCAATCTAAAATCTCCCTCGGCGGCATTCATGAAAAAGTTTTCAGGAACATTGAACGTGATGTTTCCTTCGCCCGGCACCACGCCCGACGGTTCGCCAAAGTGGAACAAGTTATGCCGTACGTCAATGTTATCGCCGCGAGGATGCTCGTTGACCGATCCGCGAACAATGTTGTTGATCACGGATATATTGTGAGAAGGATTTGCTGCACCGCCCGAATCACGAATTCCTCTCCGCGCTGCATTGGCTTTCCAAAAAGTATTGTTGTATATTTTAACGTCGTTCACGCGATTCATTTCTATCAAATCCCAGTTAGGATTATAGATAAAATTGTTTCTGATAACGGCACCGTTAATATAAAAACCGCCGACGCTGTTGCCGACGGGGTTGCCCGAATTGTTTCCCAAGGCGATGCCCTTATCGCAATCAAGGATGATATTGTTTTCTATCACGACGCTTTCACAACCGTCCTGTCCCCAGATAAAGACGGCACCGCGAGCACTGCCGTTTTTGCCCTTTATGTTCTTGAACGTGTTGCCGGCAATGGTTAGTCCGCTGATGTTCATGACATCAATTCCGCCGATGTAGTCGCCGCTGAATTCTGCCATGTGGTCGCTCTCCACGGGTATCTGTGTGTTCTCGAACCAGCAGTTGATGATCGAGATATTCTTTGATCGTGTGTGGGCACCGCCGATCTGCGGACCCGAACCTTTGAACGCACGTTCGTTGACATCCATCATTCTGCAATTATCGAAAATGATATTTTCTTCGCCGTATCCATTCAACTTAAGCCCGTTGGCAGTGGATTCCTGAACGGTGATGCCGTAAATGATGATATTCTTCGTCTTTGCTCCACTGACGACGAAAAGTTCGTCGTGCGGAAGTCCGCCGCGATACGCTCCTTTATGAAATCCGTGACCGCGCAGGATCAAGTCTTCATAATTGCCGGAAAGACTGCGTATGACCAAATCCTGTTTGTCTTCGATGTGCGGTTTGAACTGGTATTCGCCGGTCTTGTAGAGATGCTGTTCTATTTTTGTAACTGCAATGATCTGATCGGGCTGGGTATTCTGCAGCGCCCAAATCCATGTGTGGTAACTGTCCGCTACGAAGGTCGGCTCGCCGTACTTATAGTATTGCGAGTGGTTCACGCTGTTCAATCCCATGATTGATAATGTGTACACTTGATACGAAGTGCCGTCCGGTGCGGCGGCTTTGACGTAGTAAACCTGTTCGCCGGACTTAACGATGACACCATTGAAATCCAGCGGTTGAGTGCATTGACGATCCGTGAAGAGCGTTGCAGCGGCACCTTTTTCGGCGGTGGTGATCTCGATGGATTTCAGTGCGGTTCCTGCCGGAAGAGTTCCTGTGATCATCAGGTTTTTGAGTTCTACGATTCTTTCGGCACTGCCGCGTGGAGCGGAGTTCCAGTTCGTTACGTGGTTCTGTTCATGCACAGTGAACGTCTTGCCGTTTACGGAGACGGCAACGATGTCCGACTGGGCGGTAAATTTTTCCTGTCCGTTGACCGCCGTTATCCAAAGGGCAAATACAAAAAGTGAGGATACAAAAAGTAAATAAGATATTTTCATCGTCAATAGTTTTTGTTCGGTCTGCAAATTTCCTCTAATTATTCACATCAGAGCCGCGACCGGAAGGTCGCTTCCGGTTGCGGCTCTGAAAGGTATTTTTAGAGGTTCCTACATTTGTGAGCACACGCCTTGAAATTGTCCATAAATGACGGCGAGTTGCAAGCGGGAGACTCTTGTAACCAATTGCGGCTTCCCACACTTCGTGCTAGAATACGCAGACTGAAAAGCACAAAAAAGCCGGAGATACCCCATGAACTGTTTCAAGAAAAAAACAGCAGCATACGCACTCACCGCAATCGTTTTGCTCTGCTTCTCCCTATCGGGCAACGCCGACGAGACCGCCTCCTTCTTCCCCTTCGTCGTCTCTTACGAGGCTCCCGAAAATGCCACCAACATGGCAAAATACCTGCACACTCCCGCCGGCAAGCATGGATTCATCCGTGCCGAAGGAGAACGCTTTATACACGACGAAGGAGAAATCCGATTCTGGGGAACCAACCTATCGGGAGCGGCAAACTTTCCTTCGCACGAAATGTCCGAACGCATCGCCGCACGACTTGCTAAATTCGGATACAACTGCGTAAGACTCCACTGGATGGATGCTTGGGACATCTTCGGCGGATGGAATCCCAAAAACCATACCGACTTCGATCCCGAACAAATCGACAAACTCGATTACCTAATCTACTGCCTCAAAAAACATGGCATCTACGTCAACATCAATCTGCACGTTGCCCGATGGCTCGATGACCGGGATGGTTTCCCGCACAAGGACCAACGACCACAATACGACAAGGGAGTCGGCAACTTTTATCCGGCAATGATCGAAAAGCAAAAAGAATACGCCCGAATGTTACTGACGTACGTAAATCCTTACACAAAATTGGCTTACGTCGATGAACCCGCCGTTGCAATGGTCGAAATCAGCAACGAAGATTCGATCATTCTCGTTTGGACAAACATCTGGGGCAGTCTATCGCTCGATGATTTGCCCGACCCTTACATGGCGGAGTTGCGTCGGCAGTGGAACGATTGGCTCAAAGAGAAATACGGCACCACTGAAGCCCTGCTCGCTGCCTGGGCGATTTCCAATGAACCGCTCGGCGAAGAAATTTTACAAGGCGGCGATTTTGCCGCCCCCCTTACATTCGATGGTAGAGATAGTAGCGGTAAATGGTGGCTGCAACTCGATGAAGTCGTCGAAAGCAATGCAACGGTGCAAGACGGTCTGCTCCGTATCAATGTGCAAAAAATGGGGCGTGAACCTTGGGTGCCGCAACTGATGAACCGCCGCTTTACGATTGAAAAGGACAAACCTTACACGCTTTCATTCCGTATGCGGTCGGATCGTCCCAATCGGGTGAACACATCGGTCTCGATGGATCAGGCACCCTGGACCATCGTGGGCATGACTGCTCCCATCAACTTGACGACGGAATGGCAAACCTTCACGTTTCAATTTTTCGGCACCGAAACCAGCGATGCCGTGCGCTGGAACATCACGGGAATGACCGTCGGTTGGTACGAAGTGGACGATGTTACGCTCCGCTCCGGCGGGAATTTTGGCTTCTCGGAAGAGTGTACCCTTGAAGACGGAACGATTCCTTACCACAAACGCACCGAAGCCGAGCGGTTGCCCAGCGTTACCAAAGATTGGTTCGCCTTTCTGATCGACATCGAGCGAAAATACTGGATCGGCATGTACCGCTATCTCAAAGATGAACTCGGTGTCAAGGCACCCATCAGCGGTACGCAACTCAATTACGGTTCGACGCACGTTCAGGCGGCACTCGATTACTGCGATAATCATGCATATTGGAATCATCCGAATTGGCCCAGCCGCCCCTGGGACAGCGTTGATTGGTATGTCCGCAACCGTGCGTTGGTCAATTCGCCGGAAGAGGTTCTCGGTCCGCTGGCGACGGCGAGGGTTGCCGGAAAGCCTTACACGATAAGCGAATACAATCATCCTTATCCGAATCAGTATTCCGGCGAAGGCTTGCCGATGCTGGCAGCGTTTGGACGGTTTCAACATTGGAACGGCATTTTTCAATACACTTATGCCCATAAGGTTGAAATGGAGCCGGAAAAACTCACCGGCTATTTCGATATGGATGTGCATGCGTTGCAACTGGTACATTCGCCTGCATGTTCGGCAATGTTTAAGAGGGGTTTGGTAAAGCCAGCAAGCGTGGGAGTTAATAGGAATCTTGCGGCAGAGAGAGAGATTGAAATTCTTGCGAGAACACTTTCCCCGCGAAACCTCAATTATTCTGGATTAGAGAGTGCCGGTTTGCCAGGTTTTGGCACCATTGATCTGTTCCGTACAAAAACAACCTTGAGAATGTCAGAAAATGATACTAATAATGTGAGAGATAGAGGTATTGTTCGTACTAGTCCGCCAGTCAGAACAGACCCGCCTACCTCAGGTTCTATGCAAATTGTTCGCGGGAATCCCTTTGTTTCTCAAGACAGCCAAATTCTCTCGGTTAGGAGCGTGGAGGGTGCCGGTTATTTCACCGTCAACGCCCCGGAGGTAAAGATATTCACCGGTTTTGTTCGGGAGCGTGAGTTTAGGTTTGACGATATTACGATGAAGCCGGGGAAGACAGTGTTGGATTATGCGACGATTTCGTTGTTGAGTTTGGAAGGGGGGAGTTTGGACGGCGGCGGCTATTTGCTTACGGCAACCGGTACGATGCACAACACGAATGGGGAGCCGAAGCGTCGGGAACCGGCAAATCCGTGGCAGCCGGATGATATGGTAACATTGGAAAACCGTTGGGGCGACGCTCCGGTGTTGTGCGAAGGGGTGCCTCTGGAATTGACATTGCCGGCGGGTGTGTGGTGGGTCTATCCGTTGGACGAGGCGGGCAATCGGCGTGCCGACCTGCCGTTACGGTTTGAGAATGTGCCGATTCGTGTCGGACCGGAGCATAAGACGCTGTGGTACGAGATACGTCCGGCACAGTAAGGCAGTACATTGTGCCTGAAATGATGCAGATTATATTTCGCACAAAGGCACGAAGGACACAAAGGGATTTACGGCATTTTAGACTTCTTTGTGCTCTTTGTGCCTTTGTGCGAGGAAAAATTGGAAAACAAATAATCAAGGATATACCGTGAACGGCATGAATTGTGCTTTGCGTCCTTTGTGGTTAAAATAGTTCGGATTGAACCGCAAGGACGCAAAGAAGAAAAAGACCAATTTCATGCCGTTTACGGTATCACTTCTAGCCGTTTCCCCACCCTATGTCCCATTTGTCTATCCGCACCTTGTTGATCATCAGCATTCTGCTGCCGCTTTCCCTTGTCTATGCGGTTTCTGCGATGATCGAGACGCGTCTCAATCGGGACGAGGCGATCCGCAATGTGGAACTCCGCCTCGTGGAACTGACCAACAAACGTGCCGCCAGAGTTGATGGACATTTCGCCGCCGCAGAACAGATTCCCAAGACACTGGCGGATCTGTTTGCCAGTACCCGGTTAGAACAGGAAGAACACTTCGAGGACATCCTCCGGAGAATTTTGAGAGCATCGCCGCGGCTCCTCTGTGCAAGCGTTGTTTTCGAGCCGAATGAGTTTCGCGAAGGAGTCGAGAAGTTCGCTCCATGTGTTTCCCGCGCCTTTCCCGGAAGTGAAGAACTCTTCTATGAAGACCTCGCCCGACCGCTCAAAGCAGGCTACGATTATACGCAGCGGGACTGGTATCTCATTCCCAAAGAAACCGGTCAGGCGGCTTGGTCGGAACCCTATTTTGGAGAAGTAACGTGGGGAGAGCATGCCCTTATATGCACCTACTTCGCCCCTATTTTCCGTGAAGGACGCTTTGCCGGTGTCGTGATGATCGACATCAGTTTGGACGAACTCCAAGGCATCATCGCCCAAATTGCACCAGAGGATGTAACGTATTATCTGCTCAGCGCATCCGGTACGTTTATTACCGTGCCGGAATCGGAATCGGAATCATTGATGAATGAAACCATTTTCACCTTTGCCGAAAAACATGACAGCGACCAGTTGAGGAAAATCGGGAATGATTTACGCCAAGGGAACAGCGGTATCCTTCAGTACGACAAAGTCCTCAATGACCAACCGCGGGTTTGGCTGGCTTATGCTCCCTTACCAATTTCGGGCTGGAGTTTGATCACCGTGATTCCCGAATCGCATGTTCTCGCCCCCGTCCAGGCAAGACTTTACCGTTCGATTTACCGTTTCTTCATTGCCCTGGCAGTTCTTTCGGCATTGATTATTGTCGTCTCCTGGCAGTTGACGGCACCGATCAAACGCTTGGCAGCCTTTGCCCGAAAACTTGCCGCCGGAGACCTCGATGCCCACGTCGGCGACGTGCGGCTTGCCGGTGAAATTGATCAGTTGGCACACGCCTTTGACAAAATGGTCGATGACTTGAAATCGAACATCGAGCGGCGCATCAAAGAGGAGACTGCCCGGCAAACGGTAGAGGGGGAACTCCAAGCCGCCCGAAGCATTCAGGCTTCGTTGCTTCCCCGCTCCTTTCCACCTTTTCCCGAACGAAAGGAATTCGACCTTCACGCCATGAATAAACCGGTGGCATTCATTGCAGGGGATTTTTTCGATTACTTTTTTATCAAACCGGATACCCTTGCATTTGTCATTGCCGATGTGTCGGGACATGGCATTCCGGCAGCACTATTTATGGCGGTGTCCCGAACAGCGATTCGGACTTTTGCGGCTCCTGAACATTCCCCGCATGAGATCATCAATCAGGTGAACAAGGTATTGAACGCAGACAACGATGCCATGATGTTTGTTACCGTATTCTACGGACATTACAACGTTGAGACCGGTGAATTGAAATACGTCAATGCCGGTCATGATCCTCCCTACATCGTCCGCAAGGATGGTCGTTTGGAAAAACTACCGGCAACGGGTCCGCTGGTGGCGGCATTGGCGAATGTTTCCTACGCCGAGCGGACAGTTCATTTGGAGCCCGGCGATCTTCTTGTAACTTATACAGACGGCGTTACGGAAGCGCATTCGAGTCGGGACAATATTCTCTATGGGGTGGAGCGTCTGGAGCGGCTACTGGGTGAAATACGCGGAGAATCTGTCGAGACAATCTGCGATAAGATTCACGATGCTGCCGAGCAGTTTGCCGAGCATGAGTATCATGATGATGTAACGCTGCTGGTGCTTCGGCGGAATGAGGAAAGGTAATTGTACATTCCTTTGCGGTTAAATCCGAACTATTTTAACCGCAAGGTTCGCAAAGATGATGCAAAGGACGCGAAGAATGTATTTTTAGAGGTTCCCTTCACTAGGTTTAGCGGTTTTTTCTGGTTCGACGAGATACTCTTGGTCAATATACTGTAAACGGGGAGAAATTGGACGTTTTCTTTGCGTCCTTTGCGCGCTCCCTTGCGAACTTTGCGGTTAAAAAAAAGAGAATTTAACCGCAAAGACGCAAAGAAGTGCAAGGTTCGCAAAGTGCAATTTCATGCCGTTTACAGTATAGAGAGGGGATTTGCATCATTGGTGCGTCTGTGTGCCCGCACCAGAAAATCACGACTCCTGCAACCGGAAAAACTGGTTGACGGCAAGGGGAACGAAGATCATCATCGGCAGCCACGCTCCCAACACGGGCATACCGCTGTTTGCCCCGGCAAATTGACTGGCATAGCATACCAAAAGAAATCCAAACAAAATGAGGCTGCATAAGCCAATCGCCTTGAAAACATTCCGCCCCCCGCGAATCAATAACACGGGCAAGCCGAGAAAGAGAAGTGTCATATCGAGTACCGGCTGCGTCAGCCGGGAGTGAATCGTTGCATGCATGGATGTTCCGACATCTAAACTTTTGTTCCGTGCCGCCGAAATGAGCGTCCAAAGAGACGCATACCGCCATGCATCCCTCGAAGCCAAACTCTCGAAAGGGACGTTGGTCACGACAAAACACTGATCTTCCTCAAGAAAGTCGGTATCCGCCGGTGTCATGAGAATCGGCTTGCCTTCCCACATAATCGAGGGGCTTTGGAGAATATGCCCCTCCCGCACACCTATCAGCAGATAACCGGCGGGACGCGATTTCGTTGCCGGACTGTGATACGCCAACCTGCCGGTGAGGCGCAATGGTAGTCTCGTAACCGATCGGGGAAAAACAAATTCCGGTTCACTAATCCGCCTATCTGACCGAAAAACCCGGTCTCCTAATATGTCAACACCTGTTTCATTGTCGAGGACCACATTGAGGAGAATCCCCTCATTTTTTGCAATATCAGAGGCTTCCATCGTGATTCGGTCTTGGACATTCGGCAGGACTACTTCCCGCATCACACAAAAAAGGGCAGTAGTACAGAAGACGGCAAAAATCAGCGGACGCACAATGCGCAAGGTCGTAATCCCGGCGGCTTGAATCGGCACCAGTTCATTATTCCGCATCAGCATCGCGAGCGTGACCATTGCAGCAGTGAGACTCAAAATAGAGCCGAGGAGCAGGACGATGGGGATCGACTTAAAAAAGTAATAGAGAAAAAGGACTTTGGGCACATTCCCCGCTGCTTTACCCGCTTGAAGGAGCGAGTCAAAGTTTGTGAACATATCGAAAATCACGAAAATTCCCACGAAACAGAGATTCCAACCAACAAAGTTAAACAAAAAACTCCGCAAAATATACCGGTCTAAAATAGTCATCCGAAGCCGCGCCGTGCTTATTCCAGCAATTATTACCCGGCGAATTATGCAGAAAAATGCTTTTTTAATCAAGAGTGATTTGAAAACAAAAGCCGAAGATGCTGAAAACAGCACGAAATTGTACCTTTGCGTCCTTTGCGGTTAATTTTTTGGCTCTATTCCGGTTCCGGGGGTGACGGGTGAACATAGTACCAAATTACCGCAAAAAACCGTAAAATTGTGTAAAAGCACACAAAACGGGCAGTTTTTGGAAGAGTTTTGCGGTTAAAAAAGAGAATTTAACCGCAAGGAACACAATGTTTAGATAGGCGGCAATACAAGCAGGAGTTCGTCGAGCATCGCTTTATTCTCTTGGGTCATGTCGGGACCGGCTTCGATTAACTGATCCCGGACGGGATCAAAAAATCGGCGAGCCTGACCGGAACGGCTGGCTTGATGGAGTGCGAAGGCAAGGTGCATACAGTAAATGGGAAGTTGGCACGACAGTACGACCGCTTGCTCCAAAACAGGGATGGCTTCTTCCGGGTTGCCGCTGTTGAGCAGGATCAATCCTTTGGTGTCCAGTAGAACAACGTTGTCCCTTCGTGTTTCCAACGCGGCGTTGACCGCCTCTAAGGCTCTGTCGTGCTGTCCGAGAACCCGCGAATAGAGCATTGCCAAATTGTTTTGGAAAATTAACGCTCTGCCGGCATCAAGGTTTCCTTGCTGCAATGCTCGTTCGTAGAGAGGAATCGCCCGCTCCGGTCTGCCGCGGTCAATCCAGTAATCCGTGAGAGCAGCCACCATTTCGGGAGTGTTCGTGCTGGGTGTTCTTCGGTCGATGACATTGGTGATAAAGTTTACGTTCGGCACATCGAACATAATTTCGTAAGTACCGTTCCATCTTTTATCGAGCAAGACCGCCGCCACATCGACAGGTGCTGCCCATTCGACGAAGAAACCGCCGGGGATGTTCGTGATGGTCGGGGTGTCTATTGTCCCCTGAGCAAACGCCGACGGAATCAACAGCGCGGTACAGAGGGAAAATGTACAAATTGTATAACGGATCATGCTTACCTCCTTTGCTCCGGTACGGAGCGGAAAAAGTGTTTTTTGTAGTTGTTTTTGCCGTTGTTTTTTTAACCGCAAAGAACGCCAGCGTTACCACGCCACAGTCTATTCTAACTCCTAACTCCTAACTCCTGACTCCTGCACTACTCCTCCTCCTCTACCATCAACTCCAACTCCTCCGGCGAAACAAACCAAAGTGCCGAGGGGTCAAGGTTTTCGGTCTTTTCCGGGAAACGCACCACAAAGGATTGTATTCTTCGCGACGGCACCCGGTTGGTTCCAATGGTGATAAAGTGGTCACGTTCATCGTTGGCTTCTAAGGTGCCGCTGAGGGTTAAACGCTCCCCTCTTTCGATCCGTTCCATCAAGCGGTCAATGCGCTGGTAAACTTCCTCGGACGGCTGCACCTGTTTTATCAGAACCAAAATGGTCGGCAGCAGTGTCGGCATGGCGGAGGGAACCAGGTCGATTTCATCCAGCAGTAATGTAAAGCCGGCATCGGCATCGCCCGCTCTGGCGATGGCGAGAGCCAGCGGATAAACAAAAATGCCGCCGCTCTTGGCGGTTTCGGACAGATGCCGAATCGCGCTGCTGAAAAGCCCCGCATCCAAAAACACTCTCCCAAATGTCATATTGAGGGCAAAAACCAATTCGGGACGTTCTGCCCTGACGTGTGCCAACTGTAGGGATGACCGGGCAATCCGGTCGGCTTCGGTGGGATTTTCATTGGCGAGTTCCTCTTGAACTTGCGAATACATCCGCGCGTAGGGTTGCGGGAATTGACCCGTCCGGGAATCCAGCACCACTCCGCGGAGTGCCGCCTGCCGGAAAGTGATGCGTGCTTCTTCGGTACGACCATTCGCGTCGAGAATATCTACGAGCCGCTGCCAAACTTCCATTCGGGTATTGCCGTTGGCGGTGGCGAGTTGATAGGATTCGATTAACTTTGCCACTGCCTCAGGGTTGCCGGGATTCAGTTCCAGAAATTTCTCCTCTATCAATGCCCGGAGGAGATAAGACATGTCCCAGTTCGGACGAAGTCCGGCAACCGTTTCCTGTATCCGCCGCATTTCTGCAAAGTTCGGGTCTTGCTCGCCCAGCATAAGCCTGACCTGTATGTACCGCCAATTGGTGCCGTTGGAACCTTCAATTTGTCTCAAACGCTCCATGATTTTTCTCGCCTGTTCCATTTCCAGCCGATCCAGCGACATATTTGCCAGTGCGAAAAATGCCTGCGGTCTCAGTGTTTCCGGTGCTTCATCGAATGATGTTTTTAGTTGGCTGTAAAGTCTGTCGAGGACCGAAACACTGTCGCTCGTATCCCCCGTCAGCGTTTGCAAAAGTGCCACGAACCGTTCCTTTCGGGCATCGGATAGCAGAGGGCTTGTTGCCGCTTCATCAATAATGACAACCGCCTCTTCCCTGGCATTGCGGCGGAGCGCGTCATTGATGCGGGCTTCGTAATAAGCGTCCTCTCCGCCGGGAAAAGTCCGCAGCACGTCCAGCAACCGTTCAAATTCGGAACGCTCTGCCAGACTGCTGTAAATCCCGATCATTTCCGCAACAAAGGCAGGGTCTTCAATATAACCCCTCGTGTTCCCCTCGGCATCGGGCGGGAAGGTTTCCCTTTCAAGAGTCCGGAATCTTCGGGTCGCATCCCGCATCGCTTCCAAGATGGTGTCTGTTTCGTTCGTGAGGTTTGCGCGGAGAACGCCCAAATGGATGCGGCGAATATCCAAAGCCCAGGGCTGTGTCAATTTTTCACGCTGCTCACCGAGTAAATCCAATTCCTGCTCAATGGTATCCAATACCGCCGGATTAGGATTGTTGGCTGTTACCTGCGCACGGAACAGCAGTGTGGTGTACGCGTAACGGAGAGACAGGTCTTCCGGTTGACGATCCGAAAGTGCTTTTAATGCCGCCGCTGCCCTATCCAGTTGCCTGCCCTGTTGATAAGCTGCCGACAGTTTCAGGAGAGCCATCCTCTGCACAGCAGGGGACTCGATAGGCAATGCTCTCTCGAAATAGGTCGCCGCTTTATCCCATTCCCCGGTCTCCATTTTCAAGTCGCCGAGTTGCAGCAATGCTTCCGGGAGCAGCACATGATAAACACTTTGCCTCTCACGAAGAAACAGATAGTCCTCCCTTCTCGTTCCCCAGTTATGGAGCACTTCTTCAAACTTTTGGATCGCCTCTCCCTTTTTTGCCTGCTCGATACTCGCCAGCCGCCGGACTTCGTTGATATTATTTGCCCGGCGCGCTGCATCCATTCTGGATGCGGCAATTGCGGCTTCGGTATTTGCCAACTGACCTGCCAGCAAATCCCGCATATCCCTGGCTCTGCCTCGGTCTCCCGGACGAGTGGACATCATCTCGGCGATGCTCCGATTGAGGATTCCCAACTTCTCATGGACTTCGCTGACTCTCCTTTGGTCAAGCAACACTAAGGCTAACCTGCCGATCAATTCTTCATTGCCGAAATGCTCGGCATTTCTCAGTCCTGCATTCCAGACCTCAATCGCGCTGCCCGGTTCCCTCTTCACAGACAACAAGTAGTCTCCGAGAAACCGATAACCGACAGGATCAGCAGGATTGTCCCTGACCGTGCGCCGCAAAAATTCCTCGGCTCGGTGGTGCCACTCCGCCGCACGTTCCGGCTCATCGTTGCGGGCGGCAATTTCCGCCAGCCGAAGAGCATCCCGACTGGAAAGAATCAAACCCTCCGCATGACTGGGAGCAATCGCCAGCACCGTCGCCAAATCAGGGTCTCCTGAACTCAATGCACTCTCCCGCGGGACAAAATGGGTATGGAAATGATAACGTGCAAGATAGGCGGCAGGATTCGTGTCATTGAGACGCACCATCTCGTCAATCACTCTTCGGGCATCGGCAAGCCGCGCCTCCGGTGTTTTACCGAGCAACTGCTCACTGGCACATGCACGCACGATACGCCGTCGCTCCGAATCGGGATGATCGACACTCACCATGAACTCCGCATAACGTTTCGCGACTTCAATATCTTCAGGATGCATCGAGTTCAGATTTCTCAACAGTTCATCCATCTCCTCAGGAAATACCGGCGGCAGAGAATGGGCTGCCGGGTCATAAGGACCGGCGGGAAGATGGTCAAAAAGTGTCAGCGCAATATAACGCTGCGAATCATAATTATTGGGATCACCTCCTCTATATGCGGCTTCATACAATTCTTTACCCCGGCTGATCACTCCCATAAGATTCACCTGATCCCACTCCAACTGCAACAGCCGGGTACGATAAGGGAGGGAAGCATTCCCCGGAGCAAGCGGCACCAGTTCCGTTGCCAGCCTCATCAACTGTTCGCCGCGCTGCCGTCCCATCATCGTCGAACTTCCGCCATAGTCCTCATAAAGAGTTTCCAAAATATCATACAGGGCTCCGAGGACAGCCTCACCCGGCGCACCGGGATTCGCATTTCTGAAATTGTTCAACAAATCCGCCGCCTCATTACGCTCTCTGAGGGATTCGAGAGCCAATTCCCGCCTTCTCTCAGGATCATCCGTTGCCTCCCTTTCTGCCTTAAACGCCTCGGCTTTTCTGACCTTCTCTCCGGCAACCGCAAGCATCTTGGTCGCCATGTGCCGTGTCTGAATATAGTAGGCGAGTCCGAACGTTCCGGCGAACATAAACACACACGCCAAGCCGACCGCAAGCCACTGCCACGAGACGGCATGGGCATGGATAATTTCGGTCGTCCGTTTCGGCTTCTCTCCGGGCGCACTCGCTTCGGAAGAACCCGATTCGGGAGCCGCAGAGGGTGTTGTCGTTTCAGAATTCGATTCAGACATGGCGTAAACTTATTGAGACTCAAAGCCGCTACGGAATCCCACCGGCACATTCTGTTATTGTAACGAATCGAAAAGGGGATGGCAAGTCCCTGTCAAGTTGGGAAAACTGGGTAGATTGCCGACCGCCGGGCGGCAATGTGCGGTGATCAATCAGAGCCGCAACCGGAAGGTTACAAACCGCAACGCGCATTCACTCTTGCGCGTTTTGCAAATTCCTAAAAGAGCCGTAAGTGCGGGCGGACAATGATAATATCACGCGCCGAAACTTACGGGTACACGCGTGTTTGGTATCCACCCGCAAGTTCCGCTACGCTACACTTGCGGCTCTTTGTATATCTCGTTAGAAATTCTCTAACTTCGCTTTGATCGCACTTTTAACACGATTCAAATCGCTATCGTTCAAAAGCGGTATGATTGTTTTGATTTGCTCTATCGGCAAGTCCCACCATTTTAGTTTTTGCAACAGACCGATTAACTCATCATCGAAACGCTTGCGTATGGGTCTTGCAGGATTTCCCGCCACAATCGTGTAAGGTTCGATGTCGCTGCCGACAACCGAATTTGCACCGATGATTGCTCCATTGCCGACTTGGATGCCCGGCAGTATCGTTACGTTTTGTCCAATCCATACGTCGTTGCCGACGATTGTGTCTCCCTTAATCGGCATATCCGAAAGCGGCGGAACGTCCTGTTCCCAGCCCTCAAAAATATAAAACGGAAACGTGCTCGCGGCTTTCATCTTGTGATTTGCACCATTCATAATGAATTCCACACCCTTTGCAATTTGGCAGAATTTGCCTATGATCAGTTTGTCGCCGTAAAAGTCGTAATGGTGTGTAACATGCTTTTCAAAATCTTCGTCACTAAAATACGAAAAGTCGCCGACAATGATATTCGGGCATGTGAGAGTCGGCTTGATGTATGTTACCGAATGTCCTTTGAGCGGAAACTTTACGTTAGGGTCAGGTAAGTTGCTCATGGCGTGTTATATGTCGAAGACTCTCTGATGACGGCATTGTACTGTTTGACGATTCCGCCGTCAATGACGGACTGCGCCGGAGTACCGGCTCAATGGTGCCGTCATTGCGCTGCGCTCCATTCCGGCTTTTGTTACTGGGAACCTCTAAAAATCAATTCTTGCCTTTTGATTTATACCGAAACGCACCAAATCTGTACTTTGCGTATCTTGCGTAACCCATGGCGTACTTTGCGGTTAAATCCGGACCATGTTAACCGCAAAGACGCAAAGGAAACGCAACGTTCGCAAAGAAAAACGTCCCATTTGTACCCGTTTGCAGTCTATTTTGATTCAAGACATCATCACCCAGCCCTGGGCGAATAGGCTCCGCCCTTACAGGGCGAAAATACCAACTCATTTTTTGCCCTGTGCGGCGCAAAAAACAGCACCGTGGATTGATTTTTTCCGAAAATTTTGCAACAATGAACCCTTCGCCTTGAAGGGCAAGGCGGCTAACCCCTTTACGATCATGACGAAGAAAATCACGTTCAACGTTCCTAACTTACGTTACGGGCTCTGTGTCAGTCTTATCGCTTTGCTTTCTGTGCTTTCCGTGGGACAAGCACCCGCCGAAGCCGACCGCAAGGCGGGAGAACGCATGACCGTTACCATCAAAGACGTAGAATACGCCTTCCGTTGGTGTCCGCCGGGCAAGTTTATGATGGGCAGTCCGCTAAACGAGGCGAATCGGTTTGATGGTGAACGGCAACATGAAGTAACATTATCTCGCGGTTTTTGGATGCTGGAAACGGAAGTAACGCAAGCGATGTGGGAGGGCGTAATGGGGAAAAATCTGAGTTATTTCAAGGGGGCGAAACTTCCTGTGGAATCTGTTTCTTGGTATGACTGTCAGGAGTTTATCAAGAAGTTGAATGATTTGAAGGTTGCTCCAGCGGGTTACAAGTTTTCGCTCCCGACGGAGGCGCAGTGGGAGTATGCCTGCCGTGCGGGTACGACGACTCCTTTTCATTTTGGGGACACGTTAACGCAGAAACAGGCGAATTTCAGAGGTGATCAGACCCGTGATGTAGGTTCCTATCCTGCGAATGTTTGGGGCTTGAAGGACATGCATGGCAACGTTTGGGAGTGGTGCTTGGATTGGTATGAGGATTATCCTGGCGGTGCTGTAACCGACCCTACGGGGGCTGAACGAGGCTCATCTCGCGTGATTCGCGGCGGGAGTTGGGACAACGATGCGCAGAATTGCCGGTCGGCGTATCGGAACCGCTACGATCCGGCGTACGGGAACGACAACGTTGGACTCCGTCTTTCCCTAGTTTTCGAGTAGAGTTTCGGTAACAGGGATAGCGGAGCAAGCCGTTGCGACCGTAACGGAGTGTAGGGAGCGGCGCAGCCCGGTATCCCTGTTACCGGCGGGTTCGGGTAAA
>Ga0099364_10003651_pt1 | contig 23716 bp, 15 predicted proteins | sample TergutTh196P3_FD_73070 | JGI IMG/M metagenome (GOLD analysis project Ga0099364, IMG submission 73070) | Microcerotermes parvus P3 segment gut microbial communities from Pointe-Noire, Republic of the Congo - Th196 P3 | ecosystem: Host-associated > Arthropoda: Insects > Digestive system > Gut ...
GAACAAAATTTTGACGAAGAAATTGATGGTATTTTGAAAGATGCAAAATATACGCGTGAGACATATTTTGATGAGTTGCGCAGGTATTACAACGGATACCGGTTTTCTGAAAAAGACCTTAAAATTTACAATCCTTTTGGCTTGTTAAAACATTTTAACAATAATGGTAAATTTTTGACTTATTGGTATGAAAGCGGCACGCCTACTTTTTTGGTAAAACTTATTGTAAACAAAAACGTTAATATTCTTGATTTGAATAATTTGATAGTCAGTTATTCCGATTTCAGCAAGTTTGACATTGAAACAATGGAAGCGGCGCCCTTACTATATCAAACTGGTTATCTGACCGTTTCCGAATACAAAGCCGATGATAATCTATTTGTACTTGATTATCCCAACGAAGAGGTTCGTTCCAGTTTTGCACAATCATTACTAAAACACTATGCACAAGCGCCCGAAGGCAATTTCCGCGCTTTATGCACAATTTTACCGCTTTCACTGTCCAATGGCGATATTGATACAGCAATGAACACATTGAAATCATTTTTTGCATCTATTCCATACGATATTATCAAAGAAAGCGAAAATTATTATGAAACAGCCATACACTTGATTTTTACCATGCTTGGTCTAAATTCGCGCCCGGAGGTTCGTATTGCCAACGGACGAATTGATACGATAGTTGAAACAAAAAATAATGTATACTGTTTTGAGTTTAAACTGACCGGCAGCGCCAAAACAGCCCTCGCGCAGATAGACACAAAGGAATACATGACGCCATGGACGGGCAGCGGCAAAAAACTGTTTAAAATTGGCGTTCAAATTGACAAGAAAAAGCGTAATATTGGCGCTTGGAAGGCGCTGGAAGTAAAGAAAGATTAAAGCCCCATGAAACCCAACATTCCAAAACTATTACAACAAGGCGAAGGACTAACTGTAGAGTTTAAAAGAGCAAAAACCAAGCTGCCTCGAAACCTTTTCGAAACTGTTTGCGCTTTTCTTAATCGCAATGGAGGGACTGTGCTACTTGGCATAACAGACGATGGCACGGTTGAAGGGGTTGATGCAAGCGCAGTTCAACAAATGAAAAAGGATATTGCCAATTTAAGCAATAATCCACAAAAATTATTTCCTGCTTTTTTGTTTGATATACAGGATATTGTATTTAAGGGTAAATGTTTAATTCATTTTTTTGTGCCTGCTTCTTCGCAGGCGCACACCTGTAATGGCGTTTACTTCGACCGTAATGAAGATGGTGATTTTCAGTTGCGTACAAACGAACAGGTCAAAAATTTGTTTATACGCAAGAATAATCAGTATTCCGAAAACACAATTTACCCGTTTCTTTACGAATCTGATTTTGTTGAGGGAATAGTAGAAAAGGTTCGTAAAAAAATAAAAGTAAATCGTCCCGATCATCCCTGGAACGATTTGTCTGACATGGAGTTCTTTAAAGTAGCCGGATTGTACCGAAAAGATGTTACAACTAACGCAGAAGGCTTTACAATGTCGGCATTGCTGCTATTTGGGAAAGACGAAGTAATAATGGGCGCCATACCTCATTACAAAGTAGACACTCTGCTGCGAGTTAAAGACTTAGACCGCTATGACGACCGCGAAAATATCAAGTGCAATTTGATAGATGCTTACGACCGTTTGATGGCGTTTGTAGCAAAGCATCTGCCTGATAAGTTTTATTTACAGGGAGATACAAGAATATCGTTGCGCGAAAAAATTTTCAGAGAAATTGTGGCAAACATGCTTGTACATCGGGAATACACAAATGCCTATCCGTCTACATTTGTGATATATAGGGATAAGGTTGAGACCAAAAATGCCAATAAACCTCATTTATATGGACAACTGTTGCCCGACAATTTTGAGCCTTTTCCTAAAAATCCACATATCATACAAATTTTTACACAAATAGGACGTACCGAAGAATTAGGTACAGGGGTAAAAAACGTATATAAATACTCAAAAGCTTATTCAGGCGAAGATAATATAAATTTTGAAGAAAAAGACACTTTTATTGTGCAGGTACCTTTGGGCGATGTTTTTGCAGAAAAAAAGTCAAAGGCTGTCATAAATGAAACGTATGTAGCTGGCAGAACGCGAAAAGGAAATACCGGTAGAAAAAAAACTGTGGAAAAAACTGTGGAAAAAACTGTGGAAAAAACTGTGGAAAAAACTGTGGAAAAAACTGTGGAAAAAATTTTAGACATAATTACGAACAATCCGCAAATAACTCAAAAAAAGTTAGCGGAAATGACTGACCTGACAAGGCGAGGCATAGAGTGGAATCTTTCTAAACTCAAATCCAAAGGCATAATCAAGCGAATTGGAGCAACAAATGGCGGTTATTGGCGGGTGTTAAAATAAAAAAAATCGAAAACAAACATTTTTGTCTACTCATACATTTAATATATTAATTTTCTTTTTACTTTTTGCGTTTAACGCTTGTTCTAATCGCCTTTCTGAAGTTTCTATAAAAAGTAACTTACAGGAAGGCGATAGTATTTCCGTTGCTATCTACTCGCAAAATGAAGCACAGTACATTACCGTTAACGATGCGGTTGTTACTTCAAAGGATGCTATACGGGGCAGAGTGGATATTCCTCTTCCCGACAGTCTTATCAAAAATATTGGCGCGCTCTCCTTCACAATACATTGTTATTCTGATAGTATACTTACTATTTCGTCAATTAGACTGAAAAATTATGGAGTAGCATATCCTCGAGATATTATCAATTCACTCTGGTGGCAGCATGGACTCATGTTTGAAATTGATTCAGATGAAAAAACAATAAAAAGCTCAATAGATAAAAATATCCCCGGAATCTTTCCCGTTGGTATCAATGTCTTTTTTAATCCAACTAACCCCGTAGGTTTCCAACTATTCCTCCGCATTTCGTTGCTCGCAACCCTCCTCGTTCTTGCCCTCGTTCTCTACAAGCAAGCATCCGCACAACGTTTCATTATTTTTACCGTGGCTATTTTTATAGCCTCGCTCCCGCTAAAAATTGACTATACAAGTTATAGCAAGGCGCTCATGCTAATTGCCATAGTCGTCGCTTTTATTCGCGACAAATCACGTCTATTTACATGGCAACCTGTATTCTATATTCTGTGTGCCATGTATATAATGGATATTATTGGTATGACCTACACAATAGACCCTTATTCGGGCTTCAAACGATTGGATAGAGGAATTTTGCTGGTATTGTTCCCGTTAAGTTTCAGTATGATACAGTTCACGCAAAAAAATGTAATACTTGTCCTTCGTTTTTTTATCTGGTCGGTTATTACTTTTTGCGCGTTTGCATTAATTTCGTATTTTACTATTGTGCCTGAATTTACGTGGAACATGGTTTTTCGCGGCAGCAAAACCTTTGCGCCATTGTTGACTATCTGGCCCGCGCATTGGCACCCATCGTTTTTGAGTACCATCATGTTGATGGCGGTTCCCGTATCGATATACCTGAGATTTCAGGACGAAAAACAAATCACATTCGTTGAAATGGCGCTCGGCATTTTATTGCCCGTTGCATTTACCTTTTTGGGCGGAGCCCGAGTGGGTATGATTACTGTGCCGGTGTTGCTGGGCGTGGCTTACATGTTTTATTGTCGATTCATTCCCGTTATTAAATGGGGATTGGTGGTTGCCGGAATTGTTGCCGGAGCTATTTTGATGCATGGATTTATGAAAACGGAAAATTATTTTTTTGACCCCGTACGTGTGGATTTAAGAAAAACCGCTATTTCAGCAATAAAGGAAAAACCTGTTTTCGGATGGGGAACGGGCTCGTCTAAACAGCTGATTCAATCAGAAGAACGCGCAAACAAGCTGGAAATACAAGCGCCATACGAGTTTAACCAATTCCACAATCAATACCTTGAAGATATGGTGCAGTTCGGAATACCGGGAATAATACTGTTGCTGACTTTGCTCGGATGGATATTATGGTTAGGTATCAACGAAAAAAAATTCCTGTTATTGTCATTCTTCGCGATATACAGCATATTTTGCTGGACCGAATCAATATTATTTGTGTCTAAAGCGGTGGTCCCGTTTATCTTTTGGGTATGTTTTTTGACGGGAAATAAAAAAAATATTTAAAATATTAACAAAATCTTAACAATTTTGTTTTATCTTTGCGCCAAATTATTTGTAAAATTTAATATATATATAATGAAAAGATTATCACATATTGTTCTTTGTCTCCTTTTGACTGTCGTTGTTTTCAATTGTAAAGATGACAATAATGAAGACAAATCGGTTCCGGTTATTTCCAATTTGGAAAGAGTTCCCGAAGCGCCTAAACCAGGCGAGTCAGTTGTTGTTACGGCTAATGTTACCTCTCCCGAAGGGTTGCCGCTAACGGCAGTAGTTATTGAATATACGGTTGACCAAGTCAGTCAAACGGATATAGTCATGTCCATAGTTAGCGGAAACACGTATTCGGGAACTATTCCCGCGCAAGGCAAAGATGATTTGCAGGTAGTGGTGAATTATACCGTTTCAGCCTCCAATAAAAATGGGAAATCGCTTGCAAACGACGCCAGCAAGGGAAATTATACCGTAGAATCCGCTAATTCTTTCAAAAGCATTTACGAGATGCTGGTAATCAACGAAGTTTGCGGAATTAACAAATTTGTTGAAATTTACAATAAAGGTTCGCAGCCGGTACCCTTAACAGGCGTTTCGTTGATTAGGAATGAAAATCAAAATAATCCATGGTGGACAGGCGGCGCTGACGCCGTGATAACTCCGGGCGGCTATTACGCGATAGTGCAATCGGGAATAGCGACTCCGGGAGCAGATGAATATACGGGAGCCACCGGTATATCGGCACAAGCAACTTTAAAATTTGAACTGACTGACCCTGACAAAAAATTGCTCGACACATTCGACCGCCCATTGGATGGAGTCGGTTATGGCGTTGACATCAGCCCGCATTATGGGCGTATTATGCTCGATAACGTCTTTACAGAGTACTCTTTCGCTCGTTGCCCCGACGGAACCGGAAATTTCGGATTAGCGACGTCATCGTGTAAAGAACCAAATCCGGGGACATCAGCAGGACAGATACTGGCGAATCAGGCGCCGGCAATCAGAGTGGATAACTATTGGGTGCAGAGCCCGGAAGAGCCAACAGTAGATGATGATGTAATTATTGGAGCCGACGTGAGACCGGTTGCGCCTGCAAACGTTGCTTCCGTTGTTCTTAAATGGACAATTAATGGCGCGCCTCAATCGGATATCACAATGAACATTACTTCAGGCACACGCTATGAAGCAACAATTCCAAAACAGGATGAAGACGCCGTAATTGCCTACATCGTACATGCTACCAATAATTTGGGCGAGGCTTCGCAGGCTTCCGGAAGTTATACCGTAGCAGAAGCGTTATCGCTTGGAACGGTAGATTATTCAAAACTAAGACTGAACGAAATCAGTGGACCCGGAAACGATTGTCAAAAATTTTATGAGTTGATAAATATCGGCGACGTTGATATTCCTCTGATAGGTTGCAGAATTTATTACAATGCAAACAGATCAACCGGCGGCGCTATTCCAACCGGAAAAGGCAATCTTACATGGACAGGCGTAAGCTCTCAAGTGGCGTCAGCAGGTAATTTATTCAGCCTTATTGGAAGAAATGGCACCGACTGTTCACCTCCTCACACTCCAAATTCATTTACCACAGGATTAACGGCAGCAAGAATATTAGTTATAACGCTTGAAGACCCCGAAGGAAATATGATAGACCGGTTGATAAGAGCCGAAGATACAGGAATCTACGCAATCACTGATAAATCATTCTCGCGTATTCCTGATGGAACGGGCGATTTCTATTTCACCGACCCATCGCCTAATATCCCTAATGGTTCAGACTCTTCAGGATTATTAAAGGTGCCGGAGACTAAGGTAGGACCATAGCACAATATATCAGCAAATGAAAAATGGACGCCCCTCAAGGCGTCCATTTTTCATTTAATTCATTCATCTTTATTTTTTTTTCATTTTTTTTTCATTTTTTTTAAAATAAATGTAACCTTTACATTTTTGTAACGTATACTTATATACAATTAAAAATATTTTTGTAACAATTTTAAATTTTAATAAGATGAAAACAAATTTTGTAACGGGTCTGATGATAATGACCCTGATAGTAGCAGGCTGTTCAAGAGATGAAGTGGACAGCATAAACAATCGCGATGGTAAAAGCATCGGATTTGAGTTAAGCACCGGTAAAACCCGTGCGGAAGTTGCAAACTTGGACGCGCTTCAAAAAAGCGCCGAAGGTTTCGGAGTATTCGCCACACATGGCACATCATCGAATACATTTATAAATAATTATGCCTACAAGTATGAAGGCGGAGCATGGAAATGGGCAGAACTTAACATGTTGTGGCCCACAAAGGAATCAGGTTTTCCGGTCAATTTCTATGCGTATTTTCCGAAAACAAATACCGTGCTTAATAAATCTTTGACAGTTGATTATACAGTACAAGAAGAGCCTGAAAATCAGGTAGACCATTTGGCTGCAAATCAAGTCGGCGTAGCAGTGAAGCCAATTTCGGGCGATGTGTTGCTGGCATTCAGGCACATACTCTCAAAAATTGACTTCAAAGTGGTTACCGGTAATAAGGTAACAGTAGAAGTACAGTCAGTTGCCGTAAGAAACGTGGGCAACGCAGGTACCTTCAGTTTTGCAAATCTTGTATGGACAACGCCTCCGTTTGTCTGGAATTCAGGATTTAGTTATATGAAAGCGCCAGTAGACGACGCTAACAAATTCGTAAATCAAAACGATGCGAAAGACGTAAAAGGCGCGTCAGGCTCGCTGATGCTGATGCCGCAAAACCTGTCGGGACGCGGCTGGGACAAAACACTGCATGGACTAAACAACCTGTCGTACATTGAAGTAGTGTATCGTGTGTATGAAACAGACGGCGGCAAAGACCTCATCGGATTTACCGATGCTACCGACCACCCCGACTATGAGGGAAGCGTCGTTACCGGTCCGCTGTTCGTAAAAGTGGGATATCCGCTTCCTACAAACTGGAAAATGGGACAGGCTTACGCATACACAATTCATATTGGCGACGGCTCATCGGGCGGAAATCTGATTGAAGGAAACTTCATTGACGAAAAAGGCGATGAAACCGACCTGCCGGTAGTGTACCCCGAAACGGGCGAACCAATTGAGCCTCCAGACCCAATATTCCCTGAAAACGACGTAATAGGATTTGTCGTAAGCGTGGAAAACTGGGGACCTCAGAACGATAATCCGTTAGAATAGTGTTAACCTTGTAGAGACGGGGCGCGCCCCGTCTCTACATTAAATATTAGAAAAAATAGTAAAATAACAATTAAAAAATAATAACAATGAAAACGATAGTAAAAAATAATAAAATCAAAACGCGGCATATAGCCACTATACTTATAACGATGTTAGCCATATTTGGCAACGGATGTCAGGATATATTCATTGAAGAAACAAACGCGCCCTACGAAATTCCCTACGACGCAACGAAGCCCGTAGCGTTCACAACAAGTTTAAATGTAGTAACACGTGGAACGCCTATCAACAGCGGCGCCGATATGACCTCGATGGGCGTATTTGCCGCAGCAACAAACGCTTCCGATTGGAACGACAAAATCGTGCCTGAAAAGATGTTCAATATCAGGTTGAATCAAGACAACGGCGCGTGGAATTACGTCGACGATAAAATTTTTTGGGAAGCCGATGAACTTACCGACCGCTTTACCTTTTTTGCCTATGCTCCCTTTGCAGAGGCGCAGAATGGTATCGAAATAAAAAGTTTGAAAACAGACGCCGGAATACCGCGCCTGACATACACCGTGCCAACGGTAGTTGAAAACCAACCCGACCTGATGGTTGCAGTTCCGAGATATGACTTACGTCCGGTGGGAAATGTACCTTTGCACATGAAACATGCCCTTACAAGCATAGGATTTAAGATTGCGGGAAAAGGCAACGAAAAAGTGACGGGTATAAGCATTTCGGGAGTTTCCATTTCGGGCGAATTGTCGATAAGTGGCGACAAAATCGTTTGGGAAAACCTTAACAAACCCTCTGACGTTGATTTTTCGGCTTCTTTAAGATACGATGACGGAAAAAAATATTATACCGTCAACGAAAACATGAGGGATAATCTGATGGCTTCCGACGGCTATCTGATGATGATTCCGCAAACGCTCGGCGACGATGCGAAGGTTACCATAACTTTTAATGATAAAACCACAAAAGAAATAAACCTCAATTCGCGCAGATGGGAAGCCGGAAGCCAGATAAGTTACAATATCTCCCTGACGGCTTCGGGAACTATTATGCTAACGCCCGACCGCGCGATATTGTCGCCCAAAGAGCATTTACCCGCCGTACAAACCTTAGCGGTGATTAGTCAAAAAGAGGACGGAACGCACGACCCCGATATTGAATGGACGCTTGATGTTCCTGCGTCAAATACATGGTTGACTATTTCGCTTGATTCTGATTTGAAAAAAGGCGAAAAAAGCATATCGGGCAAAGGAACCCAATACGTATATATTTATGCGTCTGCCAACCAAACGGGCATTGAAAGAAACGAAACTGTAATCTTGCGATACAGGGACAGCGGCGAAATAGCAGGCGAGTCGTTAGTCACTCAAAATAAAGATTTTCCAAGTCCGGTGGCTATTCACCACAGAGCGTCCATTGCAGGCGCATTTTGGAGGCACAACCAAACGGGCGAACGTATCGTACAGGTAAACGTTGGCGGCAATAGCGGCGCATGGACGGCAATGGTAACTTTTTACGATAACAACTGGGACCCCACCAACGGCGACGGCGTATTGCTTGCAAAAAGCGGTTCGTCAGACCTGACGCTTGGAACCGACAAGCCCGAAGATGCGGAAAAACACCAGATGACAGGCTTTAATTATTCCAGCTCGATAAGCGGAATAGTAGGGCAAGATGAAGAAATTACATTCCGCATAGGATTGGAGAAACAGTTTACCAAATTTAAAACCAATCCGGACACTTACCCTGCGCGCTACGCTGTGATAGAATTGTGGTACAGCAACCAGACAAAAATGCAGAACATATATCTGAGACAGGGCGAGGGCGACGATTACGTGATGCGAAAAACCGAATCTGGTCCCAACAACGTTACCCGCACTAACGCGGCACGGTTCTCTCCCTTCAACCTGACGGCTGGGAATCTGAATAAACCGGTAAACGGTTCGAATCCTGCCATATTTACTGAATTTCCAAGTCAGATAGGCGCTTTTTTCCAGTACGCAAGTAAAAATTATAAAAATTACGCATGGGCACCGTACGGACCCTTAGATGTTAACGTTGATTGGGAGCCTTATCAAGGCGACGATTTCGGCGATAGCCATGAAATAAGTCCTGCTAAATACAGGCGTCCCAGTGACGACAATAGTCTTTACTCAGAATTAAGGCAATCGTTGTGGAAGAATTATAAGACCGGAACAGAAGGAGTGTTCGATAATAATGACAATTTCGTGTTCGGTTATTATGCAGACGGCTTCTACGACCGCCGTATCAGCGAAAAAAGCACTGATTTCAAAAACAATGGCGTAGTATCTAAAGGAAACAGATATGTAGCATACGGAGGAGGGTTATTCTTCAACCCAACCACCAATGCAAGCCTCTTCTTTCCGATTGGAGGGATTCGTTACAGCGCCACCGGAGCTCTTTTCAACGAAGGATTCATAGGGTACTATCTGACGTCAGATGTGAGGATGCTCACTTTGCAATATGAAGACTTTGCGGCGATGGAGTATCATTCGAGAAACGCAGGGCTTAGCATACGCAGCGTAAGGAGATAGTTATCAGTTTTAAGTTTTAAGTTATCAGTTTTCAGATGTTCTGAGAACTGATAACTTTTTTGTATTAATTAATGCCTTGTTTGTTGGTATCTCTTATGGAGAATGAAACAAAATGCTTATAGTACCGCCAACAAACGTTTTCATGTTTGGTTCATTGGGAAAAATAAGTATGAGGTGTATGAAATGAAAACTATCTGTACAAAATAACCATATATACCGCAAACGCCAAGAGTAGCCAAAGGCTTTCCCAGCGCGTTATTTTTCCTTTTGAGAGTGGTATCATGGTCAATAATAATCCGATAGTGATGCCGAAAAGCCACGTCATATCTGTAAAAAACAATGTTTTGTCGGCTATGTCCACAGTGCGTATTGTTGCTGTAATTCCCAGCACTCCGGCGATGTTGAAAAAATTTGAGCCTATGATGTTTCCTACCGAAAGGTCGCCTTCCTTTCTAAATGCCGCAATTAGCGATGTAGTCAATTCTGGCGCACTTGTTCCCACCGCAACGATGGATATTCCGATAACGCGCTCGCTGACACCCCACTGCAACGCTAATTCACGCGCTCCGTCTACAAACCAGCCCGAACTGAAATATAATCCCGCTATTGAAACTAAAATCATTGAAACTGCTATCAGGGGCTTCATCGTTGGTGGCAACGTTTCTTTTGTCTGGGTTGTTTTTTTCGATTTGACGATAGTCCAAACCGAATAGGCTATCAATATGGTTAAGAAGCAGATACCTTCAAAAAGACCTATCATTCCGTTGAAACCGAAAAAAAGCAGCAGAAAAGTTACGAAAAACATCATTATAATGTCAAAACCTATTGCTCTGTTGCGTATAGGCACCGGACAAATCATCGCAACGATAGCCATAATACAGCCGATGTTGGCAATATTTGAGCCTATCACGTTTCCTAACGCTATGTCGGGCGCGCCGCCAATTGCCGCCTTCACGCTGATAAATATTTCGGGCGTGGCAGTTCCGTAGGCTACAATAGTCAAGCCCACCACGAGCGTACTAATTTTGAAATGACGCGCAAGTTGTACGCTGCCCGTTACCAACCAGTTGCCGCAGAATATCATCGCGACAAGCCCTATAAAAAGTAGAATGTATGGCGACATAACTTATCAAAATAATTTTCCGCAAAAATAATATTTTTTTTTGTAACTATTCAAAAAAAATCGTATCTTTGCCAAAAAATCTAACCGAATTATGAAAATTTTGATTGTTGAGGACGAGATAAAACTTTTGCAGACGATAGAGGAGTTTCTATTGTCTGAAAAGCACATTGTCGAAAAGGCGACCGACTACGATGCCGCTTGCGAAAAGGCGCTGATTTACGACTATGATTGTATTTTGCTTGATATCAACCTGCCCGGCGGGAACGGCTTGATACTCTTGGAAGCCCTCAAAAAAGAGAACAAACTTGCAAATGTGATAATCATTTCGGCGCGAAATTCGCTTGATGACAAGGTTACAGGACTTGAGCAAGGCGCCGACGACTATCTGACAAAACCTTTTCATCTTGCCGAACTCAACGCAAGAATTAAAGCGGTGTTTCGCCGAAAACAGCAGGACGGAAAACAATTTACCAAAATTGGAAATACGAAAATAGACTTTTTCAATCGTCATGTTATTGTAGATGAGCAAATTTTGACGCTAAACAGAAAGGAATTTGACATGCTTACGCTATTTGCGAACAATCCTAATAAACTGATTACCAAAGAAAACATTGCCGAGTACGTTTGGGGCGACAATATTGATATGGCTGACAGTTTCGATTTTGTGTATTCGCAAGTCAAAAACCTGCGCAAAAAACTCAAAGACGCGCGCTCGGAGGTTAAAATACAAAGCGTCTACGGCGTTGGCTACAAATTAATTGAAAGTTGAAAATTGAAAATTGAAAGTTGAAAATTAGCGCTGAAAACTGAAAACTGATAACTAAAATGAAACTCGTAAATTATTTAATACTTCGTATCACTCTGTATTTCACAATAATAATGCTTTTGTGGAGCGGCGTTTATTTATGGTTACAGATGCACGAAATTTATGATGGTATTGACGAGGGACTTACAAATCTGAAACAGGAATTTGTTGTTAAGGCGAACACATACGAAGGTTTTGTGGAAAATATGGAAAAGTTTCAGCCTATCAATCTGCGTGTTACAGAAATTCCGTTTTCGGAAGCAACGCTTATTGTAGAGCATTTCAAAACCGATAGGGTTTATTTTCCAACCGAACTCGAAGATGAGGAAGTGCGTATGCTGACGTCGGCGTTCTATTGCGTTTTGAACGGAAAATACTACAAAATACAGTTTTTTACTTCTACCGTTGAAACTAACGATATGATAAAAAATATTCTGTATTTGACGTTAGGACTTTGGATAGCGCTGATAATCACACTAATAATAGTAAGCAAAATCATTATTTCGCGCAGCAACAAGCCGTTTTATAAACTTCTTGGCGAGTTGAAACGGTTTCGATTAGACAAAAGCAAAGGTATTGTGACCCACGAAACCAAAGTTGCAGAATACAGGCAACTTAATGATGCTGTTAATGAGTTGATTTCAAAGAACATTAACGTTTTCACGGAACAGAAGGAATTTATAGAAAATTCGTCTCACGAACTGCAAACGCCGCTTGCCGTTGCCATTGCCAAACTTGAACTGATGACCGAAAAATATCAAAACGATGAAAGCCTTGCGCTTGAACTTGTCGAACTGACAAGTATTCTCAATCGTATGAAGCGTCTAAATACTTCGCTTCTACTGCTTTCGAAAATCAAAAACAGTCAGTTTACCGACTTGCAGCGTGTAGATTTGGGTGACGAACTGCAAAAATCGTTAGACGAACTTTCTGATTTCATTGATTACAAGAAAATCAACGTTGTTTTCGACCATCAAAAAACCATAGAAAAGGAAATGAACGCCGATTTAGCGCGTATCCTCTTTACTAACCTGCTCAAAAACGCCATAGCCCACAATGAACACGGCGGAGAAATCAAAATAACCGCTGCATTAAATCGCATAACCATTTACAACACAGGCATTAAGCCAATAGAAAACGTCTTTACCCGCTACAATAAAACAACCGGAACATCGGGCTTGGGACTGTCCATTGTCAAGTCAATAGCCGATTTGTACAAAATTGAAGTTGGATACAGGTTTGAGAGGGATAGGCATGTTTTTAGTTTGATTTTTTGAAATTTGAATTTGAAGTATTTTTAGAAAAAACACCCTTACCCCAGACAACCCCTACATTTGCTGTGCCAACCCCTGCCACTTTCCCCATTTGCTTTTTTTCCCTATTTTTCGTATATACACAATTGACGCTTCCGCTCAACATAACATTCAATACCGACGTCGCATACTGGGCAACACGCGGACTGTCTAGCCGGATACAACCGCGACGAAGTAATTTGGAATATGACCATAGCAAAAAGATTTCTGAAAGGCAACGCCAGAACAATAAGCCTGCAATGGACGGATATTTTGCAACAGCGCATGAATATTTCCCGCAATATCAACGCTAACTATACTGAAGACGGCCAATACAGAGCGTTGACGGGTTATGTGGTGGTGTCGTTTATGTGGCGGTTTAATAATTCGGGCAGGTAGTTGTCTTTTTTCAAACCCGCAAAAAAAAATACACAAAAAAATTCAGTACCCCTCCTTCGGGCAACCTGAAAAAATGCTTGTTGCGAAGTTTACTAAAAGCGCAATGACAGACCGGCGCCATTGCCCCTAATGCTAACATCCATCTCTAAACCGGCTCGATTGCTGCCGCTACTTTGCAAGGCGGCGGGTTGTCGCATTAGATGTTTACCATGTATTTTTAGAGGTATGCTCGTTAGTATCATTGCAGTGCCAACATACCAGCATAAAATGCCAAAAACATAATACTCTGAATACATAGAATAAAGCGGAAAACCTGCAATACCAAGCCCAATTCCCGAATATAAGAAAATATTCCCAGTCCTGTTTCTCTTCTTACCTATTTCGAAATTGTAATTGAACATCATTTGCGTTAAGTCATTTCGGTTGATGTCGTCATTGTGCATTGCCACGGCTTCCCTGATGTGTACGTTACCATTTGATTGAAGGGCAATACCTGTGATGTAACACGGAGCCATTAGCCAACCTCCAATTTTATGGTTTTTTACACCTTTGTTGTAAACAGCCCAGGCAAATTCACTCGTGCTTGCCATCAAAAATTGCACATTTTCTTCAGACAGAGGCGTCAGTCCTTTGTACATTTTTAATTCCATAAATCTCTTGAACTCGCTATCATTCAACTGCCTATCCCACTGGTAGACTTTTCCCCTTCTGGAAATTAGCGCGCCACTTGACGAAGGCGTTGAGGCGACTACCCTCGGAGCGCCCGCCTCATTGGTCGAAACGACCTTTATCACTGTGTTTGGGTTGTCCATCGCTCCTAACTCGTTTCGTACGTTCCAGATAATAATTTTATCTCTACCCGGCTCTATACCTCTGCCTGCTTCGCCGGTCACGTGTTGCAGAGGTCCCGTGAAGTTTACCCCGCCATCGAAGGAGGCAAATACTTCAATATCAGCGCGTGTCGCTAAATCATACTGTATGATTAGAACATGGTCCATTGTCTGCACGCGAATGTTCGATACGTTGCTTTGCCCCATTGCCGCTAAACTCGAGAGGGCAACTACCGAACTGATGATAATTTTTTGCATTTTACTTTTACGCATAACTATCCTATTTTTGTTTTTGCCCCCTTACCCCTCGAAGCAGATTTCTATAAACTTTTTATTTAGAACAAATTACCTTATCGCAAAACGAGCGCAGGGTAAACTTTATCTACCTATCCGCACGATTGTTAGGTACTTCCGGAACCTTTAGCAAATACAAACAAGCAAACCAACCCCCACGCCTTGCGCAGGAACGTATTGCTCACTATTCTTTGCTTTTGTTACATTGGAAGTGTTTTACAATCAGAATAAGTGTCAAAAACGCTCTATTTCTTCAATAAAGTGTGGAAATTTTGGCGGAAATCCACTGCAAAAATCCGCTGCAAAAATATGTAATTTTTGTCACATAGCAAAAAAAAAAATCATTTTTTTGACGCCAATTACGTGAAGGACGGTGATCGTAGATACTGTAACGAAGACCATTAGTAGCCTTTTCGCTACGCAATCATATTTTAGTACTATTTATGTCGGATTTGTTAGTAGTGGCAGGCGTTATCGCCTACATGAACACTCCCATTGAGGCTTATCCCGACGTTACCAACACCCGCGCAAAGCCAAAGTCCGCTTCACGTCGCTGTTTGGGCTGTCGGTGGTTACGGTCATCTTTGAGGACGATAGCGGAATGATGATTGCAATGATACTGTCGTTTGCAGTGCTGCCGCAGGCGTTTTATTTTGCGTATAAGAGGAAGTATTTGCGGGAAAAGAAGCATAGGTAGGCTTTAATGTCTGAATAACAGATTAATAGAGTTATTAAATAACACTATTAAATAGAGCAATTAAATAATTTTATTGGAGCCTAAACCTCGCCTGCACCGGATTATGGTCTGAATTTCTAAACTCCAAATCATAACATTTTACTTTCAATACCTCAATATTTGGCGAAACTAAAAAGAAATCAACTGTTGCTGTGAGCGTCTGCCCCTTGCTGTACGGCTCGTTGGCAAAACGCACAGTTTCAACCGACCTGTCATATATCAGACGCCATTCTTCGAGCAGCAAATCTTTGGACAAACGGTGGGGCGTGTACTGCGGAGTGCTTGGCTCTGAATGAAAATCGGGCGGAAGTTGGTTCCAATCGCCGCCAACTATCACGTAATTGCCCTGACTGTAAAGATTTTCAATTACAGAGCGCAGAAACTCCATTTCTCTTTTGCGACCCTCGCCGCTTTCGAAAGCCGAATTGTGAGTGTTGATGATGTATAAACTTTTGTTATTGTGCGTTTTAAATTCACTCACTATGAAACAGCGCTTGAGGTCGAACATTCGCTGCGGGAAAGCTGTAAGATTGGGAAAAGAGTATCGCTCAACCTTGACTGGCGGCGTTTTGCTAAAAGAGGCTAAACCTGACCGCACCTTTCCAAGGGGCTTGGTTATTGGAACAGGAACAAAACCGGTTTTGAAGTTGTAAGCCTTGCTTTTGTGAAAATCGGGCAACACGTTGGCAATCTGCTCAAACTGATTGATAAAGTAACTGCGTTTTGACCGCTCGTCCACTTCTTGAAGCAGAATAAAATCAGCCGACATCGTATCTAAAAATGCCAAAATTTGCTGCAAGTTGATTTGCGTTTGTTCTTTTGTGATGCGGGTTTGCTGTCCGCCGTCCATAAAAAAATCCATTTCAGCGCTCATTCCCGCATAGCCGATATTCCAAATGGTAACGACAAATTCACACGGAACAGCCTGTATTACATTATTTTTCTCAATCAACTCCACTGTTTGAGGACGATACTCGGTAATCATTGCCCAAAGCAAAAAGCCTGTCAGAAAGGTTAACACGGCAACTACCGGCAAAACTATAAATAAAAGGCGTAACTTCTTCATTTATACCTGAAAACTGAAAACTGAAAACTAAAACCTAAAACCTGAAAACTAATTACAGTTCCCTATTGATATAAGCGCTAAAATCTTTTGTAACAGTCATATAGTCTTCGCTCAACAACGGCGATGATATTATAAAATCGGCTGTTGCGCGCGAGCAAGCTGTTACTACGTTGTAAAGCACCGATATACGCAACAACGCTTTAACATCTACATCATGCGGCTGTGGCTGCATAGGATCCCAGAAAAATATCAACACGTCTATATCGCCATCGCAAATCATAGCGCCTAATTGCTGGTCGCCGCCCAAGGGTCCCGACTTCAATTTAGTAATATTCAACGTCCGGATATTATTGTTTTCCGATTTTTTTAGATTCAGGACTTCTTCAACTAAACGACCTGTTGTTCCGGTACAAATCAGTTTATGCTTGATTAGGATTTCCCAGTTCCATTCAGCCCATTCTATAAGGTCATGCTTACGATGATCGTGCGCCACAAGGGCAATGCGTTTTATTTTATCCATTTTTGTTTTTGACAAATTGTTTATAAAAATTTACCGCAAAGGTACGATTAATATCGTTACGAAAATATTAAAATTTTGTTAACAACAAAAAAACATCGTCATTATTTTTTGCGTAAATTTCACACAACAACAATGACGATGCCAAAAATTCAAAATACGGTTTTTACTGTTTTATTTGAGAACAATTAGAACATCATCGAAACCGAAACGCGAGTTTCCGGTAAAAGCTCTTGCATTATAACTGCCATCGCCTACAAAATAGATTTGAGTTTCGGCTGTCGCTCCTTCCACAACAAATGAGCGTTCGGCATAATCTTCGCCCCAGTTGACAAGCATGTTGTTGTTATTCCATCTATTGCAAATATAGAAATATGCACCTTCAGGGGTAACCTCTCCTAAACATTCGACGTCATCGGCGCCTTTTCCTTTCTTTAGTATCTGGGTAATTGTTCCGCCTCCTTCTACTCTGACAGTAAAATCTTTTAAATCGGCGGTTGCATCCCAGCCAACGACCTTAAATGACACAATAATGTCTTGAGTTCCAACTATTGCCGTTAGTTTTGGCGTAATCATATCTGAAGAATTATTTGCTCTTCCGAATTTTACGTATTGATAACGGCTGTAGTTCCATGGATTTAATCCGCCTGAAGCATTTTGTGTGGGCGTACTGGACCATCCATTAGTTGTTCCATATTCGTTTAACCAGTTTTGCCATGCACGCTCTCCAGTGGTCGTTCCCAAAAGAGGAGAGGCTGCTTCCGGTCTGTTAGGGGTTATTATACCCAACCAACTAAAATCATCGAAGAAAATATGTGTTCCTTCCTGCGTTACCTCTATCATCGTGTTTATTTCAGGAAAATTAAGAGAAGAGAAGATTAATCTTGCTGTTCGCGGGAAACCGGTATAATTTCTTTCGGCTGAAATTTTTACGTCTGTTGCCGTTATATCTACATCAAGCCAGTCATTGTTGTCGATTTCGGCTACGATATTCAAATCGGTCGCATCGGATGTATAGGTGATTGTCAATTCATCGCCATGCTCTTCCAAAGTAACCGGCGCTGTTGTCGATAAATCTAACGTAGCCTCAAAATCCCACTTTGCAACAAGCGTGGTGTTGGCGGTTAAAGGAGCATCGAAATCAAATGGAGCCGGATCGAATGAGCCCGCCAGATACCAAAATTCGAACTCTGTATCCGCTCTTGTTGGCGCCCTTGACGGCTCTCTGGGCCATGCGCCTGCAATAACTACTTGCGTTAAGTATGGCTCCACATCTGATGGTATTAAAAGAAAAGTCAGCGTGAATGTGGTAACACACACGTGTACCTGTATATCGGTCTCCACGCCATTAATCCATAGAACGCCATTAATTACTTCTACCTGACTGCCGTCTACTCCCACTGCCTTAAAAGATTGCGTTACTTCATTGATAACCCAAAAACCATCGGCATCAATTGCAATAGCCACAATGTTTTCTCCGTTTTCACCGTCTTTGCCTATTGCAGGAAAGTCAGTATTAGGCACTCCGTTGAATGCCCAAAATCCGTCTTCAATGGTAACTACTGTGCCGGGTGCGCCATCTTCACCATCAGTGGGTAAAGCCCTGTGCTCGGTCTTTGTTCCGTTGATGTACCAATAGCCGTCGGGGCCTACTGTTACAACACTTCCGGCAGCGCCCGGCAAACCTTGTTCGCCACGCTCGCCACGATCACCCTTCTCGCCCGGCTCGCCATCGGCGCCCTTTTCGCAAGAAGGAACTACTAATGCAGCCGAAAATAAAAGGGCTGCTACAACTAAATAATTCACTAAAAATCTCATGATAATTTAATTTAAAATGTTTATTAATTAAGTTTATTTGAATTTTGAATTTTTACTTTAATATTATTAACACATCATCGAAGCCGAAACGACGGTTTCCGGCTATCTGTCTTGCCTGATAGGTTCCATCGCCTATAAAATGGATTTGTGTTTCGGAGGTAGCCCCCGTTACAACAAATGAACGCTCGGAATAATCAGGATCCCAATTGAGTGCGCTTCCGTCTTCCCAATCATTACAAGCAATAAAATGAGCGCCCTGCTGGGTTACTACTCCATAACACGGCACTCCGGTTACAGTATGTTTACCCACTTTAAGTATCTCGGTAATGGTACCGCCTCCGGTTACTTTGATTGTAAAATCAGTGATCTCGTTGCCTGCGCTGCCTACGTATGCGTTAAGTTTGAAAGATACGATAATATCCTGAACGCCAACAATATTCGCTAATTTAGGGGTAATAAGGTCTGCCGAATTGCCGCCTCTTCCATATTTTACGTATTGATAGCGACTGTAGTGCCAAGGCGCATTGTTTGAGCCATTTACCGTAGGGGTACTTGTCCATCCGTGCGCTCCAAAATCAGCCGCCCAGCTGTTGAACGCGCGCTCGCCGCTGGTAGAACCCAAATTCACGGGACTTGCGGGCAAGGTTGCGGTTTCGATACCTAACCAACTAAAATCATCCTCAAATATTACCACTGCCGGTGTTCCTATGTCCTGAGTTATTTCTATAGACGTGTTTATTGCAGGAAAATTTTCGGAAGTAAACAATAATAAAGCAGTGCGCTCACTTCCGGAATGATTTTTTTCGGCGGAAACAACTACGGACGTTCCCGTTCTTTCCACAATAAGCCAGTTTTGGATACTTTCTACTTGCCAGTCTACTTGCCAGTCGGATACATTTGTGGTAACGGTAATTGTCAATTCATCGCCATCGCCGTCAAACTCTACTACCGGTTCTGTAGTGGATAACGAGAAATTTACCAAGTAATTAGACATTTGTCGCAAATCTACTGAAAACCTTGCACCCGCTAATAGCGAAGTAATGCTCACAGATGCCGTGCGCGTACCTTCGGCAAGGTTGTTCAAAGCGGCTGTTAATTTCAAACCACTCGTTAATTTTTCGCCTTCAATCCATTCTTCGCCTCCGGCGCTAAAGGCGAAAGTCCAATCGTCAATATTGGTATCAATATTGCCCACCGTTCTTCATCGTAATTTTGGAATGAAATGTAGTGTGCATTATCGGTTGAGCGTCGCCAATTGCTGAAATATCTGCGCGAAATATCGCCGCCATTGTAAAGCGGGCTGGCATGTATCAATCTTAATCTTGCCATCAACGCTAATGCCGCACCCCTTGTGGGACGTCCGAAATCCATAATGCTATGCCGTACGGGCAAAAATCTTTGCGCGGCTTCAAATTCATCGCAAATATACTGCACCGCCTCATCGTAGGTGCTGCGCGGTCGGTCATAATAGGCAAGGTCTTCGTTGTTGTTCACTATTTCATCGCCCAAAATGATAGGAGGGCCAAAGTTCATCAACAAATTATAATATGCGTAAGCCCTGAAAAAACGCGTATATCCTTCTATAAGGCGCTGGTCGGCTAACGTCATATCGGGCGCCTCGCCCATGCGCGTCAAAATGGTATTGCAAATACGGATAATCCTGTAATATGTGCCCCACGTATTGAGTTCGCGCAAATTATCAGGGGTTATGAAACCCATAGTAAAATTGGAGCCGTTGTAGACAATGTTGCCAACGCGGACATTGATAAAACCCTCGTCGGTAGCATACGGACCGGGAGTATTGTTTACCCTGATGGTTGCCGCTTCATCGGGAATCATGGTCGTCATGCCCCACATATACGCCAAAATATATCTTGTTTGCGTAAAAGTAGAATCTAATTTAAATTCATCATCGAAATAATTGTCTACATTAAGATAATCGCACGATGAGGCTGAACCAATGGCTATTATAATGACAAATATTGCTGTTTTTATGAAAGATTTTTTATTATTCTTGTTCATTGTGATAATAAAAATTAATTAATTTTAAATTGCTTACAAATAAATGTATAACTGTATTGAATATACTGCCGGTATCGGATACACGCGTCCGTTGAGTTGCGCTTGTTCGGGGTCAAATATTTTCACTTTGTCCCACACATGGATATTGCTGCCAATAAACTGAACGTCTACTGAAGTAATATTTGCTCTTCTCAACCATTGGTTAGTGATGTTATAACTAATTGTGAGTTCTTGCAGTCGCAGATAACGGGCGTCTCCTTTCCAAAAATCAGATAATTGCGCATTGTTCACATTTTTACCGTATTGCAATCGTGGGAAACGCGCATTAGGGTTTTCGGCAAGGCTGGGGTCAATGCCGTGGGCTTCGGCATATTCCATTGGTATCCAACGGTTGCGGGGGTCGTTGGCTATTGTAAGCACATTGCCCGACACGCCATCGTAGAAAGGCACATATCCCATACCATTTTCGTATCTTCTCCTCGACCCGTCTATTGTATGGCTAACGCTTTGACCTACATGGTAAAAGTCAGTTTTCCCCACGCCTCTAAACAACACTCCAAAAGTCAGGTTTTTATATCTGAACTCGCCTCCAAATCCGTACATTAGCGTAGGCATTGTAGACCGCGACAAAGGCACTCGGTCAGCGTCCGTTATTTTTCCATCGCCATTAACGTCCTTGTACTTGATATCGCCGGGCATCACAGCGCCAAAACTCGATTGGTCGGGACTGCGGCGTATATCGTCCTCGTCTTTGAACAAGCCGTGAGCCTGAAAACCGCGATGAGAATTATACGGAAATCCGGTAAATTCTAAATACGAGTGTTCCATGTTAGCCTGCTCCCAATTTTGTATTTCATTGTCGGAATAAGTAAAATTGCCTCTAACAACGAAACTCATATCTCTGTTGATTTCATGGATAAAACTTGCATTGCCGTCGGCTCCGTAACTTCTCATACGTCCAACGTTTCCGTATGGCATACGTATTAATCCCACATAATCAGGCACTTGTTGTCGCGGCTGGAATATTCCGTTTCGTTGGTCGTTAAAGAAGTCTATCACGAAAGATATTTTATCTCTTAAAAATCTGCCTTCTATACCTATATTGCTTTTTAGGGCTTTTTCCCATTCCAAATTATCCGCTCCGGGCGATGTTTCTAAAAGGGTTTCGGTAGTTGTCAGACCTTCATAAACACGTCTTGGCGTAAAACTTGCCTTGGTCATGTATGGAAACCTTGTATCGCCTGCTAATCGGTCGTTTCCAACAGCGCCGTATGAGCCTCTGATTTTGAAAAACGAAACCCATGGCATGTTATTGCGCATCCAATCGTAACTCGTTGGCACCCATCCTAACGCTATAGACGGGAAAAAACCGTACTGTCTGCCGGGTTGAAAGTTTTCCGAGCCGGTATATCCGAAATTCAGGTCAACCATATATGTATCTTTGAAACTGTATGTAAAGCGGCTCGAAATGCCCTGATACCTCACCGGAATGGCTTTAGTGGCGCTTTGCGGGTCATTGTTTGTCCAATCTCTTGTATTTTTGTGGTCGCTCATGTAATAGTACACCAAACCCGAAACGCGATGGTCTGTAGCCAACACTTTATCATAATTTATCGTGCTTTCCAAATGGTATCTACGAAACAGGTTTTCTGTACTTGTGTGCACGGCTGGATTTTCGCGCGCCATTTCTCTCATTGCCAGCGAGCCGTCCGCTCTTCTTTCAATGGCTCTATGAAACGATGGCTGTATGTATCGCCTTTCGTCAAAGTAATTATGCGTATCGTAAGCGCCTTGCACCCTAAATCGCAATCCTTCAAGCAGAAAAGCCAAATCCTGACTGAACGCCAGCGTCATTTTGCCTCTATATTCCTGTTTTGTTGCTTTTCCGGTAGAATTTATCATCACCCATGGCGATGAATTTTCGAGCGAAGCCGTTCCGGGATACAAACCGTTGGAATATACCGTTGGAAAAAACAGCGGATTGAGTTGCGATTGAGCCATCCAAATATAGTCTGTATTTGCCATTCCGGGAAGGTTCCAAATAGAAAGAAACCCATCGGTGCCGAAAAACACACGCGAGGTGCGCGTCAGTTCAATATCCACATTAGTACGGAAATTGTAAGTATTGTATCCTACATTTGAAGCATACGGACTGTTTTTGTCATATTTATACGCTGCGCTTTCGCTGCTACCGCCCAAACTAACAAAATATCGCGCCACGCTGCCGCCGCCGTTAGCGCTCACATAATAATTTTGCCGGAAGGAATAACGCCGCAGTATCTCATCCTGCCAACTAACATCGGGAAACATATCCTTGTCGAGATTATATTTTATAATATGTAAATCGACATCGTTGTATAGAGGCACGTTTCCTCTCACTAATTCGGCTTCATTAGCCAACACAGCATAATCATACGCCCTCAAATATTGCGGTACTCTTCTCAGGTGCGACACCGACCAGTTTGCGCGTCCGGTAATTTTCAGTTTACCTTCTTCGCCGCGTTTGGTGGTTATCAACACTACCCCGTTTGCGCCGCGCACTCCATAGACAGCTGTTGCCGATGCGTCTTTCAACACCGAAAAACTTTCTATGTCGGCGGGGTCGATTGCATTAAGGTCGCCTTCCAATCCGTCTATCAACACTAATGCACCGCTGCTTGCGCCAAAAGTACCAATGCCGCGCACCCAAAACTCAGAAATGTTTTGTCCGGGCTCGCCGCTGGCTTGCATCGTAAACACGCCCGCCACCTTACCGCCAAGCAAATTGGCTACGGAAGTAACCGGCGCCTGCAATTCGCGCACATCTACCGTACTAACGGCGGCAACCGATGAAATACGGCGTTGCGTGGCGCCCAGAGCGGTTATCATAACCTCTTCTATTTGCGCCGACGACGGACTCATATGTATATCAATCGATTTATTTTCCTCTGTTACAAGAAATTCCGA
>Ga0099364_10003652_pt1 | contig 23714 bp, 20 predicted proteins | sample TergutTh196P3_FD_73070 | JGI IMG/M metagenome (GOLD analysis project Ga0099364, IMG submission 73070) | Microcerotermes parvus P3 segment gut microbial communities from Pointe-Noire, Republic of the Congo - Th196 P3 | ecosystem: Host-associated > Arthropoda: Insects > Digestive system > Gut ...
AAAGAAAATGGCCCACAAAAAAAAAAGGGGTTTTCCCCCCAAAAAAGAAAAAAAAAACAATTTCCTTTAAAAAAAAAAAAACCCCCCCCCCCCCCCCCCCAGAAAAATAGTTGCATAAAACAAGCTAATAAAAACATTCTCATTTTTCCTTCCGAAAACCCGGTGACTGTAGGAAGCAGGGAGAGCTCTCTCTGTTATGCCTCATTTTTAGGTCCAGGGCCCAAGGTGTGTCCAAACTGGTCATGAACCAGAAAAAAATACAGGAGAGTAAAGGATATGAAAAAAGTTATCTGCGGTAGTTTACTTTTATTGGCCATGGCCCTCAGCGTTAGCGTCCTGTCCTGCGGCGGCGGTGCCGGCGGTGATACGCCTCCCCCTCCGCCTCCCCCGGGGCCCATGGTTTTTAGGGGCTTCGATGAAGACGAAACGCCCGTGGAGATCACCATCAACAAGCCCGGCGCAAGAAGCGTGATCACCCCCGCCACCGGTGACCTCTATGACATAAGGCTTGGTGGGTCACTCATCTCAAGCGGAACCATAACCATCAACGGCACCACTTGGACCTTCACAGCCACCGGGAATGAGTATACCTTCACAGGAATATTTTCCAATACATTTATTGAAATCGCCTCAATTCCTGACAAGGTGACCGGTATAACTTCCACTAACATTGGTGGCTCTCGATGGTCTCAAACTGGTTCAGAAGGGGGTTACACTTTTACTAACACCTTTGTGTTCAATGCTAATGGCTCCTTCAGGCTTGAAACATCTTTTATGCCGGAACCAATGATACAAGGTACCTATAATTTCGGAAAACTTGAAGGGATGAATGTAATCTTTCTTTCATATTCCGGTGTAACCAACGCTCCCATTGAAATAACAGGAAACAAATTGAAAAGTATCTTTGACGATACCGAGTTCACCAGGGAAAACTAACCCCAACATCACCTTCAACAAATGGCAGGTCCCCAGCAGCCTGCCTTTTTTTGGTTTGATCTCGCCACCCCCAACTCAAAACCAAGACCTCCCAAGCACACCAAGCTCGCGCTGGACAGGAACCTTCATCCCTGCCGAGCTCGGCTGGCGGTCTGACCCTAAAATCTTAACCTCCTAAGCTGGCTTTCCCTGCCCGCCAGAGGCTCGCCATGGACGAAGTTCCTGCTCCAGCAGAGATAGCTATGCGCGGGTAGATCAAGAAGAGCCTTTAATTATCCATCCTCCAAGGGTGATCGGGGAAGAAAAATTTTGAAAGATGCCTGACAAAGGTGTCAAATTACTGCAGCTGGGTCTTGCACCTTTCTCGTGATCTATACTAGGCGGCTTTCTTCTGCCACCTTTGTGTGGATGATGATGACATTTCATTGACTATTCTTTGTAGGTGGTTCTCGATGATCATCTTCTATCGAACCACCCATATCATTCAACGCTGGTGCTGCAAAAATTCCTGGCGGCGATTTCGCCTGACTACACAATCTATGTAAATATGAAATCAGGGTAAACAGCAAATTAAGTCGATTTTTACCGATTGTGTAGTCAGGGCGCTGGAGCCGACAGGAACCCCCACCGAATGAGTGTATACGAGTGAGGTTCCCCTCTGGCGATTGTTTGCTGACCAGCGAGAGGGGACTTGGTGGGTGTTTGATTTATTTTGCATGTTTTTGTCCAGCGGTGAAGTGATAATGAGGTCTTGTATAATATAGCATTATTTATCATATCCATATTATTAACCATCAAACCTACTCTCATACCTCACCAACCCTCTCCCCCGTAGCTCCTTCCATGTATTACCCGCCTTATTCTTTTCTAGAATCTTAACCAGCGTGCCGTAGAAACTCCCCTCCTCCATGCCCCTCCCCCGAGAGGCTTCTCCAAGTAGGGCAGCCAGGGCTTTGGCGGGGCCCGGTGTATCGAAGGTCAGGTGGTGTTCGGTGAGTTTCCAGCGCCAATGGAGGATGCTAAGCTTTCCATCCTTTTCGAGCCAGGGCCGGGTCCCCAGGAAGAGAACCATGCCGGCCCCTGGAGCTTTCTTCCTGGCCCTGTCGCGGTGCTCAGCATAGCCATCCATGAGAAACTCGATGTAGACCCTGGGAATGGCGGGGCGTTCTTTCTTTTTTGCAAAGACTTCCTGGACCTTCAGATCGGTGTTGCCCCCCATCCATTCATGGAGCAAGAGGTCCAGTCCCAGGGTATAGTAATCATACTTTTCTTCCCCCTCAAAACTTAGATCATTTAGCGCAAAGGTAGGTCCCCGGGGGCTCGGAACCTTCACCTTCAATTCAGGGTGGAGGCCTCGGAGTTTTTCTTCATAGACCCGGGAGTGGCGGGTCAGGATGAACTTATGCCAGAAGGCCGAATCCAGGAGGCCCTCAGAAAATAGCTGCCTGAGGATCTCGGCGGAGTTCATGATCTCCCCCTCCTTCTGGTCCCAGTAGCCGTATATGAGGTAGGCGTGGCAGAGGATGCCCTCCTCCTTGAAGGCCGCCAGGGCGAAGGCCCCGTCTTTCAGGGTGATACCCTTGTGGAGGCGGCCGAGGCTCTCCTGGGTGAGGGTTTCCAGGCCCCCGGAGACCCCCACCAGGCCCCCGGCTCCCAGGATGGCGGCCACATCGGGGGTAAAACTGCGGTCATATCGGATGTTTCCCCAGAAGCTGAGGGGGAGCCCTGCCTGGCGGTTAAGGAGGGCGAACTCCACCAGGGCCCAGGCAGGGGCGGCCTCATCGCAGAAGTGGACCCCCCGGCGGCCGGTAAGCTCGGCCTGGGCCACCAGGTGTTCAAAAAGCTGGGGGACATCCACGGGGATATGGCACTTGATGTAGTCCAGGGTGGTGTCGCAGAAACTGCAGGAATGCCAGTAACAGCCATGGGCCAGGTAGGCCTTAAGCCAATGGCCGTCTGACCAAAGCCGGTGCATGGGGTTTACCTGGTCCATGGGGTAGAGGTAGGGGCTAAAGTCCACCCCAGCATAGTCCGGAAAGGTGGTTTTTACCGCCTGATCGTCCAGATCAGCGTAGTGCTGGTCGGACTGATTAGACCAGTTTGGGGTGGTTTGGTCTAATCGGTCAGATTGATTAGACCAGTTTGAGGTCATTTGGTCCAACCGGTCGGACTGATTAGACCGATTAGACCGGTTTTTGGCCGACTGGTCAGATTGATTAGACCATTTTGGGGCCGTTTGGTCTAACCGGTCGGACTGATTAGACCAATTTTCGCGATGCAGGGTCTTGTAGAGGGGGCGATTGGCCTTTCTGTCCCCCTGCGGGAGGCCCTCGATATGGTCCAATACCGAGCTCAGGGCCCCGTAGCCCCGGTCAAAACAGACATAATCGACGTAGTCAAAGACCGAGGGGTCATTGAGGGAGCGGAGTTCGGTGTTTACGTAGCCTCCCCCTATGGCGATGCGGACCTGGGGGCCCAGGTGCTGTTTGGCCGACTGGGCACAGGCCAGGGCCCCCAAAAGGCAGCCCGGAAAGGGGATGGTGAGACCTAAAAGGAGGGGCTCCTTCCCGGCGGGCCCTATTCTGGCCCATTCCTCCCTTAAAAGGGGCCGGTAGAAGGTCTCGATGATATAGCTGTCCAATTGCCGGGTGAGGGCCGAAAAGTTCCGGAATCCCGCTGGGCCCGAACCGGGGAGCCGGGGAGTATAACTGGTTAGACTAAAATGGGGGTCCAGGGTGCCGGTGATCAGGTCCGCCAGGTCCGAGAGGATGGCGGTGGCCATGAGCCGTCCCGTGGGGGCCCCGATCTTGCCCCCTTCCTGGATGATGAGGGCTTCGGTCCGGCTCCCTATGGGAAAGAGGCCGTTCCCCAGGGCCAGGGCATGGGACAGTTCATGGTTCCTTCCCCTCAAAAATTCGATGATGCCGTCGATAGATCTCAGCCAGAGTTCCTTCTCCGAAAGAAAATGTTCGATATCATATCGATCATTTTTTTTCCTGGGCTTGGCCTTCTCCAGATCCCGAAAGATCTGCTCCAGGCCGGCCCGGCAAAAGATCCGGCTAAAGAGCTGGATCGAATGATCCAGGACCTGGGCCTCATAGCCCCGGGCGGACAAAAAACTCTTTAGGTAGTAGGGGGCCGGGTAGGGGCCGTTGAGCTGGACGAAGGGGGGCTGGACAAGGATCACCCGGGCGGGGTTTCTCATGGGTTCTTTTTTTCCTCGAAGGCGAAGCAGTGTTTTCCGTTGGCCAGAAAAATCTCCATGGAGGGAAGGTTCCGGCACTTGACCCCAAAGAGGAGGCAGGATCGGGGAAAGGCGGGGTCCCAGGTTATTTTGAAATGCCGGCACTTGAAACAATCCGGTGCCCTGTCTGGCTCAGAATCGTTTTTCATCTCTATTTGACAGTATAAAGTGAATTGGGGATAATGGAAAGCAGAATGAAAAACACCGCAAAAAAGCTCCTGGGCAGTGCCGTTTCTCCGGGGATCGCCATAGGAAAGGCCCTCCTTTACCAGGGGAGTGATCCCGGCGAAATTGCACCCCATAGGATTCAAACGGATCAGCTTGATGCGGAACTGCGGCGTTTCAAGGGCGCCTGCCACGAGGCGGCCCAGGAGATCCGGGACCTCCAGGCCCAGGTGGAACAGGAGGGCAGCAAGGAGTCCCAGGAGATCCTCTCGGCCCATCTCATGATGATCGAAGATGTGGATTTTCACGATCAGGTTGAGGGGCGGCTGAAAGAGACGGAGCAGAATATTGAATGGGTGGTCTACGACATTTCCCATTCCCTCATGCAGACCATCCTGGCCTCCCCGGACCCGGCCTTCCGCGAGCGGGCCAGCGACATCCTGGATGTGTCCCGCCGTATCCTCTGCCGCCTCCTCTCGGTGACGGTGGTCTCCCTCTCGGATCTGGACCGGGATGTGATCCTGGTGGCCTCGGACCTCCTGCCTTCCGAGGTCCTGACGATGAACCGGGCCCGGGTAAAGGGGCTGGCCATGGACATGGGGGGGAACACCTCCCATACGGCCATCCTGGCCAGGGCCTTTGGGATCCCGGCGGTCCTGGGGCTCTCCCGGGCCACGGCGGAAATTCAAGATGAGGACCTCCTGGCCCTCAATGGTCAGACCGGGGAGCTCCTTATCAACCCCAGTCCGAGTGAACTCGAGGCCCTGGAAAAGGAAAGGCTACGGTACTCCCAGCGGCAAGAGGGGCTGGACCGGATCCACGATCTGGAGGCCCGGACCCTGGACGGCCATCTGGTGGAACTGAAGGCCAACATAGGGATCCCCGAAGAGGCCGAGGGCCTCCTTCATTATGGGGCCCAGGGGGTGGGGCTTTTCCGTTCCGAGTTTCTCTTCCTCACCCATGCGGAGGAGGACTCTAAAGAAGCCGCCGATGAAGAGACCCAGCTTGAAGCCTACATCCGGGTCTTAAAGGCCATGGGGGATCTGCCGGTGACCATTAGGACCGTCGACCTGGGGGGGGACAAGATCCTTCCGGGGCTCCACACGGCGGTGGAGAAGAATCCCCTCCTGGGCTGGCGGGCCATCCGCTTCTCCCTCTCCATGAGGGATTTTTTCAAGACCCAGCTAAGGGCCATCTTGCGGGCCAGCGTCCACGGAAGGGTGAAGATCATGTTCCCCCTCATCTCGGGGCTGGAGGAGCTCGAAGAGGCCCTGGGGGTCCTCGAAGAGGCCAAGGGGGAATGCCGGGCCAAGGGGCAGCCCTTTAAGGAGGAGATCGAAGTGGGGGTGATGATCGAAGTCCCCTCGGCGGCCCTCTGTGCCGGCATTCTGGCAAAGAAGGCGGCCTTCTTTTCGATTGGAACCAACGACCTGGTCCAGTACACCCTGGCGGTGGACCGGGGAAACGAGAAGGTCAGCTACCTGGCCCAGGGTCTCCACCCGGCGATCATCCGGCTCATCAAGATGACCATAGATGCCGCCCATGCCCAGGGGATTAGGGCCGCCATGTGCGGCGAGATGGCCGGGGAGCCCCGGACCGCGGCGCTGCTTCTGGGTCTGGGGCTCGATGAGTTCAGCATGGCCGCCTCCTCCATCCCCCTGGTGAAGGAGGTCATCCGGGGCCTCAGAGTGAAGGACTGCCAGGCCCTGGCGGCGGAGCTGCTCCAGGGGGATTCTTACGAGGCCAACAGGGCCATCCTGGACAAGTGGGCCGCCGCCCATCTCCCCAAAGAATAAACAGAGCATTTATGAGCGATTATATAGAAGAAAATGTGCATGAAGGTGCTGCTCAGACCAAAGCGGACCCGCCCCCTGCTTACCGGCCCAGGGTGGCCCTGGCGGGGCGCCCCAACGTGGGGAAGTCGACCCTCTTTAACCGGCTCTTAAGGCGGCGGCGGTCTATCACCGATCCGACCCCGGGGGTCACCAGGGATCCGGTCTCCATGGGGGCGGTGATCCTGGGGCGGCCCGTGGAGTTGATTGACACCGGGGGTTTTAAGCTGGACCGGGAGCATGACAGCATCCAGGGGGACCTGGAGCGGGAGGTGGTGGAGCGGACCCTGGGAATCTTGAAAGGGGCGGACCTCATCGTCCTCATCTTTGAGGCCGGGGAGCTGACCCTGGAGGATGAGGAGTTTATCAGCCTCCTTAGGCCCTACCAGTCCAAGCTCCTGGCGGTGGTGAACAAGACCGAGGGGGGCCGGCGGATTTCTGAATCATACAACATCCTTTCCTATGGCTTCGATAGGGTGATCATGATCTCGGCCGAGCACGGGGACAATGTGGGGGAGCTGGAGGAGGCCATCATCGCCGCCCTTCCCGAGTCTGGGCCCGAAGGTCCGGGGGCGGAAGGCAGGGGGGCCGGGGGGACCCAGACCCAGGGTTCCATCAAGCTGGCCCTTCTGGGGAAGCCCAATACGGGGAAGTCCACCCTGTCGAACCGGCTCACCTCCAGCGAGGCTTCCATCGTGAGCCCCCATCCGGGGACCACCAGGGATGTGGTGGAGGGGGAGTTCACCTTTAAGAAGCGGAAGTTTCAGGTCCTGGATACCGCGGGCATTAGGCGCAAGACCAAGGTGAGCGAGAACATCGAATACTACTCGGTGAACCGGGCCATCAGGGCCATAGACCAGGCGGACATTGTCATCCTGATCATCGATGCCCAGGAGAGCCTGACCGACCAGGACAAGAAGATCGCCGCCCTGGCCCACGAGAAGGGGAGGGGGATCATCCTGGCCCTTAACAAGTGGGACACCATGGGGGAGGGCAAGAATACCTTCAACGCCGTGAGAGACCGGATCCGCTTTCTCTTTGGCCAGATGGAGTACGCTCCCATCCTTCCCCTTTCGGCCCTTAATGGGGAGGGGCTGGAAAAGCTCCTTAACACCTGCATCACCATGAGTGCCCAGCTGCACCGGCAGATTGAGACCTCGGTCTTAAACCAGCATCTTTCCAAGTGGCTGGTCGAGTACCCGCCCCCCCTAGGGAAGCAGAGCCGCTTTAAGGTACGCTATGCGGTCCAGACCCAGGCCAACCCGGTGCGTTTTATCTTTTTCGCCTCCCGCTCCCATGCGGTCAGCGAGCCCTATGTGGCATACCTCCGTAACCGGATCCGCCGGGATTTGGGGTTCTCCCTCATTCCCCTTTTAATCGAAGTACGGGCCTCCTCTACCAGGGAGAAAGGAAGATAATATGGCCCCCTACAGCATAGGCGATGTGGAGAGGCTTTTGGATGTGAAGGCCCACGTTATACGCTACTGGGAAAAAGAGATCCCCTTGATTCAGCCCGTCAAGGACACCTACGGGCGGCGCTCTTACAGCGACCGGGATCTGGAGATCCTCCTCAGGCTCAAGCACCTTTTGTATGAGCGGCGCTTTACCCTCGAGGGGGCCCGGGACCAGCTCTATCAGGAGCTCTCGGGGGAGCATCAGGACCTTAGGGGAAGTATCTCGGCCCTGAGGGCGGACCTCTTGGGGGTCCTGTCCAGGCTGCCCCCCGGCTCTGCCCCCGGCTCTTCCAACGACGAAGACAGCCCCTGATGCAGGACCTCTTAGACTGCATAGAAAAGACCTTTCCCCTTTCGGGCCGCCATCAGGGGTCGCTGCCTGCCCGGGTGGCCCAGCTCTCCCGGCTCCTTACCTCGGGCCGCTCGGAGCGGGAAAGGGTCTACCTCAGCGACCCCGCTTTTCTGTCCGCCTACCTGCGCTACTTTCTCCCCTGGAATGTCTACCGCCTCTCTCGCCTGGCCCTTCCCCTTAGTTTAAAGGAGGGGGATCAGATTAACGACCTGGGGGCGGGGCCCCTCACCCTGGCCCTGGCCCTCTATGTAAGCCGCCCCGATCTGCGGCAGGTGGCCCTGGAGTTCCGCTGTCTGGACCGAAGCCCCGCTGCCATGGAGGCGGGGAAGAAGCTTTTTTTCGCCCTCAGCGCGGGCGAGCCCTGCCCATGGAAATTTAGGCTGATTAAGGGGGAGATCCGGCGGGGAGGGGGCCTCTCGGCGGAGATCCGGGGGGATCCTGCTGCTTTTTCAGCGGCTATCAACGTCTATAACGAGCTTTTTTGGGATCTTTCCCCCGTGGATAAGGGGGGCCTAAGGAGCTTTGCCCAGCACCAGGGGCGGCTCCTCTCGAAGCTGACGGCCCCCACCGGGGCCATCCTGGTGGTGGAGCCGGGGATTCCCCGGTCGGGGGAGTTTATCTCTATTCTACGGGGGGCCCTTATCCAGGAGGGCCGGCTCCCCCTTTCGCCCTGCACCCATGGGGGGAGCTGTCCCATGCCGGGGGGTAGAGAGGGCCGCCGGAGCAGTGCCAAGTGGTGCCACTTTCCCTTTGATACCCAGGATGCCCCCAGGGCTTTGCATGCCCTTTCCCGGGCGGCCCAGATTCCCAAGGAGAGGGCGGTGCTCAGTTACCTTTTGGCGGGACCCAAGGCAGGGCCGGCGGCGGGGCATGCGGCGAGCACCGGCAGGGTCCGGATCATCTCCGACTCCTTTCTTTTGGAGGGGGGCTTCTTTGGCCGCTATGCCTGCGGCGACCGGGGCCTGGTGCTCCTCAAGGGCTCCCGGGAGGAATTGGAAGAGGCGGCCCCGGGCCAGGAGAGGGAGCTCAGCTTTACCGGAGAAATCGATCCAAAAAGCGGGGCCCCGGTGGGGAAGCTGGCGGGGAACACTGCAGGGAACATAAAATAAAAAATAATGCCAAAGGCGCAAACACTTAGGTCCCCCCACTCGTCTTATAGGCGGAGTTAACATTGAACATTGAAGAGGCGTTTAAAGAATATCGAGATGCCATGGTGAGGGCCATGGAGGGTTTCTGCGGGGACTCCGGGGCCGCCGAGGACGGGGTCTCCCATGCCTTTACCCAGGCCCTGGTCCACAGGCCCATGCTGGAGGCCATGCCCGAAGGGGCCATGAAGGCCTGGCTCTACGCGGCGGCCCGGAATGGGGTCATCGATATTAAACGCAAATCTTCCAGGCTCATCCAGTGGGGCAGCTACGATCCTCCCGACCCCCGGTCGGAAGATACGGCGGCCCGGCTGGGGGTGGAACAGATCCTGGAGGGCTTGAGCGAGCCCCTGCGGATTCCGGTGATGCTGAAGTACTACGAGGGGATGAACGCCACCGAGATAGGGGAGGCCATGGAGCTCCCCGCTGCCACCGTCCGGACCCGCCTGAGGACTGCGATGATCAAACTCCGTCAACACATGCTCCCGGGGGAGCAGAATCTTTTGGAGGTAATTCAATGAGTGAAGGAAAACGGGAACTGCGCATTAACTGCGGATTGGCCATGTTGTTAAACGATCGGGAGAACTATCTGGAAAACTTTTCCAAGGTTCATATCAACTCAGGGAGGGTCCTGGTGTCTTCGGCCATCAATGCGAAGTTGCAAAGCATGGGGGCCGCCATCAACTGCGGCGATCTGATGATCCGGGACATCCAGGGGGAGCTGCTCCAGCTTGATAAGGGGGCGGTCATAGACGGGTCCGGGAGTTTCAAGGGAATTTTTATCGTCACCCAAGAGGATATTCTGGTGACCGGCGAGGGGGTGAAGAAACTGGAAGAGGCCGAGGGGCTTATCTCCCTGGGGAAGATCCTGTACCCCCAGTCTGCCAACCTGGGGGCCATGACCAAGGTCTCTGGCGACAAGCAGGCCTACCCCGACGGTGCCCAGGTCTTTATCGGGAACCACGATCTCGAAGGCATCCTGGCGGCGGCCAAGGAAAAGCAGCTCTGGGTCTCGGGCCGCCTGAGGGCCCTGGAGAAGAAGGCCCTGGATGAGGCCCGCGCTAAGGGCATCACCTTAAGCTGCTCCCGGCTCTTTAGCTACGAGGGTCTTAATGCCGAGTTTGGGGATATCATTAATGCCCCCGAGCGGACCCTGGTGCCCGACGGCTACGAAATCACCGGGAAGCTCAAGGGAAACGAGCTCCGCCTTTATGGGAAGAAGATCTACGTGGATGGTTCCTTTAATATGGAAGAAAAGGATCTGGAAAGCCTCCAGAGCATCGAAGGAATTGTGGTGAAAGGAAAGGCCTCCCTCCCGGAGTCGGCGGTCGAGACCTTCCGGAGCAAGGGCAAGGCGGATTCCTATTTTATCTTTGAGGGCCGCTTCGTGGAGATCAACGGCTTTGAGCAGTTATCCCATGGCACCCTGGCGGCCTCCTGCGCCAAGGGGGAGAAGCTTACGATTCTGGTCAACGGCTGCCTTCTGTTCAGCGAAGATGTCCAGGCCGAGGACTTTGACTGCATCGCATCGATTTCGTATAACGGCACGGTGCTGCTGCCGGGGTCGGTGAAGGCTGCCCTGGCTGGAAAGGTAAAAACCGGCAACGGCTTTATGGGGGACCCGGAGATGCTTAAGGACATCACCGGCCAGAGCCTTCAGGACCTCATGAGCGGAAGGGGCAAGGGATCTAAAGACGAGGACAATGACACGGTCATAAACATGGGGACCTATATCCTCGCTTAGTGTCCTGTAATATTCTAATGCTGTGATAACCAAAAAGGCAGTTCCTTGCAAAGCAAGGAACTGTCGCACGTAGAATTATGCAAACCGAATATTACAGGACACTAGACCTGGCTTTTCCAAAGAGCTAAAGTGCGGTAGGATACCCGGATGAGTACTAAGATGCGGCCCAAGGTCATCTTGCTTATCCGGGTTATCCTCATGGTCATGGCCCTCTTCTCCATCTTTTTATCGGTCTTTTTTACCGCATCCTGTTCGAGACTGAACCCCCAGGGGGAGGGCCCGGGGGCCCTCATCATTGACACCCTCAGCCGGGAAGCCTTTCCTTCTATAGAACTGGTACCCAGCGAGGCGGACCGGATCGCCTTTATCGAAGACTACTGGCGCTGGATCTTCGGCGAGGCGGGGCTTCCCGAAGAGCTGGCCCGGCGGGTGGCGGTCCTCACCCTGGATAATCCTTCCTTTCTTATGGAACTCCTTACGCTTCTAGCCCAGGATCCCTATACCTACCGCTTGGTGGACAAGCAGAACCACCTTCCCCTGACCTACGAGCCCGATGACCTGGTTCCCCTAAGGGCCCAGTACTTCCGCCTTAACCGGGGGGATCTGGAACTGCGCGCCGGGGCTGCCCAGGCCCTGGAAGAAATGGCCCAGGCGGCGGCGGCCCAGGGGATCAGCTTTGTCATAGGATCGGCCTACCGCAGCGGGGAGCGGCAGGCGGAGGTCTATCAGAACTGGGTCCGGACCCTGGGCCGGGCCGAGGCTGACCGGGTCTCTGCCCAGCCGGGGGCCAGCCAGCACCAGCTGGGGACGGTGGTGGATTTTTTCCCCATCGATGACACCTTCGCCCTGACCCCCGCCTCGGATTGGCTCAAGGCCCATGCGAGCCGCTTTGGCTGGTCCCTCTCCTACCCCGAGGGCTACGAAGAGGTCACGGGCTACCGCTGGGAAAGCTGGCACTACCGCTACGTGGGCCCCGACCTAAGCGCCTTTATTGACACTTATTTTGATGGGGTACAGCAGTACGCCCTGCAGTTTATCCAGGCCTGGATGACCCAGGCCGGGGAATAGGAACCATGGAACATCGCATCGCCGGGCGCATGGACCGCCTCCAGACCGAGTCGGCCTTTCAGATCCTGGCCAAGGCGACGGAGCTGGAGGCCCGGGGGAAGCAGGTGATCCACCTGGAGATAGGTCAGCCCGATTTTAAAACTCCCCCCAACATCATAGCGGCGGCCCACCGGGCCATGGAGGAGGGCAAGACCGGCTACGGCCCCACGGTGGGGATCCCCCCCTTAAGGGAAGCTATCGCCCAGTACTGCCGGGATTACAAGGGGGTGGAGGCGGCCAGTGATGAGGTGGTGGTCTGCCCGGGGGGAAAGCCGGTGATGTTCTTCAGCCTCCTCATGCTCTGTCAGGAGGGGGATGAGGTGATCTACCCCGACCCGGGCTTTCCTATCTACCAATCGGTGATCAATTTCTCCGGGGCCCGGGGGGTTCCCATGCCCCTTCTGGATAAAAATAATTTTCGCCCCGATCTGGAACTGTTAAAAAAATCGATCAACGATAAGACCCGGCTCATTATATTGAACAATCCCGCCAACCCCACGGGGGCCATGTTCGGGGCCGAGGACATCAGGGCTATTGCGGATCTGGTCAGGGAGAGGGAGATTTACATCCTCTCCGATGAGATCTATGATCGCATCTATTATGGCGAGAAGCCCCTGTCCATAGCCTCCCTGCCGGGGATGAAGGAGAGGACCATCATCCTGGACGGCTTCTCCAAGACCTATGCCATGACGGGCTGGCGGCTGGGTTACGCGGTGCTCCACCGGGATCTGGCGGAGCGGATGGGGATGCTCATGGTCAACTCGGTTTCATGTGCCGCCACCCCAACCCAGTGGGGGGCCCTGGAGGCCCTCCAGGGGAATCAGGATGCGGTGGCGGAAATGTGCGCTGCCTTTCGGGAGCGCCGGGACTTTCTGGTGGCTTCCCTCAATAGCATCCAGGGGATAAGCTGTGCCGTGCCGGAGGGGGCCTTCTATGCCTTCCCCAATATTTCTTCCTTTGGATTAAGCTCCAAAGAATTTGCGGACCGGCTTTTGGAGGAAGGGGGAGTGGCCGCTGCGGGGGGCACGGGCTTTGGTGTCCAGGGGGAGGGCTTCCTGCGGATCTCCTATGCCAACTCGTTAGAGAACATCAAGATCGCCCTGGACCGGATTAATGATTTCGTTAAGACTATACGTTAAGAGTGGACTTTAAGAGCATATAAGCTGGAGGATGTTTGATATGCACCGTTTTATGGACAAGGATTTTTTGCTCAGCAACAGGACCGCCCACAAGCTCTATCACGAAGCGGCGGCGGATGAACCCATCTTTGATTACCACTGTCATCTAAACCCCGAAGAGATAGCCCAGAACCGCCGCTTCACCGACCTTGCCCAGGTCTGGCTGGGGGAGGGCACCTACGGGGATCACTATAAATGGCGGGCCCTCAGGGCCAACGGGGTCGACGAGGCCCTGATCACCGGCACCGGGGCGGACCCCTACGAGCGCTTCCTGGCCTGGGCGGCCACGGTGCCCCGGCTCATCGGGAACCCCCTCTATCACTGGACCCACCTGGAGCTGCAGCGCTACTTCGACATCCACGAGCCCCTGAATAAAGAGAGCGCCCCGGACATATGGCGGGCCGCCAACCAAAAGCTGGCCAAGGATCAGGATCTATCGGTCCAGGGGATCTTCAGAAAATTTAGGGTCCATGCGGTGGGCACCACCGACGATCCCGCCGACAGCCTGGAGTGGCATAAAAAGATCGCCGCCCAGGGGGCCGAAGGCTCCCCTGAGGGTCAGGCCCCGGGGCCCCGGCAGGGAACAAAGGTGCTGCCCTCCTTTAGGCCCGACCGGGTTTTGGGGATAGACAAGGAGGGCTTCGCCGCATACATCGCCAAGCTGGGGGAGGCGGCGGGGAAGGAGATCGCCAGTTTTTCAGATCTCCTGGAGGCCCTGACCAAGCGGATAGACTTTTTCGACGAGATGGGCTGCCGGGCCGCTGACCATGGCCTTGAGTACTTCCCCTTCGAGACCGCCTCCGACGGCTCCACCTTTGCCGAGGGCTCCGCCCTTTCGGGGGTCCTGGTGAGCCCCCTCTGGAAGGAAGAGGTGGCCGCCGCTTTTTCGGCCGCCCTGGCCGGGGAGAAGCTGGACCGCCGGACCGCCGATTCCTATAAAACCCTGGTCCTGGGCTTTCTGGCCCGGTGCTACAGCGAAAGGGGCTGGGTCATGCAGATCCATATCGGGGCCTTGCGGAACAACAACACCCGGATGTTCCGGCTCCTGGGGGCCGACACGGGCTTTGATGCGGTCCATGATCACAATTGCGCCGCCAACCTGGCCAGGTTTCTGGACATCCTCGATCAGGTCCATAAGCTCCCCAAGACCATCCTCTATAGCCTCAACATAAAGGACTTTTATCCCCTGGCTACCATCATGGGTTCCTTCCAGGGGGGCGGCCTGGGGACCAACATCCCGGGGAAAATGCAGCTGGGTTCTTCCTGGTGGCACCTGGATCACAAGGACGGTATGGAGGCCATGATGAAGCTCCTGGGGAATGTGGGGCTCCTCTCCCGCTTTGTGGGGATGCTCACCGACTCCCGGAGTTTCCTCTCCTATCCCCGGCACGAGTATTTTAGGAGGATCCTCTGTAACCTCCTGGGCACCTGGGCCGAAGCGGGGGAGATTCCCAACGATTACGAGCTTCTTTCCCTGATGGTGAAGGACATTTCTTTCAGAAATGCCAAGGAGTATTTTGGAGAATGAGGGTTCAGGGTCCAGGGGGAGAGATTACCCCCAAAGAAAACTACCGGCTCCTTTACGAGAGGAAACTTCCCCATTGGCTCCCGGTCTTTGGGGAGAGGCAGTTCCTTTCTCCCCGGCTGGATCCGGATAACCTGGCCCGCTGTTTCTGCTTCGAGGCCCAGGGCCTGACCATGGAAGAGTACCGCCACGCCGCCCAGGAGGGCTATAGGGACAAGTTCGGGATCCGCTGGATCTATGTCCCCCAGGCCGGGGGTTCCATGGTCTATCCCGGCTCTCCTACCCTTTCAAATGCCAATGACTGGAAGTCGGTCATCGAGTTCCCCGACATAGGGGCCTGGGACTGGGAGGCCAGCAGGGCGGCCAACGCGGAGTACACGGACACCGACAAGTGTCTGACGGCCCTGATCATGAACGGTCTCTTTGAAAGGCTCATCTCCTGGATGGACTTTGAAGGGGCAGCCATCGCCCTCATCGACGATGAGCAGAAAGACAGTGTCCACCAGATCTTCGATGCCCTGGCCGTTCTTTACATGCAGATGATAGACAGGTACATCGAGGTGTATGGCATAGACCAGATCAGCTTCCACGATGATTGGGGGGGCCAGTACGCTCCCCTTTTTAGCCTGGCTGTGGCGGAAGAAATGCTTGTGCCCCACCTCAAAAAGATCGTCGACCACTGCCACTCCAGGGGGATCTTTTTTGACATGCACTCATGCGGCAAAAATGAAATCCTTGTCCCTGCCTACATCGCCGCGGGCTGTGACTCCTGGAGCGGCCAGACCATGAACGATAAAAAAATGCTCTACCAGCTCTATGGGGACAAAATTATTTTGGGGATAGAGCCTGACCTGGATCATCCGGGGCAGGAAAACCCCAGGGCCCTGGCGAAGAGCTTTATCGATACCTACTGCGGGGAAGCTTTCCTAAAAAGACCCATCCTGGCGGGCATGTCCTGGGGGCTCCCCCTGGAGTTTACCGCGACCCTCTTCGAAGAGAGCCGCCGCGCCTTTAGCGATCTATCCCGGCGGCTTTCCGAAAACGCCTGAGGGTCGCCGCCGCAATGGGCCTGGCCTTCTCTGCACCCCTCTCGAGGATGGCATCCAGTTCCTTGGGGTTCGCCATGATGGCATCATACTTTTCCCTCACCGGGCTTAGTTCCCGGTTTACCACCCGGAAGAGTTCTTCCTTCGCCTCCCCCCAGCCCATGCCCCCGGCCCGGTAGCGGGAAGCCAGGGCTTCCTGCTCTTCCGCCGAGGCGAAGTATCTGTAGAGCTGATAAATCTGGCTGGTCTGGGGGTCCTTGGCTTCTTCCACCCCCTGGGAGTTGGTCACTATCCTCATGATGGTTTTGCGCAGTTCCTTTTCGGGAACGAAAATGGGGATCACATTATTGTAGCTTTTGCTCATCTTTCGGCCGTCCAGGCCGGGGATCACCGCCACCTCTTCCTGGATCCCCGCCTGGGGGATCTTCAAGACCTGCTCCTTGTAGACCGCATTGACCGACTGGGCCATGTCCTGGGCCATCTCGATGTGCTGGGCCTGGTCCCTCCCCACGGGGACCACGTCGGAATCAAAGAGGATGATGTCCGCCGCCATGAGGATGGGGTAGGTAAAGAGCCCCATGTTCACCCCCGCGTCTATGTCATCCCCCTTTTCGCTATTCTCCTGGACCGCCGCCTTGTAGGCATGGGCCCGGTTCATGAGACCCTTGGAGCAGAAGGCCATGAGCATGGTGCTGAGTTCAAAGACCTCGGGGATGGAGCTCTGGCGGTAAAAGATCACCTCCTCGGGGTCCAGCCCGGCGGCGAGCCAGCAGGCGGCCACAGAATGGATGGAGGCCCTAAGCTCCTTGGGGTCCTTGACGCTGTTGAGGGCGTGGTAATCGGCAACAAAGTACCGGGCATCGTAGGTCTTGGCCAGTTCCAGGGCCGGCTTGATGGCCCCAAAATAGTTTCCTATGTGGATGTCTCCGGTGGGCTTAATCCCCGTCAGGGATATTTTTTTCGCTACAGTACTCATGGTAAAACCAATGTAGTAGTTTCCCTAAAGTTTGTATACCCATTTTATGCCTTGCCCCTTGCCCTCACCGGCCCCCAGATGCTATGATGAAAGCGATGAGAGGCCCCACCGAACGTCAGCAGGAAGTCCTGGACTTCATCTCCCATTACCTCCTTACCCATACCTATCCCCCCACCATCAGAGAGGTGGCAGATCATTTTAAGATCTCGATTAAAGGTGCCTCGGACCACCTGGGGGCCCTCAAAAAGAAGGGCCTTCTAAAGCAGGGGGACAGGAAGTCCCGGACCATAGAGCTGGTCAGGGCCGATGAATCCGAAACCGACAGTTTTGTGGAGATCCCCGTCCTGGGGACCGTGGCCGCCGGGCGGCCCATCCTGGCCATAGAGAACATGGACGGGGCGGTCAAACTGCACCGTTCCTTCGTGAAGAAAAACAGCCAGTACTTTGCCCTTAAGGTAAGGGGAGATTCCATGGAGGGAGTGGGGATCCTGGACGGGGACACGGCGGTGATCGAACACCAGAACCAGGTCAGGAACGGAGACATCGCGGTGGTTTCCCTGGACGATTCGGTGACCCTCAAGACCTTTTATAAAGAAAACACCCGCATACGGCTCCAGCCCGAAAACGATAAATACAGCCCCATCTATGCCAGCCGGGATGTCCGCATTCTGGGCAGGCTCGTTCATATAATCAGGACCTACGATTCATCTGTCCGGGCTGTATAGGTTTCTGCCATGGCAAAAGAAAACACATCCAACACCTGGCTTTTTCTCGGACCCGAGATTGGGGAAAAAGACGAGGCCGTCAAGGCTATAAAGCAAGGCATCAGCGGCCCGGCCGGAAGTGGCCTGGCCGGGGGCGGCCTTAGCAATATCGAACTGGAAGAGCATGTCTACTATGGGGGCGAGACCGCCATGTCCCAGGTTGTCTCGGAGATGCAGAACGGGGCCCTCTTTTCGGACCGGCGTTTGTTTTTTATCAAGGCCGCCGAGGGAATCAAAAAAAAGGAAGACCAAACCCTTCTTGCTTCCTATATTGCCTCCCCCTCCGATGACACCTATCTGATTCTGCTCTCCGAAGAAAGTTCCATTTCCAAGGTGATCGAAAACAAGATCCCCTCAACCCACAGGCGGGTTTTCTGGGAGCTCCTGGACAGCCGAAAGACCCAATGGGTTTCGAGTTTCTTTCAGAATGCCGGGTATAGGATAGGAGGCGAGGCCATCGAGACCATCCTGGAGCTGGTGGAAAATAATACCGCCGCCCTCAAGCAGGAATGTTCCCGCCTCCTCTTGTTTTGTAAGGACAGCAAGGAGATCAGCGCCGCCGATGCGGAGAAATGGCTCTCCCATACCCGGGAAGAAAATCCCTTTATTCTGTTTTCCCGCATCGCCTCGGGGGATCTGGAGCGGAGTTTGGAATCCCTGCGCATCCTCTTGGCGGCCAAGGAAAGCCCCCCGGCCATCTTCGCCGCCCTGGCCTCCTGCTTTCGCAAGCTCCTTTCGTATCTGGCTTTAAAAGAAGGGGGCGTGAGGGATGATGGGGAGTATCGCAAGATAGGGGTCTCGGCCCCCGGAGCCAAGCGGGATTACGCCGCCGCCGCCGCCCGCTACAATACCGCCGCCGCCGAGACCTGCCTGGCCCTTACCACCGAGTACGATTTTCTCGTCCGCTCCCGCAGCTCCTTCCCGGAACATATCGTGCTGGATTCGTATGTGCTTAAACTTTTTGCCGCCGCCCGTAGTTAACGAATTAATTATCGAATATTAAAGAAAAACCTTTCGATGAAGGTGATCCTCTGCTGGGCATCGTTGACCCGGGAACTCTGGGGGTACTCTCTTACGAGTTGTCTATAATACTCCAGGGCTCCCCGCATGTCCCGCCGGGGGCTGTCGGCTTCCAGGAGCTGTCCGTAGAGCCAATGGGCCTCGTCGGTTCCCGAGGGGTAGTGGCGGTAGAGGATTTCCATGATGTCCAGGCCCTGGATGTAGCGGCCCGCCTCGTATTCTATCCGGGCCAGGCGTATGTATTCTTCCGGGGACTCAATGCGGGAGAGGGGTTCCGGCGGCTCGGGAGAAGGCTCCGGCAGGGGGCTGGCCTCGGCCGGCAGGGCGGGCAGGGCCGCAAGCCCAGGAACAGGGTCGCCAGGGATGGGGTCTGCTGGTGTGGGGACGCTGGCCGCCGGCCCAGGGGCTGTTGGTGCGGGGGTGGGGATGCTGGCCGCCGGTGGAGCTGTTGGCACCACCTCGGTGCCGGGGGCCGGGGGCCAGCGAGGTTCGGCGATGACCCGGTCCAGGACCTGGCCCTCCCGAAGCAGGGCCCCCGGTTCCTCCCCTACGATGACCTGGACATGATCATTGATGATATAGTCCTGAATAAAATCCTGCCGGAAGAACCTGAGCACATAGGTCCCCGCCTCAAGGGCCCGGAAAATAAAGGTCATCCCCTCGGTGTGGCCCTCGCTCTGGTCCTGTCTTCGTGAGTCGTAGTAGATCCCCTGACGGCCGTCCAGTTCCCCCAGGTAGACCCAGCCGGTTCCCCTAAAGGGGATCTCGAAGAACTGCCCCACCGCCACGTGGACCACCCGGGAAAAAGCTAGAGCTTCCTGGATGGGGCTTACGGGGGGCTGGGTGGGGAAGCCCGGGGCAGGGGCCGGAACCTGCAGGGGTTCCGTTTGGGGAGCTGCCGGAGGCGGAGGAGCGGGCTGCGGGGCAGGTTGAGGTGCTGGACTGGGAGCAGGCTGGGGGGCCGGCTGCGGAGCGGGGGCTGGTTGCGGAGCCGGCGGGAGCTCAGGTACCGGTTGGGGTACCACCGCAGGACCCAGGAAGGGCGGGGGAGCCGGGGGTTCCTGTCTCACCGGGGCCTCCGGTTCATCGAGGGTTTCGGGCTCCTCCATCTCCTCCAGAGCCTCGGGCTCAGCCAAGGGTTCCGGTTCAAGCACCGGCTCAAGTACCGGCTCTGGTTCAAGCACCGGTTCTGCCAGGTCCATCTCGTCCAGGGCTTCGGGCTCTTCCATCTCCTCCAGAGCCTCGGGCTCTTCCTCCGGGGGGTGAACCTCCCCCAGGTCCATCTCATCCAGTGGTTCAATCTCTTCTATATAATCTTGCTCGAGTAGATCAGGTTCGTCCATGGGCTCGTCCATGCCCATCTCCACTATTTCTTCTATTAGATCATCTTGATCATCTTCAAATAGATCATCTTCAAATTGATCAACTTCAACATCATCTTCGGCCAGATCTCCTTCGGCGATCTCCAGGAGGGCAGGGGGTTCAGCCAGCTCAAGGAGCTCATCTACCATGCCCTCCACCAGGACGGGCGGGGGAGGAGGGGGAGGCCGGGGGACATCCAGGGGATGGGGGTAGGTATCGCAGGTCCCCAAAAGAAGGGCTGCCAAGAGGAGGAGGGCTGGCATAGTTAGGGCCACGAGGAGGCGGGTTTTCATCGGACCCCCTCAAGGAGCTGATCCACCGCCCGGCGAAGTTCCCCGGCCCAGAATTCTTCGTCCCCCGGGGGGGTCCAAAAGGGACGGATGTCTTCTATGGTCCACATGGGGCGGGGGAGCCGTTCCAGAAGGATGTCGGGCACCAGGTCCGGCTCGGCGGGCAGGAAGAGTTCGTCCCCGCTGATGGGCAGCCCCGAGGCCAGAGCCTGGGGTGCTCCGGTGTTGCGCCGGGCCTGCCCTGTCATGAGGGCTATGGCAATGATGAAAAGGAGGAGGGCCAAGACCCCCAGGCCGCAGAGTTTCTGGTTTCGGCTGTCCTCCAGGGCGGGGAAACGGTAGATGAGGGCGTCTAAAACCCGATGATAGAGGCCCCTCAGTTTATCGACCATCCTAAAGATGAGTTTTTTTGATGTATCAATTACCCCGTGGAGGTCCATTGCCTTGTAGTATATCAACGATGCGGCTCTTTTGCTATAATCTTGCCATGAACGAAAGGCTAGAATCTCTGCTTGTCCGGTATGGGGAGCTGAGCCAACAGGTTTTGGACCCTGACCTTCCCAAGGACATGAACAATTACCGTCAGGTAATGAAAGAATATTCCCACCTGGGCGAGATTGCCGGGGCCCACGACGAGGTCCAAAAGCTTAGCCGCCACCTCGAAGAGGCTCGATCCCTCGTGCAAAACGAAAAGGATCCGGAGATGAAGGAACTGGCCCGCGAAGAGGCCCGGGAGCTGGAAGCCCGCTGCAAGGATGCGGAGGACAAGCTCAAGTTCCTCCTGGTGCCCCGGGATCCCCTGGACGAGAAGGACATCATCATGGAGATCCGGGCCGGCACCGGCGGCGAAGAGGCGGCCCTCTTTGTGGCGGACCTCTACCGCATGTACTCCCGGTTTGCAGAAACGAAACGTTGGAAGTTTGAAATCATGAACTCCAACGAGACCGAGCTGGGGGGCATTAAAGAGATTGTCTTCTCGGTGAGCGGCAATAATGTCTACGAGAACCTCCGCTACGAGTCGGGGGTGCACCGGGTACAACGGGTCCCCGAGACCGAGTCTTCGGGGCGCATCCATACCTCGGCGGTTACCGTGGCGGTGCTCCCCGAGGCGGACGAGACGGAGATCGATATAAAGCAGGAGGATCTGCGGATCGATGTGATGCGGGCCGGGGGTCCCGGGGGGCAGAGCGTAAACACCACCGATTCGGCGGTGCGGATCGTCCATCTTCCCAGCGGCATCACTGTCCACTGCCAGGATGAAAAGAGCCAGATAAAAAATAAGGCCAAGGCCATGAGGATCCTCCGGGCCCGGGTCTACGAGATGGAAGAAGCCAAGGCCGCCTCCGAGCGGGCCGAGGCCCGAAAGAGCCAGGTCGGCTCGGGGGACCGGTCTGAGCGGATCAGGACCTATAACTTCCCCCAGAACCGGCTCACCGATCACCGGCTGAATCTGACCCTCTATAAACTGGACCTGGTAATGCAGGGGGATGTGGAAGAGCTCTTCGACGCCCTTAAGCTCTCGGCCCGGGAAGAACTGCTTCGCAGTACCGCCTCATAAGTTTTGACCATCCAAAGAGCCCTCGTGGAGGGAATCGCCCTGCTCGAAGAACCCATAGACCAAGCTTATATCGATACCCCCAACCTGGACGGGGCCCTCTTGCTGGCGGAGGTCCTCTCCTGCCGCCGGGAGGATCTCCTCGACTGGGGTAACCAGCCCCTGAGCCCCGAAGATCATGCACGTTTCAAGGCCCTCCTGGACCGGCGGCGCTCCGGGGAATGTGTGGCCTACATCCTGGGCCACAAGGAGTTTTGGGGCCTCACCTTTATCGTAAACCCCCAGGTCCTGGTCCCCCGGCCCGACACCGAAACCCTGGTGGAAGCGGCCCTTGCATACCTCGATAGCCTGGAGGCCCAGAGCCCCCGGCCCGGCGAAACCCTCTTGGAACCGGGACCCCAGAGGCGGCCCCTTCGGGTCCTGGACCTCTGCACCGGCTCCGGGGCCATCGCCGTCTCGCTTAAGCATGAGCGGCCCCTTTTATCCGTCGCGGCCGCAGATATCTCCGCCGCTGCTCTGGAGGTCGCCGCCGCCAACGCTGAACGGCTCCTGGAAGCCCATACCGGGGGCATCACCTTTTATGAAAGCGATCTTCTGGCGGGGGTCCCCGGCACCTTTGACATGATCGTCACCAACCCCCCCTATATCCCATCGGACCACATAGTCTCCCTGGCCCCCGAGACCCAGGGTGAACCCCACATAGCCCTGGACGGCGGCGAAGAGGGCCTGGACCTGGTCGAGGGGATCATCTCCCAGGGGAGGACCCGCCTTGAAGAGGGGGGGATCATCTTCCTCGAAGCGGACCCCAGCCAGATGGAGGACATAGCGGCCCTCTTTAGAAAGTACGGCTATGGGGACCTGCGGTTGTACCAGGCCCTCTCGGGGAGTGAGCGGGTTATTTCTGCCCGGTGGGGCGGAGGAGCATGAAGGGCCTCGTCATCACCAGCGAGGATGGGGAATACCAGCTCATCGCCTCCTTAAAAAACAATAGGGTCAAGCGGAAGAAGCTGGGCGAGGCCTTCATCGAGGGCATCGAAGGGATCAAGCAGGCCGAAGGGGCCGGGAAGACCTTCACCCGGCTCATCTGCCGAAGCTACCAGGACCTTTCTTCCTGGGGGAAAAATTTTGTAAGGGCCCACCCGGAAGCAACCCTCATCGAGATGAAGGCCGAACTCTACGGTGCACTCTGCGATCGGGAGGAACCCTCGGAGCTGCTCGCCACCCTAAAGATAGACCCCCTGGGGGCGAAGGACCTTTTACAGGGCCCCCGCGAAAAACCCTTCTATATAGTCTGCGACCGCCCCTCGGATCAGGGGAACCTGGGGGCCCTCATCCGCAGTGCCAATGCCTTTGGGGTCCAGGGGATCCTGATCATGGGCCATGGGGTAGACCCCTGGGACCCCAAGGTGATCCGTTCCAGCCTGGGAGGAATTTTTTCCACCAGGATAGCCCAGATGGAATCTGTTGATGAACTCTCTGCCCAGATACAAAAACTTAAAACCCATGGGGGCCTCACCGTCATAGGAACCGACTCCCAGGGCGAGGTAACCCTGGGCACAAGCCCCCTGGCCCCTCCGGTGATGCTCATCATCGGCAACGAAGCGAAGGGGATGAGTATTAAGTTAAAAGGGCTTTGCGATCTCGTCGTAAAGATCCCCATGGAGGGAAAGGTAAACTCCCTTAACGCCGCCTGCGCCGCTTCGATCCTGATCTGGGAAATCTACAAGAACACTTAGTTACAACGTTGGACTTTTTTTTCTGAAAATTCTCAACGTTGAGATTATTTTCCGGCCAGTCTCAACGTTGGACTTACTCCTACCCCTAATTTGGCACCTTGACAGCTCCACCTTCCACCCCTTATACTGAACTCATGATGGAACGCTCTGGGTACCTCTGCATCTCCTCCATTGCCTCTCATAGCCACCGTTATGCGCTAGTCCTCCTCCGCTCCTCCTCTACCCTCCCCGCATACCACAACATCACCCCCCCGCCAACACCAACACTCTCCACATCGCGTCC
>Ga0099364_10003653_pt1 | contig 23711 bp, 24 predicted proteins | sample TergutTh196P3_FD_73070 | JGI IMG/M metagenome (GOLD analysis project Ga0099364, IMG submission 73070) | Microcerotermes parvus P3 segment gut microbial communities from Pointe-Noire, Republic of the Congo - Th196 P3 | ecosystem: Host-associated > Arthropoda: Insects > Digestive system > Gut ...
GCGGTGCGGCACCTCTGGGGTTCCATCGCCAGGGACCTGGTGCTCATGACTCTGCCCCAGCCCAACACCGAGTCGGCCGTGAGTTTGCCCGGACTCTTGCAGCACTACAGCCTGACCGGGGAGGACCTCAAGGCCCTCCTGGCTCGGGCCGACTTCCAGGAGACCCTGGCCAGCGAGAAGAAGGAAGCCGCCATGCTGGGGCGGCAGGCGGCCCACGCTATCCGCACCGGCGAGATGGCCGCGGACCTGGCCGAAGAGGTTTACCGCCGGGCCAAGGAAAACAAGGCCGTGTCCCTGACCGAGCTGACCAAGGCTTACGTGGCCCTGGCCCGGTCGGCCGGCTTTGAGGAAGTCTACCGGCCCAAGGAGGGCGGGGGCACCACGGTCAACGTGGGGGTGGGGATGAACTTTACCCTTCCCAAGCTGGAAAACACCAAGCTGAGGCACCTGGAAACATGAACTTCCAGTATAGAGAGACCCCTACGGGCAAGGCTTTCCACGAGTCCGACGCCTTCATCAAGGCGATAGTGGGGCCTTACGCTTCCGGCAAGTCCACGGCTGTGGCCCAGGACATCCTGATCTACGCCCTGGCCCAGCCGCCCGCGCCGGACGGGGTGCGCTATTCCCGCTGGGGAGTGATACGGGGGTCCTACCCGGCCCTGGTCAGCACCACCCGTAATACCCTCCTGGAAGTTCTGCCCAACGGACCGGGCATTGGCGGCATCACGATGGGCTCGGCCCCGCTTCACGGGACTTTGCGCTTCGGCCTCCCGGACAAGACAGCGGTTCAGTTGGAACTGACCCTGGTCTCGGTGGCCAACGAGGCCGACACGACCAAGATTCGTTCCTCCAACTGGACCGGGGTCTGGATTAACGAGGCCACCGAGGTGGAGTTCGCGGTACTGCGGGAGGTGGCCGGCCGGGTGGGCCGCTACCCCTCGGCTCACATGATGAGTGAGGGCGGGGGTTTCGCGGGCATACTTATGGATTTCAACCAGCCCCCGGCCGGGCACTGGCTCCACGGGCTTCTGACCAATCCCGTCCTGGAACTGGGCAACACCCGCGTGACGGTGGACATGTTCAAGCAGCCCCCGGCGGCCTTCAAGATAGAGCGGGACGGGAAAATCGACTACGAGGTCAACCCCGAGGCTGAGAACCTGGAGAACCTGCGCGGCGGGCTGGACTACTACACCAACCAGATTGCCCTGGCCCTGGCCGAAGGCCGGCGGGACGTGGTGGAAAACAACTTCTGCTTGCTCGACGTGCCGGTCAAGGCCGGCAAGGCCGTCTTCCCCCAGTTCGATTCGGAACTCCATGTGGCCAAGAACCGCCTGGAACCCGAGGCCCGGAGGCCGGTGGTGGTGGGCTACGACACTTCCGGCATCAACCCGGCCGCGGTGGTCTTGCAGATGGTTCAGGGCAAGTGGCGGGTGCTGGATGAAATTATTGGCGAGGACACGGGCCTGGAAGCCTTCATGGAATCAGCCCTGATACCTCTTATGCGGCAGCGTTACCGGGAGTGCGAGGTGACTATATCGGTTGACCCGGCTGACGCCAAGGACGCCTACACGGGGCTGACCCCTTCCACGCATTTGAGGCGGGCGGGCTTCCGCATTTTCCGCCCCCCGACCAACAAGCCGGCCATACGCATCCGGGCTGTGGAAAAACTTTTGAACCTTCACCAGGGCGGGCTTCTCATCTCGCCGGACTGCAAGATTTTGATTCAGGCCCTTAACGGGGACTACCACTACCGCAAGCTCAAGATGACCGGGACCCTGGATGTTGTCCACGCGGACAAGCCGGAGAAGAACGACGCCAGCCATATAGCAGACGCTCTCCAGTACGCGGCTCTCTATATTCAGCGGGAGTTCGCTGATAAAACCGGCCAGCCCGACCCCAAGCAGGAAGCCTTCCGGCGCCGCTACAGTGAGCACGCCGCCTTGCGGGCCAGGATTATGTGATGTTCGACTTCGGCACTACCCAGAAGCTCAGTGACAAGAGCAACGACAAGCTGGCCAAGCTGGTCCTGGACCGCTTCCGCTCGGCAGTCCTGTGGCAGGAGATCGAGCGGGTGGGGGACGTGAGCTTGCAGACCAGTTTCCGGCGCTGCTACGAGCAATACCACGGCCTCTGGGCTCCCGAGGACAAGGCCCGCGTGGAAAAGCTCAAGGTGGACGCCCGCGTCAATCTCACGGCCATGAAGGCCGGGGTGGTCCAGGGCTTTCTGACCGAGACCCTCCTGCAACCGGACAGTCTGCCCTGGGCCATCTCGCCCACCCCCATCCCGGACCTCTCCGACTCGGCCCGGATGGAGGTGCTGGAACTGGTTAAGGAAGCCTGGTTCGGCCGGGGGTTCTCGGGCTCCATCATTGACTTGGTGAGCCAGGTCAAGCAGGAAGTTAAATCCCGGAGCGTGGAACTGGCCGAGGCGCGGGCCCGCGGCATGGAAAAACTCATGAAGGACCAGTGCGTGGAGGGAGGGTTCCGCAATGCCATGTTCGCGTTCCTGGGTGAGTTCACCTTTATGCCCTATGCCGTATTACACGGTCCCATACCGGCCCGCCGGGCCACATTGGAATGGGTGGGAGATAAACCGCGGGTTAGGGAGCGATTGTTCTACGAGTTCCGACCTGTCTCGGTTTTTGATTTTTGGTATTCCTCAGATTCCCCTGACACCCAGCGGGGGGCCGGGGTCTTTATTCGGCAGAGGTGGACCAGAACCCAGCTCTTTGCCGCGGCCAAGATGAAGAGCTATTTCCAGAATGAAATTTACAAACTTCTGAAAGAGGACACCAGGGCCGCCAATTTCCAGTTCCACTGGTTGAGCCAGAACAACCCGGACCAGAAGAACGACCCGCGGGAAGATTGGATAACCGGCTCCGGGACCATCGACGCCCTGCTTCATTACGGCATCTTCTCCGGCCGGGAGCTGGCCCAGTATGGCCTGACCCATTTGGAATCCGGGCAGTTCTACAACGCCACGGTGACGGTTATCGGCGGGCGGGTGATACAGGTTTTCACCGCCCCCAACCCGACAGTCTCCATCCGGCCCGTCCACACGGCCAGCTTCTACAAGACGCGGGACCGCATACCGGGAGCGGGCATTGCCCAGCGCCTCCGGGACGTGGAGCGGTGCTTTTTGAGCACCCTGGGCTACCTGATGAGGAACGTGGCCAACGTCTCCGAGCCCATCGGGGAGGCGGATGTGAGGCGTTTGAGCAAGTTCATGAATGAAGAAAGCCTCATGACCATAACTCCGGGGATGATGTACCTGGTGGACGATGACGGGATGACCAACCAGAGCCCGGCCCTGCGCTTCTACTCGGTGCCCAGCGTCATGGGTGAATACAGGAGCCTTCTGGATAACTACATGGAGCTGGCCCATTACGTGACCAACATCCCGGCCGCTCTTCACGGCACGGCCGTGGGCACCGGGGCCAACCGCACCTTCCGGGGCGCGGCCATGCTCCAGGGCAACGCCATCAAGGCCATCCAGTCCGCGGTGGGGAATATCGACCAGGGAGTCTTTTCTCCCTGCGGGGAGCTTCTGTTCAATTACAACATGCTCTACGAGGACGACCCGGACATCAAGGGCGACTGCCGCATCCAGGCCCAGGGAGTCCAGGGACTCCTGGCCCGGGAGATGAACCGCAATAACGCTATGGAGCTTCTGCAACTGGTGGGCGCGGCCGGGTCCCAGTTGGGCGACTCGGCCCCGCGGCTCTTTGCCTGGTCTCTGAACCAGCTTTTGACCGCTATGGAAGTGCCGGATGATTTGCTTGCCAACCCGGCCGGAGCGCAGATGGCCGCCGCTCCGGCGGAAGCCGCGCCGCCCATGACGCCGGCCGCGGCGCCGGGCGTCCCTAACGGACCTATACCTGATGGAGGAATGTGATGTTGAAAGTTAAAAAGGATGACCAGGTTTTTGTCTTGGGCCAGGGGGCCGGGCTGGTGACGCGGGTGGGGCCGGACGGCAGCTTCGTGGTGTCCGTGCCGGGCCGCGGGGAGACCCACTACACGGCCAACGGCACCATAGGGGCCAGCCAGACCAGGCGGATATATTACCACGACCCGGTGATCGTTGACCCCTGCCAGGACCCCGACCTCTGGGAGACCTTCACCCGCCTGGCCCGGAGTCTGTTCAAGGAACTGGAAGGCTTGAAAGCCAAGGGTAAGTGCTGATGCGCGACCCGATGGAGATATTCGAGGAATGGCTGGAGAAGAAACCGCGGCTGTGGGCTTTCTACAAGAAGTGGAACCCTTGCCACGGCGAGCTGGCCGACGGTACCTATAAGCCGGATTCCTGGTTGTATACATTTCTGCACCGGCTCTTTTACTGGGACTGCGCCTGCTGCGCGTCCTTTCGCGGCGTTCTGGTCGGCCTGTTTTTGGGCTGGCTTTTGTGGAGGTGGTAAATGGGTATTCGTACAGGCTACGAGACCGGGATGGGCCAGGGTCCGCCGGCGGGCTACAACCCCCAGCCGGCCGTGACGGCCAATGTTCTGTTCTCCCCGGATTCTCCGTTGGGGGAACGCTTCTCGGCCCGGCTGAACATATTGCCCGGCATGGCTTACCTGGTCTCGGCCTATAACCTGCCGGCGGACCGGAAGATTTTCCTGAACCAGATTTCCACCGGGACCCTGCCGGGCCGGGAGAAGGCCGAAGGCTGGACCCCCAACCGGGGCCAGGACTTCTTCATGCAGCGCTTTCTCCTGGGCGGCGCGGACCGCTGGACCCTGAGCGAGCGCCAGCCCCAGATACTTCTGCTGGTTCCCGGCCGCTACCGCTTCGAGCTGGAAGATGAGGACATGCTGGGAGAGGACTTGCAGGTGGAGTTTTACGCCTGGGAACTGGCCAAGACCCCGGTGTATGACAACTACCATTGCTGTGATCTGTCGGCTTCCGAGCCGGACGACTCCGGCCCGTAAGGAGGAACCATGCGCGGTAACGGCGCGGCTTTCGCGCTTTTCGATGAGCAGTCAGGCTCGCTTTACAGCCCGGCCTTCTACGTGGCTCCGGGCAAGGCGGCCCTTTTCCAGGCTTTCGGGTTCTCCAGCCTCAAGCGTGAGGTGGAGCCGGGCCAGGCTTGGGCCAAGCCCCGGGTCTGCCTGAGACAGATTCTCTACCAGGCCCCTGACGCCCTGCCGGACTTATGGCTGGTGGACCAGGTGCTGGGAGTTTTCCGTGAGGGCTTGAAAGGGCAGGTGATGGCCGAGGGTCCGGTTGTGACCCGCGGCTGCCCCTGGTCCCTTTCAGCCTGCGACACTATGGCGCTTCTGGATATTCCCGGAAGCTATCGGCTGGAACTGAACGACCCGGAATCCTTGGGAGAGGCGCGGGTCTACATGCGAGCCCTGGAGCCGGAGGCTGTACCGCGGCGATCGGCACGTCTTTATTGGGGGGAGGAATAAATTATGAGCGGTTGCGGACCTGAAGAATTTACCAAAGGCGCCACTCTTGATGGGGGGCGGATACTGGACAGCGACATCCGGGGCGGCGCGATTGAAGGCTCGGAACTCAAGAACGTCACCGGGTCGGCCAATGACCTGGAAGTGACGGGTTTGAAGCTGGGCGGGAGTGTTGAGCTGGGCGCGGGGGTGCCTGAACAGCTCAGGGATATTCTCCAGCCCCTTCTGAGTTTCGAGATTACCCCCGAGGCCGTGGCCGCGGTTTTCAAAAGCTGCCGCGACGGGCTGGACCTGGCCCCTGGGGCCAAGCTGGCCACCTGCGAGGACCTGGCGGAAGTGGCGGCCAAGCTGGACGACGACCTCAAGCTGGCTATCTGCGAAGCCATCCGTGACGGGTGCGGAGGCGGGGGCGGCGGAGGCGGCGGGGATGACGCCTGCTGCCCGAGCAACTGGACCACCGCGGATGTCAATATCGCGGTCAACCGGCTTCTGGACCGGATGATGGAACAGCTTATCATCAACGGCCTGGCCGCGGCTCTGGTCTCTAACGCGCCCGACAACTGCCTGACCGTGGTTGACGACCAGCTCTTCGTGGAGTGCGGCTCAGGCGGGGGCGGCCAGCCCGTGGACCCCGCGGATTTGATTTCCGGGGACACCGACAACTGCCTGGTCCTCGGGGCGGACGACAAGCTCTTCGTGGAGTGCGGTTCCGGGGGCGACCAGCCCGTGGACCCCGCGGATTTGATTTCCGGGGAGGCCAATAACTGCCTGACCCTGGCCGCGGACGACAAGCTCCATGTGGCTTGCGGCGCGGGCGACGTGGATTTTCCGGTTGACGACCCCGGCGGGCCTGATGTGCCCGCGGCTGTGATGGACGACCACCTGCCCCTGGGGATGTTCGGCAGCCGGGAGAATATCCTGGGCCAGCCGGCCAAGTGGCTGACCATCACGGCCACGGACGGCACGGCCTACAAGGTCCCGGCCTACTAATGTGCCGGTGCGGAAAAAAGGGCAACGGGACCGGCCGGTTGTCTGGCGGGGCTCTGAGCCGGGTGCGCCCGGCCGCGCCCCTGCCGGCGCCCGCGGCGCCGGTTCTGCCTCCGACCGTCCCGGCCGCCCAGGTGAGGATTAAATATGTCCCTAAGACTTGACGACTTCCAGCGGAGGCTGGTGGAGGCGCTGCCCGAGGTGGCGCTCTACCCGGCCCTGGCCCTGGCCCTGAAAGAGAAGGAAGACGCTTGGCGGGAACAGGCCCGGAGCATGGCTTTGGCTTACGTTCTGCGGGATGACGGCCAGGCGGAGGGCCGGAGGGTAGAGAGCCTGGAGTATAACGGCCGGGCCAACGCCTTCCGCTGTCTCCGGGAAAAGCTGGAAGACATTGTGAAACAACATAAACAAGGAGCGTGATATGTCTCGATACAACCCTTACAAGGAAGCGGCGGCCAAGATAGACAAGGAGTGGGCCGAGCAGCAGGCCCAGGCCGGGCAGACGCCCGAGACTCCGCCGGCCCCGCCGGACCTGACTCTGGTGCCCGCCGGAGAACCCAAGCTCTTGGGCGCGGACCAGCCCCCGACCTTTCCCCCGGCTCCGCCGCCCCCGCCTCCTTCACCGGCCCCTCAGCCGGAAGCGCCTTTGCCTCTGGCGGCCGAGGCTGACGAGGCTCTCCGAGCCGAGCTGGCTGACCTCAGAAAGCAGATGGCCGAGAACCAGACCAAGCTCAAGGAATACGAGGCCGCGGCCGAGGAACGGCGCATAGCTGACGCCATGAACCTGGAAGGCGTGGACCTGGAATCTATGGACAAGGGCGACGCCAAGAAGCTGATCCAGGCTCTCTACGGCACTGTCAAGGGCGACCAGGAAAAGGCCCTACAGGAAGTGGCCCGGCTGCGCGAGGAACAGAACCAGAGAGCCCAGACCCAGGCCGAGACCCTGGCCAAGCGGCGGGCGGACGAGATTTACGGGGCGGTCCTGAAAGCCGTCCCCGATTTCAAGACCCTGGTCAAGGACCCCAAGTTCGAGGAATTTCTCAACCAGCCCGTGCGGCCCGGCAGCGCCCTGACCAACAGGGTGGACCTGGGCGCGGCCTACGAGCAGGGCCGGGCTGAGTATATTGCCCAGGCTGTCCAGGCTTGGCGGAGCGGCCAGCCCTCCCCGGAGGACATAGCCCAGGTGGCGGCCGGCAACGCCGCGCCCGGCGTGGTGGCGCCCAGCGAGCCCATCGGCCCGGACCAGGAATTTAAAGTCATAAACGATCTTCTGCGCCAGGTTCAAAGCGGCGCCATAAGCCGGGACGAGTATCGTGCTCGCCTGGCCAAACACAGGGAAGGTCTGGCGCAGGCCGGGCTTCAGTAACAACAACAAGGAGCGTGAGTTATGAGAGGAAGAAATGGGTGGTTTTTACAACCAGGCTTCCGGTTATGGCGGGGTGCTGGAAAACACGCCTCTGGCCCGGCCGGACTACTACAACAAGATTCTCGTGGAGGACCATGAAAGGAACTGGACCCACGAGATAACCAACACCGAGCTTATCAGCGAGATTAAGCCGGAGACTCTGGAAATCCAGTTCATGCGTCCGCCCACGGTGGGCAAGTGGCGCCCCGGTTCCATCAACCAGGAAATGGTCCCCAGCGGGGTCGCCCTGGTGGCGGAGTCCATGAAGCTGGACAAGCTGGCCTACATCGACATTAAGTTCGATGAGATTACCCTGGGCTTCGCCGGCAGCCGGTTCGCCCAGTTCGAGAAGTCCTTCCTTGAGGCGGTGTGGCGGAACTACGCTGATCTCCAGCGTAACTGGCTTCTCAACCGGATGCTCTTCGAGAGTGACCCGCGCTGGAAGGGGCTTAATGCCGGCATCTACCGGAACTACAATCTCGGTGACATCGGGAACCCCGTCACCATCACCCCTGCCAACCTGGCCAAGAACCTGGCTTATCTGCGGCAGGTGCTGGTGGATAACCTGGCCTGGCGCGAGAACGAGATGTTCCTCGTTATGCCCAGCCAGTTCTTCCCGGTGCTCATCGACTCCAACCTGGCCAACGCCAGCTTCACCGGCACGGCCCGCCCGGGGACGGTTCAGATTGACGGCATGTGGAAAGAGAAGCTCATGGGCTTCAACGTCATCGAGACCATCCACGCGCCCAAGCAGTTGGAGGACAACGGCCAGACCTGCTTCCACATCCTGGCCGGGCACAAGGACGCCTTCGCTTACGCCGGCGCCATCATCCACAACCGGGTGGTCCGCAGCTCCCGCACCCTGGGCATCGACTACCAGGCTTGGGCCCGCTGGGGCGGCAAGATGATCTACCCGGACAAGCTGACCGTCGGCTACTGGCACTTTGAGATTTAAGGAGGATACGCGACATGGCTAACATCCAACTCTACAAGGCTGGGGTCATTACCCCCAACTATATGTGGCACAAGGGCGACTACCCGCGCAACGGCCCGCCCTTCGCCCCCGGCGCCTGGGGGGAGCGCATACCCCCCTTCAACGCGCAGTTCGACGGGAACTTCAACCTCAAGGACTACGCCGCCGGGTTCCCCCTGGCCCCGGCGGACAGTGAGGTTCAGCGGAACGCCCTGCGTTCGGCCAACCCCCAGGTGGGCGACATCCTCCAGTTAATCCTGGTGCCCACCAACCATTACGTGGACTTCCTGCGCTTCGACGTTCACCTGGCCGACGTGGCCAACACGACCACCACCCCGCCCTATCCGGGGATGACCGGGGCGACAGTCTCCCTGACCGCCCAGCAGGTGGTCTACAACCCGACCACCCAGGAATACGATTTCGCGGAGATAACGGACGTGACCGACGCCGTGAGCGCGCAGAGTCTCCCCGCGGCCATCCCCCTGGATGTGCCCAGTTCCACGATGGTCTCACTCCTGCGGGTGGAGGCCGGCTACGTCCAGCCCCTCTACGTGGAGCCGGTGCTGAGGACCATCGCCGGTCCGCCGCTGACCTACTTCCGGGACGAGACCGGGGGCATCATCCTGGGCCTCAAGATCGCGGCTCTGCCCGCGGACGTGAAGCTGGACCTGGCCCTTAACGACTGCTACCTGACGGCGCGGGTCCGGGCCTTCGACTGCCCGGCCCACTAAGGAGAAGTCATGGCGGACAACAACTACGACAACACCAAGGCCGCCATCACCGGTATGCGGGCTCCCAAGCCCGCTGCCGGGATGGCTCCCACCAACAACTTCGACGCCGCCCGCGGCCCCATAGAGAGCCTCAAGGCGTCGCCGGTCAATACCTGGGGCACGGCTACTAATAATATAGACGCCACCCAGGCGGCCATCATGGGCATGTCCGCCTCCAAGGCGGACTTCCCGGCCGGCGCCAAGTAAGGAGATTCATATGCGGAGCGATGAACAGACCATTTTGAGCACCAGCCTCTATAACCGGCCGGAGCTGCCCGAGGACGCCTCGGAACTGGAGCGCGACCTGTTGGGGCAGATGGATACGCGGGGGCCTCTGCCGCCCTCGCCCCGGCTCAAGTGCCGGCGCACGGGGACCATGTATATCTGGACCCCCGACCTGGCCGCCCTGGGAGAGGACGCCTTCATCAATTGCGACGAGGCCGGGAACGATGACCCGAACGCCTGGCGGAATCGCTACCCCAAGGGCATGAATGTCCAAATGGAACTTATGCAGGATTTTCGGGGGGGCAGCCCCCCGGAAACCCCGGCTTCTCCGCCTAGGGCGGACATCACGCTCCGGCCGCCCGAAGCGGAGAAGCCGGCACTTGTCAGTGAGCGGTCCGGCGAGGCTTCGAGCCAGCGCCGAGGGAAGGGGCCGGGTAAGGGGGGTGGGAAGAAGCAGAAGCCCGAACCCCCGAAGATAACCTTTGACACAGCCCTGGGTCTGCCGCCCGGCCAGGCCGCGGCTTTCGGTGTGGAGCCTGTCGCGCCTGTCCCGGAGCTTGACGATTTTGAAAAGGCCCTGGCTGGGCAGACGGCTTTCGACGAGGCCCTGCGCCATGCGGCTCAATGACTTACTCAACCAACTGGCGATTGACTTAAACGACGCTGAGACCGGCCGGGAGTTCACCGGCTGGTCTACGCCTCAACTGCGCTTCTACCTTCTGGAAGGGCTCCGGGAGGCCCTGGAACTCAGGCCCGAGCTTTTCCACGAAACAATAATAATTGAGATTAACCACCGCGAGACCTGGCAGGAGCTGTGCTCCTGCCTGAACCTGACTCCCGGTGGAGTGCTGGGGCAGTCCACCGAGAAGGGCCGGGTGCTCCACTCCTTGAAGCACCGGCCGGACGACTACCGTCTCACTTGGCGCGGGCCGGAGTGCCCGCCCTCCGAGCCCTTCCGCCTGCGGGAGTTCAGTATCAGCCCCAACGGCCGCGCTCTCCGGGTCTACCCTCCGCCCCCTCCGGGCCAGCCCTGTTACCTGGCCCTGCGCTGCGCGGTCTGGCCCGAGGGCGACAACCCCAACCTGCCTGATGAACTGACCGCGGCTCTCCTGCAATGGGGCCAGTACCGGGCCTTGATGATGGACGGGGAGAGCAATCAACTGGCCTACCAGGCGGCCTTGGCCCACAAGGCTACCTTCTATGAACTCATGGCTCTGGAGCGCAGTGTCCAGGCCGCCACCTCCAGAAGGCCGTCATGATCCTTTACGAAAATATCCGCAAAGTCGCCCTGGATTTATTGATCCACGACTTGGACTTCGATATTCCCGACCTGCCCCTGGGGGCCGCGGTGAACTATTTGCGCCGCGCCGCCCGGCAGATGGCCAAGGACGGGGACCTGGCCCGGCGCACGGCCACCATTAGGCTCCAGCCGGGTGTGGTGGTCTACCGCCTCACCCCGCCCGACCAGGGGGTGGAAGTCAACGCCATCTTACGCATCCGCCAGGGCGGGCGGGACGTGCGCCGCCTGACCCACCAGCCCGAGCACAGCTTCTGGAGCGGACCCTTTTCCTGGATGGCCGCTAAAAATGAAATATGCTTCTGGAACCCTGGGGGGCGGAAGGCCGAGGTCTTTTACTCCGTGGTCCCTCTGCCCAGGGCCTGTGACATCGACGCCGCCCTGGCCGAGACCCACTACGAGGTGCTCCTGGCCGGGGCGCGGCACTTCGCCTACGACGCGGGTCAGAAGCCCTGGACTGACCCGAACCGCGCCGCGGAATACCGCCGCCAGTTCATCCAGGGCATCCAGGCGGCCAAGGTGGAACAACTGACCGGCGGACAGCGGGGGGCCATCCGGCCGGATTGGGGGCGAGTGCTATGAGAGTGACACCTAAGAACACCAACTGCGGCCGGTCTCTGGAGTGCCAGCCGTCGAACTATCCGGCCTTCGAGCTTTGTCTGCCCTTGGGCGCCCGGTTGATTTATGACGGCCTGGGCCTGCGGCTGGAAGAGGCCACGCCCCTGCCGGACGGCTTTTACGGCGTCGTCATAGTCCAGAACGGCTGTATAACTGAACTGAGAGAGGCGGAAGCGCCCGGCTATACCCCGCCCCCCTGCGCCCCGGCCCCGGCGCCCTGTGACGGGGAACCCGGCCCGGCCACAGCCGTCATCATATCTCCCCTGGCCGAGAACCTCTTGGGTTTTGATATGGCCAACCGCCTTCTGGTCCAGCTCTTTGCCGAGAACGGCGACAACATACGGATCACCGGAGCCGGCACTGTCCAGGACCCTTTGAAAATCTCCGCTGTCGTGGAGCCGGCCAGGGTGGACTTCACCTCCACCACCCCGGAAGTCGTGGACGTGTCCGGCTCGGATAATTACTTCACCATCGCGCATCTCCCGGCCCATGACGGCGCCGGCCCCCTGGTCTGGGGCGGCTTCACCTTCGACCGCTTCGGCCATGTTCAGGAGTACCATGAGCCTCCGGCCGGGACCGGGCCCCTTACCACCATTAAATCCAGCTCGGACGCTAACCTGAAAGTCACCCAGGAGTCGGGCGTGGCCGTCATTGACCTGCCCATCCAATTCCAGGATCGGCAGGTTCTTATTGTTGGCGATTTACAGGTGACAATCGACGCCTTCGGCCGGGTGGTGGGGCTGGAGGCGGCCCCGGAGGGCGCCCTGGACTTCCAGGCCGCCAACCATTTCTGCCGCCTGTTCGAGGGGACCCGGACCACCTTCTTCCACCAGTTCGAGACCACGGCCACCGGCCGCCTCCTGTTCAACTACCAGGGCGACCTGGGGGTGGCCCAGACCGGCCGGGGCCTGGCCGCGCTTCCCAACGCTGTCCAGCTTAACCTGAACGGCCACTCCATGTCCGGCTGGGCTGTGCCGGAGGGCGGGCAGATAGCGGGGTTCCGGGCCCTGACTTCCGACGCGATTGCGCCGGGGAACCATGTTTTCACCGTGACCCTGGATAATTCCATTTCCGCTCCGGGTCTTCTGGAGATCAGCCTGTGCCGGTAATCAGCCAGTTCGGCGGACTCTTTCCGCGCCACTCCCGGCACCTGGCTCCCGAGAACGCCGCGAGCCAGGCGGTTAACGTCCGGCTCGTGAGCGGCCGGCTGGAAGCCTGGCGGATTCCCCTGCCCGTGGGCCTGCCCCCGGAGGGGACCAGGAGCTTCCACCTCTGGAGCTGCTGTCCCTTCCACTGGCCGGCCTGCGTCTCGGCCACGGAATACCTGCCCGACTACAACCGGCTCTTTCTTGTCGGACGTTCTGACCGGCCGGAAGTCATGACCGCCCTGGGCTGTGTCCCGTCCTACCAGTTCCTGGGAGTACCCGACCCGGAGACGGCCCTGCTCCTGTCGGCCACTGAGGCTGACGGGGAGGACTGCGACGCCCGGAGTTATGTCTACACCTACATGAATGATTTCGGGGAAGAGTCGGCCCCCTCGCCTCCGTCCCGCTCTGTGACTGTCCGGGACGGGGCACGGGTGACGGTAGCCGGCTTCGCCCCGCCCCCGGAGGGCTACGGGATTATCGGCCTGGTGCTTTACCGCTCGGTCTCGGGCTTCCGCACCGGGGCTGAGAAGGAGCAGATTTTCCAGACCGACTATCTGCGGGTGGCGGAACTCTCTGTTGAGCAGATCGTTTTTGCGGACGAGGCGCTCACCCGTCACCTGGGCCCGGCGCTCACCACCAGGGAGAACCGGCCGCCTCCGGCCAGGCTCAGGGGCCTCTGCCATCTTAACGGCACCGGGGTCTTGGCCGGCTACACTGACTGCCAGGTTCATTTCAGCGAGAACTTTGAGCCTGACAACTGGCCGTCCCGTTACGACATAACCCTGCCCTATAACATTATTAATATGGGCAGTCTGGACACCACCCTCTTTGTCACCACTGACGGCGCGCCCTTTGTCATCGACGCCGCTCCGCCCAACCCGGACCAGGAGCGCCCGGTGCGGGACTGCGACAGCCGGCACCCCGACATCGGCTGCGGCTGGCCGCGCCAGTCCGTGGTGACGCCCTTTGGTCTGGTTTACTCCACGGCCGAGGGCCTGGCGCTTTTGAAGCCCGACGCCCGCGTGGATATTCTGACCGCGCCTTGGTACTCGGGGACCCAGTGGCGGCAGCTCAAACCCGAGACCGCGCGCCTGGCCTTCTGGCGGAGCTTTTTGATTGCCGCCACCGAGACCGAGACCCTGATGCTGAACATGGACGGCCAGAAGTTCGGGGACTACAACCTGGGAGCCCTGACCACCCTCACCATACGCCCCACGGATATGTGCGTCACGGAAAACGGCGAGCTTATTTACCTGGAGAATAACACCCTCTACCAATGGGACGCGGGACACTCCCGGCTCAATTACGTCTGGGAAAGCAAGGAGCTTGACCTTGGTTCCACGGCTTCCCCCAGCGCGGCCCGCGTCAAGACCGACGAGGGGACCCGGTTCTCCATCATGGCCGGGGAGCGGCGCTTCGACCGCTTCGTGACTGACGAGACTCCCTTCCGCCTGCCCCGCCTGGGCCGGAGCCGCCGCTTCAAGGTGGGCTTCTACGGCTCGGGCACGGTGGAGATGGCCGAGGTGGGCTATACCATCAATACCTTGAAACAAGGAGCGTGACATGACCATTCGCTACGATTTAATCGACCCCCCGGCCGACCCCACCAAGGCCATAGAGTTCCTGACCACGGACTTCCTGCCTCTGGTGGAAGAGTTCTGGAAAGCCAAGGGCCAGAAGTTTTTCGGCGTGGACCAGTGGAGCATCCAGGCCCCGGACTTCACCCAGCTCTGGCTCAACCAGAGTGTGGTCCTCATCATGGCCTACGAGGACGACAAGCCCGCCGGCTTCATTATCGCCGCCCACCTCCAGCCGCTGTTCTACCAGCAGCGCCAGCTCCAGGTGGACCAGTGGTATGGCCGGACTGAGGAAATCCAGCGGGGCTTGTTTAAATACCTTTTCAGCAATTTCAAATTTTTCCAGGCCGAGGCTCTGGTGGTGCCGGAGTATGGCACGGAAAATTTCCAGGTGGATTGGCCTGGCAAAGTTCAGGACCGTTGTAGTTCGGTTTTTTCACGGAGTAAGTAATGGGCGATGTTTTTGGCAAAGGCGGGATGATAAGCGGCTCTTGCGGGCCGGGGCCTATCCGCGGCGAGAACAACACCGGCCGCGCCACACGGGCGGCCCTGTGGGACGCCGCGGCCCTGGCTATGGCGGTGCTCAACAGTGTCACCGCCGCCCGCATGGCTTCACGGCAGATGGACCTGGCCCGGCGCTACCTGGCCATCGCCCGCGGCTGGCACGCCTGGTATAACGCCAACTTCGTGCCCTTGGAAAACCAGGAGCTTGACGAGGCCCTGGCTCTGCCCAAGGCCACCCCCTATTTTGACGCGGCCATAGGCCGGGCCAGGGCTTCCGCCCGTTTCGCCCTTCGCGGGCGGCTCCTGGCCCGGCTGAGGACCACCAGCCAGTATGCCACCGGTCTCCGGGGGGCCAGGCTCAAGGAAGAACTCATCGGCCAGGCCGTGGCCCTGACCGCGGCCGAGGCCCTGGGCCGCCGCAACGAACAGGCGCGGGTGAACATACTGGATGAGCGGCGCTGGAAGCGGCGGGAGCAGGTTATCAACCGGGGCCGGAACCTCATGGCCGACAACGTGCGTTTCGGCCAGTTGGCTATGGGCATCTACGGCGACTTGGGCCGCCAGGCCGCCCAGGGCGCGGCCGGGGCCATGTTCGCCCTGGGCTACAACCCGGCGCGGGAGAACACTATTTACGGACCCCACCCGGATTGGGCGGACAAGGCTTACCGGCCCTACTCACCGGCCCCGGTTGCCAACCCTCTGCCGACCTACGGGGAGATGGAACGTATGCAGCGGACGCCAACTTTTGTCCCGCCTGATTCTCAAATTGAGTGGGCCAACACGGCCCGGCCGGCCCCCAGGCCGGTCGATAACCTGGGCACGGGAGCCCCGGCGCCTTACAGGCCGCACCTGACGCAGTGAGCTTATGGAATTACGACTTTTAATAGAGAGCGACGTGCCGGCCCTGACCCAGGTGTTAAGGGAAAACCATCCGCGCTTTACCTCGCGGGAGCAGGACGTGGCGCTTTGGTTTAAGCAGGCGCCGCGGATTATACCGGGTTTCTTTGAAGGGGGTTTTTTGGTGGGGGCGGTTCTCTGTGAACCGGCTGGTGAAGATTTGCTTGTTAAGGAAGCGATCTCCCGTCCGGCTCATCGGACGGAAAGTTCGTTCAAGGAGGCGCTGGAACTCCTGAAAGGATTTACCCGTGACCAGGGCCTGTCGAAACTGAGGATGGAAATTTGCGCCCAGGACGGTATGCGGGCGGTGACTTTTCTGGTGCAGGCCGGGATGAAGGTGGCCCGGCATATTGCCAAGCGCCACGGACTTGAAGCAGGGGTGGAATTGACCTGCGAAGTGAAAGGCTGATCTATGGGCAAAGGCGGGGGCGGAGGTTCTTCCAATAATGTAAATGCTGTTGTCTGTAACTGGGCCGCGCCGGAGTACGGCGAGGCCGGGCAGACGGCCATACACACGGCTCTCTCGGTGGCCGCCTTCGTGGTGGCCGCCTACAGCGCCTATACCCAGTGGGATATATGCCAGCAGCGTTACGAGATTGCCGACGCTTACGCCCGCATAGCTGAGGACAACTGGAACCGTTTCAACTCCAGGTACAAGCCCCTGGAGGCGGCGATGGTGTCCGAGGTCATGTCCGAGCCCGTGGCGCGTCCTGACTATGCCGGAGCCCGCAATGACGGAAGCCTGTCGGCCTTCGCTGAAGCCCGCGCTGAGACGCGCCGCCTGTCCGGCCGCTATGCCCTCTGCCTGGGACCGCCGGACCTGGAGACCGCCGCGGCTCTCACCAGGGACGACTCCCTCAATTACAACTACCGCTGGGCGGAGAACTATTCTTTGGAGCGGGACGACTGGCGGTGGAACCGCCGCTCAGGGCTTTTGAATCTGGGCCGGAACCTGGCCTCGCAGTCGGCCACCTATGCTGGCCTGGCTGACCAGGCTCTGAGCGGCGTGGGAGCCCAGGCGGGCGCGGCTCTTAGCGGGGCCATGAGCTACCTGGGTTACAGCGGCAGCCGCCAGACGACTTACTTCCCCGGCTATCCCCAGGACTTTATCCGGTCATCCTCCCCCGGCGGCATCATGGCGGCGGGCGGGAGCCAGGGCGTGGCCGGTCTCGACGGGGCTGTGGAGGCCCAAGGCGTGGCCGCTATTTAAAGGAGGGCGCTATGTTCGTTGATCTTTTTACTCCGTATATCAAGGGCCGGGAAGCGGCCATCACGGCCAACTGGAACGACCGGGCCAAGTATAACGATGTGCTGCAAGGCATATTGAAGAACCGGCAGGGCGTGATGGATTTGGATGTACGCCAGGCGGAACAGCCGGGACGGATGGAGGTGGCCGGACTGCAATCCGAGAACGCGGCGGACTTGTTCCGGCGACAGATGGAAGAGCAGCGCAGGGTTTGGGACTACAACGCCTGGCTTGACGAGTTGCACAGGAATAATCCCTTCGGCCCTAATTATAGTCAGGAAGGCGGGCAGTGGGTACACCGGGGGACCGGGCAGGGACAGGCGGGAGGACCGGGGCTGGGCTCAGGCGGGCAGGCGGCGACAGAAGCGACGATGACACCCCCTCCAAGCGCTCCAGACAGCCAGACTGTGACGGCCCTGGGGCGGGCCTGGGACGCAACCAATAGCCCGGCGGCTACAAATGCCGCGATTGCTATGGGGTCCGCAATTCCAGGTGCGCGGTGGATTTACGATAATATGCCAGATTTTTTTGACTTCGTAAAACAGCTCTTTGCGCCAAGAGAGGGTGGTCAGGATATGCGGTATGCTCCTAACCCATTTTTGCGCCGGCCGCAGCCGATAGTTACACAGCCGCAACCAAACATCCCAAGTGATCCTTTCGCCAGGCCGTATTAACCATGACCAAACCAACCGAAGCGCAACTGAAAAAGCAGGACGAACTCCGGGCCTGGGCCTCTCACCCGAATATGAGGAAGATGCTGGATGTTATTTCCTGGGCCGAAGGCGCGGACTACGACACCTTGGTGGGCGGGGGAAAGTTCAATGACTTTTCCCGTCATCCGAAAAAATCTGTCCATATTAAACGGCTGGGCATAAACTCCACCGCTGCCGGCCGCTACCAGTTTATGAACAGAACCTGGAATGGAGAGCCAGGGAAAAATAACGGCCTGATTCATCAATATGGTTTTACTGATTTCAGCCCCGAGACCCAGGACATGGCGGCTGTGGCGCTCATCAAGCGCCGGGGAGCCCTTGAGGATGTTCTGGCCGGAGACTGGCAGAAGGTCATCGACAACCCGGAGATGAACAAGGAATGGGCCAGCCTGCCAATGAATGTCTATAAGCAGGGCGGCAAGACAAGACCCCAGATGCTGGCCCGGCTGGGCGCTGCCGCGGCTCCGAGCCCGCTGGGCGAGGCCATGCCTGTCACGGCACAGCGAGCCGCGCCGGCCAGCGAGCCCAGCCCGGCGGAAACCCTGAGAACCCTTTTGACTGAATCCGCGGAGCCGGAGGAACAGGCGGAGTCCTTCGAGATGCCGGACATGGAATCTCTTTTCGGCAGCGCCCAAGGACCGGGCTTCACCTTCCAGGGCCAGGACGGCCAGCAATACCAAGCACTGCCGGAGACCCCCCAGGAGGCCGAGCGCATGGCCCGCTGGGCTCAGATGGACGGAGACCTGCGGAGCCAGCTTATGGAGTTGGGCCGGCAGGTGGGCCAGCTCCAGGCACCGGCGGACCCCTTCCGGCAATATCCAGACGACTACGACGACCAGCTTTTGTCCCTTATAGACCAGGTGTGACTATGGCCGACAGCTTTGACGCCCTTTATAAAGCGCTTATGACTCCGCCGACGCAGATGCGGGTGCCGAATTTTCTCCAGCCCAAGATGCCTACGAAGAAGGAGCTGGAAGATTTACGGAAGATTCAGGAGCAGAAGCAGATTGATGACTACTCTGCGCCGATTCGTCAGTTTTCCGAGTCGCCGGAATGGCTGGGCATGGATTTACAGGCGAAGGGCCAGCGGCTGGAGAGGATGCAGGCGTGGGTCTTTAACGACATAGAGCGGAATTACCCTGACGCCGACAGACGCCGGGACGTGATGCTGGAGATTATGACTCCTTTGTCCCAGAGCTTCCGCGACGAGCAGAAACGCATCCGGGACAGTTCCGTAATAGCTGACCACACGGCCCTGGCCGTTGGCGGGACGGGGCGAGCCTTGGCGAGCCTCGGAGCTTTCGGAACCAACGTGGGCGGACGGGTGGCCGGGGCTCTCTCGCCCGAAGAGTTGTCCCTGCGGCAGGGCGCGGAAGAGCTTGAGCGGCGCTTGCTCCAGGCCGGCGACGCCAGCACAGCCTGGGCGCACGAGAGGCCGCGGGTTGCGGACCGGGACTTAAACATAGCCCGGAGGGCCGCGGGGGGTTCCAAATACCCGGAGCTTAATTACCTGTTCGATTCCAGTGTGCCGCGCTCAGAAAGATTTCAATTATTGACCGGCATGGCGGCGGAAAATTTGGCTCAAATTTTTCCGGGCCTGTTGGCTGGCCACTTGGCCAAGGTGGGGGCGGCGACGAAATTGAACGCGGCACGAGCCGCCGGCGTTACTTCTACTGAACTGGCCGCATTGGAAAAGGCTGTGGTCAGCCGGGGGACTTGGGGAGTTCGGGGGGGAGCGGGCGCCACCGGCTTGGTTATGAATCGGGCCGAAGCGGTAAAAAATTTCGATGACTTCGTGGATGCGAACCCCGGAGTCCTGGAAGCTACGCCCATGTACCAGGAACTTCTGGGCCAGGGCAGGAACCCGGAAGATATTCGCCTCTACATGAAAAATAAGATGGCGGACTTTGCCGGGGTGGGTGGCGGGTTAGCCAACGCCACCTTCGGCACTATGGGCGACCGGGCTGTCCTGGGGCTTTTGGGCAAGCAATTCGGATCCAATTTTATTACCCGGTTTTTCGGGGCTTTCGGCGGAGAGCTTGCGGGCGAGTTCGTGACCGGCCTCTTAGAGGAAGCCAGCCGGATTGCCGGGGAAGAAAATATCGGTATAGACACGACCCCGCCGGGCATCGACAAAGGCACTCGGATGCTCCAGAATGCCGTGCAGGAAGCTATGGGCTCGGTGATCTTGGGTGGTGCCGGAGCTACGCGACATGCTTTCAGTGGCGGAGAAACCCAGACCAAAACGAAAACCGAAGCTGGAGCTGGAACCGCAACGAACCAAATTACCAGAAGCGCTGACGGTTTAGTTGTTACCAAGCCTGACGGTATGACACTCACTCACGATCCGGCAACGGGCATCGTTACTCGTGTGGAGCCTAGATATAAGACTACGCAGCAGTTCAGGTATGGAGACCCCGATACCGGCGCCCCCGGCTGGCATTATTTTAATTCTACGACAAAGAAGTGGACTCCTACCCGGGCCGACCGGGCGGATGAATTGACCGGGTTGTTTCCGCAGTTTTCCGAGCCGGCCCCTGCGTCAGCGGCGGCACCAGTGCCTGAAGCCACTACCGCTCCGGTCACTGAAACCCCGGCGGTTCCACCCGTTGACACTACCCCCGACCTGACCCCGGCCCAGGTGGTGGAAGCTATCAAACAGCAGTTCGGAACCAGCCCGGACCAGTTGCTGGCGGGCTATAACGCCGCGGTGGAAGCCGCAAAGCAGGGGGGCGCGAGCCAGGAGGAAATTGCGGAACTCACCCGATTGGTCATGGCGGAAATTAACCGGCAGATAGAAAACACTTCGGCGCAGTTGGATACAGCGCAAGCTCAGGCGGAAGAAGCCGGCGCTCCTGTCCAGGATGCCATAACCACTATCAACCAGGTTATCCAGAAGGCGCTTGATTCTGGCGTGACGGAGGCGGAACTTACCCCGGAAGTTATCCGCATGAACGAAGCCCTCATCAAGGCGGGTTGGGGCGACCGCCTGGAGGCTTCGCCGATATTGGCCGCTATGTCCAGTAACCTGGAAAGGCTCGGGGCTCCGGCTGTGAGCGAGCGGATTGTCGGGGGGCCGGTGGAAAGTGGGCCGGATACTTTTGAGAGTGCGGCCGCGGCTATGTCGCGTAGCAATGCTGATAGTCTTAGTGCGTTTACTGAACAGGCACGCACCGGAAAAATTGAATTCTGGGTTCCGCCACAGGTGCCGGAAGCGTTACGCAGGTTTTTCAATGTACCTGATTTGGTAACGAATATACCTTCAAATTTTGTCCGTCATCTTGATAAGCAAAGACCCCGAGAAGCCAACCAACTGATAGCTATGGCACCAGAAGTTTTAGCTTCTGCTGACTACGTTAAAGAAACCGGACGGACTAGGGGGGGACATAAATTATACACCGCTGTTCGTTATAGAGGCAACGAAGCTGACGCGGTGGTTTTCACGATAGGGTTGAGTTCTAAACGAGGGAATCGGGCCAGGATATATAACGCTTATTCTGGTAATAGAAATGCTGTCGATTCCATAATGAACCAAAAAAATGAGGCCGCGACCCCGTATGCCGGCGGCACCCCCAGCTTGCCCAAGTCTTCAAATGAAGACGTATCACGGGCACTCGCAGCCTCGGAAGAAATAGTAACGGATTCAGAAGGGGCTGTCAATCCCGATGTGACTTTGGAACAGGGGGCTCTTTACCAAAACGTCTATAACGCCGAAGGCCCGCCCCGCGCCGCCTTTGATCGCACGAGAGATCGCCTGCTGAAAATCATGCGGGGCGAAGGCGCCGACGCTTCCAGCCTCATCCATGAGTTCGAGCACCTTTTTATGAAGGAAGCCTTGCCGCTTCTGCGAAGCAACGCCGTCCCGGCCGAACTGCGGGGCCAGTTCGAGGCCGACATCAACACGCTCGTCGGCTGGGCCAGTAACGGACAAGTCCAGACCTGGCAAGCCTTCGATGCTCTGAGCCAGACGGACAATGCCGCCTATAAAAATATCCACGAAGCGATAGCCCGCGGCTTCGAGGCTTATGTGCGGGAGGGTGTGGCCCCCACGCCGGGTCTCCGCGCAGTGTTCGAGCGCATGGCTAAATTCCTGCGGGATATTTACAACGACATTAAAAGCTATCTTGGCGACCACGAATTAACCGACGACATCCGCCGGGTCTTCGACCGGCAACTGACGGGGGATTATGGACGAGCAGACCTTAGTGGAGGAAGCCCTCAAGCTGATAGCCGAGGGGCGGCCCTTACCGGAGAAGTTGGCCAACAAACTGCCCCCGGCATTGCTCCAGCGGCTCCTGGCCCTGGTGGAACAGTTACGCGCCGAAGGGCTGGCCGGACCGCACAACCGGACGCCCCAGCGGATACTGGCTATGCAGAAAATAATCAACCGCTGGCTGCAACTCCAAGGGGAGTTGACCCCGGACCAGGCGGCCAAGACGGTGCCGGGACAGACGGACGTGGAATCCCTGCATATCCGGCAGGCCAACGCCCAGACGGCGATGGACCAGCGGCGGATGCTGGGGGAACTCAGGCGCTAGACGCCGAGCGCCAGCTTCTGGATGCCCGGGAGGAAGTGGCCAGGACGCGCAGGGCGCTGGCGGCTGAGACCAACCAAGATTTGATTACTCCCGAAGTGGAAGCCGCGATTATAAAGCAAGCTAACACGCTAGTGAATCGCTGGTTGAAAGGCAAGTCCAGGAATATCAGAGACCAGCGGGACGATCTGGTAAACACGGCAATCGAAGCGGCGTTGAATAAGTTGCCTGAATTTGATCCGACCCGGGGTAATAAGCTAAATACCTTCCTGGAACTTTATATGCAAGAGGCGTTGAATAAGTGGACCAACGCCCCAGCCCAGTCCGGCAGGCAGCACCAGGATAACGAGCCCCGCTGGCTGAGGAACAACCTGGACAAGGCGGCCCGCTGGGCCAACGTGCCGGAGGATGCTTCGCCTGAGACCCTGGCCGCCGTGGCCAACGACTACCAGGCCCAGCTTCAGGCCGAAGGCAAGCTGACCAATACCTATGAATACACCCCAGAGGACGTGCGGCAGGAGTGGCGGCTACGGGCCGAAGCACGGCCGGAGCGTCTGGACAGACCTCTGAAGATAGGGGAGGATGACTCCGCTACGCTTCAAGATCAGTTGGAAGGCGGGTTCACGCCTGAAGAATTGCTCCTGGCCCGAGAAGATCAGGAAATGGGTCGGACAGAAGAAATGTCTGACGACGCGGCTCAGGAACAGATAGAAGCCGCGGCTGACGCCGCCGCGTTATCTCCGACCCAAAGACAGGTTTATAAGATGATCCTGGCTGGGGCGGATGATGCTGAAATATCCAAGGCCCTGGGGGTGAAGAAGGACACGGTACGTAAGTACCGGGGAACTATAACACGCAGGATCGCCGCCGCCAATGGAGACCGGGATGCCCAGGATACGGAAGTGCGGGACGTGCTGACTGAGACCGCGGCCCGGCTGGACGAAGCCCCGGAAGATCGGCGCAAGCGCCTTGACCTGGAGAACCGCCTATTGGTTATGCCTGTCCGCGACGCCCAAGGACAGCCGGACTGGAACCAGGCGCCCGCATTGTACCGCCGCGCTCCCGAGGGTGAGACCTTTACCCGTGGCGACGGCACTAAGGTGCGCTGGGAAAAACTCCAGGGCGAGACGGCCGACAGCCGGGGTGTGCCCGTGACGGCAGCCATCGACAAGGCCCTGGAGGCTGACTGGCAGGATGCCGGCGGGCGGGATGTGTTTTTCCAGAGTGCGGTTGACGGAACCGTGGTGGGTGAGATCACCCCGGAGATGGCGGCGCGGCTGCCGTTTGACCAAGCCGGGCGCATAGTTTTAGATCAAAACCGGCTGGCTTATATTGATGAAAAACATGGCGAACAAATAAAAAGCGTAGGTTTTGAGGACGCAAGCGAGTTCGTGCACTTCGTGCTTTC